>ENA-OPSM01000288-OPSM01000288.1-human-gut-metagenome-genome-assembly--contig:-NODE-288-length-20351-cov-3.868201_pt1 | contig 20351 bp, 19 predicted proteins | sample MGYA00241457_ERZ501906 | MGnify/ENA primary metagenome ERZ501906 (study PRJEB25962, sample SAMEA2042451) | human gut metagenome | biome: human gut; feature: human-associated habitat; material: faeces...
TTTTTAATAAACAGTATATAACAGTTGACAACACACATCAACTGTTATATACTGTTTATCGCAAAGGAGAAAAGAAAATATGCATATTATATTGAATCATTCTTCCATGGTTCCGATTTACGAACAGCTTATGGAACAGATAAAGTCAGAGATTATCCAGTCTGTATTAAAAGAAGGAGAGGTGCTTCCGTCTGTGAGGACGCTTGCAGGGGAGCTTCGCATCAGCGCACTGACCGTAAAGAAAGCCTATGACAAGTTAGAAGAGGAAGGCTTTGTTACGACTGTTCACGGAAAGGGAACATATGTGACCGCTTCGGATAAACAGCTTGCGTCGGAGGCGAGAAGATTTGCTGTGGAAGAGGACTTTGACAAAGCCATTGACCGGGCAGTGGCAATTGGCATGAATAAAGAAGAAATCTTAGAGGTTGTAAAGCTTATACTTGATGAGAAATAGAAAGGCGAATTATGATAACAATGCAGAATGTCCGAAAGAAATATAAGGACTTTGAACTGGAACTATCTTTGGAAATACCGGAGGGGAGAATTACAGGGTTTGTAGGAAAAAACGGCGCAGGAAAAAGTACGGCAATTAAACTGATACTTGGACTGGTAAAGCCGGATGCTGGAAAGATTTGTGTGTTTGGTAACGAAGGTGGAGAGCTTCCGGCTGCGGTAAAGCAGAAAATCGGAGTATCTTTGACGGAGGCAGGCTTTAGTTCACAATTTACGGTGGAAGATGTCTGGCATATCCTTGCTAAAATGTATCCTGATTTCCAGAAGGATTTTTTTGACCAAAAATGTGAGACTTTAAAGCTTCCACGGAAGAAGAAATTAAAAGAATTTTCCACAGGTATGAAAGCAAAACTGAGGGTGCTGACAGCAATCAGCCATAAAGCTGATTTGTTGATTTTAGATGAGCCGACCGCAGGGCTTGATGTGGAGGCAAGGAATGAAATCCTTGATTTGCTACGGGAATATATAGCGCAGGACGAGAAGCGCACAATATTGATTACATCGCACATTTCCACAGATTTGGAGTCACTTTGTGACGACATTTATCTCATTCATGACGGAAAAATCATTTTGCATGAGGACACAGATGTTATTTTAGAGCAGTATGGTATTTTGAAGGTGAATGAGGAACAATACAGGACATTAGACAAGACAGCAGTCATAAAAGTACAGAAAGAAACTTATGGTTATGCCTGCTTTACTAATGACAGAAGATTTTATCAGGAAAATTATCCGCAGATTGCGGTGGAGCAGGGCGGAATTGATGAATTAATTCTTATGATGACGGGAGGGTACAGATAATGGCAGGATTAGTAGAAAAAGATTTCCGGTTAATTTGGTGTAATAAACAGGCATTAATTTTCTTACTTATCATTGGAGTGGTAATAGGATTACAGAATGAAGCGGTTATCCTGGGGTGGTTGCCGTTTGCAATCAGTATTCTTCTGATAAATACAATTACCTATGACGAGCTTGATAAAGGATATGGATTTTTGATGACTTTGCCGATTGATGCAGAAACGTATGTGAGGGAAAAATATTTTTTCTGTCTTACAGGAGGAACGGTTTCATGGCTTGTGGCAGCGGGACTTTACATGATCCTGGAAATGAAACAGCAGATGCCGGTAGACATGGCTTCCCAGATTCCTGTGGTATTGGTGTTTCTGCCGGTTACGGCATTGTTGATTGCATTGCTGATTCCGCTGCAGCTAGTATCCGGAGTAGAAAAGAGCAGAGTAGTCATTTCGGGGGCATGTGGTGTAATGGGAGCGTCTGTCATTGCATTTGCGGAGCTGGTAAAGACAAATGTATTAAGTGCCTTTTCATTTTTAAACCAAATGAATGGCTGGATACTTGCAGGAATTGCAGTGGTAGTGATAGTACTTCTCATACTGCTCTCTTATGCAATTAGTGTCCGGATTATGGAAAAGAAAGAATTTTAGAAAAAATATTTAAGCGGGACATTCATAAATAAATGAGTGTCCCGCTTATTAATGCATATTAGAAATTATCTCCATTCCATCCCCAGTTAGAAACAGCCTGATATTTTACATATACATGATCTGGTGCAATTCCAAGAACATCTTTAAAAATGTCACATATCTGGCCAGTCAGTTTAGAAAAGGCAGATGGGTTCTCACTTCCGTAAACGCTGACCTCGACCATAGCTATAGGCTCGGCATTGCTTCCTCTGAAGTAGAGCTTGTAGTCAGGCTCAAAACCGACCATGAGCCAATTTTCTGACTTGCCAGGAATTGTCTGGATAGCCTGACCTAAACGTGTTTTGATTTCAGTTTCCTGTGCTTCTGTAAGAGAAGTGCTTATCTTAGAATTAATAAATGGCATATGTTACCTCATTTCTGCGCCGCAGGCGCGTGTATTCATGTGCTGATTATAGCACTTTACATATGTCAAAGAAACATATTAATTGTCAGCACCGTCAATAATGCCCACCAGCAATTTAAACGGCAGGCTGCGAAAAAACTATTTTTCTTTAATTTAATAAATCACCTTCATCATTGGGGTAGTTAATAAAAATATAATATAGGTCGGGAGAAATAATAATGGAAAGGGTTGGGGGATTAAAGATAATATGGTTTGTCGAATTTTGTCGTAAAAAAGATGTTGAAGGGAGAGGAGAAAAGGGGGATAATGATATAAAATGCAAATGTGTTAGAAAAAATGGGAGGTGTTATGGCTAAATCGTCAAATCAAAAATTAAAGCTTATGTATCTTATGAAAATATTATTAGAATATACAGATGAAACACATAGTCTGACAATGGAAGAAATAAAGACTAAGTTAAAGTTATATGATATAAGTGCAGAGCGAAAAAGCCTTTATAATGATATAGAGAGTTTAAGATTATATGGATTAGATATAATTGGGACAAAGGAAGATAGAACATATTCTTATCATATTGGTAACAGACAGTTTGAATTAGCTGAACTTAAATTGCTTGTAGATTCTGTCCAGTCAGCCAAATTTATAACCGAAAAGAAATCAAATGATTTAATTAAAAAGATTGAAGCATTTGCTAGCAGATACGAAGCAATCCAGTTGCAACGTCAGGTATTTGTTGCAGGTAGAGTGAAAACTATGAATGAAAGTATTTATTATAATGTTGATAGGATTCATTCGGCTATAGCAGATAATTTTCAAATAACATTTCAATATTTTCAATGGAATGTAGATAAAAAGATGGAATTAAGACATAATGGTATATGGTATAAAGTTAGTCCATGGTCATTGTCATGGGATGATGAGAATTATTATCTTATTGCTTATGATAGTGTAGAACATATAATAAAGCATTTCAGAGTTGACAAAATGCTACATATTAAATCAATAAAAAAATTTAGAGAAGGGAAAAAGAGCTTTAATAATTTTGATATGGCAGCATATGCAAGAAAAATGTTTGGAATGTATGGTGGTAAAGAAGAATATGTACATATCAAATGTGATAATTCACTTGCAGGTGTAATGATTGACAGATTTGGAAAAGATGTATCAATGGTTCGCTTAGATGAAGAACATTTTGTGACAAATGTAGAGGTATCCGTAAGCCGACAATTTCTTGCATGGGTTATAGGTCTGGGTGAAGGGGTAACAATATTAGGACCACAATCGGTGGTTGATATGATGAAAGAAGAAATAAAAAGATTAACTAATCAATATGAATAAAGAACAAAAGTTTGGGATAAGAGGGATGTTTATTGGACAGTAAATATTGTATAATTTCAATAGAAAAAAATAAAGGCTTAAAAAGCCTTTTTAAATATCCACACTGTGGATGGTTCTTTCGAACGATTTGGAAAAATCTTTATTTGAACTTGTAGTGTAAATTCATATGATAGTCAATCTTATGAACAAATACATTATAAAACATATTTTATTTATAGTCAACTAAAAAAGAGAGGTACATTATGAAAAGTAGAAGGGAACAAGATTATTATTTAGGATTAGATATTGGAACAGAATCTGTGGGATATGCTGTAACAGATGAAAATTATAATATCCTCAAATTTAATGGAAAAAACATGTGGGGAAGCAGGTTGTTTGACGAAGCTCAGACTGCAGCTGAAAGAAGAACATTCAGAAGTGGTCGAAGACGACTTCAAAGACGAGCATGGAGAATACAGCTTTTACAGGAATTGTTTTCTGAAGAAATATCTAAAGTTGATCAATCTTTTTTTGTAAAAATGAAAGAAAGCCCATTGATATTAACGGATAAAACGAATGGACAAAAATATACATTGTTTAATGATGACGATTATTCTGATATTGATTATTATTCTGAATTTCCAACAATATATCATTTAAGAAAAGCGTTACTTATGGAAGATAGGAAATTTGACGTCAGACTGTTATATCTTGCTGTACATCATATAGTTAAGCACAGGGGACATTTTTTGTTTCAAGGTTCAGTCAATAACGCAACATCTTTTCATTCTGTATTTGATAATTTAAAGATATGCTTAAGAGATGAGTTTGAAATAGAATTAGTATGTCATTCAGAAGAAAAAATAGCTGAAATTCTTAAAGATAAGAAGAAATCCAAAAGAGATAAATGCAATGAAATATTTAATGAATTAAATGTTGATAAGAGTAATAAACAGATAAAGTCAATAGTTACACTTATTACTGGAATGAAAGCAAAAGTAGCTGATATATTTGATGATGAATCTTTATTAGAAATAGATAAGCCAAGTATATCTTTTTCTGAATCATCTTATGAAACGCTTCGGGTTGAATTAGAAGATGTATTAGGTGAACGATGTGGTGTTATTGATATTATAAAATGTGTATACGATTGGGCGATATTAGCAGACATCCTAGATGATGGGGAAATAAATGGAAAATCATATTTGTCAGTTGCAAAGGTTAATTTATATGATAAGCACAAAGAAGATTTGAGAATTTTAAAACAATTATTTAAGGAAAATCATAAAGTCTATAAAGAATTTTTCGTTGATGAAGGAAAAAGTAATTATTGTGCATATGTAGGATTTGTAAATTCTAACGGAAACAAAAAGAATATAAAAAGATGCAATAGAGAAGATTTTATAAAAAATTTAAAGGGTCAATTGGGAAAGATAGAAAAGACGGTCAGTAATCAGTCTGAATATGAATTCATAGAACAAGAAATTCAGGCAGATACTATACTTCCTATTCAGGTATCAAAGGATAATGGAGTGATACCATATCAAGTGCAAGAAATTGAATTAAAAGATATTTTAGCAAAAGCAGAAAAATATATGCCATTCTTGAGTGTAAAAGATGCAGATGGTTTATCTGTATCAGATAAGATTATTAAAATATTTGAGTTTAGAGTTCCATACTATGTGGGACCTTTGAATAGTTATAATAATACTAATTCTTGGATGGTAAGAAAATCTGATGGTAAGATTACACCATGGAATTTTGACAATAAAGTAGATAAAGATGCTTCTGCAGAAAAATTTATTAGAAAAATGACTAATAAATGTACATATCTCATTGGAGAAGATGTTTTGCCAAAACATGCACTTCTTTATGAGGAGTTTAATGTGTTAAATGAATTGAATAATGTCAAAATTGGTGCGAATAAAATGAATGTTGAATTGAAAAAAGACATTATCGAAAATTTGTTTAAAAAGAAAAAGAAGGTTACAGGTAGGAATTTAAGGGAGTATTTAAAAAGTGAAGGATTGATAAATGACGATGAGGAAATCACCGGATTTGATATAAATTTTAAAAGTTCGATGTCTTCATATCTTGATTTTAAAAAAATACTGGGAGATAAGATTGATAATTATTCTGTTAAGATTATGGTGGAACAGATAATTTTATGGATTACAGTATATGGTGATGAAATATCAATCTTAAAAAGAGTTATCAGAAAACAGTATGATGACAATCAGATATCAGATGAAGAAATTAAAAAAGTCAGTAGATTAAAATATCAAGGCTGGGGAAGACTCTCAAGAAAGTTTCTGGGTGAAATAGAAGGTGCTGATAAAGAAACCGGAGAGATTAGGACGGTAATAGGTGCGCTGAGAGACACGCAGGATAATTTAATGCAGCTTTTAGGACAGAAATATACATTTTCAGAGACAATAGAAAATATTAACAATAAAAATATGAAAGAAATAGCGACTATTTCATATAAGGATATTGTTGAAGATATTGCTGCTTCGCCTTCTATTAAGAGAGCAGTATGGCAGGTTATATTAATTTCTGAAGAGATAAGAAAAATTATGGGAAAAGAGCCTGCTAAAATATTTGTAGAAGTTGCAAGAGGAGCTGGCGAAAAGAAGCGTACAGTATCCCGAAAAGATAGATTAATAAGCTTGTATGAAAGTTGTAAAGACGAATCAAAGGATTGGAAAAAAGAATTAGAACAACGACCAGAGGATGATTTTCACAGTATTAAATTATATCTGTATTATACACAGATGGGTAGATGCATGTATTCGGGAGAACCTATAGATTTGTCAAGGTTGTCAGATGCAAATGTTTATGATAGAGATCACATTTATCCGCAATCAAAGACAAAAGACGATTCGTTGGATAATCTTGTTTTGGTAAAAAGAGAACTTAATGCTAAAAAAAGCAATGGAATGATTTCGAGTGAAATACAGAAAGACAGGCACGGTTTCTGGAAGGAATTATTAAATAAGGGGTTTATTTCACAAGAAAAGTATTATAGATTGATGAGAAAAGATTCACTTACTGATGAAGAACTTGCAAGTTTTATTAATAGGCAGTTGGTTGAAGCAAGGCAGTCAAGTAAAATTGTAATTGGATTATTTAATAGAATGTATCCAGATTCAAAAGTGGCATATGTGAAGGCTAATCTGGTTTCAGATTTCAAGAATATGGATAATGTTAAGATAACAAAAGTGCGCTCTTTAAATGACTATCATCATGCAAAAGATGCATATCTTAATATAGTTGTAGGAAATGTATATTTTGAAAAATTCACTAACAATCCATTACAATGGTTAAAGAAGAATAGAAATGCTGAATATAGTCTTAATCAAATGTTTAATTATGACCTTATTAAGAATGACAAAGTTATATGGAAAAGAGGTAATAATGGAACACTAAGGGATGTGTTGAAAAATATAAACAAGAGGGATATACAATATACACAGCAGGTTACAACCATTAAAAGAGGTCAAAATGGAGGTTTGTTTAATCAACAATTGGTAGGTAAAGATGAAAATGCCAGTATGCCAGTAAAAAAAGGACGAGATGTAAACATATATGGAGGATACAAATCAATAACACCAGCATTTTTTACTCTTATTGAATCAGAAGATAAAAAGGGTAATAAACAAAGAAGTATAGAGTCCGTACCTTTATTTATGAAAAATCAGTTTTTAAATGATTCAAATAGTTGTATGGAATATTTTGAGAATGTGTATGGATTAAAGAATCCAAAGGTAGTGATATCTCAGATACGGAAAAATACATATTTGATCATAGATGATTTTCCTGTTTTGCTTAGAGGCTCTACAGGAAAGCAGTTAATATTACAATGTGCTGTACAATTAATGGTATCACAAGAACAAGAAAGATATTTGAAGAAGCTTGAGAAATATATCCAAAAGAATTCTCAAAGGAAGGATAAGAAACAAAATCTTCCAGTTACAGAGTATGATGGTTTAACACAGGAGAGCAATATAAGAATTTACGATACGTTTATTGATAAATTAACCAATACAATATATAGCAAAAGACCAGCTAATCCTGTTGATAAATTAAAAAACAAAAGAGAAATATTTGAACAATTATCAGTAGAATGTCAATGTATAGTTTTAAATGAAATATTACATTTGTTTCAATGTAAACCTATTATGGGAGCTGATTTAAGTATGCTTGGAGAGGCAAAAGCTACTGGTATAATAACAAAGAATAAAATTATATCAACTTGTAACAATGTTATAATTGTTAATCAATCAGTTACGGGATTGTTTAAGCAGGAGACGGACCTGCTTAATATATGAGCTGGCGTATAGTAGTCATATCTAATAGTGCTAAACTTGAGTACAAAATGGATTACATGATAGTCAGACAGTCAGAGATAACTAAGATACATTTGAGCGAAATATCAATGCTTATAGTAGAATCAACAGCTGTATCTCTGACTGCCGGGCTTCTTAGTGAACTTACTAAGAGAAAAATAAAAGTTATATTTTGTGATGAAAAAAGAAATCCATCATCAGAATTAGTAAGCTACTATGGAAGTCATGATACAAGTGCAAAAGTAAGGCAGCAGGTTGGGTGGACTGCTGAAATTAAGAAAATGATGTGGACAGAAATAGTCTCTGAAAAAATTAGAAATCAACAAAGATTTTTAGAAGATTTAGGTAAAAAAGAAAATGTAATGCTTACTGAATATTTAAAGGAGATTCAGCCAGGAGATACAACTAATCGAGAAGGACATGCTGCAAAGGTATATTTTAACGCAGTGTTTGGCATGGATTTTTCAAGGAGTTTAGATATACCTATTAATGCGGCATTGAATTATGGATATGGGATAATATTATCAACTTTTAACAGAGAAATAGTATCTAATGGTTATATTACACAGTTAGGATTGTTTCACGATAATATGTTTAATCAGTTTAATCTCGGTTCAGACTTAATGGAACCATTCAGAATACTTGTTGATAGAAAAGTATATGAAATGAAACCAGAAAAGTTTGAGAAAGAAGAAAAGTTACAACTTGTCAATATACTTAATCAGGAGGTTACAATTGATGGGAAAAGAAACTATGTTGTAAATGCAATAAAAATATATTGTAAAAGTGTATTTGATGCTATTAATGATAATGATGTGTCTTTAATAAGGTTTTATTCTAATGAGTTATAGATATATGAGAGTAATAGTAATGTTTGATTTACCCGTCTTATCATCATCTCAGATAAGAGAATATAATAAATTTAGGAAATTTTTAATTAAAAGCGGTTTTCTGATGATGCAAGAATCTATATACTGCAAGCTAGCTTTGAATGCTACTGTTGTTGATGGAATTGTCTCTAATGTAAAGAAGAATAAGCCACCGCAGGGATTGGTGCAGATATTAACACTTACTGAGAAACAATATTCAAAAATGGAGATAATAGTAGGAGAAAATACTAATTCTACATTGGATGATGATAGGAGGTTAATAGTATTGTGAAGATTGTAAAAGAACAATTTGAATGTCCAATAGAGTTAGAAGAAGGGAGGGTTGCTGTCTTAATATTAGAGAAACAGGAAAAATTCACAGATTTTGTCAGTGAATTGAAAGAACAGCTTTCAGATAATGATTCAGGCTGGATTTTATCAGATAATGGAGAAATATTACCATTTTCAAAAAAATTAGAATTGATAATAGATCCATTTGCCACAGACCTTAATCAAAAAAGAGTTTTAACAAAACTGTATTCTGTTATGGAAAAGCGTGTGGTTGAGAGCGAAATGCTGAATGAGTGGAGAATACTATATTCATCTATGTTGGGCATGGTATCTAATGTAATGGATAATATGCCGTATATATTGCAATGTAATCAAGAAGGTGATGTTACTGACCTTTTTAAACAGTTAGATGTTAAATTTGAGACTAATCCTGAGAATTTATTGGAGAAACTGATTGATTACATATGTGTAATTAGTGAGGTGTTTGGTAAGAAAGTATTTGTTTTAGTCAACATAAAATCATATTTTACAAAAGATGAATTAAAGTTGCTGTATAAGAAAATGTTTTATGAGAAAATATACTTATTGTTAATTGAAAACCACGATAATAATGATATTATTGAGGAGGAAAGAGTAACTATTATAGATAAAGATATGTGTGTTATCAATAAAAGTTAGAATAAAAACATTATCATGTGAATGTACCCATGTTATGTAGGAACATGTTTGCTCGGTGAGAATCGGATTTGAGGTTTGAGAGTAGTGTAAATTCATATGATAGTCAAACCTGTAAGTGGTTCCGCTGGTCGGTCTTGCCGTTTGAGAGTAGTGTAAATTCATATGATAGTCAAACAAAGTTGTTGCTATGAATGGTTCATAATCTGTTTGAGAGTAGTGTAAATTCATATGATAGTCAAACTTTTTGGGTTAAATTCTGGGAAATATATGTGTTTGAGAGTAGTGTAAATTCATATGATAGTCAAACTGGTGCAACACTATATTCTTTAACGCCGTTGTTTGAGAGTAGTGTAAATTCATATGATAGTCAAACCAGACGAATTGTCAAACTCGCGTTCACTTAGTTTGAGAGTAGTGTAAATTCATATGATAGTCAAACAAATCAGCTTAAAAAGTATGTACAACATGAGTTTGAGAGTAGTGTAAATTCATATGATAGTCAAACTATTCTTCACTAGATAATCAAGCTTTGATTGTTTGAGAGTAGTGTAAATTCATATGATAGTCAAACTATCTTGATTTTTATATCCTTAACTCTCCTGTTTGAGAGTAGTGTAAATTCATATGATAGTCAAACTGAGACAGGTGGAAGCACAAGCGTACATGTGTTTGAGAGTAGTGTAAATTCATATGATAGTCAAACTGTAGACGTACTTATATCTAAGTCTGCTATGTTTGAGAGTAGTGTAAATTCATATGATAGTCAAACGCTATATTTACCAAAAGGATTATACACGCAGTTTGAGAGTAGTGTAAATTCATATGATAGTCAAACTAATGTCGTTTATAAGAGTGACAGATGTACGTTTGAGAGTAGTGTAAATTCATATGATAGTCAAACGAGAAAGGTATGTAAAATGAGTGTGTTTATGTTTGAGAGTAGTGTAAATTCATATGATAGTCAAACATAATTGTTTTTTTCATGCAATTCCTCCTTGTTTGAGAGTAGTGTAAATTCATATGATAGTCAAACGTGTGAGGTATTGATAAATGTTATGGTGGGGTTTGAGAGTAGTGTAAATTCATATGATAGTCAAACAATCAAATTTTGATTCATCCCCAATTCTGTGTTTGAGAGTAGTGTAAATTCATATGATAGTCAAACACATATGTTTTAGTAACATTGCGTGTTATAGTTTGAGAGTAGTGTAAATTCATATGATAGTCAAACTCAGGAAAAGGAAATTGAATTACAGGCTAAGTTTGAGAGTAGTGTAAATTCATATGATAGTCAAACATGTTGTGCTTTGACTGGATGACTCATATAGTTTGAGAGTAGTGTAAATTCATATGATAGTCAAACTATTAAATAATTCAAATAACATTCCAATAGGTTTGAGAGTAGTGTAAATTCATATGATAGTCAAACTTTTTAACACCTATGATAAAAGACAGTATAGTTTGAGAGTAGTGTAAATTCATATGATAGTCAAACTCCGGTTGATGTTTCTGTCTCGTAATCTTCGTTTGAGAGTAGTGTAAATTCATATGATAGTCAAACTACATCAACGCAATAAAACCGCCGTACAGGGTTTGAGAGTAGTGTAAATTCATATGATAGTCAAACAAAGGAAAAAATAATATATCACGACAAACAGTTTGAGAGTAGTGTAAATTCATATGATAGTCAAACGAACGACTTCTGCCCTATTAGACAGGGGGCGTTTGAGAGTAGTGTAAATTCATATGATAGTCAAACTTGCTGACCAACCCCCAAGCTACCATTCCGGTTTGAGAGTAGTGTAAATTCATATGATAGTCAAACTATAGTCAACATTGGCATCCCTCCTTACTAGTTTGAGAGTAGTGTGAATTCATATGATAGTCAAACGTATCTAATAGCATTTTATTCTAAAGCTATGTTTGAGAGTAGTGTAAATTAATATGATAGTCAAATAACGCCATTTGCAGGAAAGATGTTGAGAGAGTAAGTAATACTTATAGGTATTACGCAATCAACTTCAACACAGTTACTATTCTTTTGTTGCAAATGCAAAGAAACCCAAAGGATATGTTAAAATCACATCGCTAAGGGCAAGCCAAAGAACAAAAATAGAAGCCTGCATTCTGCATATGTAAGAATTGCAGAATAACATAATGTGAGTATCAGAAATAAAGGAGCAAGCAAATGAACACCCAACCATTTACCATATCACCAATTCCAGACGACATATTTGCAAAGATGCAGGGAAAATCATTTAAGGACAACTGCACCGTGCCAAGAGAAGATTTGCGGTATCTTAAAGTTTTGCATGTCGGATTTGATGGGAAAACGCACATAGGTGAGCTGGTTGTGAACAGGCTGATTGCTGATGATGTGCTTGATATATTTAAGCAGCTTTACGAGGCTGGCTATGAGATTGAAAAAATCAGACTTATTGATGAATATGACGCTGATGACGAGAAGTCAATGAGTGATAATAATTCTTCAGCATTTAATTTCAGATACATTTCCTATTCAACGAAGCTGTCAAAGCATGCGTTAGGGTTGGCGGTTGACATCAACACGCTTTATAATCCTTATGTGAAATATGTTGATGGCAGAAGAAATGTAGAGCCTGCCAATGCTGAAAAGTATACAGACAGAAGCATTGAATTTCCACACAAAATCGACCATGACGATTTGTGCTATAAGGTGTTTGCAGAACATGGATTTGAGTGGGGCGGCGACTGGGAACATGCAAAAGATTACCAGCATTTTGAGATGCCAGATGAGTGGATTGAGAAAAGTTCATGCAGAAAAATGTGATATAATATAAAAGTTCGTGCAGAAAAATGTAATGCAACACAAAAATTCGTCCATAAAAATGTTGCATATGTGAACTTTGATAGTAATGCAAGAATGGAGAATGTTTTTGATGGCAAAATCGATTTCCTTGTGCAGGGTAAAACATCTGTTATTCCAATTGAAGTAAAGGCAGAGGAAAATTTAAGAGCCAAGAGTTTAAGAGCATTTTGTGATAAATACAATCCTGATTATGCAGTGAGAACATCTATGTCAGATTACAGGGAGCAGGACTGGATGACTAACATACCTCTTTATAATATCGATAGGATAACCACTTTCACATCAAGGTAAGTGACAATATGAATTACTTAAAAATGCGGCGTGTCAGAAAAACTGGCGCGCCGTATTTTATTAAATTCCCTTGTTAATTGCGATTACTAGTGTTATTATCACAGTATAGTTAGCGAGAACTAACGGAAGCGAGTTGTGACTACAGCAAAGACTGGCCGCTATTATAACAAAAGCTGATTAAAGCTGAAAAAATGATAGGAGGAAATATATGTTTATAGATATTAAAGATGCAAGAAAACATTATGGCGAGGGTGAGACACTTGTCAACGCACTTGACGGTGTAAGTCTATCTTTGGGAGAAGGCAGGATATATGTAATTCTCGGACCTTCAGGTTCAGGAAAGAGTACGCTTCTTAATATGATTGGAGGTCTTGATTCACTTGATTCAGGCGAAATCACAATTTCAGGCAGGAACATAAGCAGAAGTGACAAGAAGAAAATGACAGACTACAGAAGGGAAGATGTTGGATTTGTATTCCAGTTTTACAATCTGATTCCAGACCTTACTGTGCAGGAGAATATTCAGGTTGTCGCTGATATTGCAAAGCAGCCAATGGATATAGAAGAGGTAATGAAAGCACTTGATATTGACAAATACAAGAATCGTTTTCCTAAGGAACTTTCAGGTGGACAGCAGCAGAGAGTTGCGATAGCAAGAGCATTAATCAAGAATCCTAAGATTCTTCTGTGCGATGAGCTTACAGGTGCGCTTGATTCAAAGTCATCAAGAAATGTCCTGAAATTCATAGAGAAAGTCAATGAACAATTTAAGACTACAATTATAATCATAACACATAATGAAGCGATAGCTGATATGGCGGATACAGTCATAAGAATTAAAGATGGTCAGGTTGCTTCCTGCACAAACAATGGCAATAAGCGTAGTGCAGAAGAACTTGAACTGTAAAAGCAGAAGCACAAGTATGAATTTTAAAATGTGATTATGAGGAGGCTGGTTATGACTCTTAACAAGAGATATTTAAGAAATGTTAAAGAGAATCTGTCATTTTATGTGGCTGCGGCAGTTCTTACGGTAGTTGCCCTGCTGCTGTTCTATCTTTTTTACATAGCAGGAACAGGAATTAAATCATATGGTGACCAATTCTTTATAGATAATAAGCTGGAAGATGCTGCATTTACAACATATGTGGAGATACCTGATAACGAGATTACTAATATTGAGAAGAAATATAATGTTACATTTGAGAAAGAACATTATGTAAATATTAATGAGGACGGATATAAAGTAAGAGTTTTCAAACGCAATAAGAAAATCGACCTTTATGAGGTAATTGATGGAAATGACATATCTAACGATGATGAGATTGTTATATCAAAGGGATATGCTGAAAGTGAGCATGTAAGTATTGGCGACAGGCTCACAATTAAGGGAAAAGAATACAAGGTTACAGGATATTTCTTAAGACCTGATTACCTGTATATGCTTGAGAATACTGATGATTCATACAAGAATATCACATCATTTTTCCTTGCATACATGACAGATAGTGCGTACGATGCGCTTGAGGCAAACTCATGTCAGTACAAGGTAGTATACAGTGACGACAGTGATGTGACACAGTTAAGAAAAGACATGAACGAGCAGTACAAGATAAACAGCTATCTTGCTAAAGACAATAACCAGAGAATTACAATGGTTGATGATCAGGCAATAATGTTTCTTATTATGGCATTTGTATTTCTGTTTACACTGCCGCTTATTACAGTTGCACTTATAGCTATTATAATAGGCAGAAAGATAAGGCAGGAACAGAAAATGATTGGTACATTGTCAGCACTTGGCTACACTAAAAGTCAGCTTATGCAGCATTACAGTGTACTTGCCATGATTCCGGGACTTGCCGGCGGAATTATAGTTACGATTATTACCAAGATAATACAGCAGCCATATGGTGAACTGAGCCTTGCAGATTATGAGCCAATGCCTGTTAAATTTACACTTCCAATTCCGATAGCACTTATAGGAATAATAATTCCGACAGCTATCTACATGCTTGAGGCAGCACATAAAGTATCTAAGCTGTTGAAGAAGGATACAGTAGAAATGCTTAATGGCAATGCAGACGGAGACATCAGAACAAGACATGTATTAGCCGGTAAGAAGGGAAAGGTAAGAAATAAGTTCGCATTAAGAAGCATACTTGCCAATCCGGGAAGAAGCTTTGTTGTGTTCCTGGGTGCATTTTTAGGTGCACTGATGATAACGGTAGCGTTTATGTTTATAGACTCTATCAACAACGTAATTGACAAAGGCGCAGACAGCATGGGCAGCTTTAAGTATGAATATGTTCTTAACCGCCTAAAGACAGATGAGGTGGCAGGGGCAGATGAGCTTGTTATAGGGAAATACGAGCATAACGGCTCTGCATTTTCACTGATAGGCGCGGATACAGATGTTAAGTATCTGAATATTGATACTGAGGACGGCAGCAGGGCGGACATTTCCAATGGATATTATGTTACAAATGTAATGGCATATGCCTATAAGCTTGAAGCTGGGGATGAATTTACATTTGTCAATCCTGTTACAATGGAAGAAAAGAAAGTTACAATAAGCGGAATTATAATGAATGACAGCCAGAAAATGATTGTATGCAGTCAGGACAATGCAAGGAAACTGCTGGGCTGGAATGACGGAACATACAACGGACTGCTTTCAGAGAAAAAGCTTGATTTAGGCGACGAGATATCCAAGACAGTCACATCTGACGACATCAGGGAACAGATGAAGACTATTCTTACAGAGATGGGCGCAATTATATATTCTCTTGCGGTAATCGGCGCGATTATATGTATTGCGGCACTGTATGTATCAGTAAATATGCTTATTTCGGAGAACCGCCACAACATATCAATGCTTAAAGTGCTTGGTCTTAAAAGACGCGAAATTAATAGAATGATTATCGATGTAAATCATGTTATAATACCTATTGGCATAGCTGTTGGAATGCTTGCAGGTTATTTAATGATGGTAGTAGTATTCAGGATATATTCAGGTATAGAGGGAGTGCTTTATACACCTGCAATAACCTTTAAGAGCATTATATTAACTATAATAATAGTGCTTGTGTGCTATGCAGTATCACTCCTTATAGTAAGGAGAAAGGCTGACAGGGTTGATATGGTTGAAAGCCTTAAGGACAACAGGGAGTAATATACACAGGCATCCATATGAGGGAGGAATATATCATGGAATTAAGGGACAGACTGTCACCTGATGAGCAGGTGTACTGGAGTGGAAAGAAGGCGGTAGGTGTTTCGGTGCTGGAGGCAATATTTAACCCGTTTCTGATATTTGCATTTATCTGGGGAATGTTCGACTTTGGATTTATAGGACTACTGTTTAATGAGGCAGGGATGTATGCTGACAGACAGGTAGCAACATTCATGATTATGTTTTTTGCAGTTCACCTTATGCCGGTATGGATATATCTTATTGGTGTAATTAAGTCAGTGGTTAAGTCTGTGAATACAGAATATATTATCACCAGAGACAAAATATATATTAGAAAAGGCAATGGGGAAAGGAATACAATAATGGTCCCGCTTGCTTATGTTGAGTTTATTGGTGTTGACCGTGGAATATTTGACAGAATATGTGGTACGGGCGACATTACATGGAAAGGTGAAAAGGGAAGAATAGACAATATCAGTGATTATGATAATGTATGTGCCATGATAAAAAAGCTGGCTATAGAAGCAGAACAGCAAAGTGAAGAGAATGGAACTGTCTATTCATCTATGAAGATTAACGGAAGAAATTTATCAGATAGGAATTATGATGACTCTTATAAATATGCAGGATATGCGTATTCTGACAATTCATACGGTGCACCTGACAGTCAGAAGAGATATGATGCACCTGACATCAATCATAATTAGAGAAAATGTTGTGAATTTTTTGTAGAATTTTAATGTATGTTGTAGAAAATGCACAAACGCTTGCGTAAATCTTTGTAATTTTAAGCCATTTCATTTTTATCCTTATTGTGGTATTTTTAGCAACAGAGGCGATTTATTTTGCATGATATAGGACACTGCCAGCAAAATAACGCCTCTTTTGCTATTTAATCTATAATGTTTGGGAGGTTAATCATGATTAAGAAGGCAAGAAGGGTTTTTGCAGCTGTTGTTGCGGTATTATTAGTATGTTTTACAGCAGCTCCGGTGTTGTCAGCTAATGCGGCAACACAGAATTCATGGAATTTCAAGAATTCTAATTTTAAGAAGTTAGGAACTATTAAAGCAAGTACTACAGTAGACGGACTTGGTCTTATGGCAACAAGCAGTAAGACTATGAATGTTAAGGCTGAATCTGTAACAGTAGATGGCACAGCATATACATATTGTCTGGCTCTTTCTGGTACAGGCACTACATCATACCGTTCAGTTAAAGTACCAGTGTCAGGTTCTGATACAATTAAGGTAGTGTTAAGAAGCAGTGGAAGCTCTACCCGTAATTTAATCGTAGCTGATTCTAATGGAAAGAAGCTTGGAACTATTGCAGCTAATAAGACAGCTTCTTTAGGAACATATTCATATTCAGGTTCTAAGGGATACATATATCTGTATTCAGAGAACAGTGGAATTAACATTTACAAGGTACAGGTTGATTCTAAGGACAGCTCATCATCTGGTTCTTCATCAGGAAGTTCATCAGGTTCAGGCAGCTCTTCATCAGGAAGCAGTTCATCTTCAGGTTCATCTATATCAGGTGATTATGTGGTTAAGGCAGGTGGTATGTCTTTAACAGATGCACTTAAGAAGGCTAAGTCAGGACAGACAGTAGTTATTGATGGAACAGTTAAGTCCGGAGCTGTTTCACTTCCAGCAGGTGTTAATCTTGCAGGAAAGAATAATGCGACAATAGATTTCTCACAGACAAGCGGAAGTTCAGGAAGAGGAATTACATTATCAGGTAATGGAAGTACACTTTCTAACATTACAGTTAAGAATGCTTCTGATAATGGAATCTTTATTTCAGGTTCTAATAATACATTAAAGTATGTAACATGCTGCTATAATGAAGATGCAGGTTTTCAGGTAAGCAACGGAGGAGCTAATAACAAGTTTTATAATTGCAAGTCTCATCATAATGCAGATGCCAAGGGTGAGAATGCTGATGGTTTTGCAGTAAAACTTCATTCAGGTGAAGGCAATTATTTTGAAAACTGTGTAGCTGAATACAATAGTGATGATGGCTGGGATTGTTATGCAGCTCATGGAGCAGTAACACTTGTAAACTGCCAGGCTAACTACAATGGATACTGTGACGGAATTTATGGTGATGGTAACGGATTTAAGATGGGTGGAGTAGATAACAAAACACCAGGAAAGGCAGCTCACCTTGATCCTCTTAACCATAAGCTTATTGGATGTACAGCTAAGGGAAACTATGCTAATGGTTTCGATAGAAACAACCAGAGTGGTGTTGTAACAATGAAGAATTGTATTTCAGATTCTAATAAGGGTAATAATTATCACTGGCCACTTACAGGAAAACCATCTGCACTTGGTTATAAAGTAACATTTGGCAAGGCTATTATTGAGGATTGTACTAATATTAATGGAAAAGTTAATATTACAGGAGCAACTCTTAAGGGTAACTGTAAGGGATTCTAGGATAATGGCTGATTGTAATAATATGGTTTACAATACAATATTATAATTTATAACAAAATAATAAAACGCATGTCCGATTTTTTCAATCTGGCATGCGTTTTTTATCGTTAATCCAATTCGTTAAGATCAGTCAATTATATGATGATTAAGCCATCTGCGGGAGTGGAAACGTATAGTGAACACGATACCGCGCACAGTCCAGTCGGCAAACATTCCAATCCATACAGCAATAGGACCAAAGCCATATACACGGCATAAGAATATAGTAAAGCTTACACGACATAACCACATGCTTGCACATGATGTTATCATTGAAAATTTCACGTCTCCGGCAGCACGCATTCCATAAGCCGGAATGAACGACAATACCCATGATATTGGCTTGGTTATTGTTATGAAAAGAGTCATCTCAAAACACATTCTTGCACTTTCTGCTTCCATTCCACCGAGTATGGTAATCGGCCTGCACAATGCAAATACAATAAGACAGCTTATAATAATGGCAGCTTCAGCCATTTTACTGAGCTTCTTTATATAATATATGGCTTCATCTTTTCTTCCGGCTCCAATGCACTGGCCAACTATAGTCATAAGTCCGATTCCTACACCCTGTGCAGCAACTCCGTTAAGGTTTTCAAGAATATTGGTCACAGCATTTGCAGCGATGGCAACAGTTCCAAGCGTTGAAACTGTTGACTGGATTGCCAGCTTTCCAAACTGGAACATGCTGTTTTCAATACCTGAAGGAATACCAATATATAAGACTCTCTTAATTAAATCCCAGTCGGGACGGATTGTGTAATATCTGTTAACGCATATGGTCTGTGATGGATTTCTTAATTTAATAATTACAACAACTGCACAGAAAACTCTTGATGCAAGTGTTGATAGTGCAGCCCCTGCAACACCCATGCCAAGTCCGAATATAAGAATCGCATTACCACCTATATTAAGGAAGTTGGATATTATTGATATTGTCATAGGGCTTTTGCTGTCCTTCTGGGCTCTCATAATGGACGCACCAGCGTCATACAGGCCAATGAATGGAAATGACAACAGGGTGAAAAGGAAGTATGCCTGTGAATCAGCCATAACCTCAGCTTCTACAGAACCAAAGATGAACTTAAGCATTGGTACACGAAGAACGAGACATATTGCTGATATGAAAAACGACAGCACTGTCATGACAAGAAATACCTGTCTTGCAGCGCGGTTGGCACCTTTAGGGTTGCTGCTTCCTATGTACTGGGAACACAGGATTGCACCTCCGGCAGCAAGTGCTGACAAGGCCTGTATTACAAGAATATTGATGGAATCAACAAGCGATACTGCTGAAACAGCAGATGCACCTACATTACTTACCATCATAGTATCAACAGTTCCCATAAGTGAAGCTAAGAGATTTTCCAGCATGATAGGAATAAGAAGTTTCCTTATATCTACATTAGAAAAAATGTGGTCAGAATTATTAGTCATTGAAATTACTCCATTATATTTTACAAACTAAAATGCAACTAACATAATTTATTCCTAAGAACAGATAATGTCAAGTATATGTGTCGATAAAACATGTCGCAAAGAACATATTGGCATAAAATACTTGACTTTATAATATAATTATGATATCTTAACAAAGCACTGAGATATCAGTGGTTATGCGGGTGTAGTTCAATGGTAGAACACTAGCCTTCCAAGCTAGATACGTGG
>ENA-OPSM01000305-OPSM01000305.1-human-gut-metagenome-genome-assembly--contig:-NODE-305-length-19800-cov-7.245379_pt1 | contig 19800 bp, 15 predicted proteins | sample MGYA00241457_ERZ501906 | MGnify/ENA primary metagenome ERZ501906 (study PRJEB25962, sample SAMEA2042451) | human gut metagenome | biome: human gut; feature: human-associated habitat; material: faeces...
TTTTTTATATGGCAAGTTTCCGCACTTTCCGCATTACTTTCCACACTTTCCGTACCCCATGAGATATGAACACCTGCTAAACACTTTCAGAGATTGCTGCTTTTTTAAGGCATAGTTGCTAAATCTTGCCCAAAGAATGCTACATTTTGGCTCAAGGTCGCTAAACATAGCGCACAGAAAATCCCGCAATAATATAATTAAACTTATGATAATTCGTATTATATTATTTCTTGTAAACTGCATCTGCCTGAATCAAAATCAGGTTGGAATTCTTCGCTGCCATTTCCACCAGTCGATCTGTAAAGCCGCTCTTGGAGAACAGCCCGTACACAATTTCGTAGCCCTTAAACGCCGCTGTAAGTTCTTTGGACTGCCCCTTTTCCTGCAAAGCAGAGTAGACCGCCACATCCACAGGTTTCGCATGGTACTTGCACTCACCGAGGAACAGCCGCTTATGCTGATGGTCCACCGCTGCAACATCGATCTCTGTGTCTCCCTCGTTGTCGTTGCGCCAGTAAGAGCCAATGCGTGAGGGTGCAAAGTCGATCTGCCCCTTTCGGCACAGCTCCGCAAAGATGTTCCGGCAGATGCTCTCATAAGCGAAAGCCACAAATTTTTGTTTAAAGTCTTTGCCCATCTCGTCCAGCACGATCTGCTGGTTATCCAGTTCCAACTCCCCCTTGAATGGGTACACATAGCGGAACCAGAAGCGGATGAAGTTGTCCGAAACATAATACAGGCTTTTCCGGGAACGCTCTGGATTCTTTTCGGTGATGGGGACATTCTTGGTAACAAAACCAAGGTCGATCAGTGTTTTCAGGTACGGCGTAATAGCTGACGTGTCCTGTTCCATCGTCATGCCGATCTTGCTCAGCTTGTGGTTACCGTCCGAAATCGCCTTCAGCACAGAAAAATAGTTGATGGGCGTCTGCACTTCCTCGTTGAGCAGGAAATCCGGTTCTTCATACAAAAAGCCATTTTTCGACAGTACCACACGCCGAATCTGCTCCACCAGCGGCTCGTCCGTCTGGAAAAACTCCATATATTTCGGTACACCGCCCGTGATGGCATACTGCTCCACAGCCTGCTCAAACGACAGGTTCTGCGCCGCATACACATCCGTAAATTGCAGCGGCATCAGCCGAATCTGTGCCGTTCTACGGCCATAGAGCGGGCTGTCGTAGGCAAGTGCGTGTTTTTTCATCATGCTGATGAGGGAACCGCAGAGAATCAGCATCACGTTATGGTCTTTCAGCACTTCATCCCATGCGTTTTGCAAGATGGACGGGAAATCCGGGTTCGTCTTGACCAGATACGGAAATTCATCAATGACAAGCACCTTTTTCTCGTCCGGGTGGTCGTCTGCCACCACTTGAAATAAATCCAGCCAGTCGGTGAATGTGACCTTGCTGAGCATGGGATTCTTCGTGGTACGGGAAAGCACCCCGGCAAACCGCTTCATGCTCTGGGCTTCGCTCTCTGTGGTTGCCAGAAAGTAGAACGCGCGTTTATCTTTGATAAACTCTTTGATCAGCGTTGTTTTTCCAACGCGCCGCCTGCCGTAAATCACCACAAAACCGCTGCCACGCTCTAATTCTGCATTCAGCGTTGCCAGTTCGGATGTTCTGCCGATGAAGTCCATGTCATTCACCTCTCACTTAATATAATTTGAATTATGATAATATCGATTATATTATAGCTGTTCTGCACAAAACCGTCAATAGGACGAAACATCGAATTTTCAACATCAAATTCATACAATGTAGAAACCTCCGAGCTTCCCCCTTTTGCAGATTGAACCGATCCCGAAGAAACGGTATAATAATGGCATAACAAATTATTGTTTGTCGAGCTTATTTTCTCGACACGCAGGAGGAACATACATGGTAACCGGAGAACTGAAAAGCAAAATTGACAGTCTGTGGGAAATTTTCTGGACGGGCGGCCTGACGAATCCCTTGGATGTGATCGAGCAGATGACCTATCTGATGTTCATTCACGACCTCGATGAAAGCGACAACACCCACGCCAAAGAAGCCGCTATGCTGGGTCTGCCCCACAAGAGCATCTTTGCAGGCGAGGTGCAGGTCGGGGAGCGCACTGTGGACGGTGTACAGCTCAAATGGAGCGTTTTCCACGATTTCCCGGCAGGCAAAATGTACTCCACTATGCAGGAGATGGTGTTCCCCTTCATCAAGAATCTGCACGGCGACAAGGACAGTGCCTACGCCAAGTACATGGGTGATGCCATTTTCAAAGTGCCCACGCCGCTGATGCTGGATAAAATCGTGACTGCCATGGACGGAATGTATGAGCAGGCGGCGCAGCTTTCCAACACTGACATTCGCGGCGACATCTACGAATACCTGCTTTCCAAGCTGGCAACGGCGGGTGTCAACGGTCAGTTCCGCACCCCACGCCACATCATCCGCATGATGGTTGACCTGATGCAGCCCCGTGCTGACGATGTGATTTGCGACCCGGCCTGCGGCACGGCGGGCTTCCTTGTAGCCGCTGGCGAATATCTGCGCGAAAACCGCAAGCAGGAAGTGTTCTTTGACCGCAAAAACAAAGACCACTACATGAACCACATGTTCCACGGCTTCGATATGGACCGCACCATGCTGCGCATCGGTGCTATGAACATGATGCTCCACGGCGTGGACAACCCGTTCATCGAGTACCGCGACAGCCTGAGCGACCAGAACCCCGACAAGGACAAATACAGCCTGATTCTGGCAAATCCCCCATTCAAGGGCAGTCTGGACTACGACATTGTTTCCACCGACCTGCTCAAGCTCTGCAAGACCAAAAAGACCGAGCTGCTGTTCCTCGCTCTGTTCCTGCGGATGCTGAAGGTCGGTGGACGCTGTGCATGCATCGTCCCGGATGGCGTTCTGTTCGGCTCTTCCACTGCACACAAGGCGATTCGCAAGGAGATCATCGAGAACAACCGTCTGGAAGCTGTGATTTCCATGCCCTCCGGCGTGTTCAAGCCCTATGCGGGCGTTTCTACTGCCATCCTGATTTTCACCAAGACCGGCCACGGTGGCACCGATAACGTCTGGTTCTACGATATGAAGGCCGACGGCTTCTCGCTGGACGATAAGCGCAGCCCGACCACGGAAAACGACATTCCCGATATTATCGCCCGGTTCCACAACCGGGAGGCTGAAGCCACCCGTGAGCGCACGGACCAGAGTTTCTTTGTGCCGAAAGACGAGATTGCGGGAAACGACTATGATTTGTCCATCAACAAGTATAAAAAGACCGAGTATGTGCCGGTGGAGTACCCTTCCACACGGGAAATTATGGCACAGCTGCGTGATTTACAAAAGAAGATCGACGCAGAGATGGACGCTTTGGAAGAACTTTTGAAATGAAACAATTCTAATTTGTGGGAGAGACAGATGGCTAAGCTATTAGAGATAACAGGTAAGGCTATTTCAGGCGAGTGGGGTCAAGATGACGATACTGGTACAGGTATTCCTGTACTCAGAACTACGAATTTCACCAATGAAGGCTTTGTAAACTATAAAAATGTCGTAACTCGTTCGATTTCAAAGAAAAACATTACGGAAAAGTACTTGAGACATGGTGATATTATCATTGAGAAATCAGGCGGAAGTGATAAGCAGCCTGTCGGTCGTGTGATTTTCTTCGAGGGTGAAGAAAACAAATACCTCTTTAACAATTTCACCGGATTGCTTCGCGTTCAAAACCCAGAAGAATGGTTGCCTAAGTATGTTTTCTATGCCCTTTATGCGTATTATCGCAATGGTGGAACGAGAGCATTTGAAAACAGGACAACTGGGCTTCATAATTTGCAAGTAGACAACTATGTAAAAAGTGTCGATATTCCAAAACTTTCCTATCGAAAGCAACAGCACATTTGCGAAACCCTCGACCATGTGCACGATGCCGTTTCATATCGGGAGCGGCAGCTCACCAAGCTGGATGAACTTGTCAAAGCTCGATTTGTCGAACTAACAGAAAATGTTAACACCGTGCCAACTCGTATGGGTGATATTGCAACCTATATCAACGGCTATGCTTTTAAGCCTACTGATTGGAAGGAATCAGGCTTGCCAATCATTCGAATTCAAAATCTGAACGATGCTACCGCCAGATACAACTATTTTGATGGAAAGATTGATTCTAAATACTTAGTGACAACAGGCGACATTTTAGTATCGTGGGCTACACATTTGGAAGCCTACATATGGAATGGAAACCGTGCATGGCTTAATCAGCATATCTTCAAAGTTCTATTTAATAAAATACCAATCAATAAAATATATTTCGTTTACGCTACCGAAGATGCTCTCAGACAAGCTTTCAAAAACGCTCATGGGTTTAAGCCCACAATGGAGCATATTAAACGAAGCGATTTTGAAAATGCCATTGTCAAATTACCCCCTATGGAGATTCAAAACCAGTTTGCCGCCTTTGTAGCCGAGGTAGACAAATCAAAAGTTGAAGTGCAGAAAGCCCTTGACCAGACACAATTACTCTTTGACAGCCTGATGCAACAGTATTTTGGCTGATAATAAGCAACAACAGGCACTTTGCCGGAGCAGGATGTTGGTACACCAGAAAAGGAGTGCGCCAATATGGAAGACAAAATCGTGAAGATCATCAACGAGATGGCAGAGTACCTGAATGTTGCGCAGATGAAAAAGCTGCAAGAGGTGCTGTTGCAGACGTTTTCTGAATCCGAAGCGCAGAAAGAGCAGATTTCCAACGAGGAATATATGAAACTGTTCCTTGATGCAAAGAAAATCGAGGGCTGCTCGGAACGCACCATCCAGTATTACCGGGTCACGGTGGAACGGCTGCTGCAAACCGTGGATACACCCTTGCGCAAGATGACCACTGAAGAGATCCGGTGGTATCTGGTGGAATATCAGAAAATCAACAACTGCGGCAAAGTGACCATCGACAATGTGCGCCGGAATATTTCCAGCTTTTTCTCGTGGCTGGAAGAAGAGGACTACATCCTCAAAAGCCCCATGCGCCGCATCCATAAAATCAAGACCAAACAGCCCGTGAAGGAAACCATCTCGGACGAAGCCATCGAACGCCTGCGGGATAACTGCAAGTGTGCGCGCGACCTTGCCATGATTGATTTGTTGTATTCCACTGGCATTCGTGTGGGAGAGCTGGTGAATCTGAACATTTCAGAAATCGACTTTGAAGCCCGCGAGTGTGTAGTGTTCGGCAAAGGCGACAAGGAGCGCCGGGTTTATTTTGATGCCAAGGCAAAGCTGCATTTACAGGACTATCTGCGCTCCCGCACCGATGCAAACCCGGCGTTGTTTGTAACACTGGACGCACCCTTTGACCGCTTGAAGATCAGCGGCGTGGAGATCCGTCTGCGGGAGTTGGGCCGGGAGTTGAATCTGGACAAGATCCACCCGCATAAATTCCGCCGCACCATGGCTACCCGCGCCATCGACAAGGGAATGCCCATTGAGCAGGTGCAGAAAATCCTCGGTCATTCGCAGATCGGCACCACCATGCAGTATGCGATAGTGAATCAGAACAACGTCAAGACCTCCCACCAGAAGTTTATTGCCTGAAAAGGCAACTTCTAATTTGTGGGAGAAAAACAGGATGGCGAAGTTGGGAGACATTGCAACAATTCAGTCGGGCGGAACACCCGCCAGAAGTATTGCGGAATACTGGGAAGATGGCACTATTCCATGGGTTAAAATTAGTGATATTAAATCAAAGCATCTTAATCAAACCGAGGAAATGATAACTGAAGTTGGATTAGAGAACTCATCGGCTAAGATTTTTCCAAAGGGAACAATTCTTTATACGATTTTTGCAACATTAGGGGAAACAAGCATTTTAGAGATAAACGCAGCAACGAATCAGGCTATTGCCGGTATCAGCATAACAGACTCTCGCGTTCTCCCGGACTATTTGTATTATTATCTTCTGTCTCAAAAAATTCATGTACAGAAAATAGGTCGCGGTGTCGCTCAAAACAACATCAATATGAAGTTGCTTCGAGATTTTGATGTTCCGTTGCCATCCAAAGAAGCTCAATTAAATATTATTGAACAGCTTAATCAAGTTACTGAACTCCTTTTCCTCAGGAAGCAGCAGCTCACCAAGCTGGACGAGCTTATCAAAGCTCGATTTGTCGAACTAACAGAAAATGTTAACACCGTGCCAACTCGTATGGGTGATATTGCAACCTATATCAACGGCTATGCTTTTAAGCCTACTGATTGGAAGGAATCAGGCTTGCCAATCATTCGAATTCAAAATCTGAACGATGCTACCGCCAGATACAACTATTTTGATGGAAAGATTGATTCTAAATACTTAGTGACAACAGGCGACATTTTAGTATCGTGGGCTACACATTTGGAAGCCTACATATGGAATGGAAACCGTGCATGGCTTAATCAGCATATCTTCAAAGTTCTATTTAATAAAATACCAATCAATAAAATATATTTCGTTTACGCTACCGAAGATGCTCTCAGACAAGCTTTCAAAAACGCTCATGGGTTTAAGCCCACAATGGAGCATATTAAACGAAGCGATTTTGAAAATGCCATTGTCAAATTACCCCCTATGGAGATTCAAAACCAGTTTGCCGCCTTTGTAGCCGAGGTAGACAAATCAAAATTGTTCGCGGGGAGTGCCGTAGCCCATAAGCCTTTTGATATAGAATTCTTTTCCAAAAGCACTGTGCAACGTCCTATAAAAGAGGTATAATAAGTTCAAACCACATGATTTTTCACTGAAAGGAGCAGCCAGTATGACCCACAAAGAGCAAAAAGACTACGCAAATGCGAAGTATGATGTTATAAAAGCTCTGGATTCCATCAGAAAGTTGAAGCCCGAACACCAGAAGCAATTGGCAGAAGAACTTTTCGGTGCAGAACTGTGCGCTTCTGCATGGAAGATTTTCAAAAATGCTACTCCATTACAAAGACAGTGAGGTAAAGATATGGAACACTTTATCACAGAAGTCCAAATCAATGAGGTTCGCCACCTGAAAAACATTACGGTCAAGTTGAATTCTGAAAAGCGGCAGCACCTTATCTTAACTGGTAAAAACGGTTCTGGTAAGACTTCTGTGCTACGAGCTATGAAAAGCTATTTGCAGGCAATCAATGATGGAAAGCTAAATGATTTAACCGGACAATATCAAGAATGGTATGAGGCTGATATTTTAAAAGTAAAAAATGCAAGTACCGAAAATGAAAAATATAAGGCTACGGAAGAAGTCAGAAAAGATTTACAACGTATTCAAAGATATAATAGCGGCTTAGTTCTCGCATTCAAAAACGAAGATGCGATTGATACAATTTATGCACAGGGAAATTTTATTACTGCATATTTTTCTGCGGATCGGGAGTCTGTTATACAACGTGTCATCGGTGCGCAAGATGTAAAGCTTGAAAATTATTATAGAGTTACAGACGAACCTTCTCGAATCCTTTTGAAATATATGGTTCATCTCAAAACTCAACAAGCCTATGCTAAAAACGAAGATGATTTGAATGTTGAAGAAAAAATCGCCGCATGGTTTGAACGCTTTGAGAATGCGCTGAAAGTGCTTTTAGACGATGATTCCATCAAACTAATTTATGATTATAGAAATTATAACTTTCTTATCGAACAAAATGGACGTAACCCTTACAGCCTAGATGAACTTTCCGATGGCTATTCTGCCATTATTGGGATTGTTGCTGACCTTATCCTCCGTATGGATCGCAACTGGTTATTGAAAGGTGAGTTGAGCCAGTACGATGTAGAGGGTGTTGTGCTAATTGATGAGCTGGAAACTCACCTTCATGTGGAACTTCAACGTAAAATTTTTCCGTTCTTGACAGAATTTTTCCCGCGAATCCAGTTTGTTGTCACAACACATTCGGCATATATTCTTAATTCTATTAGCAATGCCTGCATCTATGATTTAGAAAAACAAGTGCAGTTCACAGACTTTTCCTCTTATTCTGTGGATGATATTGCAGAAGGATATTTGGACGCAGAAGCGTATTCGGACGAAACGCAGAAAAAAGCACAGCGTTATGAAGAACTTTATGGCCGAACCGATCTTTCTGATGAACAACGTGCGGAACGTGCAGCTCTTCGCATTGAGCTGAAAGACGCAAAAGAAGTTCTTGAAAAAATCGAGGGAAAGAAGGTTTCCTGATGGTTAAAATCGAACGAAAGGACACTCCAAAAGCACAAGCTGCCATTGCATCCTTAAAAAGCGAAAAAGTCAAGCCATCGGGAACTTACAATACTCCTGAAGTGAATGATGCTCTTCAAGAAATGTTTGCACATAAGTGCTATCTCTGTGAGCAAAAAGGATTGAAATCCATTCAAATCGAGCATCTGGTGCCGCATCATGATGACATAGATTTAAAATTTGACTGGAACAATATTTTTCTGGCTTGCACACACTGCAACAATATCAAAAATGATCGATTTGTTCCCATTTTGGATTGTACCAAGGTGGCCATTGATGAAAAAATCGCATTTCGTCGATACGGCGGTGTGTATGAACCAAGTGAGTTGACATTTACTGCACTGAATGATGATACAAAAACGCAGCATACGGTTGCGCTTTTGAAAGAAATTTATTACGGCTCAACACCACAAAAAATTGCAGAGGCAAAAATGCTTCGTGGCGATGTAGCAGATGAACTGGATAAATTTCAAAAAAGTCTCCGGGAATATCAAGAGGCAGACGGAGAAGATAAAATTGATGCCGAATGTTTAATCAGTATGAGTTTGAAATGGAATAAACCTTTTGCTGCGTTTAAACGTTGGGTCATTCGTGACCATTTCCCGGAATTGATAAAGTATTGTCAGTAATGTACATGGAAGGAGCCTCCACCATGACCAACTTTGACTTTCTGAAAGATGACCCGCAATTTTCCGGCTTTGCGGATGCCGCGATTGCTGCGGAGAGGATTCTGCCCATTGATGCGGCCACCGCTGTGCTGGACTGCCGCCGTGCCATGGAGTTTGCAGTCAAATGGATGTATTCGGTGGACAGCTCCCTCGTCAAGCCGTGGGATGATAAGCTCATCAGCCTGATGAGCACAGAAGAGTTTCACGACATTGTGGACGATGATTTGTGGCGGCGGATGGATTTTATCCGCAAGCGCGGCAATGATGCCGCCCACGGAAGCCGCAGCATCAGCCGGGAACAGGCGGAACTTTGCCTCGAAAACCTGTTTCTGTTCCTTGATTTCGTGGCGTACTGCTATGGAACAAGCTATCAAGAAAAGAAATTTGACGCTTCCCTGCTTACACAGCAGCCCGCTGCACCCGTTGCACAGCCCGCCCTGCCGGATGTGGACTTGGATGCACTCATCAAAGAAAACGCTGAGCTCAAGGCGCAGCTGACCGCCCGTCGCGAAACGCAGCAGCCCACCTATGTGCCCAAGCCGTTGGAACTTTCGGAGTACAAAACCCGGAAACTGTATATTGACTCTATGCTCACCGATGCCGGATGGGTCGAGGGCAAAAACTGGGTCAACGAGGTCCCTCTGCCCGGGATGCCAAACAAGAGCGGCATCGGCTATGCAGATTATGTCCTGTACGGCGATGATGGCCGTGCACTGGCTGTGATCGAAGCAAAGCGCACCTGTAAGGATGTTGCAGTAGGCCGTCAGCAGGCAAAGCTGTATGCAGATATTCTCGAAAAGCAGTTTGGTCGCCGCCCGGTGGTATTCCTGACCAACGGTTTCGATACCTGCATTGTGGACAATATCTATCCCGAGCGCAAGGTCGCTTCCATTTACTCCAAGCGCGACCTTGAAAAATGGTTCAACCTGCAAGCGATGCGTACCAGCCTTGCCAATGTGGATGTAAACAAAAACATTGCTGGACGATACTATCAGGAGGGAGCCATCAAGGCCGTGTGCGACAGCTTTGGCCGCAAGAACCGCCGCAAGGCTCTGCTTGTTATGGCAACAGGCTCCGGCAAGACCCGCACCGTCATTGCACTGGTGGATGTATTATTGCAGCATGGCTGGGTCAAGAACGTGCTGTTTCTGGCTGACCGCAATAGCCTTGTGACCCAGGCAAAGCGCAGCTTTGTCAACCTCCTGCCGGAGCTTTCCGTGACGAATCTCTGCGAGGAGAAAGACAACTTTACGGCGCACTGCGTGTTCTCGACCTATCAGACCATGATGAACTGCATTGATTCCGTTCACGATGCAGAGGGCAAGCTGTTCACCTGTGGTCATTTTGATTTGATCATCTGCGACGAAGCACACCGCTCCATCTACAATAAATACCGCGACATCTTCCATTATTTCGATGCACCGCTGGTTGGCTTGACTGCCACGCCCAAGGATGAGATCGACAAAAACACCTACGAGATCTTTGACCTCGAAAACGGTGTGCCCACCTATGGCTATGAGCTGGCGCAGGCCGTCAAGGATGGCTTTCTGGTTGACTTCCTCTCGGTGGAGAGCGAAGTAAAGTTCATGAAGAAAGGCATCACCTATGATGAGCTTTCGGACGAAGAACGGGAAGCCTACGAAAACACCTTTGAGGATGAAAACGGCAACCTGCCGGCCAGCATTGATGCATCTGCTCTGAACAGTTGGCTGTTCAACAAGGGCACCATCCGGCAGGTCCTGAATGTCGTGATGCAGAACGCCTTGAAAATCGACTACAGCAGTAAGATCGGCAAGACGATTATTTTTGCCAAGAGCCACGATCATGCAGAGGAAATCCTCAAAGTGTTCAATCAGGAATATCCGCACATGAACGGCTATGCCATGGTGATCGACAATCGGCTCAATTATGCGCAGAGTGCCATTGACGAATTCTCAGACCCGAAGAAGTTGCCGCAGATTGCAATTTCGGTGGATATGCTGGACACTGGCATCGATGTGCCGGAAGTATTGAATCTGGTCTTTTTCAAAAAGGTTCTGAGCAAGGCAAAATTCTGGCAGATGATCGGCCGCGGCACCCGCCTGTGTCCGGGGCTTCTGGATGGTGAGGACAAGAATAAGTTTTACATTTTTGACTTCTGCGGAAATTTTGAATTTTTCCGCATGAACAAAGGAAATGCCACCCCGAATATGATTGCCGTTCAGGGCGCGATTTTCGGCCTGCAGTTTGAAATTGCGTATAAATTGCAGGATATGCAGTTCCAGACCGAAGAACTGAAAGCGTTCCGTACTTCGCTGGTGGAACACATGGCCGATCAGGTGCAAAAGCTGAACCGTGACAACTTTGCAGTCAAACAGCATTTGAAGTATGTCGAGTTGTACGCAGACAAGAACAGTTACAATGCTCTAACGTATGCAGACACCTTGATTGCCCGGGAAGAACTTGTCCCCTTGATCGAACCGGAGCCGGATGACCCGAAAGCACTTCGTTTTGATGCATTGCTGTATGGCATCGAGTTGGCATATCTTGCCGGGAAGCCGTATAATCGTGGCCGCAGTGAGTTGCTGAAAAAAGCAAAAGCGGTTGCGAGCGTGTCCAATATTCCAGAGATTGATCAAAAACGCGCGTTGCTCGAAAAAATTATCCAGACCGACTATATCAAAACTGCCGATGTGAACGAGTTTGAGCACATCCGAAAAGAACTGCGCGATCTGATCAAGTACATCCCCATCGAGCGGGTACGGTACACCACGGATTTCTCGGACGAAATTCTTTCGATAGAATGGAAGGAGGCCGAGCTGGAAAACGATGATCTGAAAAATTACAAGGCAAAAGCGGAGTACTATGTACGGCAGCATCAGGATAATGCAGCTATCGCCAAACTGAAAGGCAACATCCCGCTCACCGGCGAGGATGTCAGGGAGCTTGAAAAGATTCTTTGGAGCGAGGTCGGCACAAAAGAGGATTATGAAGCCGAATATGGCACAAAGCCTCTGGGCGAATTCGTGCGGGAAATCGTTGGCCTTGATATGGCTGCGGCGAAAGCTGCATTTTCGCAATATCTGGATGGTGCTAACCTCGACAGCCGACAGATTTACTTTGTCAACCAGATTGTCGAGTACATCGTACACAATGGCACGATGAAGGACCTCTCTGTTTTGCAGGAACCACCTTTTACAGACCAGGGAAGCATCGTAGAGGTCTTTACAGATTTGAGCATCTGGCTTGGCATTCGCAAGACCATTGAACAGGTCAACGCCAATGCAATCGCAGCATAATAGAATACTTTCTAAAACGGTAAAGTGGATTTTATCTGCTTTGCCGTTTTTTCTTTACATCTGGACTCCAACATGCCTTTGTGCTATTCAGCGATTCCATCGCGCAGCCTGCGCCGGGACGGTGCAGATTTGAAAGGGTTTGGGATTTCCCAACAAGCATTTTGCAACGCAAAAATAGCAGATGTATATACGTCTGCCCTGCTTGCGGGTACAATGTCATCGATGAAACAAAAATAGTTTCATCAAAGACGGTTATATGGTTGTGCCGATTTCCAAAAAATAGTAATATTGAAGTACTAACTGGGGCAAAACGCTTCATATTTTGACTCCATATTATCCCTCGCATCTTTCTGCGAACGCTTTCAAGTCTCCGATCTGATTCACACGATGCCATAGCATCGTAGAATTGGCTCGGATTTTTTATTTTGCTTCATTGTATACAACACATGGACTAAGGGGGTGGGTAACTTGGACTACGAGTCCATAAACTTTTGCTGCGGAAACCGGTACACTGTTGTCAAAGGAGGCGAATAATATGCTGAAACTAAGCAGTCTCAAAATAGACCCCGAGTTTTCCGCTCAAATTTTGCCTCTGAGTTTTGAGGAGCTCCAGCAGCTTGAGCAGAACATCATTGCCGAGGGTCGTCTTCTGAATCCCATCATCACATGGAATGGCTACATTCTGGATGGGCACACCCGCTACCGCATCCTGAAAAAGCACGGCTTTATCAAGTTTGAAGTGGAAGAAATCCAGCTTGCGAACAAGTACGAAGCGCTTGCATGGATCTGCAAAAATCAGCTTGGCCGCAGAAATCTCAGCCCGGAACGAAAGAAGTTTCTTCTGGGCAAAGAGTATGAATCAACCAAGCTGGCAGTGGGCGGGCAGCCCGGAAATTGCAATAAAGTAAATCGATGTGATCAAAATGATCACATCGATTCAGAAAAACGCACTTGCGAACGAATCGCCGTAGAACATGGTGTTGGGTCTGCGACGGTACGACGTGCCGAAAAGTACATGAACGGCGTGGAGGCTGCCGATGAAGCAGCACCCGGTGCCCGGGAGGAAATTCTAAACGGGAAAATCAAAGCTGCTGACCGTGAGATCTGCGCTATCGCTAAGGCTCCGAAGGAACAGCGGTCGGAAATCGTTGCAGAACTTCACAAGCCGAAAAGTAAGCGAGATAAGCAGCTTGTTTCCTCTACAAAAAGCCCTTCCGTGAAGGTCGAATCTTTTGATGATGACGGAAGTCGATTTCTGATCGACATTTCCAAAAAAATGCAAGGGCACAAAAAGGCACTGACCGAAAGTGATCAAAAAGCCCTGAAAAAATCTGTTGAAGCATCTGCGGATCATTCCATCCACATCGCTGCGATTGAAGGTGCTTATGACGCCTTTATCGAGAATTGGGAACTCACATTTCGAGAGTACCCAGATCTTCTGACAGGGCCGGAAAACTGGAAGCAAATTGAAAAGTATTCTGACAATCTGCAGCGCTATCTGGAATTTATCCGCTCGAAGCACTTGAAAATGCTGGAATCGCAGAGACAGGGAGGGTGATTGGCTTGTTTGATGATTTGACCGTTTGTACTCCGCTACCCCGGTATCTGCCATTTCCAAAGTTTTTGCTGGACGCCCAATTAAGCCATACAGCGAAGCTGCTGTACGCACTTCTGCTCGACCGGGCAACACTTTCCCGAAAAAATAACTGGACCGATGAACAAGACCGGATTTATGTGATTTATCCGATTCCAAAGCTTGCACAAGCTCTTGGATGCAGCTTCTCCAGTATAACGCGTTCTCTTACAGAACTAACGAATGCCGGCCTTATTGAGCGGACTCGCAGCGGTTTTTCAAAGCCCGGCAGAATTTTTCTCAAGATTCCGCATACAGCGCAAAAATGCGCTGCCACTCTGCGCATTTCTGGCTCATCAGACTGTGCAGAAATGACCAATATGATTGTGCAAAAATGCCCACCTAACTACCTGAATAAGAACCAACTGAGTTTTAACCACTCTACAGAACAAAGAAATGTTCCACTGTATGAATTTCGGGAAGGAGAAAGCTTATGACAAACGGCAAGATCGTTTTAGAATCGGTCATTCCCGCAGTTTCCAAATCGAATGGGGACTATTATGGCAAAGACGGTCTGCTTTATTGCGGAAAATGTCATACGCCAAAAGAAGCGTTCTTTGCAAAGAACTTTGTCCTGATGGGAAAGAACAGGCATCCCGTAGATTGCCGGTGTCGTAAGATGGAGCGAGAGCAACAGGAAGTCGCTATTCGTCAGCAAACGCACAGCGAACTTGTCCGACGGTTGAAAGCAGGGGGCTTCTCGGATACGGCAATGCTCGACTGGAACTTTGAAAACGACGATGGTCGTGCCCCTCAAATGCATTACGCACACCGCTATGTGGAGCAATGGCAGACCATGCGTGCAGAGAACCTAGGACTGCTCCTCTGGGGCGGTGTTGGCACCGGCAAGAGTTTCCTTGCCGGGTGCATTGCAAACGCTCTAATGGAACAGGAAGTGCCTGTGCGTATGACGAACTTTGCCCGCATCATGAATGAGCTGAACAACGGCTTTTCTGGACGGAATGCAGTTGTAGACAGGCTTTGCCGCTATCCACTGCTCATCATTGACGATTTCGGGATGGAACGTGGTACAGAGTATGCGCTGGAACAGGTCTACAACATCGTGGACAGCAGATACCGCAGCCAAAAACCGCTGATCGTCACCACCAACCTGCCGCTGAACGAGATACGGCATCCACAGGATACTGCTCACGCCCGCATTTATGACCGCATTCTGGAAATGTGCGTTCCAATTTCCTGCATCGGGGCAAGTCTTCGCAAAGAGAACGCACAGAAAAAGTTGGAATCCATGAAATCGTTGATCGGCTGATTCACTAAATGAATATGTACCTAACAAAAGGAGGACAGCAATGACCGAAACTGTGAAATCTTTAAATTATACGAAAAACATCTTGCAGACCATTCCGAATAACGATAAAATGGAAGTGGTCACTCAAACCAATGCCGTCAAGTCTCCGACTGACAGCCTGAAAGCCACAACACTGGTGTACACGGTGGAGGAAATTGCACAGATGCTGTCCATCAGCCTGAGCTCTGCCTACAATCTGTGCAACAGCACTACCGAATTTCGTGTTCTTCGGGTCGGCGGAAGCATCCGCATCCCGAAAGACAGCTTCGATGCGTGGCTCCGGGCAGCTTGAAAAAGGAGATAACGTATGGCATATATTACGAAACGCGGCAGCTCTTATGGCGTCTGCTATACTTATCAAGACGAGCAGGGTAAAAACTGCAACAAATGGGAAAGTTTTTCCACGAAAGAGGAGGCAACAAATCGCAAAAAACAAATCGAACATGAACTGGCAAACGGAACGTTTCTGATTCCGTCCACCATCACCGTCAAAGAGTTTTTGATGGAGTGGCTTCCCAAGCAGTGCAACAAGCACAAGTGGGCACCCTGCACCTATCAATCCAATCTGGGAACCGTCCAGAACCTCATTATTCCGTACATCGGCGATATGCAGATGCAAAAGCTCAAACCCTACCATCTGGAAGATTTGTATGCTACCCTTGGCAAAACGCCCTGCGGTCAGTATCTTGAAGGCAAAAAGCAGGTTCTTTCGGAAAAGCAGAAGCAGCGGTTTCTCTCCGGCACGACCATCCACGAGGTACACCGTCTGCTGCGAACAGCGTTCCAATACGCGGTGGAGTGGGGCATCCTCGTCAAAAGCCCCGTTCCGGTGGACAGCCCCAAGAAATCGATTCAGGAGCGCGCCATCTGGGACGCGGACGAGATGTGGGCCGCACTTGCCAGCATGGAGGACCCGATTCTGCATCTGGCAGTCCATCTTACGCTGGTGGGCGCACTGCGTGAGGGCAAAGTCGCTGGCCTGACCCCGGAAGATCTTGATTTTGAGGGAGCGGACGGCACCGGCACATTCCGCATCAACAAGTGTATGCAGCGTGTCCAAAAAGCATCGCTGGCGAAAACGGGCAAGGGCTGCATCTTGCAGGAGTTTGAGGACAAGCGCGAGGGCAGTACCACAACGCTGGTGCTCAAAAAGACCAAAACAGCATCTTCCAACCGAACCATTTTCATGACAGCCGTGCTGAAAGAGGAATTGAAGCACTGGCTAAAGCGTTTGGAAATGGACGAAGCCGTTGAGCCGGAACGCTACCGCAACAGTGGGATGCTCCTGCGCTTGCCCAACGGTTTGGCGGTAGAGCCGATCCTCATCCGCAAGAAGTTCATCAAGTGGCAGGACGAGCACCCGGAGTTCACCCGCATTGTGTTTCACGGTCTGCGGCATTCCAGTGCCACCTATCAACTGATGATCTCCGGCGGCGATGTGAAAGCGGTACAGGGCACAACGGGCCATGCCAGCGCTAATCTTCTGGTCAACACCTATGCACACATCCAGCAGGATTCCCGTAAAAAGCTGGGCAAAAAGTTCGAGGAAGGCTTCTACAAGCCGGGAGCAACACTTGTGCAGGCTGCCCCGGTTGAAGCAGAACCGACCATCTCCGTGTCGGCACTGCTGGAGCTTCTGAAGGACGCAGACCCCACCGTAAAAGCGCAGCTTCGCCTGGCTCTGCTGACCTGAATTGCAAAAAATAGCACGAGTTGCAGAGTAATTCACAGACTTACTCCATCTGACACGAAAAATGTGGACCGTGCAAAAATCGTGCAGAGACCGTGCAAACGGCGTACAAAAAGAAAATCCCACGAAGAATCTTACGATTCTTCGTGGGATTTTGGTGCGCTCGAGGGAACTCGAATCCCTGGCCCTCTGATTAAAAGTCAGATGCTCTACCGGCTGAGCTACGAGCGCATATTTTCAGATTTACAGATACTGCCGAATAATATTACCACACCCGCGCCAAAAAAGCAAGAGGAAAGCGCAAAAAAGTGCCTTTCCGCAGCACACAGACCCCCGCCGGGAGAGCACCCGTTCCTTTTATAAAAGCCAGTTTTACTGTCACCTCTCTGGGACGCGGATATTCTGGCGGCAACTTCCTCTTTACAAATGGGGCGCGAACCAGTACAATCAAAGCAGAACGCACTGTCCCGGCCCGTATGCGGCGGGGCTTTTTGATAGGAGGCTGTTTTATCATGAAAATCTCTCGTCGGTCTGTCCTTCATATTTCCGGGCTGGCAGCGGCAGCGCTGGCCCTGACCGGCTGCTCTGCGGCTGGAAGCGCCGCGCTGGGCGGCAAGCTGCCCGGCCTGCTCAAGGGTCTGGCAAAAAAAGGGGAGACCGCTGCTTCGTCGGAAGCTGCCAGCGACATGGCCGTCACCCCGCCGCCCGAGGGCGAAGAGCTTGACCCGGCCTTCGGCGTCATGCCCGAGTACGACGCCGACATCCTCACCGGCGCCGAGCGCAGCACCAACAGCCGCCCGGTGGCTGTGATGGTGAACAACATCGCCAACTCCCAGCGCCAGAATGCCCGCCCCCAGCGGGGCATCGGCAGCGCCGACCTGCTCATCGAGGCCAAGGTCGAGGGCGGCATCACCCGCCTGTGCGCCGTGTTCAGCGACGCCGACAGCATCCCCGAGGTCGGCCCCATCCGCTCAGGCCGCGACCAGTTCCTGCAGCTGCTCATGCCCTGGGACATCCTCTACTACCACGACGGCGAGAGCATCTTCTGCACCCAGTTCGTCAGCGTCTACGGCTACTCCGGGCTGAACATCGGCGGCAAGAATTATTTCAAGACCCCCATCCACCCCATCGTCTCCCACCGCAATAACCGCGGCCGCGATGTGGCCTACGAGCACACCGAGTTCACCTCCGGCAAGGAGATCTGCAAGGCCGCTTCTGATGCCGGCATCAGCCTCTACGCTCCCAGCGAGGGGACTTTCTTCCACTTCGCCGACTACCGCACCGACGAGGTCAACAAGCTCAAGGGTGAACCCTCGGCCAAAAAAATCGCCATCGTACATTCGGAGAGCTACCGCACCTCGTTCAGCTACTCCGCACTCAGCCACACCTACGCGATGCAGATGTACAACTCCTCCAAGAAGGCCACCGAGAACACCGTCGATGAGCTGACCGGTGAGCAGCTTACCTTCGAGAACGTCGTGGTATGCTTCGCCGACATGGACGCCTACGCAGGTGACTCCCACGACGTGCAGGAGGTGCAGTACATCAAGGGCGGCGACGCCTACCTCTTCACCCGCGGCGGCGTGCAGGTGGGCCGCTGGGAAAAGACCTATCCCACCAACCCCCTCAAGCTTTACACCAAGTCCGGCGAAGAGATGACCCTCAACCGGGGCAAGACCTACTTTGCACTGGTGGACAACGACGAGCTGAGCAATTTCAGCTACCAGTAAGCCCATGAGGAACATGACAATGAAACGCATTCGAACTGCGTTCTGCCTCATTTTGGCCGCCGCGCTGCTGGCAGGCTGCGCCTTTCTGCCCAGCGACAGTGAGCCGGAAACGCCCGCTCCCACCGACCCGCTCACCGGCCTTGCCCTCGAGTGGCAGGGCCAGCGTCCGGTGGCCGTGGCCATTGAGAACAGCACTGCCTCCACCACTCAGTGGGGCCTTTCCTCGGCGTCGGTGGTGCTGGAAGCCCTCACCGAGGTGGGTACGTCCACTGAGCTCTGCCTCGTCTATCCGGCGCTGGCCGCGACCCCGAAGGTCGGGCCGGTGGCCGCCGGTCAGGACATCTACTGGCGGCTTCTGGTGGGTCAGCAGCCCATTCCGGTACAGCGGGGCGGGGGACAGTTCGACCAGAACTTCCTCGATTACTATTCCATCCGGGCCGTGGATGCTCTGGAAGCCGGGCGCACCGCCTTCGACTGCGGCAGTGAGTGGAGCAACGCACCGCTGTGGCACACCAGCGGCGAGGCCATCTCTAATGTCTTGGACGAGCTGAGTATCTCCTCTGCTCTGACGGAATCCCGAGTGACGAACGTCGTATCTGCTGCGTCGGACAGTGCTTTCTCCGGGGCCGACGCAGTGCTGTCCCTCCCTGCACTTCTCCCGCAGGAAGCAGACGGCAAACTGCCGGACGCCACCGCGCCGGACGCGGTGAATGTCCGGGTCTGCTTTGACGACGACAACGCCACCGGCTTTTCCTACGACGCCGACAGCGGGCTTTACCGGATGCTCCACGCCGACGGCACGCCCCAGCTGGACGCCAACAACGGCCAGCAGGCCGGGTTCGATAATCTGCTGGTGCTGTTCAGCGCCTCCGAGCTGCGGGACGACGGCAAGACCTACGACTACGATTTGAGCATGGGCGGCGGCGTCTGGCTCAACGGCGGGCATCTGTGGACCATCACCTGGACGCAGGGCCGGGACAACACGCTGCTGCTTTACGACGCCGATGGCCGCACCATGAACATCGAAGCCGGGACGAGCTATATCGCTCTTGTCACCAGTCTGACCGGACAGGAGCTGGCTGTTACCAATTCCAGCGGAGAAGAGATTCTTGGATAAACAAAAAAGACTTCTGCACGACGAAATGCAGAAGTCTTTTTTATTTCCAGGCTGCGGCGCGCGCCTGTGCGCGGGGCAGGTTTTTTCTTTTGGTCAAGTGGCTTGCGCTCCGCGCGGGCCAGAGGTAGGGAGGGGTGTTTCGAATCCCCCC
>ENA-OPSM01000337-OPSM01000337.1-human-gut-metagenome-genome-assembly--contig:-NODE-337-length-18992-cov-2.141997_pt1 | contig 18992 bp, 19 predicted proteins | sample MGYA00241457_ERZ501906 | MGnify/ENA primary metagenome ERZ501906 (study PRJEB25962, sample SAMEA2042451) | human gut metagenome | biome: human gut; feature: human-associated habitat; material: faeces...
AATGTATATATCATGACAGATGATGGTTCTCTTGGCGAGCAGGGCGTTGTTACTAAGAAACTGCAGGAGCTTCTGGATGCTGGTGTACAGTATGACCATGCAATCGCAATCGGACCACTCATCATGATGAAGTTTGTAGTAGCACTTACAAAGAAGCCGGAATACAACCTTCCGACAGCCGTTTCTTTGAATCCAATCATGATTGATGGTACAGGTATGTGTGGCGGATGTCGTGTCACAGTTGGTGGCGAGACGAAGTTTGCATGCGTAGATGGACCGGATTTCGACGGATTTGAGGTTGATTTTGATCAGTGTATGAAGCGCCAGACATTCTTCAAGGAAGAAGAACACGAGTGTATGATGAAGCTTCAGGCAGATCAGATGCAGAATTAGGAGGGAACGAAAGATGCCAAATATGAGTCCAACAAAGGTTCCTATGCCACAGCAGGATCCAAATGTACGAAATAAGAATTTTGAAGAGGTTGCAACCGGTTATACAGCTGAGATGGCAATGGAGGAAGCAACCAGATGTATTAACTGTAAGAACAGACCTTGTATGACTGGATGCCCGGTTAACGTACCAATTCCAGGATTTATCGAGCAGGTAGCTGCTGGTAATTTTGAGAAGGCATACGAGATCATTACAAGTGAGAATGCACTTCCAGCGATCTGTGGACGTGTCTGCCCACAGGAGAATCAGTGCGAGGGTAAATGTATCCGTGGTATCAAGGGTGAGCCGGTTGCAATCGGTAAATTAGAGCGTTTCGTTGCAGACTGGGCACGCGAGCACGGTATCAAGCCAAAGAAAGCAGAGAAGTTAAACGGACACAAAGTAGCAGTGATCGGTTCCGGCCCTGCAGGTCTGACCTGTGCCGGAGATCTGGCAAAGCTTGGCTACGATGTGACCATTTTTGAAGCACTGCATCGTGCCGGTGGTGTGTTAAGCTACGGTATTCCGGAGTTCCGTCTTCCAAAGGACAAGGTTGTAGCAGCCGAGGTAGAAAACGTAAAAGCACTCGGTGTGGATATCGAGACCAACGTTGTCATCGGTAAATCCGTAAAGATCGATGAGCTGATGGAAAAGGAAGGCTTTGAGGCTGTATTTATCGGTTCCGGAGCAGGACTTCCACGTTTCATGGGAATCCCTGGCGAGCAGGCAAACGGAGTATTCTCTGCAAACGAATTCCTGACAAGAAACAACCTCATGAAAGCATTTGAGGAAGGATATGAAACCCCGATTTCCCATGGAAAGAAAGTTGTCGTTGTCGGTGGTGGTAATGTAGCCATGGATGCTGCAAGAACCGCACTCCGTCTCGGCGCAGAGGTACATATTGTATACCGTCGTGGTGAGGAAGAACTTCCGGCACGTAAGGAAGAAGTACATCACGCAAAAGAAGAGGGAATCATTTTTGATCTGTTGCAGAATCCGACGGAAATTCTTGTCGATGAGAATGGCTGGGTAAAGGGTGTGCGCATCATCAAGATGGAACTCGGTGAGCCGGATGCGTCCGGAAGAAGAAGTCCGGTGGAGATTCCTGGTTCTGAGTATGAGATGGATTGTGATACCGTGATCATGTCACTCGGTACCTCTCCAAACCCACTCATTTCTTCCACAACCAAGGGGCTTGAGACAAACCGCCGCAAGTGTATCGTTGCAACCGAAGATACCGGTGCAACAAGCAAAGACGGTGTTTATGCAGGTGGAGATGCCGTAACAGGTGCCGCTACCGTTATCCTTGCAATGGGAGCAGGTAAGGCAGCTGCAAAGGGTATTGATGAGTACCTTTCCGGAAAGAACAATTAGACAATAACGGATAGAACTGATAAAAGTGGAGACGGCTGCCGCGTAATGTGGCAGCCGTTTTTGTATGAAGAAAAATGTCAGATACGAAGAAGCGTTTGACTTTTTCTTCTATGATGTATACAATAATCTGTAGTAAAAAAAGAGGAGAACCCTAGGATGAAGACATTAATAGATCTGATCACCGAGCAGGTGACAAATGCATTTACCGGTCAGGGATATGATGCAAAATACGGGAAAGTTACACTTTCCAATCGTCCGGACCTGTGTGAATACCAGTGTAACGGAGCAATGGCTGCAGCAAAGGAGTACAAGTGTGCACCATTCATGATTTCGGATAAGATTGCGCAGGCGCTGGCAGAAAACGAACTGTTTGAGAGCGTAGAGTCTGTAAAACCGGGATTTATCAATATGAAAGTAAGTCCTGCCTATCTGGCGAAATATGTCAGCGATATGAAAGCAGATGAGGGAAGATTTGGCTGTGACAAAGCGGCACATCCGAAGACCATTATTGTAGATTACGGCGGGGCCAATGTTGCCAAGCCATTGCATGTCGGACATCTGCGCTCTGCTGTCATTGGAGAGAGTATCAAGCGGATCGGCAAATTTATGGGACATCACATGATCGGTGATGTGCATCTGGGAGACTGGGGTCTGCAGATGGGACTGATCATTGTAGAATTAAAAGAGCGTAAGCCGGATCTGGTATACTATGATGAAAGCTATACCGGAGAATATCCGAAAGAGGCGCCGTTTACCATTTCCGAACTGGAGGATATCTATCCGACTGCCAGCAAAAAGAGTAAGGAAGACGAAGCGTTCCGTGAGGCTGCCATGGAGGCAACCAGCCAGCTGCAGGCCGGCAGACGGGGATACCGTGCACTTCTTGCACACATTCTGGATGTTTCCGTGACAGATTTAAAGAAGAACTATGATAATCTGAATGTCTCCTTTGAGCTCTGGAAGGGAGAGTCGGATGCACAGCCGTATATTCCGGATATGGTACAGATGATGAAGGACAAGGGCTTTGCCTACATGAGCGAAGGGGCTCTGGTTGTGGATGTCAAAGAGGATACGGATACAAAAGAGATTCCGCCATGTATCATCTTAAAGTCAGACGGAGCTTCGTTATACAGTACGACAGATCTTGCTACGATTGTGATGCGTATGCAGGATTACAACCCGGATGCCATTATTTACCTGACGGATCAGCGTCAGAGCATGCATTTCGTACAGGTATTCCGCTGTGCAAGAAAGACCGGACTCGTCGGACCGGATGTGGAACTGACCCATATCGGATTCGGTACCATGAACGGAAAAGACGGCAAACCGTTTAAGACAAGAGATGGCGGCGTTATGCGTCTGGAATATCTGCTTGATGAGATCAATGAGGAGATGCTCAAAAAGATTACAGAGAACCAGAAAGAAAAGGAAAACCTCGATATTTCCGAGGAAGAGGCAAAGCAGACTGCAAAAACGGTTGCTCTGGCAGCAGTCAAATACGGAGATCTGTCCAATCAGGCAAGCAAGGACTACTGTTTTGATATTGAGCGTTTTACTTCTTTTGAAGGGAATACAGGACCGTATATTTTATATACGATTGTGCGTATTAAATCCATTTTAAAGAAATACACTGCAAAAAATTCGCTGCCGGATGCACCGATTCTTGGGGCACATTCTGCAAGTGAGAAGAACCTGATGCTTGTATTGTCACGTTTCAATGCCATGATGGAAAATGCATATGAGGAGAAAGCACCGCACAAGATCTGTGCATATATTTATGAACTGGCCAATGCATTCAACGGATTTTATCATGAGACAAAGATTCTTTCCGAGGAAGATCTTAAGGTACAGGCTTCTTATATCGGTCTTTTGGTACTGACCAAAAATATTCTTGAGACCTGTATCGATGTGCTTGGTTTTTCCGCACCGGACCGTATGTAAATCGGATGTTCTAAAATCACATATAAAACATATAAATGAGTCATAGGGATTTGTCCTTATGGCTCATTTTTTATGGAAAGAAACATGGAGGAAGTGACAGAATGGAGATTACAGAATATCTTCCGGTAGATTTTCGAACGCAGATGGAAGCAGAAACGTTGTGCGGGGCAGAAGAAATCCGGCTTCGGGTCGGACAACCGCTGGAAATTTTATATGCGGATGAGAAAGAAAAAGAGATTGGGCTGCTCACGGAAGCACATATGCGGGAGGTACTGAATTATCTGAGTGGATATTCCGTGTATGCACTGGAAGAAGAACTGCGACAGGGGTATTTTACGCTGGAAGGCGGGCACAGGATCGGGGTTTCCGGGCGGGCAAGCTATGAGAAACACGGAACCTCAAGCTGTATGAAGCTGTTAAGCTGTATCAGCGGTTTAAATATCCGTCTGGCTCACGAAAAAAAGGGGTGTGCATCGGTACTGATTCCATGGCTGTATTGCGGAGAGAATGTATATCATACGTTTTTCTTTGCACCGCCGGGGGTCGGAAAAACAACCTATTTAAGGGATTGTATCCGGCTGCTTTCGAAAGGAAATCACCTGCGTGCCGGGAAAAAGGTCGGGGTAGTCGATGAACGGTCGGAAATTGCCGCGTGTTACCGGGGAATTCCGCAAAACGATCTGGGCCCCCGCACGGATGTGCTGGACAATTGTCCGAAGGAACATGGAATCCATATGCTGCTTCGTTCCATGTCCCCGCAGATCATTGCAGTGGACGAACTGGGACTTCCGGAGGACTTTGCTGCGGTGGCAGACTGTGCCCGGTGCGGGGTATCGATCCTTGGAACCATACATGCCGGCAGTGTCTTAGAGGTTTTGCACCGCCTGCAGATGGGAGGACTGGATCTGATCCGCTCACAGATGCGGCTCATCGGTCTGCAGAGAGAACCGGACGGGCGACGGATTCTCACCGTATATGAGGGAGGAGGAAATCCATTGTGGCAAGGATTTTCGGAACCGTCCTGATACTGGCAGGGTGTGCCGGATTTCTGTACAAATGGGCAGAGGGGGAAAAAGCCAGACAGCGGATGGCGGGGGAATGGATACGCCTGTTTGTGCGCTGGGGATATGCACTGGAACAGGAACATGTGCGGTTGTACGATTTTTTGTCTTTTTATGAAACGGCAGATGCATCCATGCAGGCATTTCTGGATGAGGTCTGTGTATGTATGCGCAACCATCAGAATCCAAGCGGGCAGAAAATCTGGCAGGATTGTCTGCAGAAGCACAAAAGAGAACTGCAGATCGGGCAGGAGGGCTGGGAAATCCTTACGTCTGCCGCGGGAGCATTTTATGGCGAAAGCAGTGCAGAGAATCTGCGATGCAATGAAATCTGCAGAAAACGGATGGAAAAATTTCTGGCAGAGTCACGATTGGAATTTTTTAAAAAACAGCGGGTGTATCTGCCTGTTGGAATGCTGACCGGCGTGGTTATGATCATTCTTCTGGTGTAAAGGCGTAGGAAGGGAACCTTGAGTGTATGAGTGTAACAATTATTTTTAAAATTGCAGCGCTTGGAATTGTTGTGGCAGTACTCAGCCAGATTCTCAAGCATAGTGGAAGGGAGGAACAGGCATTTCTGCTGAGCCTGGCAGGTCTGATAATAGTGTTGTTCTGGATCGTGCCTTGTATCAGTGAACTGTTTACAACGATGGAAACCCTGTTTCGTATGTGATGTCTATGATAAAGATAGGAATGATCGGAATTGCTGCGGTTTTTCTGGCTCTTTTGCTGAAAAAAGAAAAGGGAGAGCTGGCGTTGCTTGTGGGAATTGCAGCATCGGTTTTGATTTTCGGATACACACTGTCAAGAATTTCGTTTATCCTGGATTTTTTACGGGAACTGATGGACACGCTTCCGGTAGATCCGGCACTTTTGAAAGCACTGTTAAAGATGCTTGGAATTACATATGTTGCCGATTTTTCCGCATCGGTCTGCCGGGAAGCGGGATATGGATCTGTCGCAGGACAGATTGAACTGTTTGCAAAATTATCGATCGTTGCTTTGTCCATTCCGGAATTGTGGGTTTTGTTGCGGCTGATCGAACAGATGACCGGGGGGTAGAAATGAAAAAAATTGCTAAAATTTTGTTCTGGTCTGTTTTGTTCGTATGGATGATTTTTTTACAGCCGCAAAATGTGATGGCGGCCGAGGCGGATGAGATCATAAAAGAACTTGATTTTACGGATATCAATGCACAGACGCAGGATCTGCCGGAAAAGATGGATTTTGAAAAAATGGTGAATAAACTGGTGACGGAAGGAACAGGCGGACTGGATGCGGGAATGATCTGTGAATATATTGCAGATTTATTTTTTTATGAAATCACGGCTGCAAAGCCCATGTTTTTGCAGATGTTTGCCATAGGACTTTTATTTGCGCTGTACGGAAAAGTGATGATGACGCGACAGGGGTATGTTTCGCAGATGAGCTTTTTTATTGTTTATCTTGGGGTGGTTCTGTTGTTGCTGCAATCATTTGCCCTGATCTCAGAGGTGGTAGATCAGGGGATTGACCGTCTGGTGGCATTTATGACCGCATTTGTGCCTTTGTATGCGGCAACGATGTTTTGCTCCGGCAATGCGGCATCTGCGGGTTCCTTTTATCAGCTGGCATTCGGACTGATGTATCTGCTGGAACTGGGAATGAAATTTATTTTTCTGCCGGGGGTTCATGTGTTTGTGCTGCTTCTTCTGATGGATAACCTGTTTGAGGAAACAAAACTTGGAAAGATGGCGCAGCTGTTCGAAGACGGAATACGACTGGTCTTAAAAGGCGGGCTGACTGCCGTTATGGGAATCGGTGTTGTACAGTCTCTGATTGTACCTGCAAGAGACAGGCTTTCCACAAACAGTATTTTTAACAGTATATCCGCGGTTCCCGGAGTAGGAAATACCTTCGGTTCCGCAGCAGAGATCCTGCTCGGAAGCGGAATCCTCATAAAAAACAGCATTGGCGCGGTTGCCCTTATCCTTCTTTTTGTAATCGGGATGACACCGCTGCTGAAATCTTTCTGTTTTTCTGTGATGTACCGCCTGACCGCTGCATTTTTGGCACCAGTCGCAGACAGCCGGATTGCGCAGTGTGTACAGGCCGCTGCCAGGGGATGCGCGCTTTTTTGTACCATACAGCTGGATGCGCTGCTTTTATTTTTTATTACCATATCCATGATCAGTGTTTCCACCAGTTTCATCTATTGAGAAGGGAGGAGAACATGGAAGTTGTACTTACATTTGTGAAAAATTATTTCGTGCTGATGCTGATTTTTTATCTGTTGTCATATCTGACACCAAAGGAAGCCTATCAGAAATATTTTCATTTTTTTGTCAGCGTGCTCGTGATCACCGTGCTGGCACAGCCGCTTTTGGTCTATGTGGGAGGAATGAAAAAAGAAGAGGCAAGGCAGCAGCTGCATGAGATTGTCGAGCAGATGGAAAGCATAGAATATCAGGAGAAGGGAGAGAATATTTTTGAACAGTATCTTGGGAAAGTGGATCAAAAAGAGGAATAAATCGGATTTCGTTGTACTGATTCTGCTTGGGGTGATGGTAATGATCGTTGCGATGCCGACGGGGGCAAAACAAAGCCAGAAAGAAACACAGACGCAGGAACAAAAGGAGCAGCAGCTGCAGACGGAAGATTCCTATAAAGAGCAGCTGCAGCAGCAGCTGAAGGAGCTGCTTGAACACATGGACGGGGTGGGAAAAACCCGTGTAATGCTGACATTTTCCGATGAGGGAACCGACCAGCTGGATAAAAATGTGACAAAAGATGGAAACAAAAAGGAAGAGACAACGGTGGTGTACGATACCGGTGATACCAGACAGCCCTATGTGATCTGCAGGCAGATGCCGAAAATTGAAGGGGTTGTGGTTGTGGCACAGGGTGGAGGAAATGCAAAGACCGTTACAGAAATTTCCAACGCGGTAATGTCATTATTTCCGGTGGAAGCGCATAAGGTAGTAGTAGTTAAAATGTCGGTACAGGAGGAATAGACGTGAAAAAAAGAGTGCATAAAAATCAGATTGTTATTACAACGCTGGCGGTGCTGATTGCGGTGGCCGGTTATGTTACTTATGACAAAAAGGGCGCTGATATCAAAGATGCCGAGACGGTAGCTAATATGAATCAGGGTGCCGTAAGTGACCAGGCGGATAAAGATTATGAAACCGGGGAGGATCTGGATATCACAAGCAGCAAGGAAGATCTGGCGAATGCATCGACGGAAGATGTGGAAAATCCGGGAGAGACGGTACTTACCTCTGTGACAAGCGGGGATTCCGACTATGCGGCAAAAGTGAAACTTAACAGGGAACAGGTGCGTTCCAAAAATAAAGAAACCCTGCAGGCAATCATTGACAATGATTCTTTGGATGAGTCCAAAAAGAAAGATGCGGTCAATGAAATGATTACACTGACGGATATTGCGGAGAAAGAGTCCAATGCAGAAATGATGCTGGAGGCAAAAGGGTTTACGGATGTGGTTGTCAGTATGAATGATGACGGCTGTGATGTGGTTCTTAATATGGGGGAGGCAACCGACGCCAAGCGGGCGCAGGTCGAAGATATTGTAAAGCGTAAGACCGGAGTATCCGCAGATAAGATCGTGATCACTCCCATCCAGTAGCACTTGCAAATACATAGTTTTTAGTATAAAATGAGGTACAGTGTGCAATTGGTTTGGAGGATATACTGTGAGTGACTTAAGAAAAGAAATAGAAAAACGGCGTACATTCGCTATCATTTCCCATCCGGATGCAGGTAAGACAACTCTGACGGAGAAGTTCCTGCTTTACGGAGGAGCCATCAATCTTGCCGGTTCCGTAAAAGGAAAGGCAACAGCAAGACATGCGGTGTCTGACTGGATGGAGATCGAGAAGCAGAGAGGTATTTCGGTCACCTCGTCGGTGCTGCAGTTTAACTATGACGGATACTGTATCAATATTTTGGATACCCCGGGACATCAGGATTTCTCGGAGGATACTTACCGTACACTTATGGCGGCGGATTCCGCAGTCATGGTGATTGATGCAAGCAAAGGAGTAGAGGCGCAGACACGTAAGCTGTTTAAGGTATGCGTAATGCGCCATATTCCGATTTTTACATTTATCAATAAGATGGACCGTGATGCAAATGATACGTTTGAGCTTCTTGATGATATTGAAAATGAACTGGGAATCGCAACGTATCCGGTCAACTGGCCGATCGGTTCCGGAAAAGAATTCAAAGGTGTATATGACCGTCATACCAGAAAAGTTATGACATTTGCCGATACATTAAAGGGAACAAAAGAAGGTTCCGAAAAGATTATTGATATCGATGATCCGGCACTGATCGACGAGATTGGTGAGGAGAAAAAATCAATTTTGGATGACGAAATCGAACTTCTTGACGGTGCCAGTGCGGAATTTGATATGGAACTTGTGACAAAGGGAGAACTTTCCCCGGTATTTTTCGGTTCTGCCCTGACCAATTTTGGTGTGGAAACTTTTCTGCAGCATTTCCTGAAGATGACTTATGCGCCAATGGCCCGGAAATCAGACATCGGAATGATTGATCCGTTTCAGGAAGATTTTTCTGCGTTTGTCTTTAAGATTCAGGCAAATATGAATAAAAATCACCGGGACCGTATTGCGTTTATGCGTATCTGTTCCGGTAAGTTTACGGCGGGCATGGAAGTATTCCATGTGCAGGGAAACAAACAGATCAAGCTTTCCCAGCCGCAGCAGATGATGGCAGACGAGCGTAAAATGGTAGAAGAAGCATATGCGGGAGATATTATTGGTATTTTTGATCCCGGCATTTTCTCTATCGGGGACACCCTCACGACGGCAAAGGACAAGTTTCAGTTTGAGGGAATCCCGACATTTGCGCCGGAACATTTTGCACGTGTACGTCTGATCGACTCCATGAAGCGCAAGCAGTTTGTAAAAGGAGTAACACAGATTGCACAGGAAGGTGCCATCCAGATTTTCCAGGAATACAAAGGCGGTATGGAGGAAATCATAGTAGGAGTAGTTGGTGTGCTGCAGTTTGATGTACTCCGGTTCCGTCTGGAAAACGAGTATAATGTGGAGATCCGTCTGGAGAATCTTCCATATGAACATATCCGATGGATCGAGAACAAGGATGAAGTGGATGTGGACGCGCTGACTGGTACTTCAGATATGAAGAAAGTTATTGATATGAAGGGAAATCCGCTTCTTTTATTTGTCAATGCATGGAGTGTCGGCATGACACTTGACCGAAACGAAGGACTCGTATTATCCGAGTTCAGTAAGAATTAATCAAAGGAGGAAAGATCATGGGAGTTGTAACAATTACAAAAGAAAACTTTGAAGCAGAAGTAGTCGGTGCAAAGGTGCCGGTCGTGATTGATTTCTGGGCATCCTGGTGTGGCCCTTGTCAGATGCAGTCACCGGTTGTGGATGCAGTTGCAGAATCGATGGGAGATCAGGTGAAAGTATGCAAAGTAAATGTGGACGAGCAGCCACAGCTTGCATTAAATTACCAGATTGTGAGTATTCCTACGCTGGTATTCATGAAAGATGGAATGTTTCAGAAGAAGATGGTAGGGTTACAGACGCAGGATGCGATTGAGGATTACCTGAAAACACTTCTTGACGCGTAGTAGGATACAACGTATAATAAAAGGCAGTTGCAGAGCGACTGTCTTTTTTTATTTCCCCATTTAAAATTTTGCATTGACAATACAAACAAAATATACTACTATTAGAACATAGATACGAACATAGGTTCGATAAGAAGGAGAATATTATGGCAAAGGACGATAAATTAAAAGCACTGGATGCGGCAATCGCACAGATCGAGAGACAGTATGGCAAAGGATCTGTGATGAAGCTGGGGGACAATTCCGCAAATATGAACGTGGAAACGGTTCCTACAGGATCCCTCAGTCTGGATATTGCATTGGGACTCGGAGGACTTCCGAAAGGACGTATCATTGAGATTTATGGACCGGAGTCCAGTGGTAAGACTACCGTTGCACTGCACTGTGTGGCAGAGGTGCAGAAGCAGGGCGGAATTGCCGGATTCATTGACGCAGAGCATGCGCTTGATCCTGTCTATGCAAAGAACATCGGTGTTGATATTGACAATCTCTATATTTCCCAGCCGGACTGCGGAGAGCAGGCGCTCGAGATCACCGAGACCATGGTGCGTTCCGGAGCCGTCGATATTGTAATTGTCGATTCGGTAGCAGCTCTTGTGCCAAAGGCGGAAATTGACGGAGATATGGGAGATTCCCATGTGGGCCTGCAGGCACGTCTGATGAGTCAGGCGCTTCGTAAGCTGACTGGTGTGATCAGCAAGTCAAACTGTATTGTAATCTTTATCAACCAGCTCCGTGAAAAAGTTGGTGTTATGTTTGGAAATCCGGAGACGACGACCGGTGGCCGTGCACTTAAGTTTTATTCTTCTGTTCGTCTGGACGTGCGCCGTGTAGAACAGCTCAAGCAGGCAGGAGAAGTCATTGGTAACCATACCCGTGTCAAAGTCGTAAAAAACAAAGTAGCACCTCCATTCCGTGAAGCAGAGTTTGATATCATGTTTGGAAAGGGTATTTCCAAAGAGGGAGATATTCTGGATCTGGCAGCAAATGTCGGAATTATCAGCAAATCCGGTGCATGGTATGCTTATGAAGGAGACAAGATCGGACAGGGACGTGAAAATGCAAAGACGTATCTGCGTGAAAATCCGGAATTCTGTAAGATGATTGAAGAAATGGTGCGTGAACATTATTTTGCACAGGAGGATGAGACCCCGGAAGGCGAAGAAGAGACTCCGGTATCTGCAGATGAGGAAAGCAAGAAAGAATAAGATATGGTTACAGTGACAGAGTGTACGACTCTGGGAAAGGGCAGGCTTCGTTTCCATCTGGATAATGGAACGGAGCTTGTTCTTTACCGGGGAGAGGCAAAACAGTTTCGGATGCGGGAAGGAAGCACACTTTCGGATGAAGAGGAACATCAGCTGATTTATGAAGTGGTGGGAAAGCGCGCAAAAAGAAGAACCATGCATCTGCTGGAACAGATGGACCGTACAGAGCAGCAGCTGCGGGAGAAACTGAAACAGGGCGGATATCCGCAGGCGTGTATTGATCTTGCACTTGAATATGTGAAATCTTTTCATTATGTCGATGATTACCGCTATGCATGTACCTATATCAATTATCGTCAGGATCGTATGAGCCGCTATCAGCTGAAAGTAAAACTGTATGGAAAGGGAGTTTCCGGAGAATTGATTGATCGTGCCCTTGAGGAATGTTATGAGGGGGACGAACAGGACCAGATTATCCGGCTGCTGGAAAAGAAAAAGTTTGACGCACAAAATTCCGACCCAAAAGAATTTACACGTGTTTACCAGTATCTGATGCGCAGGGGCTTTCGGAGCAATGATGTGCTGCGTGCTATGAAAAGTAAACAATGAAAGCACGTATTGCTTGACATATTTAAGCAAAAAGGATAAAATTATAATGTTGTAGAAGTATGACATGGAAGACTAATATTTCTTTTTGTTATATGTACAATGAAAACTTAATAAAGGAGGTGCTCCTGTGCCACAAGTAATTATTGCTGTTGTTATCACACTTATAATTACTGCGGTTGCTGTATGGTTTATCTCGACTGAATATCACAAGAAGGTAGCAAATACCAAGATTGGAAATGCAGAAGAGCAGGCCAGAGGCATCATCGACGAGGCTGTGAAAAATGCCGAAGACAAGAAGCGCGAAGCTATGCTTGAGATCAAAGAAGAAACCATTCGTTCCAAGAATGAGATTGACAAGGAGATCAAAGAGCGTAGAAATGAAATTCAGCGTAACGAGCGTCGTATTGTGCAGAAGGAAGAAAATCTGGACAAGAAACTCGAATCGATTGAAAAGCGTGAGGCAAGTTTCCGTGCCAAAGAAGAAGATTTAAAGAAGCAGAAAGTTGAGATAGCAAAGCTCAACGAACAGCGCGTACAGGAACTGGAAAGAATTTCAGGATTAACCTCTGAACAGGCAAAAGAATACCTCTTAAAGACCGTGGAAGAAGATGTGAAGATTGACACTGCGAAGATGATCAAGGAAATGGAAGCGCAGGCGAAGGAAGAAGTCAACAAGAAGGCAAAGGACTATGTAGTTACTGCAATTCAGAAATGTGCTGCGGATCACGTTGCTGAAACCACAATCTCTGTTGTACAGCTTCCGAATGATGAGATGAAAGGCCGTATCATCGGTAGGGAAGGACGAAATATTCGTACACTTGAAACGATGACAGGAGTAGATCTGATCATTGATGATACGCCGGAAGCAGTTATCCTTTCCAGCTTTGATCCGATTCGAAGAGAAGTTGCGAGAATTGCACTTGAAAAGTTGATCGTGGATGGACGGATTCATCCGGCACGTATCGAGGAAATGGTTGAAAAAGCGCAAAAAGAAGTAGAGACAATGATTCGTGAAGAAGGCGAGGCTGCTGTATTAGAAGTCGGCATCCACGGCATTCATCCGGAGCTTGTCCGGCTTTTAGGCAAAATGAAGTATCGTACCAGTTATGGACAGAATGCATTGAAGCATTCGATTGAGGTCGCACAGCTGACAGGTTTGCTTGCCGCAGAAATCGGTGAGGATGTCCGTATGGCGAAGCGTGCGGGATTATTACATGATATTGGTAAGGCTGTAGATCATGATATGGAAGGTTCTCATATCCAGCTGGGTGTGGAACTGTGTAGAAAGTACAAGGAATCACCTCTTGTCATCAATGCAGTGGAAGCACATCACGGTGATGTGGAGCCGGAGAGTCTGATTGCATGTCTGGTGCAGGCAGCCGATACCATCAGCGCTGCACGTCCGGGTGCGAGAAAAGAAACTTTGGAAACATACTCAAACCGCTTACAGCAGCTTGAGGATATTACAAATAGCTATAAGGGTGTAGAAAAATCTTTTGCAGTTCAGGCAGGTAGAGAGGTTCGTATCTTAGTTGTTCCTGAGCAGATCAGCGATGCGGATATGGTTCTTTTAGCCAGAGATATTTCAAAACAGATTGAGACTGAGTTGGAATATCCGGGTCAGATCAAGGTAAATGTGATCAGGGAATCGCGTGTTGTTGACTACGCTAAGTAATTTTACCGCTAATTAAAACAGAGCAAAAAACGTGGAAAGTATTGATATTATAGTGTTTTCAATACTTTCCATTTTTGTTTTATTAACTATTTTGTCCTATAGTATACTGTATTGTATGGTATGATTGGTGTCAAATTGGTGCAAGATTTTAGTAATTGGTGCAAAAGACCAAACCTTATTTTAGATATATTTGATTCTTGAAAACTTCAAAAATGAAATGTATCCAAAATCGTAAAAAATAGGGACAGGTAGAAATTCATCTACTTGTCCCTAAATTATTATTACATCATATTACAACATTTGTCCGTTCCATTTTCGTCTATTCTCTGTTTATTACCTTCCTTTCTTTAACCTAAATGAATAACTAACGGCATATATCTAATTGTTGATAGTGTTACATTTGCATTTCTTCCGCTAAAAAATATCGACAAACTAGTATTGGACGGGCTGCTTGTTAAATTGTATTTTATACACGTACCCTGAAGTTTAATATTTTCATAATTTAACGTATTTACATCGATTAACACAATGCTATTAGCCGGCAATGTCATACTAACAGTTAGAGATACTGATCCGCCGGCAGGATATTTTATATCTTCAACGTGATCCCCGCCATTATCTTGTTCCCATTTTGTACCGCCAACAGTTGCCAAACCACCACCATCGGCTATGACAGCAAACGGATTTCCAGTAAATATGTTTTCGATGCCGATTGTCGGTACTTTCTTACCATTTAGACTGCCGTTTAAATCACTTATCTGCTTTGCGAGCGATCCATCAATATTCGGGTTCGCCTGCCTTGCGTCCAGTGCAAATCCCGCCACAGTCGTTGTCTGGTTATTTACGATACTTTCCGGTTGCAGTGCGCTTCCGATCTCCTTTTTCAGCGTAGGGTTACTAAGAGTTGTAGGCTGGTATTCGTGTCTTATAGTGCCACGTTCTAACTGGAATTTTATAATACAGTTAGTTAAAGTAGTACCAGCTACAATATATAAACCAAGTTCATCACGATCAAAGTCATCGGTTTGCGAATACTTAAAAATAACACTTAATGTTGAATTATTAACAGTACGGCAAGCAGCAATGTCCGTATTTATATTTTGTTTGTTTTTATTGGCTAAATATAAAGACGCTTGTCCTTTGACTGTAGTTATCGTCAACACGTAATTTTTTCCAATTTCTAATCCTAACTTACCTATAAAAACAGTATAGTGCGCGGTAGCCGTAGCTGTACCGTTAGCAGTTACAGACCCATCTTCGTTTACTGTCCAAGTGATACCGTTATTCGTATAACTATCCGGTCTATAATATGGATAAGGTATTAAATTCTGCCCTTGCTGATCTGATAATCTTTCATTTAAAGAAGTATTGCTAATCGTAGTAGGTTGATATTCATGCGACATCGTACCTACTTCAAGCATTGGCTTAAATGTAATATTATTAGCAGTTGCGCCGTTTCGAATAATCAACCTTATTCCATACTGGAGAGTATTCTCATCATTTGCTGTATATATTTCAGTTCCTTTCATTGAAGAAACTCCGTACTTCCAATTGGTAGGATTGTTTTTATCATAACGAACAAGCTGCATATAGCCAACGTTTGTATGCTGTTCATCAGTGAGCCCATCGCTAATAATATAGGTATTTCCTAACTGAAGCGATTTCATGGTAGATAAATTATATGGATATATCAATGAATACGGTGCCTCTTTACTAGCCGTGCCATTAGCAGTTACAGACCCGTCATCGTTTACAGTCCAAGTGATACCGTTAGTATTCCCTTCGGTTCCGTCATATGGATAAGGTATTAGATTCTGTCCTTGCAAAGTCGAAGTTTTGTCAATTTCTTTTTTCAGATTTACATTGCTCTCTATTGATGGTTCATAAGCATGAGCAATAGTACCTAACTCTAATTGAGGTTTGCATATACAATCATAAGTTTCGCTATTAGCGGCAGTTTCAATACATAAAGCAACCCAAGTATCAACATCAAATTTTAATGTTTTTGTCGCTGTACCATAAACTATATTATCAGCTAATTTTGAACCACTTTCATCATAAACGTAATAGCGAATCCCTGCATTGTCATAGCTACAATTAGCAGAAATAGTAAAATAAGTATTGGCATCAATTTTAATGTTGCCCTCTTTTTTATCTGTACCCCACCATATACCAACACCCATATAAGGTCTTGATGTACTGCCATCTTGCGTTCCAGAAATACCGATAGAACCATCTTTATTATCTGTAAATGTTACTCCATATACAGTTTTAGTGGTTTGAGAATACGGATATGGTATAATATTTCTTCCCTGCGAAGTTCCAACACCACCAAGCTTAGTCTTTTCTTCGCTTGTATAATCATTAGAAGATAATCCCTTACCTTCTTCCTTTACAACAAGATTAGAGATATCTTGATGTTCAGTAAGATATCCTGCATCATTTGTAAACTCAGATACATTTGTTGGAACTATTGGAATTTCCGTCTTATCCGCTTTACCAATCTGTAATGCTGTAATAGCACTCTTATTATCCTTAATGGCACTATTCATGGCAGACGCACTTGTTTCATGTGTAGAAATCCAATCAGACATTTCCTTCAATGTATCAAAATCTTCAGGTGCGCCAGCTACAACCTTTGCAATTCCGTCTGAAACTGCCTTTTTTACTGAGCCATCGCCCGTTCCATTTAATGTGGAAATTGCCGTTTCATTGGCTTCAATTCTTTTCGTGTTGCTTTTTATTGTTGATTCATCTGTTCCAATCTTAGATTTAATGCTTTTTAATTCGCCAGCAATCACTTTATTCTGTAAAGGATTTGTTGAAATTTCTGATAAAGCATCGTCTACAGGAATTCCTTTTACAACACCGCTTTCGTCAATAGTAATAGTAGTACCATCAACTTTTGACGCAACGTGACCGTTTGAATCAATTAACGAAACTGGTAACTTTGAATCTCCTTTAGAGATATACAGTCTATCCTCATCAGAGGAAAATTCAAATTTGTAACCGTCAAGAGTGTCATTAATTTTGCCAATAGCCTCATCAATCAGTCGAATATTGCTTTTACCACCTTGACCTGTAAGTTGATCAAATACAGTCAACCATAATTCGCTGTAATCTGTTTCAGCCCACAACTTAACGCCAGTGTTACTTAATATTTCTGACATATATTTCCTCCTTTTAAACTATTTTCTTTCTGCCTGTTTCTGAGATTGTTTGATTATAATAACTATTTAATGATCCACTCATCATTTTTAATCGTATCAAATAACCAGCAGACATATTGACCTTCCCATTTGTAAAATTGATTTTATTATCTTCATTTGATTTATTAAAAACGCCTATCTGCATATGAACTTCGTTGTTCTTAACCTGAATATTATTATTATTATCAATTTTCAGTTTTTCGCTTAATAAAAGGGAAGAATTGTTGCCCTGTACAACAATATCAGAATTGTTTTTGGATTTAATTATTTTAGAAACTATGAAAGAGGATGTATTTTTATTCTCTATCTTTATTGTGTTTTCTTCTTTACTTTTGACATTTTCACGAATTAAAAATGTTGAATCATCATCAAACTTAATCTCATTTCTTGATTTTGCATGGAACAAAAACAAGACTCTTGTTAGAAATTTTGAATTACTAAAAGCCACGTTGTTTATGCGTGGCTTTAATATTGCTTTTAATGCTGTTTTAATAGAGTTTTTAATTTTAATAAAACTCGTATTAACAAGCTGAGTATATCGTGAAGCACCATGAATATACTCACGAAATGTTTGTCTATCCGAAATCTTGGATGATAAAATGTGATAGTTTATTCGCATACTTCACCTCGTTTTCTTTTATGCGTTCAGTACAGTAGTCGTTAGTCCTTCTGCTGGGATTTCAAGAACTGCACCAGCAGGAATTTCCTGTGCTCTCATAAGCTCTCCATAGAACATCATATTTCCACCAGTGGCGGCATCAAAAATTACCCAATGAGTTACAGGTGACGCTGCAGTTGTCCATGACTCCTGTGCTTCATCAAAACGAAATACTACAGAATTTGTAGTCGAACCTTGAACAGATTCGTTCCAATTAGTTGCATCACATTTTGCAGCAAAACGCTTATAACTAGAAACCGTAGGCTCAGTACAATTAGTTCCGTCTTCACTTGGAGCAGTTTTACTTACACCAATATAAATTGTCTTTTCTCCATTGCGAAAAATATTATTAAGAATTTGATTTTTTTCGTATGTATTAATCATTACGAATCCTCCTTATTTACTTGATCATGGGTTTGATTGAAATTTTGCCGAGGTCGGCTACGAATTGATTTCCCAACTTATCTGTAATAACCAACTGATGTGTAAATTTACCAAATAAGTTCTGTGTATCAGAAGAGGGAATTGTTATTTGAATTATGTTATCTGTAATATTTATTGTACCTTTGACAGTTGATTCGGTTGCTAAGACTTCTGTTTCTCCATATTTAGCCAAACGCCATTCACATGAAGATGCAGCAATATGATATTCTTCATCAAGAATATCATATAAATCTACACTAAATGTCTGCCGACATCCACCAATCATACCAAAGTCTGAATTGTTAAATACTTCACATGACATTTACTTTACCTCATTATTTTGTGACTCCTTTGTTACATTTTCTGTTTTATCCTCTACAATTGGGTTGTTAAGAATTACACTAATCTGTGCGATTCCCTGTGCTTGCTGAATCCCTATAAAACTCATAGAGTTCAGTATATTAAAAAGAAGCTGAATCTTATCTTTTGGATAAGAAACAACTTCCAGTGTTTGTATATTATTCTGTTTTTGTTCCATATTAAGCCCTTTCTTTACTTCTTTTTAAATGTACTGTTACACCATGATTTTGTTGCATAATTATTTCTTACCCATGATTTTATATCATCTAATCTGTCCTCAAGATGAGAATTTGTTGTGTATCCAGATAAATCTGTTTTTAATGCAAATTTATCATTACACCATTCTTCTCTAGCAAGGTAAGAACTATAATTATCAATATAAGGCGTATTTTTAAAATGTACATTATTTGTGGTA
>ENA-OPSM01000393-OPSM01000393.1-human-gut-metagenome-genome-assembly--contig:-NODE-393-length-17242-cov-4.174492_pt1 | contig 17242 bp, 15 predicted proteins | sample MGYA00241457_ERZ501906 | MGnify/ENA primary metagenome ERZ501906 (study PRJEB25962, sample SAMEA2042451) | human gut metagenome | biome: human gut; feature: human-associated habitat; material: faeces...
TTAATATAAACATTTGTGAAAATGTTTTTTAGATACTCAGCCTTTTGGCGTTCCATAGAGAACTGTACAACCTGTGGTAAACCACCATATATCAAATATTCTTCCCAAGCATCATCATAATCTCCACCGAAAGCTGCATAGAACTCTGCAAAAGACAACGGATATATTCTTATCTCATCTCCTCTGCCTCTAAATTCAGTTACAATATCACTGGATAGAAATTTAGAATTACTGCCAGTCACATATATATCAATATTGCTGATACGAAGCAGGCTGTTCAGAACTTCCTTAAATCGTGGCATAAACTGTACTTCGTCTAAAAGTAGATAATACTTCTGGCCATCTTTAATATATTGGTAACACTTCTTTGGATCTCTCAACTCCTCATTTTCAATGCCATCTAAAGCAATCTCAATGATATGGTCATTATCTATGCCACTTTCCGATAAATATTTCTTAAACAATACAAATAGCAAGAATGATTTTCCATATCTCCTGATTCCTGTAATAATTTTTACCATTCCATTGTCTTTTCTTATCTTTAACTGATCAAGGTATGTATCTCTTTTAATTTCCATGAATTCTACTCCTTATTTTTGTGTATTGGCACGATTTTTGGTAATAAGATTATACCATCCAGAATTTACGATTTTTCAGTAATAATATTTATTTTTATGTTCTCTTGTGGAGAATAGGTTTTCCCATATGAATTTGCGGCGTATGGGACAGGAGCTATTATTCAATCAGACATACGACCTATGGCATTAGTCATGCATCTTGATATTTGCAAAGAACATATGTAATATAGGTGGGGGAAAAGTTTCCCCTGCTTATATATTGAGTTTTTATATAAAAGAGGAGGCTTTTGCTTAAAAGAATGTTATGCCTGGTGGATGAATGATAATTGCAAAAGATGTATATAATGCGTTGGGCGTATCATAACAATAGGAGATGATTTTTATGCATATTAGCATACTTCTTATGGAACAGATAGTAGAGCTATTCATTATGATTCTTATGGGCTTTATTATTGTAAAAGCAGGTATCGTAAAAGATGAGGACAGTAAAGTTTTATCCAAAATTGTTTTATACCTGATTATACCATGTGTCATTATAAAGGCTTTTCAGGTGGATTATACATCAAAGACAGTAAATGGGTTGTTGCTTGCTTTGGCGGCATCAGTGACATTACAGATTGTATTGCTTGGAGTTATATCAGTTATGGGGAGATTGTTTCACCTGAATGAGGTGGAGATAGCATCTGTTTATTATTCAAATTCAGGTAATCTTATTGTTCCAATTGTGACATTTATTCTAGGTCAGGAGTGGGTGCTTTACGGATGTGTTTTCATGAGTGTGCAGCTTATCTTTTTGTGGACTCACTGTAAAAAAATAATCAGCCGTGAAAGTTCATATGACTGGAAGAAGATTGTGTTAAATATAAACATGATCTCGATTGTGGTTGGTGTAATACTTTTCTTTACAAGAATTAGACTGCCTTTAATAATTAATGATACGATAGGCTCTGTTGGCAATATGATAGGACCTGCCAGCATGATAGTTACAGGAATGCTTTTTGCAGGGATGGATTTAAAGAAAATTTTTGCTAACAGAAGGCTGTATTTTGTTTCTTTGTTGAGAATGGTTGTTGTACCGCTTATAGCACTTCTTTTGATAAAATTAAGCCATCTTGCTGGTATTTCTCAGGATGCACCTAAAATTATGCTTATTGTTTTCTTGGCAGTTATTACACCTTCAGCATCAACAGTTACGCAGATGTGTCAGGTATATGGCAATGATTCAAAATATGCCAGTGCCATAAATGTGATTACAACGCTTAGTGCTATAGTAACCATGCCGGTAATGGTATTTTTGTTTGAAAATGTAATATTATAAATAATTGATTTTTTTAAGGGGCTGTCAAGTGACAGCCTCTTAGTGATGAATATTATTCTGCCTCTGCAGCCGTTACAGCTTCTGTTGCATCAGCATTTTTTCTAACAAATATTGCCCTAAATATAAGCCTTACAAGTGGTCCGCAATAGAACATCTGATAGCAGATTGCCATAGGGAAGTTCATTGCCCATGTTTTAACCCACATGCCAAAGGATGGCTCTTTGAAAAGAAATGTTGCAACGAGACTCATAACCGGACACATAATGCAGCATATACATATTGATATTGCATATGTGATGAACTGAGGTCTGTCAGTAGGACGCATGACTGTAAATGCAAGCATTTTAGCAATCTTTCCTACAACGAAGAATTCGAGTACGAATGCAATTGGAACCATGATTGGGAGCTCGTGTGTTGCAGCTAAGAAAGTAGTACCATTTACAGTACCTGTGTTGAGGGCAACATTATATACGACCATTCCATAGACCATAATTGTTGCCATAATAATTGTGAAAACAACATCCTGAAACTTGTTTTTTGGCATAAAAAAATCCTCCTTAAATAATAACCTAAGCAAAACATGTGTTGTTCGTTATCATCCGGGGGATGTGTCGTTTCCAATATAACCATATTTAATTGTGCCGTGGTATAGTATCATAAAATTAATAAATATGTCAAGTACTTGATTTTTTAAAAATCAGGTCCAGAACTTTATAAATAAATTGTGATTAAAAAGTGAAGAATAAACATTCATTTTAATATCGTTCGTGTCGAAAAAATGTCATTTCATGTAAATGACATTTTTTTTGATGCCTTTTATTGTATAATACCACTAAGATAAAATGTATTTTTGTAATGCTTTATGGTATTGCATAGATACATTGAGTACAATAAAAGGAGGGAGAGTTTATGAAGTATTTAAACTTAAAAAAAGATTACTGCGGTGGTATTGTCAATCGGAATGGTATTTTCAAGCAGTGCCGTTACCGGGTTTGCGGCAGATAACAGTAAAAAGATAGCTACGATTCCTAGCAGCTATATTAATAAAGTGGCAGAAGATATTGATAATAAATATTTTTATGATGGAACATATGTTGATGATTGGGGGCATACACGTAAGGGCAGGCAGCTTGGAGCGACATATACAAAGGAGTCAACTGAATTTTTGTTATGGGCACCTGCGGCAACATATGTAAAAGTTAATATTTATGCAACAGGTGATGATAATGACAGCAATGCACGTGATATAGGAACTTATGCATTAGAGAAAATGCTTGTAAATGGGGAATGGAATGGCCTCTGGATTATAACACTTATTGGTGATTGGGGCGGATTGTATTATGACTATACGATTACCACAACAGATATTACCCATATTGGCAGCGACAGAACAACAAAATATAAAATTCAGGACCCATATTCGGTTGCGGTAAGCAAAGACGGAAAGCGTTCGTATATAACAGATACATCTTCAGTATCTCCTGAGGGTTGGGACAGCGACAGACATGTGTATGTTGATTCGACAAAAGCAAATACTGTTTATAAAATAAGTGTCAAGGATTTCTCGTCAGATACCGCATCGGGCATGACTGCAGGCGGAAAGTACAGTGCTTTTACGGAAAAGGGTGCAAAAGTAAACAGTGCGGGAGAACTTGTATCTGGCATTGATTATCTGAAGGAACTTGGCGTTACGACAGTACAGCTTGCACCGTTTGCGGATTTTGATGGCGACAGTGAGTATGAGATTTTAAATTATAATGTACCTGAGGCAAGCTATGCTTCCAATCCGTCAGACAGCAAGACTGTTATAAAAGAATGTAAAGAGATGATTCAGGCACTTCACAGTGCGGGATTTTCTGTTGTGATGGAGATGCCGTATACGCATGCCTCAGAGGAAAATCCTCTTGAAAAGTCGGTTCCATGGTTTTATTACAGATTGAATACTAATGGTACAAGGTATACGACAAATACGGGATATGACAATGAGTTTTCTACAGAGCGGAAGATGTATCGTAATTATATGGTTAATTCCATGAGATACTGGGCGGAGGAATATCATATTGATGGATTTTCACTGGATTTGATTGACTGTGTCAATATGAAGTACAAAGGTTCTTCGTATGTATATAAATGGCTTGACGAGATAAAGACATCATTGGCAAAGGAAGATGCCAATCTGGTTATTTGGGGAGATAATTATACAAAGGAAGAAAGACAGAATAAAACTTCCTTATATGATGAAATAATCGGCAGCACAGGTGGCACTTATGGCGAAAGAAACGAAAAAGCCGTAAAAATATACAAGCAGAAAGCAGCAATGAAATATGCTAAGCCAGGAACATTGTTTATGGATGGCGGAGAAGAAATGTGTAACAGCGTTGAGGGAACAACTCTTGCAGACAGCAGTTACGTTGAATGGAAGGATTCAGCAGAGTACGCAGATGTAGTCTCATATTACAGAGGACTTATGGAGATAAGAAAAGCATTTTCACCGCTTGCGAAAAGCCAGACAATAAAAAATTCTGAAGCTTATGTGCTTGCAGGTACAAAAGACGACGAGTGGAATACTATGGCAGTATTAAATAATGAGTCAGATGTGTCAAAAGAAATTACAATTCCTGTTCAAGGAAGAGCTGCTACGGACTGGGTTGTTATTGCAAATGGCGAAAGTGCAGGAGTTGTATCACTTGGTGAAGTCTCAGGCTCCGTTATAACTGTACCTGCGTATACTACAATGATTCTTGTAGATAAGGAAAGCTTTGATGATGTGGCTGTAACATCAGGCAAAGGAAAAGTAATTGTTAATTATGTAATAAAAGACAGTGAGCAGAAGTTACGTGAATCGATTACACTTCAGGGCACATCGGGAACGAATTATGCGGTACCTGAAAATATTAAGATTCCATCAGGATATACTTTTTTAAGCAAGACAGGCGATGAAAAGGGTGTGTATACATCAGAAACACAGACAGTTACATATTATTATAATGCGATTAATCCGGATACAGTGGTAGACGGTATTAAAAATAATGGAGTATACTGCGAGAAGGCACAGTTTAAAGTAACTTCTTCCGATTATACACAGGTAATGGCAGTAAATAAAACGCTTACACCTGATGTGGACGGTATTTATACTGTATCTGCAGCAGATGGCACACAGACAATAACATTGACAGATAATGAAGGATACAGCATTTATCTGTCTATTACGGTAAATGCGGATCATACAATGGATAACAGCGACTGTACGAAAGAATCAATATGTTCTGTCTGTCATAAAATATTTCCGGCACAGACAAATCATAAGTTTAGCGACACATGGACAAAAGACGATACTTATCATTGGAAAGTGTGCGAGAATGACGGCTGTACGGTAACAACAACAAAGACAAAACATAGTGGTACAGATGATGGTGATTGTACAACACCTATAATTTGTGAATGTGGTGAGATTGTTACAGCAGCAAAGGCAGAACATTCATATGGTGAATGGAAGTCAAATGGTAACGGCACACATACCCACAAATGTACAACAGCAGGCTGTACAATAGAAGAAACAGAAAGCTGTGTAGGTGGAGCAGCAACATGTAAAAAGAGAGCCGTCTGCACGGATTGTAATGCTGAATATGGTACTTTAAATCCTGCAAACCACAGTGGAGAACAGGTATGGGTACAGACAGAAAAAACTCATCAGAAAAAATATGACTGTTGTGGTGCAGAGGTAACTAATATAGCAGATCATATCTGGGAGAATGGACACTGCACAGTATGCGGATACGATTGTATTCATATCGGCGGAAAAGCAACCTGCACGCAGAAAGCGGTTTGCAATATCTGCCATAGTGAATATGGAGAAATAAATGCAGACAATCATTCAGGTGTGGAAAAATGGATACAGACAGCAACAACACATGAAAAGAAATATGATTGCTGTGGTAAAGTGACGATAGCACAAGAAAATCATAACTGGAAAGACGGTGCTTGTGAAACATGTGGTTATGTATGCGTACACAGCGGAGGAGAAGCAACATGTACAAAAGGTGCGGTTTGCGAAACATGTGGCAAGGAGTATACAGATAAAGATATGGCAAATCACAGTGGAAAGTTAGTATGGGTACAGACAGAAAAAACTCATAAGCAGGCATATGATTGCTGTGATAAGGAAGTATCGACAAGTGAAGCACATGGTTGGAAAAACGGTGTATGCACGGTTTGTGATTATCAGTGTAAACACGCAGGCGGAAGTGCAACATGTGTGAAGAAAGCGGTGTGTACGATCTGCAGCGAAGAATATGGCACTTACAATATGAGTATGCATGAAGGCTTGCAGTCAGTAGCGGCAAAGGCGGCTACCAGGACAGATGAAGGAAATATTGAATACTGGTATTGTAAAGATTGTGACAGATATTACATCAAGCAGGATGGGCTTGTTGAGATTGAAAAATCACAGACTGTGGTTGCAAAGATTACAGATACAACATCATTGACCGATACGTGTAAAGACGATAATACAGAGACAGTAAAAGAACAGGCGCCTGATACGGGAGATAATAAACATGTATTTGTATGGCTTCTTATGTTTGTAATAGGAGGAGCGGCAGCAGGATTAACGGTTAAAGGTAGAAAGCCAGAAAATTAATATTTTTTAAGGAGACCGGAATCTCGCTTACTGTGTGGGTGCGAGATTCCGGTTTTTACATGTTTTGTTTTTATTCATTTCCTTATATTAATAAATGTGTCAAGTACTTGATTTTTTAAAAATCAGGTGTATACTATAAATAATTTAATACATATGGAACTTCAGGGCAGGGTGCAATTCCCTACCGGTGGTAAAGCCCACGAGCCGAGGCGTAAGCCAGAGCATGATTCGGTGTAATTCCGAAGCCGACAGTAAAGTCTGGATGGAAGAAGTGATATTAAAGTTAGTTATTCATAATGTAATCATAGTAGAATGAATGGCTGGCTTGAATGTGGATACTGGCTCTGAGATGAATTATTATCTCAGAGTTTTTTGATTGTCAGAGTAAGAATTTGATTATAGAAATTCGATATTTTGGCGTATGGCTTCTGAAGTGGTGAAATGAAACTGCTTTGGAAGCCTTTTTTATGTCTGGGCTGGATTTTGGTTGTGCTAGGATGTCTGTATTATTGAGGCGGAGTCTGGTCTGAAATGTTGGAACTGGCAATTGTGGCTGTAGCATATTACGGCAATTCAATTCTGAGCAATTTGGCGGCATATTATAGCAATTCAGAGCAGAATGGCAGCAGGTAAATTTGGTAAAAACCTATAAATGTAAGTTTTTTGTGGCTTTAGTAGGTTTATTTTAGCTAAAAACTGAAGAAAACTTAAGCAATTACCTACTAAACATGTCATAAACAATGAATTTATAGGTTTTTGAGGAATAAAAATATGTTTAATATTATAGATAAGATGAAAAAAGACCTACTAAACCATTGAAAATGCGACTACTTATAGGTATCACGACTTTGAACCGGCAAAATCAGGAAAACAACAAGCACATTAAGAATGAAATTAAGATACAGCAAACAAGGAAAATCAGGAAAGAGAAAAGCAGGACAGGAAGGAACAGAAAGAAGGTGTAGATATGCAGCAGGAAATAAATAACAATTTTTCAAAAGAAGATGAATTCTACATGAAGCGGGCGATTGAACTGGCAAAGAGAGGAACAGGCTGGGTTAATCCTAATCCGCTGGTTGGAGCTGTAATTGTAAAGGATGACAGAATTATAGGTGAAGGCTGGCACAGGAAATATGGTGAGCTTCATGCGGAAAGAGATGCACTTTCAAGATGTATGGAGGATACCAGTGGAGCAACCATATATGTGACACTTGAGCCGTGCTGCCATCATGGGAAACAGCCGCCTTGCACTGAAGCACTTGTGCAGGCAGGAATAAGCAGGGTTGTGATAGGTTCGATGGATCCTAATCCCCTGGTAAGTGGAAAAGGTGTTAAATATCTGGAAGAACACGGGATTAAAGTTGAAGGTTGTGTATGCAATGAAGAATGTCTGGCGATGAATTATGTATTCTTTCATTACATAAGGAATAAAGAGCCATATGTTGTGATGAAAACAGCACAGACACTTGATGGAAAAATTGCCACATATAAGGGACTTTCCAAGTGGATTACAGGTGAGCAGGCAAGAGAAAATGTGCATGCAGACCGTCACAGGTACGCGGCAATTATGGTTGGTGTCGGCACTGTGATTGCTGATAATCCAATGCTTGACTGTAGAAGTACAGCCGTAAGCAACCCACACAATCCTGTGCGAATCATATGCGACAGCAGATTGAGAACTCCGTTGGACAGCAGAATTGTAAAAAGTGCAGGGCAGATACCAACAATAATTGCTACATGCAGTACCGACAGAGACAGGAAATCTTTATATGAAAATGCAGGTTGTGAAGTGATAATTACAAAAGAATCAGAGCAGCATGTTGACCTTAAAGAGCTTATGCACATACTTGGAGAAAAAGGTATCGACAGTATAATTCTTGAGGGAGGTGGAACACTTAACTTCTCGGCATTGCAGGCTGGAATTGTGAAACGGGTTCAGACTTACATTGCACCTAAGATATTTGGCGGGGCAGACAGTAAGACGGCAGTTGAAGGTCAGGGTATTGCAAATGTAGATGAAGCATATCAGTTGAGAAACAAAACCGTTCGTCTTCTTGGTGACGATATTCTGATTGAAGGAGAGTTGTAATGTTTACAGGAATTATTGAAGAAATCGGACATGTAAATAATGTAAAAAAAGGAACGGCGTCAGCAATTCTTACAATACAGGCAGAAAAAGTCCTTGAGGGTACACATATAGGAGACAGCATTGCTGTCAATGGTGTGTGCCTTACAGTGACAGGGATATATGATAATACATTTACTGCGGATGTGATGCATGAGACATTGAACCGCTCATCACTTGGCAAGCTGGTGAGTGGCAGTGCTGTTAATCTTGAAAGGGCAATGGCAGCAGATGGAAGGTTCGGAGGGCATATAGTTTCAGGACATATTGATGGAACAGGAAAAGTTGCAGCGATAACCAAGGATGATAACGCGATATGGTATCAGATTAAGACAGACAGCGGAATATTAAAATATATCGTTGAAAAAGGTTCGGTTGCCATAGATGGAATAAGTCTTACGGTTGCCAAGACGGACAGCCAGAGCTTTTCAGTATCAATAATACCGCATACGGCAGGTGCGACAACGCTGTCACTTAGGAAAGTCGGTGATGTAGTTAATCTTGAAAATGATATTGTCGGTAAGTACATAGAGAAATTCATCACATTTGAAAAGGAAAAGCCGAAAAGCGGGATAACGAAAGAGTTCCTGCTAAAGAATGGATTCTAGAATAACTATTAAATAGAAAGGATGGGCAAAGGAAATGTTTGAGTATAACACAGTAGAAGAGGCAGTTAAGGATTTACAGGATGGAAAGCTGATACTTGTCTCAGATGATGAAAGCAGAGAGAATGAGGGCGACCTGATATGTGCCGCTGAATTTGCAACTACTGAAAATGTGAATTTCATGGCGACATATGGAAAAGGACTTATATGCATGCCTATGAGTGGAGATTTGTGCAGAAAGCTGGGACTTACACAGATGGTTGCTGACAATACTGATAACCATGAAACTGCATTTACAGTGTCAATAGACCATGTTAAGACGACAACAGGAATATCGGCAGAGGAGAGAGGCTTTACTGCAAGAGCATGTGTGTCAGATGAAGCAAAGCCTGAGGATTTCAGAAGACCGGGACATATGTTTCCACTACGTTCAAAACCTAATGGAGTTCTTGAAAGAAACGGACATACAGAGGCAACAGGAGACCTTATGAGAATAGCAGGACTTAAAGAATGTGGTCTGTGCTGTGAAATAATGAAAGCGGACGGAACAATGATGAGAAAAGAAGACCTCATAGAAATGTCCGAAAAATTCAATCTCAAATTCATAACAATTAAAGCAATTCAGGAATACAGAAAGAGACATGACAACTTGGTTGAGTGCGTGGCAGTTACAAGAATGCCGACAAAATATGGTGAATTCATGGCACACTGTTATGTTAATAAGTTAAATGGTGAGCATCATGTTGCATTGGTAAAGGGAGACATTGGTGATGGCAGCAATCTTTTGTGCAGGGTACATTCAGAGTGCCTGACCGGAGACGCATTTGGCTCAATGAAATGTGACTGCGGTCAGCAGCTAGCGTCAGCGATGACACAGATTAACAATGAAGGCAGAGGTGTGCTTCTTTATATGAGACAGGAGGGCAGAGGAATCGGGCTTGTTAATAAGCTTAAGGCATATGCACTTCAGGATCAGGGAATGGATACACTTGAGGCTAATCTGGCACTTGGTCTGCCGGGAGACGCACGCGAGTACTACATAGGAGCACAGATATTGAAAGACTTAGGCGCTAAGAGCTTAAGGCTTCTTACTAACAATCCCGATAAGGTATACCAGCTTGCAGATTTTGGAATCGAAATCAGTGAGAGAGTGCCTATTGAGATAGATGCGACCAGCTTTGACAGGTTCTATCTTAAGACAAAGCAGACAAAGATGGGACACATTTTAAATGTAGTGTAAAAATATGAATTATTTATAAGGAGAAATTGATGATGAGAGTTTTAGAAGGTAAGTTAGTTGACAGTGGAATTAAGGTAGGTATTGTAGCGGCAAGGTTTAATGAATTTATTGTGTCTAAGCTTGTTGCGGGAGCTAAAGACGGGCTTGTAAGACATGATGTTTCAGAAGAAAATATTGATCTTGCATGGGTGCCGGGCGCATTTGAGATACCATTGATAGCTTCAAAGATGGCAAAAAGCGGCAAGTATGACGCAGTTATATGTCTTGGTGCAGTTATAAGAGGTGCTACAAGCCATTACGATTATGTGTGTAGCGAGGTTTCCAAAGGCATTGCAAATGTTTCTTTAGCAAGTGATATTCCTGTTATGTTTGGAGTGCTTACTACAGATACAATCGAGCAGGCAATTGAGCGCGCCGGAACAAAGGCAGGCAATAAGGGATTTGAGTGCGCTGAAGGTGCTATTGAGATGGTTAATCTTATTAAAGAGATTGAAGGATAATATATAAAATTTTTAGTAATTGTAAAAGGTCAGATTCGTCAGTAACCATTGGGCTTGGCGGGTCTGGCCTTTTGTATTATAAAATATGATATAAAATGGATATGCGAAGATGATGATATAAGGTATAATAGATTTGTATCCTTTAATAATTGTTAAATGAGGATATATTACATATAAATTTATAGAATCGATGGGAGAGATAAGATGAAGTGGGGAATTTTGGCTACAGGTAATATTGCAAAAAAATTTGCATCAACCATAAATCAGATGAGTAAAGAAAATGAACAGTTAGTAGCAGTTGGTTCACGTAACATTGAAAGTGCAAAAGCCTTTGCTAATGAGCATGATATCCCTAGATATTATGATTCGTATGAAGCACTGGTTAAAGATCAGGATGTTGAGGCTGTTTATGTAGCAACACCAAATACTTTGCATTATGAGAATTGCAGGTTATGTCTTGAACATGGAAAGCATGTATTGTGCGAAAAGCCGTTTACGATAAATGATAAACAGGCACAGGAACTGTACAGGCTGGCAAGGGATAGGCATCTTTTTATCATGGAGGGACTCTGGATATGGTTTCTTCCATTGTATGATCGTTTACACAGTATCTTACAGCAAGGAGTTATTGGAGAAATAAAACATATTTCATGTCAGTATGGGTTTGTTGCAACAGGTGCCAGAAAAGAGCGTAAATTTAACCCTGCACTTGGTGGAGGTGCTTTGTTGGACATAGGAATTTACAATCTGGGATTTCTGCGTATTGTTACAGGGAATGAGCCGCAGAATGTAGAAACTCAAAAAGTACATATTAATGAGTATGGAACAGATGATTACAGCTGTCTCAAACTGACATATAATGATGGATGTACGGCAGAATCAGTCCAGACAATTGGGCAGGAATTAAAACGTAATGCCAGAATTGAGGGAACAAAGGGAAGTATATTTTTACCGGATTTCCAACACGCCGAGACCATGATACTTGAGGTGGAAGGAAAAGAACCGGAAACAATCGAGTGTCCGGTTGATATAAATGGCTTTGAATATGAAATCAGGGAAGTAAACAGATGCGTAAAACTTGGATATTGCAGCAGTGATGTATATACAGCTAAAGACAGTATTGCACTTACAAGGCTGATGTATGATATCCGTATGAGCTGGAGTTAAAAATAGGAGACAGATATATGTATATATAAGAGCAGGCTTTTCAGCCCCTTCTTTTTGCAACTGACCGACAGGCAATGCTGAGTATGCTTGGAAGTTCCAGACATCCGTCAGGTCTGTAATCATTATCATCCCAGCTATATCCCTCACCACTGCCACATCTGCCTTGTTTGCCATTGTGCGGAAAGTGATTATCACCATCGTACATAATTGTCCACATAATAAATATTAAAGTTGTTTTTTTTATTTTTCAATTTGTTACACCTGTTATGTCATTATATCTTATATTGGCTTATCCGCATACCTGTTTATGGTGCAAATGTTAATATAAAATTGTCGGTTTTTTATCATATAAAAATGTAGGAAAACCTACACGATTATATGATGTTTTATTTGCTATTGCTATCTGCTCCTCGATTTTTCGTATAGCATCAATATCTTCTGTAAGTGTCTTTGTGTTTCGTATAATAAGATGCTTGAACGTCTATCGGAGGCATTTAAGATACAGAGGCAGTTTACTGAGAATGCGGCACACGAGCTTAGGACTCCATTATCATTAATGCAGATTCAGCTTGATTTATATAATTCTGGCAAGCATCCAGGTAATGATGCAGATACCATACAGACGATAAAGATGGTTACTGAACAGAATGAAAGACTTAGTAAAATGGTAAAAACGCTCCTTGACATGAGCGAGCTTCAGACAGTGGGACGTGATGAGACGATTATAGTTAATGCACTTATTGATGAGGTATTGGCGGATCTGGAGCCACTTGCACAGGAAAAGAATATAAAGCTTATTGGAAAATGTAAGGATGTAAATATGGTTGGAAGTGATATACTTATATATAGGCTTGTATATAATCTTGTTGAGAATGCCATAAAATATAATCATTCTGGTGGACAGGTCATAGTAGAGGCATATCAGAAGGAAAAGCAGGTTTATCTGTCAGTAGAGGATACGGGAAGTGGAATTCCAGAGGAACTTAAGGAACGTGTGTTTGAACCTTTCTTTCGCGTAGATAAATCAAGAAGCCGTGAGCTTGGTGGTGTTGGTCTTGGACTTGCGCTTGTTAATGAAATTGTGCGGGTACACGATGGCAGTATTGCAATCAGGCCTAACCCATCAGGAGGAACAATAATAGAAGTGCAGTTTGCAGTTAACAGAACAACAGCTTAAGCTGTCTAGACATACAGTCTATTTATGTGCAGAAATCTTGCATATGACTGTGTTATGAAAGACTGCATTCACATGGATAATTCGCCATCAATTCTTCGCAAAGATGGATTTGAGTTCCTTTATGATAAGTACAAAGACAAGATATATAAGGATATGGAACAAATGGCAAAAGATTTGGGATTGGATGGTCAGAAAGAAGTATTTTCACCAGTTTCTAGCGATAGAACCATTAATATTTAGCAGAAAATAATTTAATACTTTTTTTTATAGACTTTTCCAATAAAGTATGATATCTTATAGCAGTTTATGGATAAACAAATGTGATAAAAGATCAATAATTTACAAAGAAAGGGAAAACTATCATGGAAAAGATTAAAAAGCGTATAGCTAACTTAAAGGTTGCAGGAAAATTAAAAGTATATCGAATGACAGTACTTGTTATGACATTATTTTTAGTGTTGGTGGCACTGATCTCGACATTAGTGATCCGTTCAAATATAGAGAAGATCACGGAGGTCTGGTCTCCGTCATTGGAATATCTGCAGGATTTAGAGACAATGACTGCGAAATACAGAATCAAACAGTATCAGCATCTGGTAGAATCAGATGCAGCAGTCATGAACTCCTGCGAAGAAGAAATCAAGAAGCTGGAGAGTCAGATCCAGGATACCGATGCGAAGCTGGAGGCAATCATGTCTGCAAACAGCAAAGCTCAAAAAGGACAGGACGATTACGAAGTAGCAAACGCTGCATGGGAAAAATACAGGGCTGCTTCAGATGAAATCCTGAAGTTGAGCCGTGAGAATAAACAGCAGGAAGCAGCAAAGCTGATGACCGGAGAAGTGTATGAAGAATATAAAGCTTTTACTGAAAAATTAACTATATTACGTGACGAGTTCCAGGTAGAATTAGATCAGGCAAAGACCATGGCCAATGTATGCACCATCATCATATTTGTCGTGATTGTGGCAGCGGGTCTTGCGATTGCTGTAGTGACGACACTGATCGGAAGGATCATTACCAATTCCATTACTGAGCCGGTAGAACAGATAGATGCAGCAGTTGCCAGCCTGCGTAAGGGCGAACTGTCTAATGTAGAAATGCTTACCTATGAGTCTGAGGATGAGTTTGGCGATACCATCAGGAATCTGAAAGAAGCCATGGGTATTCTGGCAGATTATGTCAGCGAGATCTCTGTGGAGGTAAAGGCAATAGCGCAGGGTGACCTGACCAGAAATGGTGATGATATTACAGATTTCCTAGGCGATTTCTCGGAATTGAAGACATCACTGCTGTATATTCTGAAACGGTTTAACAGTACCCTGACCGAGATCAGCAATCTGGCAGAACAGGTATCATCGAATGCATCCGAGGTGGAAAATGCATCAAAATCCCTGGCGGACGGTGCAACAGAGCAGGCAGGAGTCATCGAGGAATTGAATGCCACCATTGATACGGTTGTGGATCTGGCGGCAGATACAGCGAAGGAAACACAGAGCGCATCTGCACGTGTAAAAGCTTCTGCAGATAAAGCGAACGAAGAAAAAGAAAAAATGAACGATCTGCTGATGGAAATGGAGCACATTACAGAAATCTCCAAGGAGATCGGTAATATTATCACAGATATCGAGGATATTGCATCCCAGACCAACCTGTTATCCCTGAATGCTTCCATTGAAGCTGCCAGAGCAGGAGAAGCAGGAAAAGGCTTTGCAGTAGTGGCAGATCAGATCGGCAAGCTGGCAGCAGACAGTGCAAAATCTGCTGTAAATACAAGAGATCTGATCGATAAGACCTTAGTGGAAATCGAAAATGGCAATACGATTACAAGAACAACAGCAGACGCATTCAATCAGATCATTGCAGATATGGAGTCCTTTGCAGAGATTGCACAGAACACCATGGAGAAAGCAAACTCCCAGGCTGAGTCCTTGGAACAGATCGGTCAGGGAATTGAACAGCTGTCCGGTGTGGTACAGGGCAATGCAGCATCCTCAGAAGAGAATACTGCGATCAGTATTAATCTGGCAGAGGGAGCAGCCAAGATGCATGACCGCGTGAATATCTTTAAGTTATTCTAGAAAATGACAGGAATAGAGTGAAGTAGTCATAAGGAAGGTTATTGTTGTGATTAATGATATATTTAAATTATTTGGAGAGCAGGCAGCTGATATTTTATTTGAGATCATTACAGAATGTATGGACGATTATCTGTATATATTTGATCTGCAGAATAATACCTTTGAGATTTCACAGTCAGCTGTGGAACGATTTAATATACCGAGTAATATCCTGACAGATATGTCAAATGAAGTTATGAATGTAGTATATGAAGAAGACCGTGAGATGCTTGCAAAGCATCTTGCGGATATATGTGAAGGAAGAGAAAAGGTACATAATCTTCATTATAGATGGCTTGATAAAGAAGGTATGCCGGTCTGGATCAACAGCCGTGGTATCGTTGTCATTGATCAGCAGGGAAATGCAGAGTATCTGGTCGGGTGTCTGAATGAGACCGGCAACAAGAGAAGGGCTGATAATGTCACCGGACTGCTTGGCGGTCCGGAATTCCTTGCTTACCTGCGTGCACAAAAAGAACCCATTACCAAGGGATTTTTTATGCATGTAGGAATTGATGATTTTGGAGCGATCAATAGCTCCAGGGGAGCTGGTTATGGTAATTATATCCTGAGAAGCGTAGCCGGCTGTATGAAGGAATGCCTTTCAGACAAGCAGAGAATTTACCATCTGGTAGCGGATCAGTATGTGATCGTGGATCTGGAAGCTTCCTCCGCAGAAGAAGCTGTGGCACTGAAAGAAAAGATTTCAGATAAACTTCATAATTTCATAGTAGACGAAAATTATGAAGCTATATTTTCTATTTCTATTGGTGTTATAGATGCAGCAACATTTTGTGAGGGAACCGAAGAATGCCGCAAAAAGTTTGAATTTGCCTTGAAACAGGCAAAAAGCATGGGTAAAAATGGATTCTATATTTTTGACCAGGATGACTATGAGGTCTTTTTACGAAAAGGAAGAATCATAGCAACACTTCGTAATGCTATTGTGAACCATTATGATGGCTTTGAAGTATACTACCAGCCGATCGTGGACTGTCAGTCCGAACAGATCATTGGAGCAGAGGCACTGATGCGTTTTTCCATGATAACGGAAGAAGGGCGGGAGTTTGTTTCACCGATGGAGTTTATCCCATTATTGGAAGAGACCGGATTAATCATTCCCGCTGGAAGATATATTTTGAACGAAGCTGCAGCAATGTGCTGTGAAATGCAGAAATATATTCCTGACTTCCGGATGAATGTAAATGTATCCTATGTTCAGATCCTGCAAGGCAATGTGGAGCGGGATATTCTGGATGCAATTCAAAAATATTCATTACAGACGGAATGCTTATGTGTTGAAATGACAGAAAGCGGATTTATGGATATGACACCTTCGTTCTGTAAATTCCGTAAAACTCTGGACAAGAACGGGATTCCCTTTGTGATCGATGATTTTGGAACAGGATATTCGAATCTTCATTGTATCCGTGATATGAATCCAAGTTACGTGAAAATGGATAGGGATTTTACTGCCAAGGCGATGAACAGTGACAGGGATTATGAATTATATAAAAATATCATCCCCATGGTACATAGTATTAACGTCAGGATATGCGCAGAAGGCATCGAGGAAAAAGAATGGCTTCTGAAAATGAAAGAAATGAAGGTTGATTATCTGCAGGGATATTATTTTGGAAGACCATGTGGAAAGAAACAGTTTCTGCAGCAATATGCCAGTGGCATCAACATTAAATAAAGAAAGTAAGGCAGACTCAGCTATGTGAGGCTGCCTTATTTTATGGTCTTATCAGAAGGATGGATCCATAACGG
>ENA-OPSM01000409-OPSM01000409.1-human-gut-metagenome-genome-assembly--contig:-NODE-409-length-16791-cov-2.846977_pt1 | contig 16791 bp, 10 predicted proteins | sample MGYA00241457_ERZ501906 | MGnify/ENA primary metagenome ERZ501906 (study PRJEB25962, sample SAMEA2042451) | human gut metagenome | biome: human gut; feature: human-associated habitat; material: faeces...
TTCTCTGTGGTAACCGCTTCCATGATGCTTGTCGCAGCACTCACTGTTGTTCCGCTTATTTCTTCCCAGAAACGGCTGATGAAATGTATTTTATGTGGTGTCGGTGCCCTGCTGCTGATTTTATTTTTTGTAAATGCCATGAATGGCGGAGGAGAATTTTTCTTCTGGTCCGTTCCGACTGTATTCGGACTTTCCGTTGTATTTTTCCCTCTGGTGATACGCGAAATGACATTACCGCCTGTATTATCCGATAAAAAAGCCCTTATTATCATGATCTGGGATACGCTTTGGCTCTACCTGACCATATTTACCGTATCTTACCGTTCCGGATTAGGCAGTCTGAAAACCGGATGCATTGTGGCAACAGTTCTGATGATTGGTGTATGGCTCTTTTTCCTCATAATTCGCTATCTCCCGGTCAATGGTTTTATCAAAGGCGGTCTGTGTACACTTCTTTGCAGTATATGGATTACCTTCTCCAATGATGTTTGCAGTTATCTTCTGTATGATACCAGACAGCTTACCATCCGCCATGCGAATTTTTCCACCTGGACGACAGATCTCAACGTAAATGCCAACGTGTATGTCATCCTTCTTGTCGCCGGAATTCTCATCAGTGCTTTACTGATCGGAATCGGGATTGTAAAAAAGAAAAAATAATTCCAACAAAGTCCATCGGATGACCAGGCTGCGTTTGCCCGACCTGTAGACGGCAATATCGCAGCCTCTATTCCGAAAAGCTTCCATTGATTCTTATTGTATTTTCCATCCGGCGCTCTGCATCTGAAGATTTGTCATATGCCGGTAGATTCCGTTGGTGCTCATTAACTCCTCCGGTGTTCCTTCTTCCCCTCCATGTATCTTTCTTCGGTATGGTTTGCCCTAAGATCCCGAACAGATTCCAGACATTCCTGAATTCCGTCACTTAAGCTCAGTTGTACTTCCACATTTTTCTTTACCACTTTCTTCTGTGCACCGGAAGAAGTCATTAAAACCAGAAACGAAACCGGAATTACCCAGAAACTGGCAAGTGCAAGACTCCAGTCAAAAAGCGCAAACAGACTGATGTCTATGATAAATGTTGCTATAACAGAACCTATCAGTTCCGGAATCCAATGACTTAAAGCCGTTTCCATTCTTGCACAGTCAGACATAATATTTGTAGTCAGATCACTCAGATCCTTTTTCCCGAAATAGGAAAGCGGAAGTTTTCTTAATTTTTCCGCTATAGCAGTTCTTCGGCCACCGCTCTCTTTATAGGTGGAAAGAAAGGTGGCATTATATTGTATATGCTGTGTTACCGCAACCGCCAAAAGTACAACAATGCTTCCTGTCACATAAATTATAATTCTGCTGCTATCTAATTTATTCTCCAGAAGATCGCGGATCAGCAGGTAAAAAATTCCTGCCGGAAACATCAGTACAATATCGGAAAGACGCTCATGCACATATGTGTATGGGTGTTTTTTACTTTACTAAAATTTATATTCTAAATTTTCTCTAGCACCTTTTTGTACCACAATTTCTATTTTCACAATCCTTTTCACATATTTCCAAACAGAAAAAGGGCTTTCCGATTTCTCGGAAAGCCCCATAAAATCCAATTTCTCTAGATCTATCAAAGATTACTCGATGATTGTAGCAACACGACCAGATCCTACTGTACGTCCACCCTCACGGATAGCGAATGTAAGACCCTGCTCCATAGCTACTGGATGAATCAGCTCGATTGTCATCTCTACGTTATCACCAGGCATGCACATCTCTGTTCCTGCTGGAAGCTCGCAAACACCTGTTACGTCAGTTGTTCTGAAGTAGAACTGTGGACGATAGTTGTTGAAGAATGGAGTATGACGTCCACCTTCATCCTTTGTTAAAACGTAAACCTGAGCTGTGAACTTGTGATGGCAAGTTACAGTACCTGGCTTAGCAAGAACCTGTCCACGAACGATCTGGTCACGGTTTACACCACGAAGTAATGCACCGATGTTATCACCAGCCATAGCCTCGTCTAACTGCTTACGGAACATCTCGATACCAGTTACAACTGTCTTAAGAACATCTTCCTTAACACCAAGGATTTCAAGTTCGTCGTTCAGATGTAATGTACCACGCTCTACTCTACCAGTTGCAACAGTACCACGACCTGTGATTGTGAATACGTCCTCTACTGGCATAAGGAATGGCTTATCTGTATCACGCTCTGGATCTGGGATATAAGAATCAACAGTATCCATAAGCTCCATGATCTTGTCTCCCCACTCTCCGTTAGGATCTTCAAGAGCCTTTAAAGCAGAACCCTTGATGATTGGGCAATCATTGAAACCATACTCTTCAAGCTGCTCGGTAACTTCCATCTCTACTAACTCGATAAGTTCTGGATCGTCTACCATATCGCACTTGTTTAAGAAAACGATGATGTAAGGTACACCTACCTGACGAGAAAGGAGGATGTGCTCCTTTGTCTGAGCCATAACACCATCAGTAGCAGCAACAACGAGGATAGCACCATCCATCTGAGCTGCACCAGTGATCATGTTCTTAACGTAGTCAGCATGTCCAGGACAGTCAACGTGTGCGTAATGTCTCTTCTCTGTCTCATACTCAACGTGAGCTGTAGAAATTGTGATACCACGCTCTCTCTCTTCTGGAGCCTTATCAATGTTCTCGAAATCTGTTGCTTCGTTACCAGCAACACGAGCTGCTAATACCTTTGTAATAGCTGCTGTTAAAGTTGTTTTACCATGATCTACGTGACCGATGGTACCAATATTACAATGTGGTTTTGTTCTTTCAAATTTAGCCTTTGCCATTTTGAAATGTCCTCCTTCATTTTATGCCCGGTTTTGGGCTTGTTTTTATGGTTTTAGGTTGTCAAACCGACTAACTCGATTATAGCGAATAATCAGCTATATTTCAAGCTTTTTCTATTATTTTGCCTTATTAGACAGAAGCTTCTCCTGTACGTTCTTTGGAACTGGCTCATACTTCTCGAAGAACATAGAGTAGTTACCACGACCCTGTGTCTTAGAACGTAAGTCTGTTGAGTATCCGAACATCTCAGCAAGTGGTACATAAGCGTGTACAATCTTACCGCCGCCCAGATCATCCATACCTTCGATACGTCCACGACGGGAGTTAACGTCACCGATAACATCTCCCATGTACTCTTCCGGCATAGTAATCTCAACTTTCATGATAGGCTCAAGTAATACTGGAGCTGCCTTAGCCATAGCTTCCTTGAAACACATAGATCCGGCAATATGGAATGCCATCTCGGAAGAATCGACTTCATGGTAAGATCCGTCATATACGGTAGCATGGATACCTACAACAGGGAATCCGCCAAGGGAACCAGCCTTTGTAGCTTCCTCAATACCTTCACCGATTGCTGGGATGTATTCCTTCGGAATAGCACCACCGACAACCTCGGAATCGAACTTGAACAGTTCTTCTCCGTTGGCATCCATCGGCTCGAAACGTACCTTACAATGTCCGTACTGTCCACGACCACCGGACTGCTTAGCGTACTTGTATTCCTGATCAACAGCCTTTGTAAATGTCTCTTTGTATGCTACCTGAGGAGCACCTACGTTTGCTTCTACCTTGAACTCACGAAGCAGACGGTCAACGATGATCTCCAGATGTAACTCACCCATTCCGGCAATGATTGTCTGACCAGTTTCCTGATCTGTATGTGCACGGAATGTAGGATCTTCTTCAGCAAGTTTTGCTAATGCTTCACCTAACTTGCCCTGTCCAGCTTTTGTTTTAGGCTCAATTGCGAGCTCGATAACTGGCTCTGGGAATTCCATAGACTCAAGGATAACCGGATGCTGCTCATCACAGATGGTATCACCGGTAGTAGTGAACTTAAATCCAACTGCTGCTGCGATATCACCAGAGTAAACAATGTCTAACTCCTGTCTCTTGTTTGCATGCATCTGAAGAATACGTCCAACACGTTCCTTCTTATCCTTTGTTGCATTTAACACGTAAGAACCAGACTTACATGTTCCGGAATAAACACGGAAGTAAGCAAGTTTTCCTACGAATGGATCTGCCATAATCTTGAATGCAAGAGCTGCGAAAGGCTCATCATCAGATGAATGTCTCTCGATCTCGTTGCCATCCAGGTCAACACCCTTGATTGCAGGAATATCTGTTGGAGCTGGCATATATTCAATAATAGCATCCAGTAACTTCTGAACACCCTTGTTTCTGTATGCAGAACCACAGCAAACAGGCACTGCCGTACACTCACATGTTCCTTTACGAAGAACCTTCTTCATATCATCAACGGATGGCTCTTCGCCCTCAAGGTACTGCATCATTAAATCGTCATCTAACTCACAGATCTTCTCAATGAGTTCTGTACGATACTCTGCTGCCTGATCAGCCATATCTCCAAGATCATCTGTAACAGTGATGTTATCACCCTTCTCATCGTTGTAGATATATGCTTTCATCTCGAACAGATCAATGATTCCCTTGAAATCATCTTCTTTACCGATTGGTAACTGAAGAACGATTGCGTTCTTTCCTAATCTCTCACGGATCTGATCTACAGCGCCGTAAAAGTTTGCACCTAAGATATCCATCTTATTGATGAATGCCATACGAGGTACATTGTAGGTATCAGCCTGACGCCATACATTCTCTGACTGAGGCTCAACACCACCCTTTGCACAGAAGACACCAACGGCGCCGTCCAATACACGGAGTGAACGCTCAACCTCTACTGTAAAGTCTACGTGTCCAGGAGTATCGATGATGTTAATACGATGCTCAAGAGCGCCCTTTTTCGGCTTTGTGAACTCTTCTTCTGTCCAGTGACATGTTGTAGCGGCTGAAGTAATTGTGATACCTCTTTCCTGCTCCTGCTCCATCCAGTCCATGGTAGCAGTACCTTCATGAGTATCACCGATTTTATAGTTAACACCAGTATAATACAGAATACGCTCTGTTAATGTTGTCTTACCAGCATCGATATGAGCCATAATTCCGATATTTCTGGTTCTCTCAAGTGGATATTCTCTTCCAGCCAAGGTTTTTTCCTCCTATTAGATTTCCAATTAGAATCTGTAATGTGCGAAGGCCTTGTTTGCCTCTGCCATCTTGTGCATATCTTCTTTTCTCTTAACTGCTGCACCAGTATTGTTTGCAGCATCCATGATCTCGTTTGCCAGTCTCTCTTCCTGAGTCTTCTCACCTCTAGCACGTGAGAAAGTTGTTAACCAACGAAGAGCTAATGCCTGACGACGATCTGGGCGAACCTCGATAGGTACCTGATAGGTAGCTCCACCGATACGTCTTGCCTTAACTTCAAGAGCTGGCATAACGTTGTTCATAGCCTCCTCGAATACCTCGATTGCTGGCTTTCCTGTCTTCTCTTCTACTTTAGTAAAAGCGCCGTATACGATCTTCTGTGCAACACCTTTCTTACCATCTAACATAATGTTGTTGATAAGCTTGGTAACCACTTTGTTGTTGTATAACGGATCTGCTAATACGTCTCTTTTCTGAGTATGTCCTTTACGTGGCACGTTACTTCCCTCCTTAATCATTTTTAATTAATTCAACGGTACTCACATGTGTCTCTCTAATGTGTTCGTGCGGGCTATATAATGAGTAGGTTATATCCGGTAGCGGATACAACAATAATCCCAACACTAAACCTATTTAGCTCTGTTTGTGACCCATTGTCTGCCAAATAATCTGTTTATTATTTAGCTGCCTTTGGTTTCTTAGCGCCGTACTTAGAACGGGCCTGCTTTCTGTTCGCAACACCAGCGGTATCTAATGTACCACGGATGATATGGTAACGTGTACCAGGTAAATCCTTAACACGACCACCACGGATCAGAACAACACTATGCTCCTGTAAGTTGTGTCCTTCACCTGGGATATAAGATGTTACTTCGATTCCGTTGGAAAGACGAACTCTGGCGATCTTACGAAGAGCTGAGTTAGGCTTCTTAGGAGTTGCTGTCTTAACAGCAGTACAAACACCTCTCTTCTGTGGAGAAGAAGTATTGATTGGCTTCTTCTGCAGAGAGTTAAAGCTTCTCTGAAGTGCAGGTGCTGTAGACTTCTTTACAGTAGTCTGACGTCCTTTTCTTACTAACTGGTTAAATGTTGGCATTATTTTCACCTCCTGTATTATTCTTCAAGCATGCATCATACCACAATGCACGCTAAAATATTATATAAATTTCTGTTGTGCTTGTCAACCCACTTTTAAAAAATACATGAAAAAGAGGGAGATTTGCTCTCCCTCTTTTGTATCTTCACAGATTCTATTATCTGTGCTGTAATTTATTCTTCCGATGAATCCTCATCAGTTCCGGAAACGGCTGACAGATCTGTTCCATCCGGAACGGTTACTGTCGGGATCATTTCCTCTTCTTCATCCATAGTGAAATCTTCCAGATCGTCAAATGAGAACTCTTCTTCTTCGTTCACATCACTGTCCAGTTTGATATTGCGGTATCTCTTCATACCGGTACCTGCCGGAATCAGCTTACCGATGATAACGTTCTCTTTCATACCGATCAACGGATCAATCTTGCCCTTGATTGCTGCTTCCGTAAGAACCTTCGTGGTCTCCTGGAAGGATGCAGCTGACAGGAATGAATTTGTTGCAAGGGATGCTTTTGTGATACCAAGTAATACCTGGGAACCAACTGCCTGTTCCTTGCCTTCTTCCTCAAGCTTTTCGTTCAGTTCAAGGAAATCAAGAGAATCTACCATGCTGCCCGGAAGAAGATCGGAATCTCCATTCTCTTCTACGCGGATCTTCTGTAACATCTGTCGAACGATAACCTCAATATGCTTATCGTTGATTTCTACACCCTGCAGACGATATACACGCTGTACTTCACGAAGCATGTAATCCTGTACGGCACGCACACCTTTGATTTTTAAGATATCATGTGGATTTACAGAACCTTCGGTCAGTTCATCACCGGCTTCAAGTACGGCCCCATCCATGATCTTAATACGTGATCCATAAGGAATCAGGTAAGTCTTTGTATCTCCGGATTCCGGATCTGTAACGATGACTTCACGCTTCTTCTTGGTATCCTTAATGGTAGCAACGCCGCCGAACTCTGTAATAATTGCAAGTCCCTTTGGCTTACGTGCCTCGAAAATTTCCTCTACACGAGGAAGACCCTGTGTAATATCGTTACCGGCTACACCACCGGTATGGAATGTTCTCATGGTAAGCTGTGTACCAGGCTCACCGATGGACTGTGCGGCGATAATACCAATTGCTTCACCAACCTGTACCGCCTGACCGGTTGCCATGTTGGCACCGTAACATTTCGCACAGACTCCCATGTGGGAACGGCAGGTAAGAATCGTACGGATCTTCACACTGGTGATCGGATTTCCTTTCTCATCAACACCCTTATTCACAACATCCGCTGCACGGCGAGGTGTAATCATATGGTTTGCTTTAACAATAACGTTTCCGTCTTTGTCACAGATTGTCTCACAGGAGAAACGTCCGGTAATACGTTCTTCCAGACTTTCGATTTCCTCCTTGCCTTCCATAAATGCCTTAACGATCATTCCCGGAATCTCACGATTTGTTCCTGCACAACAGTCAGACTCACGAACGATCATATGCTGGGATACATCAACCAGACGTCTGGTCAGGTATCCGGAATCGGCCGTACGAAGTGCGGTATCGGACAGACCTTTACGTGCTCCATGCGCTGACATGAAGTACTCCAGTACGTCCAGACCTTCACGGAAGTTTGACTTGATTGGCAGCTCGATGGTTCTACCGGTTGTATCGGCCATCAATCCACGCATACCGGCCAGCTGCTTGATCTGTTTATCAGAACCACGGGCTCCGGAATCGGCCATCATGAAGATGTTGTTGTACTTGTCAAGTCCGGTAAGAAGTGCTGTTGTCAGCTCATCATCCGTCTCTTTCCAGGTCTCTACAACTTCCTTATAACGCTCTTCTTCTGTGATAAGACCACGCTTATACTGACGTGTGATCCGGTCTACCGTATTCTGTGCCTGCTCGATCATCTGTGGCTTCTGTGGTGGCACTGTCATATCGGAAATTGATACGGTCATGGCAGCTCTTGTGGAATATCCATAACCCATTGCCTTGACATCATCCAGTACTTCGGCAGTCTTTGTCGCACCATGAATATTAATAACCTTCTCCAGAATCTGTTTGATCTGTTTCTTTCCAACATGGAAATCAATTTCCAGCTTCAAAGCATTCTCCGGGGTACTGCGGTCTACAAATCCCAGATCCTGCGGAATAATCTCATTGAAAATCAGAAGACCAAGTGTTGTCTTGATAAATCCGGATACTTCTGTTCCGTCAGCCATAGTTGCCTTACGGTATACATAAATATTCTGATGAAGTGTAATCTCTCCATTCTCATACGCAAGCAATGCCTGATTCATACTTCCATAATGATATCCGAACAGATCCATTGGCTTACATAATACCCGACGGTTATTGTCTGTTGTATCTTCAAACCAGATCAGATCATACAATCCGATCTCACTCTTTCCTGTCTTCGGGTCCGGTGTGGTTGCTTTCTTTAATTCCTCAATATCGTTATACACTTTATCGGAAACAGCAACTGCATCTTTTTTATCCTTATAATCTGCCAGTTTGTGCATAGTCAGATAGTATACTCCGAGGACCATATCCTGGGAAGGAACGGCTACCGGACCACCATCAGACGGCTTCAGCAGGTTGTTTGGTGATAACAGCATAAAACGGCATTCTGCCTGAGCTTCTACGGACAGAGGAAGATGCACAGCCATCTGGTCACCGTCGAAATCGGCGTTGAACGCGGTACATACCAGCGGATGAAGCTTAATTGCCTTACCTTCTACAAGGATTGGCTCGAACGCCTGAATACCAAGTCTGTGCAGTGTAGGGGCACGGTTTAACATAACCGGATGCTCTTTGATTACTTCTTCAAGCACATCCCATACCTCCGGCTGAAGTCTTTCTACCATTTTCTTGGCGCTCTTGATATTATGAGCAATTCCTTTAGCTGCCAGTTCTTTCATAACAAACGGCTTAAACAGCTCGATTGCCATCTCTTTTGGCAGACCACACTGATAGATCTTAAGTTTTGGCTCTACACAGATAACGGAACGTCCGGAGTAGTCAACTCGCTTTCCTAACAGGTTCTGACGGAAACGTCCGCCCTTACCCTTTAACATATCAGACAGAGACTTCAGTGCTCTGTTTCCTGGACCGGTAACCGGACGTCCACGACGGCCATTATCGATCAGGGCATCAACCGCTTCCTGTAACATACGTTTCTCATTGCGCACGATAATATCCGGTGCACCGAGATCAAGCAGTCTTCTCAGACGGTTGTTACGGTTAATAATTCTACGATACAGATCATTCAGATCAGATGTTGCAAAACGACCACCATCCAGCTGAACCATCGGACGTAAATCCGGCGGAATAACCGGGATAACCGTCATGATCATCCACTCCGGCTTATTTCCGGACTCACGGAATGCTTCTACAACTTCCAGACGCTTGATAATACGTGCACGCTTCTGTCCCGTTGCATTCTCTAACTCTGCTTTCAGCTCTGCAGAATCTTTTTCCAGATCAATCGCAGCAAGCAGTTCATGGATGGCTTCTGCTCCCATGCCCACACGGAATGCACTTCCGTACTGCTCTCTTGCTTCCTGATATTCTGCCTCAGAAAGTACCTGCTTGTATGCAAGAGAAGTATCTCCTGCATCAAGCACAATATAAGAAGCGAAATAAAGCACACGCTCAAGTACACGCGGAGATAAATCAAGGATCAGACCCATACGGGATGGAATTCCCTTGAAATACCAGATATGGGAAACCGGAGCTGCCAGCTCAATATGTCCCATACGCTCTCTACGAACACTGGATTTTGTAATTTCTACACCACAGCGGTCGCAGACAACACCTTTATAACGAATCTTTTTATATTTACCACAATGACATTCCCAGTCTTTCTGCGGTCCAAAAATTTTCTCACAGAAAAGACCATCCTTCTCAGGCTTTAAGGTTCTGTAATTGATTGTCTCCGGCTTTTTTACTTCGCCATGAGACCACTCACGGATCTTCTCAGGTGATGCTAATCCAATCTGGATCGCATCAAACTGCATTGCCTGATTCATGTCCTTTTTATTTGTTTCTGGCATTTATGACACTCCTTCCCAATTACTCTTCATCATCAAGAACTTCTTCTGCGTCATCAAAGAGATCATCAGCATCGCCGAAATCTTCATCATCGTTATCATTTTCCGGTTCTACATTGACAAGCTCTTCATTCTCGGAATCGAACTCCTGCTTGGTAAATCCGTGTTTTTCAAACGACTCACTGTCTTCAAATGCATAATCTCTGTCATCTCTGTCATTTCCAATGATGGCATTGATATCGGTATTTCCGTACTCACTGGTTTCAATGAGTTCTACTTCATTTCTGTCTTCGTCAAGCACTTTGACATCCAGACCAAGAGACTGTAACTCTTTCAAAAGTACCTTGAAAGATTCCGGAACACCCGGCTCAGGGATATTCTCGCCTTTGATAATAGCCTCGTATGTCTTTACTCGTCCTACGACATCATCGGACTTAACAGTCAGGATCTCCTGCAGAGTATATGCAGCACCATAAGCTTCCAGTGCCCATACCTCCATCTCTCCGAATCGCTGACCACCGAACTGTGCTTTACCACCCAGCGGCTGCTGTGTAACTAAGGAGTAAGGACCTGTAGAACGTGCATGGATCTTATCATCAACCAGATGATGCAGTTTCAGATAATGCATGTGTCCGATTGTGACTTTTCCGTCGAAGTATTCTCCGGTACGTCCGTCACGCAGCTGAACCTTTCCGTCACGGGAAATCGGAACACCCTTCCACAGACTTCTGTGTGCACGATTCTCTGAAAGATAATCCATAACGTCCTCTCTCAGAGTATCTTTATACTTATCGTAGAAGTTTTCTTCTCCGTCTTCTGCTTCCTCTGCATCAAACGGCATGTTTACATAGTCATTTGCAAGTTCCAGTGTATCCTGGATATCAATCTCTTTTGCGCCATCGAATACCGGAGTCTCGATATTAAAACCAAGTGCCTTCGCAGCAAGGCTTAAGTGAATCTCCAGCACCTGTCCGATGTTCATTCGGGAAGGCACACCCAGAGGATTTAATACAATGTCAAGTGGACGGCCATTTGGAAGATATGGCATATCTTCTACAGGTAATACACGGGAAACGACACCCTTGTTACCATGACGTCCGGCCATCTTATCACCAACAGAAATCTTACGTTTCTGGGCAATGTAAATACGAACAGACTCATTTACACCAGGAGATAACTCATCGCCATCTTCTCTGGTAAATACTTTGGCATCTACAACAATACCATATGCACCGTGCGGCACTTTCAGGGAAGTGTCACGAACCTCACGCGCTTTTTCACCGAAGATTGCGCGAAGCAGTCTCTCTTCTGCGGTAAGCTCTGTCTCTCCCTTTGGTGTAACCTTTCCTACCAGAATGTCTCCGGCACGGACTTCGGCACCGACACGGATGATTCCGCGCTCGTCAAGGTCCTTTAATGCATCATCACCGACACCCGGTACATCTCTTGTGATCTCTTCCGGTCCGAGCTTTGTATCACGAGACTCTACTTCGTATTCCTCAATATGGACAGAAGTATATACATCATACTCTACCAGACGCTCACTCAAAAGAACGGCATCCTCGTAGTTATAACCTTCCCATGTCATGAAGCCGATCAGCGGGTTCTTTCCAAGTGCCAGTTCACCATTGGATGTAGATGGTCCATCAGCGATCACCTCACCCTTTGCTACTTTCTGTCCCTTGAACACGATTGGTCTCTGGTTGTAGCAGTTGGACTGGTTGCTTCGTGCAAACTTTGTCAGAATATATTCTCTGCGATTTCCGTCCTCCTCACGTACTACGATACGATTAGACTCAGAACTCTCCACGATACCTGCTTCTTTTGCAAGTACACAGACACCGGAATCGACCGCTGTCTTTGTCTCCATACCGGTTCCTACTACAGGTGCCTCGGTGGTAAGAAGCGGCACTGCCTGACGCTGCATGTTAGATCCCATCAGCGCTCGGTTTGCATCATCGTTCTGCAGGAACGGAATCAGTGCTGTAGCAACGGAAAACACCATCTTTGGAGATACGTCCATGTAATCGAATGCAGTCTTATCGTACTCCTGCGTTTCTTCACGGTAACGACCGGATACGGAATTACGAACAAAATGTCCATCCTCATCCAGTTTTTCGTTCGCCTGCGCTACATGGTAATTATCTTCCTCATCCGCAGTCATGTATACAACTTCGTCTGTAACACGAGGATTGTCTTTATCTGATTTATCAATCTTACGGTACGGAGCCTCAACAAATCCGTACTCGTTAATTCTTGCGTAGCATGCCAGAGAGTTGATCAGACCGATGTTTGGTCCTTCAGGCGTCTCAATCGGGCACATACGTCCATAATGGGAATAATGGACATCTCGTACTTCGAATCCGGCACGGTCTCTGGACAAACCGCCAGGTCCCAATGCAGAAAGACGTCTCTTATGTGTCAGCTCACCCAGTGGGTTGTTCTGATCCATAAACTGTGACAACTGGGAAGATCCGAAGAACTCTTTTACCGCAGCCGTAACCGGTTTGATGTTGATCAGACTCTGTGGGGAAATTCCCTCAAGATCCTGAGTTGTCATACGCTCACGAACCACTCTTTCCAGACGGGAAAGACCGATACGATACTGGTTCTGTAACAATTCACCGACAGCACGGATACGACGGTTTCCTAAGTGGTCAATATCGTCATCTGTTCCGATGCCCCACTCCAGATGCATATTATAGTTGATGGATGCGAAGATATCCTCTTTTGTAATATGCTTTGGAATCAGATCATGTACATTTTTCTTAATTGTTTCTTTTAAATCTTCCACATCCGGATTTTCTTCCATTAACTGTGCAAGAATTGGGTAGTAAACTAATTCTGTAATGCCAAGTTCCTTTGGATCGCAGTCAACGTAATGTCTTAAATCTACCATCATAGAAGAAAGAACTTTTACGTTACGTGTCTCTGTCTGAATCCAGAGCGCCGGAACTGCAGCATTCTGAATCTGATCTGCCAGATCACGGTCAACAGTTGTGCCTGCCTCTGCAATTACTTCTCCGGTAGAAGGATCCAGTACATCCTCTGCCAGAACCTGTCCGTTGATACGGTTCTTTAAAGCAAGCTTCTTATTAAATTTGTAACGTCCTACTTTTGCCAGGTCATATCTTCTCGGATCGAAGAACATGGCAGTGATCAGACTCTCCGCACTTTCTACGGAAAGCGGCTCACCCGGACGGATCTTTTTATATAACTCTAATAAACCAGCCTCAAAGCTTCCCTGTGGCTCACGCTCTGTGATCGCCGGGTCCTTCTGCAGGGATGCCAGAATCTTTGGCTCCTCGCCGAACATGTCAATGATCTGCTGGTTGGTACCTACACCAAGTGCACGAAGCAATACGGTAATCGGCACTTTACGGGTTCTATCTACTCTTACACTGAAAACGTCATTGGAGTCAGTCTCATACTCGAGCCATGCACCACGGTTCGGGATAACAGTACATGAATAAAGAGTTTTACCCACTTTATCATGAGCAATTCCGTAATAGATACCAGGGGAACGAACCAACTGGCTGACGATTACACGTTCTGCACCGTTGATAACGAACGTACCTGTCTCTGTCATAAGAGGAAGATCACCCATGAAAATTTCATGTTCGTTAATCTCATCTGTCTCTTTGTTATGAAGTCTAACCTTGACTTTCAAAGGTGCTGCATATGTCGCATCTCTCTCTTTGCATTCCGGGATTGTATATTTCACATCGTCTTCGCACAGTGTAAAATCGACGAAATCCAGACTCAGATGACCACTGTAATCCGTGATCGGGGAGATATCTGCAAATGCTTCTTTTAAACCTTCATCCAGGAACCACTGATAAGAATTCTTCTGGACTTCGATCAGGTTTGGCATCTGCAAAACCTCTTTCTGTCTTGAGTAACTCATACGCAAGCCTTTTCCAGCCTTGACTGGACGTATTCTGTTTTTCTCCATTGACGTTTCACCTCTCGTTTTTATTTCAATCTAGTTTTTCCTAAAAAAGAGCATGGAAATGCCTAGTGCACCACAATAGTGCAACTTATACTATACAACAAAATCAAGGGAAATGCAAGAATTATTTTTGAGAACTTTTTCAGATAGAAAGAGGGGATACAGCTAAATAAAATAACCCAACAGAAATGCAAGCATCTCTGCCGGGTTATTATTGGTTTCTCGTCGTTTACGCACAGACTACTTTAATGTAACCTTTGCTCCTTCAGCCTCAAGTTTAGCCTTAGCGTCTTCAGCAGATGCCTTATCAGCCTGCTCCTTGATTACCTTAGGTGCGCCATCAACAGCGTCCTTAGCTTCCTTCAGTCCAAGACCTGTGATCTCACGAACAACCTTGATAACCTTAACCTTGTTCGGTCCAACTTCTGTTAACTCTACGTCGAACTCAGTCTTCTCTTCAGCTGCTGCTGCGTCTCCGCCTGCTGCTGCTACTACAACGCCTGCTGCTGCAGATACGCCGAACTCTTCTTCACATGCCTTTACAAGGTCATTTAACTCTAATACGCTTAACTCTTTGATAGCATCGATAAACTCTGCTGTTGTTAACTTTGCCATGATTATTTCCTCCGTTATAATTTTATTTTTAATAATTATTCTGCTGCTGGTGCTTCCTCAGCCGGTGCTGCGTCTGCTGCTGCATCTGCTGCGCCACCCTTCTCTGCGATCTGATTAAGAACGCGAGCAAGATTTGTGATAGGTGACTGTAAGCTTCCAAGTAATTTGGAAAGAAGTACTTCTCTGCTTGGTACACTTGCGATCTGCTTCATTCCCTCTGCGTCATAGTATGTTCCTTCTACAACGCCGGCCTTGATCTCAAGGCTTGGAGCCTTCTTTGCGAACTCTGCCAGAACTCTGGCTGGAGCTGTAGCATCTTCTGTAGATACTGCAAATGCGTTAGGTCCTTCCAGGACATCCTTTAAGCTCTCGAACTCTGTTCCCTCGATTGCGCGGTTTACTAAAGTATTTTTGTATACTTTGTAAGTTACGCCAGCTTCTCTTAAATTTTTACGAAGCTGTGTATCCTCAGCAACTGTAAGTCCACGGTAGTCAACTACTACAAGTGACTGTGCGTCCTTAATTGTTTCAGAAATCTCCTGAACGATCGGCTGCTTTAATTCTACCTTTGCCACGATTCATTTACCTCCTTATTTTATTTCTTGCATATAGCGTGAGGTATAATAAAAACCCTCCGCCTTACAGCAGAGGGGTATCATTCTTTATGACGATTATCATCAAAAATTCCCTCGGTAGGTGGATTTCCCTTTACGCTGTCGCAATATGCGATAGCACCTTACTGTCTTCGGCAATATGCTTTGCTATTATAATATGTTCTTATGCGGATGTCAAGTGTTTTCCGCATTTTGCTTGTGTAAGTCTGATCATACATTTCATCATTTCATCAGGAACCGTTTCCGGTTCCCGACTTCTGATTTTTCTATTACTGAGCAATCTTTACAACGTTAAGCTTTACGCCAGGTCCCATTGTAGAAGTTAATACAGCACTCTTAATGTACTGACCCTTTAAGCTTGAAGGCTTAGCCTTGTTGATTGCGCCCATAAGAGACTGGAAGTTGTCGTTCAACTGCTCACTTGTAAATGAAGCTTTTCCAACTGGCACGTGGATAATATTTGTCTTGTCCAAACGATACTCAATCTTACCGGCTTTGATGTCATTAACAGCTTTGGTAACATCCATGGTAACTGTACCAGCTTTTGGGTTTGGCATTAAGCCCTTCGGTCCAAGGACACGTCCCAGACGTCCTACAACACCCATCATATCCGGTGTAGCAACTACAACATCGAAGTCTAACCATCCCTCGTTCTGGATCTTCGGAATCAATTCCTCTCCTCCAACGAAGTCAGCTCCTGCTGCCTGTGCCTCGTCTACCTTGGTTCCCTTTGCGAAAACCAATACCTTAACGGTCTTACCTGTTCCGTGTGGCAGTACAACCGCACCACGGATCTGCTGCTCTGCGTGACGTCCATCACAGCCCGTTCTAAGATGAAGTTCGATTGTCTCATCAAATTTCGCTGTGGCATTCTTCTTTACGAGGTCGATTGCTTCAGCAACATCGTACTGAGCACTTCTATCGTATGCCTTTACAGCGTCCTGATATTTCTTTCCTCTTTTCATGAAATATAAACCTCCTGGTGGTAATATCGGGTGGGAAATCAATTACCCTCCCACATTTCTTCTTAAACTTAGATTAGTCTACTACTTCAACACCCATAGATCTTGCTGTACCAGCGATCATGCTCATGGCAGCTTCGATATTTGCAGCGTTTAAGTCAGGCATCTTCAGCTCAGCGATTTCCTGAACCTGTGCCTTTGTAATCTTTGCAACCTTTGTCTTGTTTGGTTCACCGGAACCAGACTTGATCTTGCAGGCTTTCTTGATCAGTACTGGTGCAGGAGGAGTTTTAGTAATAAAGCTAAAGCTTCTGTCTGCATATACTGTAATAACTACAGGGATAATTAAGTCGCCCTGATCGGCTGTCTTTGCATTAAACTGCTTTGTAAACTCAACGATGTTTACACCGTGCTGTCCAAGTGCCGGTCCGACTGGAGGAGCAGGTGTTGCCTTTCC
>ENA-OPSM01000425-OPSM01000425.1-human-gut-metagenome-genome-assembly--contig:-NODE-425-length-16327-cov-4.761738_pt1 | contig 16327 bp, 14 predicted proteins | sample MGYA00241457_ERZ501906 | MGnify/ENA primary metagenome ERZ501906 (study PRJEB25962, sample SAMEA2042451) | human gut metagenome | biome: human gut; feature: human-associated habitat; material: faeces...
CGGTTCAGTTCCTGCGCTGTGATACCGAGTTCCTTCGCAATCTGCGTCGTGGTGAAGCAGGAAACAGAATCGAGCACGTTATCGCTGTAGAGTGCCTTAGGCAGAAGATTACCCACCTGATTCTCCAACTGGATGATGTTATCACCATTCTTAGCGATGCGAAGCACCTGTTCATCCACAACTCCATTCAGACGGCGGATTTCCGTATCCTGTTCGCCGATAAGCTTCTTCTGCTGTTCAATCTGCAGACGCTGTTTCTTCAACAGATTCTCCTTCTCCTTGAGTGTAGCACGGAGGATTTCTTCCGCATGTCGGATTGTCTCCTCATCACTTTCGCCCTGCTGTACCGGGATATAACCACCCGTCTTGCGAATCTGCGGCAGCACATCAGCCGTAACCCAGTTCTTGAACTTCACGGCAGTAGAAAGCTTAGAGCCGAGCACCAAAGCATAGAAACCACTCTCGTTAACGAAGATCATCTGTTGAGAGCGTATTGTTCGGCTTCCATCTTTACGCAAACGCCCCGAAAGTTTGACGTTGTGTTTCGCAACGTCAAATGTATTAACTAACTGACGCACAGCACATCTTGCAATCTTATACCCCAGCACATCACAGACATCCTTTGCGCAGAACAAAGGTTCTCCGTTTTCATCGGTCAAGGTACGAATCTTACCGAATTCAGGATTTTCAAACACGACAGCAATTGCTACCTTCTTATCCATTTCTACTTTATTTGTATTAACTGACTTTACCATAATAATTTGTTTTTAAAATAATCACTAATAAATAATCACTACATCACCGTAATCCAAACGCTCTCCTCCCGTTCTCTCGCTGCGGTAATGGCATTGATAAGCCGATGCAGCCAGATGCGGGAATTGAAGACGGCACCCTGTAATTTATTTTCACCTACCAGAATGCAGCCCTGCGTATCATCAGGATAATTACCGGCATGGATACGGATACCCTCAAAATCAGGAACACCCTGCACCAGCGGAAGCCACTTCTTAAACCTTGGCGATTTCGAGATAACCACAGGATACGAGCCTTCCGGTATCGCCGTATGCCCCGGTATCTTGCGGGCTTTCTTACCCGATACCCTACTGTACCGACCATCCTCCTCTTCCGGTTTCAGTTCGACACCCAGGAGGTTTCTCCACGTAGGCTCCAAGGTATCACAGAAGTAATGCTCCTTGTCCAACTTCGCCTTATCGAAGCTGTGCTCAAAGATACGCTTGTCTCCAATTTTTACCCCCGAACGCCAAGTACGTTTCACATCCTTATCGCTCAGGATATAAAGATGACCTATCGTATAAGTCTTCTTTTTTGCTATTCTTTTTACTACTATTTCCATAACTCAAACTCCATTAAGATTCTAATATTTTTACCTCTTTACCATCCTTGCGGTTACGTAGCTTTTCAAAACTGAATAACTGAATACTGATTACGTCACCCGTTACACCCTTAGGCGGAATCTTCCGGATATAGTTTCGGTTCACCCAATTACGCAACATCGAAGGAGTGCCCTTCTTGTCCATGCCCAACTGCGAGCGGAGATATTCTGCCTGCTGGAAATTAAAGACATCAGGCAACTGCTGCAACAGATTTGCCGGTCCACGCTTACTCGATTTCTCGTTCGAAAAGTTCGCCCTCTTGATGGCATCACCGAAGAAACGCATCTTGCAGTAGAGGTCGTAACGCTCGCTCCAGCGGATGAACTCGTCAATCTCCGGTTCCCATTTGCAACCGTTCGCCACATACAGCACACACGCCTTCAGGTAGGCGATGACGTTGGCACGGAAGGAAAGATTCTCATAAACCCTATCCTGCGACAGACGTGAAAACTCAGCATTTTCATCCTTCAGTTTGAGGGCAAGCTGGAATGCCTCAGGACAGTCAATCAGTCCCCTGGCGTTGTTCAGATTCTCGATATAAGGCTTCAGTGCCTCACGGTAAGCATCATCGTAATCGCCAAAGACAGGCATTTCATCACCGATTTCACGCTCCGGAATGGTACAGAAATTGATGCGGCTTATCGGACCATCTGTCAAAACTTTTGAGAAGTAACGCTGTCCTTTCTGAATGGTGGTAGAGGCATTCCAGTTGAATCGGATGGTTACACGCTCCGTAACGCTCGATATGCCCACGCGAGTCTGGCCGTACTGGTTGTCGCTATCTGAGGCAAGACACATGATACGGAAATGCTGGTTTCCGGTACCCTTCAGAGCATCAAACTGGTCCAGCTCATTGAGCGAAGTGTAAAGAAATCGTCCCTGTGCTTCAGCGGTACGCATCACGAATGCCGGATTGGTCATATCGGCATCAATCTCCTGGATAACGAGGTTGTCCGGTCGCTTGCGTTTGTCCTTATTGGCACCCTTGCGTATCATCTCCTCCTTCCATTCCTTCTCACGTTTCAGATTCTCGGCATCCCGTTTCCGGATATCCTCCATAATATAGTTAATCGGCATATTAACAGATGATTTACCTGCACCCGTACCGGCAAGCAAACACGTAGACAGAGTAGCCTCATGCACTACATTATCAATATATCGGAAGCTCGTCTGCCAGAGATGAGTAGCCAACGGAGGAAAGATAGCGTGCGCCACTGCCGGCTTATAAACCTCCGGTGTCCGAGATATCAGCAGTTCCACCAGTTTCGGCAGTTTCTCCGGCATCTCCGGCGGGTCAGGATAATCCTCCTCGCTACTTTGAACTTGGAACATTGAACTTTGAACTGTATGATTACCATCAGCTCTTTCAACTTTTAACTGTAAACTATTAACTTGCCGGCTGGCCTGTTCGGCAGTAGCATTGATGCGGATAACATCGCGTGAGAAAGGTTTCGAACTGTCACCATATTTCGCATAGAAATCATGGATAAGTTGGTGGCAATCCGGCTCCTGATAATAGCTCGGCATTTTCTCAGCCACCACCTTCATCAGTTCCTCCTCGCTCATCACCCTCGAAGCGCCGGCACTCATGATGGCCAGCAGTGAGGAATGTCTTGACCCGACGGTATCAATCGCCATTCCCTTCAGTCCCGCTGATTCCTGAAACAAATCAAAGGCTATCAGATTCTTCTCACTGGCCTCTCCCAGCTCACCAGTGCCATAATTGCCCGAAAGTCTATTGTTTTGAACCTTGTCATTACTATTGCTATTAACTGTAAACTGTAAACTATTAACTTTTGCATCCCCTCTTCCATCAACGGTAAGCCCACGATTAAGGAACGCTTGTCTTCGAGCCTGTATCTCGCTCTCCGGAAGCACCGCGCACCACATTTTAGACCGGTAGATTTCCGAATTCTTATCCGTCAGGAAAATCATTCTCTCAGGTGTGATGCAGCTCTCATCATAAGGCACGCCCAGTGCCTCACAATACGCCTTCTGCGTCTCCTCGATGGTCATCCCAACCGGCATTCTAATCCCGATATGCAGCTTCTTGCGGGCGCTATAGCAGAGATGCAGCAACGAGCCGTTCCATATCCCCGAAGAGCAGTTCAGCTCGCGCGCCTTCTCGATCGCCTTCTCCACATACTCCTTATCATCCACATCGATAATCGTCTGGAAGAGAAAGCTTTCCGGCATCGCATTTTCCTGTCTGCGCACATTATTCTTAAACATGCCGTAGTGCGGACAGAAGAAAGGCAGCTCGCTCTTCAGCCTCTCCTGCGCCTTCTTCACCGCCTGCGCATCGTTCAAATCCACTCCGTCAATCGGCAATTCACCCCGAATCTGCTGAATCATCTTCTTGATTTCCTTCGACCCGATGACCTTATCATAAGTATCGATATTGTAAGAAAAAACTTTCCCTTTATTTCCCTTGCGATAAGGATTAATTGCCACTACTTGTACTATTCCCATTTTACCTCCATATTTTTATTAATCGAACACTTCGCTGTTAATCATGATATACCCGCTACCATAACTTACATTGATAGGCAGAATCAGCGAGTTATCAGAAATCTCCTGGACCCCGTTCGCCTCGAAGAGCGAAGCATTCTCAGCATCATTCAGTCTGCTCTTGACGAAGCCTATTACCCATTTTGCCGCAATCTTCTCGGCAGCAACATGCCTGTCAATAAGGTCCTTCACCAGCTGTTCATCGCAGAAGTTGATATCCGCATTCACGTTCTCAGCCTCAGCATCTTCCTTCCCCATTTCCTGGTTCTCGAAGAAGAGGTTATACTTGATTTTCATATCCTTCATCATCACGATGTTCAGATTTTTCAGTTCCCCCTCCGAGTCAGCAATCGTCTCATAGAGTTTCTGTACCGACTTCTTGAAGATGTTCTTCACGTCCATCAGACTGTAATAGATTTTGCCTCCAATCACCACCACCCTCAGTTTTCCGTACTGCGGATGAACAAAATAAAAAGGTTTCATTGCTTTCATTTTCAATATTCCTTTTTTAAAAGTTGGGCGCTCCCACAACGGTTGATGTGCCTATACACAAAAGCCCCCGAAACTCAGACCATATCGGTTCTGAATTCCGGGGGCAAAGGTACAACAAGATGCTGGAACCTACCTGGTACGTACCTGGTACGCGTACCAGGTACGAATTAATTTACGAAACGTCATTCACGTTATATAACAGACTAGCTAACAGATATTTATCGATTTTGCAGTTTCTCCGATAAATCCAGACATCTGTTGCTGGTCCATCCCTTTATTATAGGCAGAGCGAAGATTCTCCTTGTCAATATTCCAAAAGGTACCGAACACTACCCATACATTCTGTATGCCGAGTTTGGTAGAAATCTGGAATGCGAGAACTGCAGTTTTAGTTACAGAGAGTCCCTTAGGTTGGAAATGCTCATCAAGAAAGCCATGTATCGCCAAACTGGAGAGCACCATTAACCCCTGAGGATTAGCAAGAGATTCTGGCAGCGGACGGAATTTCTCTTCTGCCTTTGCCTTTTCTTCCTTCTTCTTAGGTCCATCACCATAATTTTCAATATACGTTGCATTATCGTGCAATTCGATTGTTCTATTATCACTCATGATTATTATGCTTTTAGATTCCATATAATTTACAATAAACTCACTGTCCAGACTTAAATAGACATCTGTTATAAAAATATATAGTGCCTTTATCCTCGACAGATTACGCTTGATTCGCGTACTTAAGTTTTCTTTCATATTGTATTATTATTGTAGTTGTTTTAAGTTTCTTGCCTCATTATAGCAGAGTATGAATGTTTGCGCTAACAATTTATGAGGGCGTAAGCAGGCTGGAGTGCTGGTGATCGCCTCTTATCGTGAGGTGTGGGACCGATTCTACGTCATTTTTCCTTTTGTTGAGTATTTAAGTTTATAAAATGACCGAAAGATGCGTTTTTCAGTATCTAAGGCCGGTTAATTCTATCCTCCTCCCATTTTTCGAGATGCAAATATATAAAAAATATTAATACATACGCAAACCAAGTTTAATATTAACACAATTTTAACACAATTAGTAATAGAAAACAAGTTTTAAGCACAAGTATAGTATAAGTTAAACACAAAATCATCATCAGAAGTCGATATCAAGTAGGAGGAAAACACTTATCATAGGTATTTATATCTCCTATTTCGTGTCTGCGACATTTCTGTTGTGCAAGAAACATGTGCATATAACGTATAGATATAGAACCATATAGAGGAATATCAAACTGGCAGTCCTATCAGATTGAACACTTAAATTTTATCAGGCACCCAAAAAACAAATCTCAATGAAGGTGATTACAATATTGGGATTCTTTTCGTCTTTATGATAATCTTATTTGTTTGTAGCAGTATACTAACATCACGATACAGATGATTGGGAACAGACTATTTATGAAGTTAGATTAAAACATAAAAAAACAAACCTAAAAGAATCAATTATGAAGAAATTGAAAAATCCTGGCGCTATCTCAGGAATTACCTCTAAGGTAATGTTGGTTTCTACTATCTTGTTGACTCCAACAACTATGATGGCAGGTAAAATTCAAGGAGGAATTCAAACACCTCTTTCTGTAGTACAGCAGTCAAACTCCATCAATGGTACTATTGTTGATGAGACTGGTGAGCCGATGATTGGTGTAACCATCAAAAAGAAAGGTAGTGGTGTCGGTGCCATTACTGACATGGATGGCAAGTTTTCTGTAAACGTACCTGCTGGTACAGTCTTGGAAATCAGTTACACAGGTTATAAAACTCTTACTGTTTCTGCCAAGCAAAATATGGGAATCAAGATGGAGCCTGATGCTATAGGTCTTGAGGAGTTGGTTGTTGTAGGTTACGGTACACAGAAAAAACGTGACTTGACAGGTTCTGTAGTATCCGTTAAGAATGAAGATGTAGTAGTGGCTCCTACTTCCAACGTAATGGAGGCTTTGCAAGGTAAAATCGCAGGTCTTGATATTACAAAATCCAGTGGTCAGGTTGGTGGCGGAGTAAATATTTTGCTTCGCGGTTCTCGTTCTATCTATGGCGATAACAGTCCTTTGTTTATTATCGACGGACTGCCTGGAAGCTATGATGACATAAGCCCTAACGATATAGAGAGCATCGATGTATTGAAGGATGCTTCATCTACCGCCATCTATGGTTCAGCAGGTGCCAATGGTGTCATCATTATAACAACCAAGCGTGGAGCGAAGAATTCCAAGACAAAGGTTAATTTTGACGCTTTCTATGGTTGGAGTGGTTCTCCTGAGTACAAGAGTGGCATGACTGGTGAAGAATGGGTTAATTATTATACAGAGGCGTATAAATATAAAAATGGCGTAGCTCCAGCGAGCGTTTCAGACCTCTTCGGTGGTAACCAGGATTATGTAGATGCTTATAATGCAGGAAAATGGATAGACTGGGTAGATCAGGCTATGGATAATAGAGCTACGACTCAAAAATATTCACTTTCCATTCAGGGTGGAACTGACAAGACAAATGTGTACGCTTCATTGGTGTATAACCGTGACCAAGGATTACTGTCTAATGAGAAACTCAACAAATATTCTGTACGTTTGAACATCGATCAAAAGGTATTTGACTGGTTTAAGGCTGGTGTGTCGACCAATCTCAACTATAGCATCCGTAATCGCGGCGACAACAAGACATTCACAGGAGCATTGAGGGCTTTTCCTCTTGGTGATGTCTTTGATGAATTTGGTGAGTATAACTCTGAGTATATCAATAACCAATACTCTCCTATGGGCGATTATATCAAGAATCAGTATGACAATAATAATCGATATACCTATATCAATGCAATTGGTTATGCAGAGATTACTCCTTTCAAGGGATTGTCTTACCGTACTCAACTTAATGGTTCGTTAGGTCATGGCCGCCAGGGTACATATTGGGGCAATTTGTGTCATGCCAACAGACCTACATATGCAGGTTCGCCTCACGCACAGATACAAAACTCAGACAGTTATAGTTATACATGGGAGAATATTCTTTCATACAACTTCAGCATTGCTAATGACCATAACTTTGGTGTTACAGGCGTTACTTCTTGGCAGAAGAATTCTAATGAATATACAAATGCAGATGGTAGTGGCCAGGATTTGGACATATGGAAGTATTGGCGTTTGTTAGCAGCCAATAGCCAACGTGTAGAGTCAGGACTGACAACCACCCAAAAAATGTCATACGCCTTGCGATTTAATTATTCCTATAAAGGTAAGTACCTCTTCACTTTCTCAAATCGCTGGGACGGTGTGTCATTCTTCTCTCCAGGTAAGAAATGGGATTCATTCCCTGCAGGAGCATTAGCTTGGCGCGTGTCAGACGAAAGTTTCATGAAAAGCTCAGAAAAGTGGCTTGACAACTTGAAACTCAGAGTGGGTGCAGGTATTACAGGTAATTCTGGTGGCGTAGGTGCTTATTCAACACAAACAAATGCCTATAAATACACTTCTGCCGGCATCACTATAAATGGCAACATGGTGCCGTTCACTCAATATACCGGTACCTATGGTAGTCCTTCTTTGGGATGGGAAAAATCTTATAATTGGAACTTCGGTATAGATATGGCTGTACTCAAAGGACGTCTTGATGGCAGTTTGGATTTCTTCACCACTAAAACACGTGGTTTGCTCTTCAAGCGTACTATGCCTGTAACAAGTGGCAGCACCGGCTGGGGATCTCCTTTGGCTAGCTGGGAAAATATTGCCAAGACTAGCAACAAGGGTGTGGAGTTCACCATCAACAGCCGCAACATCGTTACCAAGGACTTCAAATGGAATACCACATTGACAGGAACTTGGAGCAAGGAAAAAATCGAGAGCTTACCTAATGGTGACTTGATTTCAGAGAATCTTTTCGTGGGTAAGCCTATTCATGCTATCTACGATTACAAGTATGCTGGCATCTGGGGTACTGATGCTTCACAGGAAGAACTTGATAAGTATGGCGTGAAACCTGGATGGGTAAAGGTTGAGACGATTGAGAAATTTGACGAAAATGGCAATGGTGACGGAGGTGCGCATAAGTACAGCCAGGATGACCGTCAGGTATTGGGACACGAGAATCCTAACTGGATTATTGGTCTTAACAATACTTTCGTCTATAAGGACTTCGACTTGACTATCTATGCAATGGGACGTTTCGGTCAGACTATCTATAGCAAAATGCTCGGTTCATATACAGCTAAGTCTGGAATTGGTACAAATCAAATTTCAGGTATAGACTATTGGACAGAAGAAAACCAAGGTGCTTATTATCCACGCCCTGGTAGTGGTGACGACCAAACGATTGGCAATACAGCCATCAATGTGTATGATGGTTCTTTCATCAAGATAAAGAACATCACATTGGGTTATACACTTCCAAAAAGCATCTCTAAGCATGCGCTTATGGAGAAGTGCCGTTTCTATTTTACTGCCTACAATCCTTGGATTTTCGCTATGGACAGTAAGTTGAAAGGTACAGATCCAGAAATGGGTGGCTCAGATACTTTCCCAACTTACAAGCAGTTTGTTTTTGGTATAAATATCACATTCTAAACAATTAAGAAAAATGAAAAAGATGAATTTTAAGAATATATTGTTCTCTGCAGCTCTCGCTGCTGGTGCGATGTCTTTAGCTTCGTGCTCTTTGGAAGAAGAAAACCCTGGTGGTTTTACCATGGAGAACATGGCAGCGAACTCGGTTGAGTCATACCAGACTTTGCTTAATCAGTGCTATTTTGGTATGGAACGTTTCTTGTATGGTACGGATGGTTTCATGGAATTGACAGAAGGTGATACAGACCTCTGGACTTACCAGGGAAATCAGAATACTTCCTATACTCAGTATTTTTGGTTCTTCGCAGGTGCAGCACCTAACACCACCTATACAAACGGTATCTGGAACTCTCTCTATGATGGTATTGGCAGTTGCAATATGGCTATCAGTTTGGCAAATAAAGCCCCTTTTAAAACTGAGGCTGAGAAAAATGCTAAAGTTGCAGAAGCAAGATTCTTGCGTGCTATCTATTATTTCAATGCTGTAGAGCAGTTTGGTGGAGTTACCATGATTACTGAACCGGCTAGCTCTATGAATTTTGCTCCTACCCGTACAGAACCTCTAACGATTTATAAGGACATCATCATTCCTGACTTGGAATTTGCGGTGGAATGGCTGGATAAAGGCAATGACGCAACTACTACACAGCCTACCAAAAAAGCTGCACTTGGAATGTTGGCAAAAGTTTGTCTGCAGACCAAAGAGTATGCTACGGATGAGTATATACCTGAGGCACTTGATGCTGCTAAAAAGCTGATAACTGACTGTGAGTCGGGTGGCTCTACATATGGTGCTTACATGTATCCTACATATGAGGAGGTTTTTGCTGAGAAAAATAATAAAGAAAATAAGGAGGCTCTATGGAAGCATCGCTGGTATGCTGGCAGCGATGGACATGGTTCTAGTAATGGTAACTTCAAATTGAATCGTAACAATGAGAAGTTCCTCTGTAATATCAATAAGTTTGGTGCTCGTGAAGACAATCAGACTAGCCGTCTAACATGGGAAGGCAGCCAGGCTGGTATCTTCATGCCAACTCAGTATTTGCTCAATCTATATGTACAGCAGGATGGAACACTAGACCCACGTTTTCATAAGTCTTTCACTACTCAGTGGAACGCAAACAGGAATTATGAGTGGGACGAAAGTTCAAAGAACAACTTTGGTAAGGAAGATGCCATTGTCGGCAAGAAGCTGAATACAGGCGACTTGGCCATCAAAATCGTGATGCCTCAGGATGCAGATTATGCAGCGGAAGTAAGTAAGAAAGCTACAGCCAACTACTTAGTAGTAGATTATAAGGATGTATATGATGATGCAAATAAGAATGTGATAACCGAGCGTGGCGCAGGTGAAAACATGTTCCGCTACTTCTATCCATCTCTTAACAAGCATAATAGCAGCAACTATTATGTTGCTAATGCCAACAAAAAACGTAATGGAAACTTGAATGCTACATTCATCATACGCATGGCTGAGATTTACCTCATTGCAGCAGAGGCTGATATCTACCTAAATGGTGGGTCTAACGCTATGGGCTATATTAATAAGGTTCGCCAACGTGCAGGGGCTACCCCTCTCACTGGTTCAGCTTCTGTTCGTACAGTATTGGATGAACGTGGTCGTGAGTTATGTGGTGAATACTGCCGCTTCTATGATTTGAAGCGCACAGGTATGTTCAAGGACAATTCATATCTACAGGCTACACATCCAGACTTGGCTAGGTATTTCAAACCAGAGTATGCTCTTCGTCCAATTTCAACAACCTTTACAAATGGTATTATTAATGGCGCAGAATACCAGAATCCTGGTTATTGATTTTTTTAGATTTAACTAATATATACTCGAGTAGGAGGTGAATGCTGATAATAGGTGTTTATCTCCTACAATCTTATGATTCCCAACACAGCCAGGGCAATCTTCTGTTTTACAATAAATTTAGTCATATATCTTCTCCATTTAAGATAGACTAAATTTACTTCCTCAATCTTGAAAGAAGAGGTGGCCCCCTAACCTACAATGAATGTTTCATTTTGTTTTAGTTTTTAAACATTAAGAATTAGTTACTCACTACTGGGTCAGACGACATGTTCTCTTCTGCCCAGTTACATTTATATTATTCCTTGCGTTACGAATTTATGCAAATCAATTTTCGACATTTGCAAGAGTCGTGAAAATGCTTAATTTTCACAATGTATACGTTTTTTTTTAAATGATTCTCAGAAAAGTATACAAAAAAAGGGAAAAAGTGAGCAATTTACGTTACTCGTCTTCTTCCCCTTATTTTTATAAATTTACGGTAGGTGCATCGCTCTGCACAATCCTTATTTCATTGCAATCTTGATAGAATCCTTACCTACTTTGGCGATAACCTAAGTTTCTGAAACGGCATAAGAGAGCGTAACTCAATATGTTCCCTCACATTAATTTAGTGTAAACTTGCATTTAGGAAAGTTCGAACACCCATAAAAAGAGCCATATCTTCCATTGCGTAAAACTAACTGACCACCACATTGTGGGCAAACACCTTGACTTATTAAGTTCTTTGCTCTATATTGTCTATCTTTAACATTCTGCTTGTGCTGTCTTATTTCTTCCTTATTTGCTATTGTGTAATACCGTTGAATAGAATTCATAATCCAATCAATTTGTGTAGCATTTAGAATAATGTCTTGATATTGAGATATTGCCCAATTCAAGTTGCATCTGTTTACAACTATATGGTTATTGACATGAACTTTCAACTCTGCAGAATTATTAAATACAACAATCGGAATAAAAGGGAAATCAACAGGACATTTAAACAAATGGCGAAGAAATCTTACATGCCCCTCATTCTGCTTTATCGGATTATAAAATTTGTGTTTACTTTTGTAGATGACCTGAGTCCAATATTCAGAATTCTCTCCACCTAATATCCAACCTTTATAACCCTTTGTCTCAATGACGAATACCCCATAAGGTGACACTACAATATGGTCAATTTGAGTTGAGCGTCCATTACTCTCAAACAACAAATTGTTGAATATTGTGTATTCGTCTGACAGCTGCAACATTTTCTTATGCACCAACCTTTCGGAATATTTACCTTTCCACATTGGCATCTTCAATTTTAAGAAGATTACCAACGCAAGAAATACTACCAAACAAACTATACCCATATTTTACCAAACCTAACATATTTGTTTAATCCATTTTATGTACTTAAGAGAAGCTTCGCATAAGTTCTGTAAACTAAAGCTACATACTACCCATACGCCCTGTTTTAGGGTGTATGGGTAAGCGCAAATGATGCGGCATTCCGGATAATGCTGGTATCCAATTCTACCTGTCCAAGGAAACTTCATCTGCAACAGATGCTTTCCCCTGCATTTCCTTATACAGATAATCTACAGCCTTATACTCCTCACTATCCATGTCGTAAGCTGCCAGGATATTGTTCAGATCCTTGCTTATAATGAATAATGCACTGCCGCCTATAGTTTGACCTGCATTATTGTTGGCACGATAACTATGAACCACCTTGAAACCAATAAACTCCTCTTTTTGATTTTTGAGTTTCTTCAGTTCCTTGCCTAACTCCTCACATTCAGCAAGAGCCTTCTTCTTCTTTTGAATAGCTTCATCATATTTTGCTTTATCTTCCTTGTAATTAACACGGTCAAAGCTAGACTGATAAGGACCACTCCAGATAGCCATTCCTCTCTTGGCACTAGATGCGTCATCGTTACACTCTTCTATCAAGACTCCCAGTTTAGCAAGTTTAAGGGTCTTTTCATAAAATACCGGATCATCGTAAGGTGTAAATGCACTATCAAGCTCTGTATTAGTGGGAGCATACGTATCAGGATGATATAACGTCTTCTCCAGATATTCCTTGATAAGAGCATTTACTTTCTGTTCCGGTGACTTGGTACAAGAACCGAATAAGATAACCGATGCTGCAAAAAATAGTATTTTCTTCATATTCATTATCGTTAGTTGTTGTTACTTTTTTTGAGAGCAAAGGTACATTATTATTTCGAAACACGCAAGAAAACCGGGAAAAAGTTTTAGAAAAAGTTATCAGGAAGTATTAGGGAAGGCTGGTATCATATATTGGCTCGCATCAGAACTGAAATTCAAAGTCGCACTTATCCACGTTGCGCAACTTCTCCAGTTGCTCAGCTTTATGAGCCTTCAGTTTCTTTACCCATTCTGCCAGCTTGGGAGAAGAGCTCTTGATTATTATCGTTTCATTTACATGTACCATAAGCCTATAGTTTTATATATCGGGGCAAAATTATCAGGTTCTTTCTTATCTTCGCACCATTGTATAAGCTTCGAAATATACACTACGCCTGAAGCGGCTTCAATTCTTCTTCTGTCAATCCAGTAGCCTGCATGATTTGCGACCAAGACATACCCATTGACAACAAGTTACGGGCTACAGCCAAACCTTTAGATAGTTCACCTTCTGCTCTACCTTCTGCTCTACCTTCTGCTCTACCTTCTGCTCTACCTTTAGCAATACCTTTAGCAATTCCCTTTTCCTCGCCTTCAACATAAGAGCCATAAAGGCCGGAGTAGTAATCATCAACAGCCTTAATACTTTCATCGTATTTTTCCCGCTCCTCACTACTCAAGAAACGAACATCTGGCAATTTTGCAAGATGATCGAGCATCTTCTTTTGTTCCGCTAAAGGCAAATTTTTAAATACTTCATCCATTTCCATATACTTCAATACAGAAATCAATTTTTCAATGCCAGTTCTTATTTCCTCATTTTCTGAATTTCCTCCAGCGGAAGCTCGGTGGCCGTTGATACTTGCGCTTCAGAAAGACCCATTGACAAAAGGCGGTAAGCTGTGTCTAACTTTTCTTTAGCCATTCCTTTAGCCATTCCCTTTTCCTCTCCTTCAACATAAGAGCCATAAAGGCCGGAGTAGTAATCATCGGCGGCCTTAATACTTTCATCGTATTTTTCCTGCTCCTCACTACTCAAGCAACGAACATCCGCCAATTTAGCAAGATGATCGAATATCTTCTTCTGTGCCGTAAAAGGCAATCTTTCCAATACTTCCATATACTTCAAAACATAAATCCATTTTTCAAAACCTGTCTCGCATTCTTCCTCACTCTTATCAAAGAATGGAAGAGAAAGATAGATGAAACGAAGCTTGTCAGAAAACATCGAGTCACTAGACTTCTCCCTCAAAGCAACGTCTGTCCTAAACTTTGTCACCTCATGCTCCTTTGGCATAAAATTCATGATGCAAACCACATAAACCGGCACAAACTGGTATAAAACAGCAGTGCGGACACCTGCTTCATCAAACTTCTTGCGTTGGGCAACAAAAGCCTTACTAGCATAATAGATGGAACGATTCACAAAGAAGGGTACCCATCTGTTCTGCATCTCAACGATGAAATGTTTATCATCGTCGGTAACACAATAGATATCAAAGATGCAGCCACGGAGATCATTCGTTTCTCCAAGCTGTTCCTTATCCTTGAATGTTACGTCCTTGACTTGAAACTCACCTTCAAACAAGTCGTTCAAAAAATTAATCAGCAAGTCCTTGCTGAACTCTTGACCGAAGAGACGCTTGAAGCCCCAATCGGTAAAGGGGTTGATGTATCTACCCATAAATTATCAATTTAGATTCTGTAAATCTGCCGCAAAGATAAACTTTTATTTCGAAACATGCAAGAAAATCGGGGAGAAAGTTTTAGAAAAAGTTACTGGCAAGGGGAGAATGTTTATAAGTGCGCGAAAAATATAAGAAAGATAAAATGGTATCCGATTATTCGGATTCTTTTGTATCTTCGCGACATAGAACCAAAAGAAAAGAATTATGAAGAAAGTATCAAATGACATGAGATGGTTCGTTGACCGAAATTCCGTTATACAATGTTAAATAGCATATTTAGAATGCATATTCTTAAACAAAAAGTTGGCATTTTGGAATGAAATTAGTATTTTTGCAGCAACAGTTCCTGCCACGCCTCTTCTTGAAAGCGTACCACGGCAGGACTTCGTGTTTTATATTATACTGAAGTAATATGCAGTACACAAAACAAGCAATGGATTTTTATTGTCAACTTGACATTTTGAAAGAACGCGGGCTGACAATCGAAGATGAAGAAGATGCTATAAAATTTCTTCATTCTGTAAGCTATTTTCGTTTTGCGAACTACCTACAACCGATGGAACTGAATACAGAATCACATAGATTTGCACAAAATAGCAGTTTCACATTTGCTACTAATTTATATGTCTTCGACCGTGAACTTCGTTCTTTGATTTTTACGGCAATCCAAGACATAGAAATAGCATTCCGTACTCGAATCATCCATTATTTTTCAATGGAACATGGTCCGTTTTGGTTCATGGATGCCAGCAAATTTAAGAATCAAAGTATTTTCAATTCTTGCCTTGACAATATAGCAACCGAGGTAAATCGTTCAAGAGAAGATTTTATTTCAGAATACTACAACAACTACACGGCTCCCTCATTTCCACCAGCTTGGAAAACTTTGGAAGTTGTTTCCTTTGGTACACTATCAAAATTGTTTTGCAACTTCAAAGACAACTCTGTCAAGAAGAAGGTGGCAAAAGAGTTTCTACTTCCACAATATCTATATTTAGAGAATTGGATAAAATGTATTGCGGTGTTAAGAAATGCTTGCGCTCATCATGCTCGCATTTGGAACAGACGTTTTCCAACAATGCCTATAATGCCCAATTATTTACCTTCTCAATGGCTTATTACTGGCAATTTTCGTCCCAATAAATTGTATCCTCAACTGTGTTGCCTTGCATATTTGGAACAATCTATAGCTGCAAATGGAAACTTTTCCAAACGCCTTTTGAAACTCATAGATAAAAGTGAGATTGTAAATACTCGTTCTATGGGATTTCCACAAGAGTGGAAAAACGAACCGTTGTGGATTATAAACGGATAGGATTGTCCAGTAACTTAATTAAGTGAAACGTAAGACCATCCTTATTCAGTATTCAGTTATTCAGTTTTTTTTAAACCCTTACATGGATAAAGGGTTTGAAAACCCGGAAGAAAGGGATTGGTTATTTTGTAATGCATTTTTTATTATTATATTATATTATATATATTTATATATAGATATATAGATAGTATATAAACTTTACTTTTTAAGGGGGTAAAAAGTAACCCCTTAAAAAAAAACTGAATAACTGAATACTGAATAAGGTGCTGTGTTTTCTTCTCTTTAACTCTATGTTTTCTTCTCTGAAAAAGTATGAGTTGCGGGGCGCAAAACGGCGAGTTAATTATCTTAACATAAAGCTCTAAAGCAGCCAAAGGAGAATAAGAGAGGTTGGAACGTAA
>ENA-OPSM01000440-OPSM01000440.1-human-gut-metagenome-genome-assembly--contig:-NODE-440-length-15934-cov-3.739593_pt1 | contig 15934 bp, 19 predicted proteins | sample MGYA00241457_ERZ501906 | MGnify/ENA primary metagenome ERZ501906 (study PRJEB25962, sample SAMEA2042451) | human gut metagenome | biome: human gut; feature: human-associated habitat; material: faeces...
GAGCACTTGACTTTTAATCAAGTTGTCGGGGGTTCGAATCCCCCGTGTCTCACTAAGATGAGAAAACTCATTGCTTTTAGTGATGAGTTTTTTTATTGTATTCGTATAACCTTCTCACTTAAATTTAGAGGTCAAGCACACAGAAAGTGAGGTTGTTATTATGAAACAAATCCAAATGAACAAATCTAAAAATTTATCTGTAGAGGACGCTTATGATTTATTTATCAGAAAGTGTCGTGTCAAGAATTTATCCCAAGCATCTATTGTGTCATACGAGAATAAGATTCATCCGTTTGTAGATTACTGTGAAGGTGGTCTTATCAGTGCGGTTACAATCGACACAGTGGATGGATTTATCAATCATCTTAAAACAGAACATAATGTGAATGATGTATCTGTCGTATCTTATTTACGGTCTGTGAGAGCGTTCCTATATTATTGCATGGAATGTAACTACATGACCACATTCAAAATTCATCTTCCAAAAGCACAGAAGGACATTAAGGAAACTTACTCGAATGAACAGTTGGAGAAATTATTAGCCAAGCCAGACCTCAATAGTTGCTCTTTTACGGAGTTTAAGACATGGGTGTTTGAAAACTATATGCTTGCTACTGGAAATCGTCTCAGTACGGCTTTAAACGTCCATATCAAGGATATTGACTTTGATAATGGAATGATTATGTTGCGTAAGACAAAGAACCGTAGACAGCAGTTAATTCCACTCTCAGCATCCTTATCTGAGATATTGAGAGAGTATCTTGATATTCGTGGTGGAAATCCTGATGATTTTCTCTTTTGTAATAACTATGGTGAGCAAGCCAGTAACAGGACATGGCAGACATTAGTGTATCGCTATAACATTAAGCATGGTGTCAATGTCACGAGTATACATTCATTCCGACATACTTTCGCAAAGAACTGGATTCTCTCAGGGGGTGATATTGTAAGATTAAAGACCATCATGGGACACAGTAATATTGCAGTCACGAATGAATACCTTGCTATGTTTGGTCAGGATTTGCAGATGGATTTTGAGAAGTTCAATCCATTAGATAACTTGAAGAACAGAAACAGAGAACAAATCAAAATGTAAAGGAGAATATCATAATGAAGAAATGGATTAAGGCAGATAACGGAAGATCAACACAGGTGATTGAATTTAATGATGGCTCAAAGATGGAACTGCCATTAGATAATCATGGAAATTTAAAATGGTTTGATGATGAATTATTAAGGAAGACTAACTATTAAAAGTCAAGCCTTAAAATGATATTTTTTGAATAAAGTACAGAAATGTATTTTAGATATATTTGGAACTCAGTTAGAGTTCCTTGAACCTTGAAAACTGTATGACAAAAAGAGCATCGTGATAGGTGCTCAAAAAAGGAGTATTGAATTAGAAAGATTTAAGCTGCTTTTATGTATTGCTGCTTTGTTTTTTCAAGATGATAAATCACTCGAACCAATTTTTTTACAGCGTGTGATATGGCAACATTGTAATGTTTACCTTCCGCTCGTTTTTTAGCAAGATAGGCTGCAAATGTTGGATCCCAGTGGCAGACATATTTGGTGGCATTATACAAAGCGTATCGCAGGTATCTGGAGCCACGTTTTTCCATATGTGCGTAGGCACCATCCAGTTGTCCGGATTGATATGTTGATGGCGAAAAGCCGGCATAAGCTAAGATCTTATCAGGAGAATCAAAACGATTGAAATCACCGATCTCGGCAATAATCATAGATCCCATGCGATAGTTGATTCCAGGAATGCTAAGAATTGGAGAGTTGATTTCATCCATGATGATTTTAATCTCATTTTCGATTTCATCAATCTCTGAATCAAGTTCCTGAATAAGTTTGATGGTGTGCTTCAATTCAAGAGATTTGGCTGGCATATTTGAGCCGATAGAAGCTCTTGCAGAATCTCTGAAAGTAATAGCAGTATCTTTACCATATCGACCTTTGGAAGATTCGGAAAGAAGATTTGTAAGTCTGGTAAGGTGTGCAGTAGCTACATGTTTAGCACTGGGAAATTCAGAAAGCAATGCATAAACAGATGCCATATGAAGTGTTGGTACAAGTTTTTCTAATTCAGGGAATAAGATACAGACCAGTCTTGAAACGGAAGTTTTTAGCTTGGCACGTTCTTTTACTTTATCAAAACGATAACGAGTTAATGACTTTAACTCTTCGTTGTGGTAAGATGTGTCTGAGTAGGACTTTAAGTTCACATCAGACATGAGCATGGAAGCAATCGTGCGGGCATCTACTTTATCCGTTTTCGTCTGTCTAAGGCTTAGACTTTTTCTGTACAGATTTGTATGTAACGGATTGATAACATAGGTGGGCAGACCTTTATCAATGAGATATCCAAGGAGATTGTAACTATAGTGTCCAGTGGCTTCCAGTCCTACTTTTACTTTTGTCACATCATCCATAACGGATTCAATCTTTTGATAAAGATCATTAAAACCATCTAAGTTGTTGAAGATGGTAAATGCTTTAAACAACACTTCGCTATCAGAGTTGGTGATAAAGCAATCATGCTTATCCTTTGCAACATCAATTCCTATGTAAATCATAATAAATCTCCTTTGAAATGTATTAATGCTGTTTTAGAACCACAGGGTGCTCCTTGCGATTGTAACCTCGTTCTAAATAAACCGTCATGCGGTATCTAACTGATTAACAAATGAACAAAGAGACTGTGGTTGGAGCCTTCCTAAAACCATCAAGTGGTAGGAGAAATAAAACCAATCCACAGCATCTTATATATCATAGTCGAACCTACAGAAGAGGTAAAGAATGGACTATGACCTAATAGTTGTAAAGACCTTGGAGAGGGTCTATAAAAACTACTACTATATAATACGAGGAGAATAAATGAATTATGCGAATGTATTTGGTCGTACCCAGAAACAGTTTGATATGACCATGAATCGAGAAAAAATCACAGTTACAGATTTCTTCAACTCAGATACCAAGTATGATGTATTCTTTCGTAGGAATCAGCGTAGTACAACACCACAGGGCAAGGTTAGATTCTTCTATGCTCAGAGTACACCTATTCATATTGGAACTATCTTTGTATTGAATGGAGAAAATTTTATTGTAACTTCTCAAGATGGAATTGAGAGTGATATATATTTTATATCTATTGCAGTCAGAAGTGATATGACCTATAAGGTTAAGACAGATAAGGGTACTGCCAGTATTCCATTTGTTGTAGTATCTGACAAGTGGACTGTGGCTCATGGAACTATTACACAGTTGAATGGTGCAGTAGCTTTATATACTGGTTATAACAGTGCAGTGGAGAATATAAAGGTGAATGATTCGTTTAGAGGATTTGGCAACTATTACAAGGTTGGGAATACCTTTAAGAATAATAATCTGTTCTATATGTATTTGGAGCAGACGCAAGCACCGATTGACAACTATAAGATGAAATATACTGGTGTAACCTCATTTGATCTGAAGGAGAGCAACACATATCAGTTGACTTATTCCGTGACCAACAATGGGAATGTTGTAGAGAATCCACATATATCATATAAATCTTCTAATGTTGAGATTGCTACAGTTGATGATAATGGTCTTATGACTATGCTTCAAGAAGGTTCAGTTGATATTGTTGCTTCATGCGGTGGTGCTACCTGTACAACAACTATGACTATTGCAGATACAACACCGAAAGTCAATTACACAACGAGCATATCAACATCTACAGATACAATTAAGGTTGGTGGCTCTTATAAGACACTTACTTGTCTGTTTACTGATAAGAATGGACAGGATATTACAGAAACAGTCGTTGCTGATATGACAACTGCTGACTTTGTATGGACTTGCTTCATTGATGGAACTGAATATACAAATAATTCTATGGTCGTTTGGTATAAGGGTTCGTCTACTAATAGCAAGAGAATGAAGTTGACTTCTGCTGCACAGAGTTATCTTGCACATACAATCACTATCAAGTGTACAGTCAACGGTGTAACAGCAAGTAAAAATTTGGAAATGACTGAGTAGAAACACTAAAATGTTCGAAGCAAACATCCCCATTTTTGCCTTATATATCAGGTGATTATGGGGATGTTGGAATAAAAATTCGTTTCCTTTGAATGGTATAGAAGAGAAAAGGAAAATTTTAATGAAAAAATACAACTCCGAAAACCCTTGATTTATAAGTCTTTTTGATATATTTTTATAAAAAAATTGACTTTCTTAAATGTATAGAAGAGAAACGCATAAATGTTCGAAAAACTCATTCACTAAAAACATTGATTTATAAGAGGTTTCGGGTACTTTTTACAAAAAATTTGATTTCCTTAAATGTATAGTAATAAGTGTAAATTAGGAAAAGCTAAAAGTCGTGTAGCCCTTGATTTTACAAGGTTTACAACAACCACGTCTGTTTTTCTTATTATGTAAGAGAGAGTATAAATGTTCGATTTAGAAACTCTTATATTTCCTAGTATTTTCAAGCCTTTAAGCACAATTTCATTTTTTCTATCTTATGGTAGGAAGATAAGTTTTGTATAAAATTTAATTAAAGTGGTATCATCAATTCCCGAAACCCTTATAAAATAAGCAAATTTTGGATTTCTCTATTTTGAGAAAATGACATAAAGGGAAGGACGATAAAAGAAGTTTTGCATACTTTTTTTCTATTTGCGGAATCCAATTCCCCAAAACCCTTGCTACATAAGCATTTCAGCGATTTCCCAAAAATGAGAAAACGGACTAAGGGGGATGATGGTTTTGATGCATAAAAATTTGGCTAATGGGGACAGTAATTCTCACAAATGCCTATAAAATAAGGAAATTCTCGATTGGTCAAATTTGACTTGTCGGCTAAGGGGGACGAGCAAAAATAAAAAATGTAGTAGCTAGGCTTTTGTTAAAAATTCGACCATAAATATTGGGTTATTTTATTATGTTTAAAATTTTGTAACCCATTACTAATGGTCGAAAATTATACTCCAAATGTTTATATATGGAGAACAACATATCATGCACAAAAATATTCGGCAACTATGCACGATTATTACTTAGTAACTCTCTCAGAATCCTTGATTTTCTTAGGTTTTTCAAGGCTTTCAGCGTTTGACTTAATGGGTGTAATATGGGGGGAAATAACTGCACAAAAAATGGTGTAATTATTGCCGAATTAAATTCCCTAAACCCTTGTAAAATAAGGCATTCCGAGGTCATTACAATGGGTGTAATATGGAGGGAAGAAAAACTGCACGATTATTTTGTTATCGTTTCCCAAAACCCTTGATTTTATTGGCTTTCAGGATTTGCTTAACGTCCGTTATATGGAAGGAAGAAAAAATTTTGCGGAACGAAATTGTTGAAAATGTAGTATTTTCAATAGTTTAATGGGTATCAAATGAGGGTGTTATATGGAGACAAAAAAAAATTCGCATCCAAAATAGACTATTTTTGTGCAGACATAATTATTTTGACATATAGAAAACATAGCAGTATCAATGGTTTTAGAGTTTGAGTAAATGCCCCCTTATGAGGAGAAGCAAAAAACTGTTAAAAATGGAATCTTTTTGTACATACTTAACTGATTTTGACACTCTGAAATGCCTATAAAATAAAGATATTTTGGAGTTGGAGTTAAGTGAACTTATGAGGAGAAATCAGCGAGAAAATAGAAATAGACATGTACCACAAATAGAAATCCTTATATCTCCTACAATTTATAAGGATAAAGTGGTATTTTTGTGTAGCTATATATCACTAATGGAAAACAATGAAATCGTCATAAAATAGAAATGGACTTGTTCGATTTAGAAAATCCTTATACTACCTATAATTTATAAGGACAAAATGATGTTTTTAGCTTCGTATATATCACATATGGAATACAATGTTTGATTTAGAAATGGACAGTACCACAAATAGAAATCCTTATATTTCCTATGATTTACAAGACTTTACGGCTGTTTTTATGGTGTTATATATCATATATGGAAAGTAATGTGAAGTTTTAGAAATGGACATTAAGACATAGCCAAATCCTTATATTACCTATGGATTATAAGGTTTTACAGCCGTTTTTGTGTACGTATATATCATATATGGAAAACCATGTGAATGAGAAACGTTAATGTGTGAAGTTTCTTACAACTCCGAAAACTCTTGATACATAAGGTTTTCAAAGTACATTTTCACAAAAAATTTATTTTTCTTAAATGTATATAGAAACTAGATTTTGTCGATAAATAGAAAATCTTCAAAATCATTATATATCAATGGTTTTCTGGCATATTTTTATAAAATATTCGATTTTCTTAAATGTAGAAAGAAGAAACCTCAATTTGTCGAGTTTTATAAAAGCCCTACAACCCTTGATTTTACTAGGGTTACAGGCACTATGCACGTTTTTCTTATTATGTATAGTAAATAGAATATTGAAATATTTTAGGAGCATACTTCGGTATGTTCCTTTTTTGATGCAAGAAAGTTGCGTAGATTTGGTTAGTGCAAAAATTTTGCACACACCAATTTACATATATAACAAACACACAATGTATTGTGGGGCGTAAACATGAACTCAGTGAGGGCATGATAGAGCAACACAGAAAGGAGCAATTTAATGGAACTTAATATTGAAGGATTAACACAGGAGCAGATTGAAGCAGTAACAAAACTTGTACAGTCGGAAACAGATAAGGTCAGAACAAAGTACAGTTCGGAACTTAAAACTGTCAATGATGAATTAGCACAGTACAAACCTGCGGAGAAATCTGATGCAGAAAAAGCTTTAGAACAGCGTATTGCTAATCTTGAAGCAAAGGAAAAGGAAGTAGCCAATAAGGAAAGAGCAATGACGATTGCCGACAAACTTAAAGCTAAAGGACTTCCTAGCGAACTGGCACAGTATCTTAATGTTGGTGAGGATATTGATGGCTCAATAGATAAGGTAGGTGACGCACTCGGCAACTACTTTCTCGGACAGGTATCAAATCCCAGTGGCAATCACGCTACCAACAAAGGAATCACCAAAGCCGATTTCGCCAAAATGTCTTACTCTGAAAGAGCAAAACTTTTTCAGGAGAATAATGAACTTTATAAAGCACTTAGTAAATAGGAACTGTTAATCTCACCCTCCGTCCATTTGGACGGAATTGGATTTAGTTCTTTTTTTATTGTGCGGAAAGGACTGACAAATGGATGTAAACACAATCCAAACTGCCATAAGTACGCTTGGCTTTCCTATCGTGTGTGTTCTTTTCTTGGGTTGGTTCATCTGGAAGATCTGGATGAGTCAGCAAGACCAGAACAAAGAGCGAGAGGATAAGTTATATGAGTATCTTGGCAAAGCACAGGCGGTCAATGAACAGTTGACAAACACTAATTCAGAATTTGTAAACGTATTAAATACATACAAATCTGATTTGGACACTATCAAAAATGATGTAACAGAAATTAAGCAAAACATGAAAGGTTAATAAGGTGAATTTATATGGCAACAATTAACAATACAACAACTAGCGCAGTGAATAAAAACATGATTATTCCAGAAGTATACTCAGCACTTGTACAGGAAAAGATTGCAGGAAAGTGCCACGTAGCAAATATGGCAAAGGTACTTGGTGACTTACAGGGTAAGCCGGGCGAGACACTTACTGTACCTTCAATCGTATATGATGGAGACGCAACTGATTGGACTCCTGGTACTGCTATGTCAGCAACAAATCTTAAGACAAAGACAAAGAGCTTTACAATCAAAGCAATCGCAGCACCTGCATATGACATCTATGATTTCGATTCTGAAACTGAGATGTTCAACTCTATTGAGAACGCTTCGAAAAATCAGTCCACAGCAATCGCAAGAAAAATGGATGCTGACTGTATCACAGAAGCACTTAAAGCTCCATTCAAGGCAACAGTAGCTACAAGCGGTGTGATTACACAGGATGAGTTACTTGACGCTCTTGGTCTGTTTGGTGACGACAGAAATGTTGAGGACTTCGCAGGAGCAGGTATCGTAGCACACTCAGCATTTGCTAAGTCATTCTACGGCATGGAGTTATTCGTGAAATCAACATCAACAACTGCACAGGCAGGAAATGGTATCGTTCGTGGTGATTGTATCGGTTCGTTCCTTGGAATCAACGTATACCTCTCTGACAGATGTGTAGAAGCAAGCAAGCCAGTAATGTTTATCATCAAAACTGATGCTCTTGGCATTATTCCAAAAGAGACTCCATTCTCTGAGGTCGCTCGTGACGCTTCTAAGAGACTTAATACAATCTACTGCTCAGATACATACGCTTGCGGTGTGATTGATGAGTCAGGAATCGTTGTTATTCGTGAGAAAGTAGGAAAATAATTTGACTTAGTGGGGGTGGTGTCCATTTAGGACACTGCCCTTTTAAGGAAGGACAAGACAAATGTTAGACGGAACAGTATTACAAAGATTAAGAATGAGGTCGGGCAAGACATTAGTACAAGTGGCTGATTGGTGCAATGTATCTAAGAGGTACATCATTTATATTGAACAGAATAAAGAAGTACCAAGCGAAGAAACATATGAAGCTTATCTGAACTGTGTCTATGGCATTGGAAAGCCACTGCCACATGAGCCACGATGTAATCAGACCTCTAGGAAAAAGAAGTCAGGTGAAGAATAATGGGATTATTCAGTAGAATTTTTGGTGGCAAGTCAGTTAGGTCTGCTGCAACTTCCGCATCATTTCTCGGTGCATATCGTGAAGCAGGTGGACAATCCTATGACGGTGGTGGATGGGGATTAGACCGATTCAACAGTATCATAGATGCTCACTCTTCTGTAGACGATATGATTGAAGAGTGGGGACTTGCTGATGAAGGTTGTCGGTATCAGTCATTAGATGGATATTCTAATCCGTACACACAAGCGTATAGAGAAGAAAGAGAACGTGCAGAAGAAGAAGTAGAGGTTCTTGCAATGTTCGGAGAAGAGATAGATGTGGAACTTCTCATTGATTGGGGCACTGTAGAAGAGAACGCTTATGAGTATGCAGAAGAACTTGCACAGGCATGGCTTGATGGAGATGAATGGATTCCAGAAGAGATTATGGACTGGGCTTGGTACGACTTGTCAGATCATAATTTATAAGGAACAAAAGGAATAGAAGGTGCAATAATGACAGGAAAAGAGTTTCGCATATGGCGAAGATACAAAGAAATTTCTCAACAAGTAGTTGCGTCATTTGCGGAATGTAATAAGAGCACAATATGTCGTTGGGAAAAGGAACAAATCAATTTATATCCAGACCTATACAATAAGGTTATGGAGTTCTATGAAAATCATAAATAATCTTACGCACAAATCTGTGCGAAAAAATCACAAAGAAACTGGAAAACGATAACCAGTATAAATAAACGCAGTAACCAAAAACAGGTAGAAAGGAAAGGTGAGATAACTTATATGACATTTAGTTATTCCATCTTCTTCTTTTATCATGGTGAGTTATCTCACTGTGGTAAACAGAATGAAGGAAGAATATAGACAGAAATTATTAAAAGGAAACGAATGGATTGATGGCACAGATGAATATGGTCTTACATTAACAGACGACTTAGATTCACTTTTATCATGCGCTATCTTAAAACAGATTAAAGGTTGGAATATTGAAAGTGCATTTATATTTAATGACAATAAAGTGCATGAAAAAGATAAGCAGAAACTTGACTGCTATTATAAAATCGCTGATACAGATAATGAACAGATTGGTGTAGACTTTGCTAAAGCACAGGGAAAATGTTTCGACAATCATCTTACACAGTTTACATATCACGAAGAAATAAATCCACAAGCAATCAATTTAAACAGAGTACAGAACATTTACAGAGAGAAATACTGCAAGAAGTATAATCTGTCAACTGTATTACTTCTATGGTCTTTATATGATTTACCAAAGGAAAAATTAACAGATGAACTAATGATGTTGCTCATAGCAATAGATTCAAGTGACGCTGGCTTTTACACAGATAAAAGATGGGTGGGCATACATGAGTATTGGATAAATGAGGTACTTGATCTGCCGGAATTATTAGAGTTTGAGCGCAGTCATACAAAGGAAGATTTTAACAAATTTAAAAGAGAGCTAGGCTTAGTAAAAGGTCGTAGCAAGATTTGGGTAGAAGATAAAAAGTTATGCACTGACATAGACCTTGAAGCAGTGAATGAAATCTTATGGTGGAACACTGATATAGAGATTAAGCTACCAGAAGTGGACTTCTATCGTAATGGCATATATAAAGACAACATCGTAAACATACAAGGATTTCCAAGTAGTATTGATTCTATTTGTGACAATCCTTTTTCTTATGCCATGACAAGTAAATATGCAGTGGCAGTATCAGAACAGGTGATGTAATGAATTATTCAAATGAACATAAAACAGAGTGCTATATATTCAGTGGATATGTAGCCAATGAATTGCTGAGACGTGGGTACAGAATAACTCACGTCAAGGCAGACAAGAAGAACAAGCAACGCTCAGTATTCTTATTCAAAGTGGAGAATAATATAGAAAGAGCTATTGACTCTATTACTGAGCAGATGAATTAGCTACCTATTTAGGTAGAGTATTTCCATAATACTCCTTAAATTTTTTGCATAGTTAATATTTTTTAGACTTTTTCTCCATTTGGAGAAGAAGTCTAATCCTCCCAAAAGAAAGGACACAGAAAGATGAATGAATATTTTTATGAAATGACAAAAGACTTAAACAACAGAGAGTTTGAGAAAGTATATAAATCATACAGAAAGGGGAACAAGATTCATGAAAGAGAAAGATACAGTGATAATCTTCACGGCAAAGAAAGCGAGAACTTTATTGAAGATGGGTTATACGCTTGTGGATATTAAGCCGGACAAGATGGATGTAGATCATAAGAGAAGTGTATTCGTTTTCAAGAATGAAGATGGAATTTTGGAGAATATATAAGTGGCTCAAAATTGAATCAAATTTATCTTTATCACTTAAAGGAATAATCGTCTGCCCTGTCGGGCATCCGTTCCTTGAAGTAAGAAAGAGAAGTTTGCAATTTTTCACTTGGAAGATACATATTCATTAACTGTCCACTTGCGTGTCCAGTTTTATCACATCTCAACTTACATTTTGAAACACATTTCTTAATGGAAACCAAGTGAAGAAAACAACACAGGCGTATGCCACTCGTACCTACAACTTTCCAAAATCGTCCACTCAGAACACACATATTAGAGAGAGTAATAGATATGTACTTTCTGACTGGTCGAAAATGGAAAATCAAAATGCGACAAGAGTGAGTGCGTCAGCACGAACTAATCAATATGTCAAACAAAACACAAAAAGGAGAATTAAAGAATGAAGACAACAAATTACACACAAAGAGGAAAGAAGTATATCTATTCAGTTGCAAGAGCAAATGAGTTCATGCAGAGAGGTTATCGTTGCTTAGAGACAGGTTTTAATGCAAAGCAACAGAGATTCTTTTGGGTATTCGATTATCAGGAAGTTCAACCTTTTTATGATGAGCAGAATAGATAAGTAAGAGGAAGGATTAAAGCAATTATGATAGAGTTAAATAAAGAATACACATACAAACAGTTGTGTGAATTATTAGGATGGAAAAATTATTCAGGTGGTAATGGCAAGAAAGCACAAATCAAAGAGATAGAATCATCATTTGAATTTTATCATCCTATGAATAAGAAAACCCACAAGGAGAAGAAGTCATATATCTTTACAAAGCAGTTGAAAGATTTGGTCGAGCCATCAGTTCAGAATAATGGTGGTAGTAATAATAATAAGAATATTACACCTATGATGGATTACCTTCTTCGTATAGCAAGCGAAAAAGAATTTAATGTTGGTACTGATATGACATTAACTCATTGGTTCTGTGGCAGTGCAGGTCTTGATTTAATGGATAGGGATATATATGTTGAACAGTTTGGCTCAGATGAAGAGTTAGCACCATTTTGTGCTGAGTATCATATCTCCAAGCCGAGATTATTTCGGGAGTACATGGGAATTATTAGAAAGCATACAAAGGATATATTTTTAAAAGCTTTAGAGGTCATGGCTAAGAAAAATTTAGTCGAGTACATAGATGGCTATGAGTTCTATTACAAGATGAATAAACGTGGTCGCATGGGAAATATATTCACAGATGAGTTGAATGATACAGTGCATGATCTTGAAGAGAAGTATTGTAATGAACTCAATGATGCTTACAATCTCAGTCAGAAGATGGCAGGTAGACGATTACTTATGTGTATAAATAGAAAGCCAGAGATTAAGGAACAGTTTGATGATTTTATGAATAATGATTTGAATGTTGTTCCTGTGTGGGATATTCTCAACGTGCGTATTGATGAAGAATATAAATATAGTTGTCATGTAGATGATGAACATAGTATTCAATCATATTATCGTGCAATCGAAATTGATATGATAGAAGATACAATCAATCAGGACTGTGATAAAGATGGTCTTGCAACAGCCGTTACAAATGTTATTCGCAGAGTGAGTCGCCGGGAATTACTCAATAAGAAGTGGAAAGATAAATATGGAAATGTTCATATGACTTATGACTCATGGGAAGATGCTACTGATATAGTGGCTATTGAGAAATTATTATTCACACATTTTGACGAGGACTTTGATGATGGAACGTCACTTGATTTAGCGGTGCTTGAAATTCAGGATTCTCAGAATGAGAATGCTGAGAATGGTAAATCAGATGGGTTCTCGGAGATACCGACATCTCCAGAAGATGAGGAAGAATTAAACAGATTATTTGATAGGGTGTCTATTGCATAGGCATCCTTTTTCATTGCACTCCAATTGGAGTGCAGTTTTAGAAAGTGAGGAACATAAAATGAGAAAGAAAGATTTAATTGCAGAGAACAAAAGATTAAAAGATGAGGTTGAAGATTTAAAGCGTCAGTTGACATATGCAAAGACACAAATAGATATAAAGGATATTTGCTTGATGCTTAATAAGGAAAGAGAGGTATATCATGACTAAAGAAAAGACAATTATGCAAGCATTAACAGAGGTTGTTCCTAACTATCTTGCGTCATATCTTTGTTGGTATTACTCTGATCCGAACAAAAGAATCAGTTGGGATGAACTCTGTAAATCAGATGCTAACTTTAGAAGTAAAAGCGGTGGGAATAAAACAGAAGATTTTGCGGAGCAGAATTGGCTCATTCGTGATGATGTTCAGAAAGCAATGATTATCTATTTGCAGTATATGAAGCGTTATAACTTTATGAAACGTTATCAAGAGATGAATAAGAAAGCATTATCTGGTGACGTGAACAGTGCAAAGTATGTTGATGAAATGGATAAGCTACTCGATAAAATGTCAGTTGATAAATCTACGGAGAGTGAAATTGATAAACTCTTACAGGGGGTGAATATCAATGCAGATTAGTTTAGATACTGCCAAGAAATTAAATTGGCTATGGAAAGACGAAAACAAGATTGCATGGATAGAAACCTTTATTAAGATTGCTGATAAGGATGGAAATATTGTTCCTTTTATCTTGACTGATGAACAGAGAAAACTTGTTGAGAATTTGGCTCATCAGAATATCATAAGCAAGTCAAGACAGTTGGGAATTTCTGTAGTAACAGTAGCCCTCAGTATTAGGGCTTGTGTTGTAAATCCAAATACTAACTGTGTGCTTATATCACATAATCAGTCCAGTACAAATGCCGTGTTTGATAAATTAAAGCAACAGTTCTATTCATTACCCGATTGGGTAAGACCTAAATTGATACAGAATAATAGACAGGCACTTACATTTGAGAATGGTTCTTCTATCGTGTGTATGACAGCAGGTAATAAGGATTGTGGACGTGGCAGCACGTACTCTGGTGGAATAGTTCATTTATCGGAGTTTGCGTTTTGGAAAGACCAACAGAGACAGTTAAAATCTATTATGCAAGCGGTTACATCATCATCTACAGTCATAATTGAGTCAACATCAAATGGCTATAATGAATATTCAAATTTATTTTTACAGGCAAGGAATGGGGAGAATGCGTTTAAACCATTCTTTTTTAATTGGATAAATGGACGTTCATTATTTAAGTCACAGTACGATGAATCAGTGAAATTGTATAAGGCACAACATGGTGGAAAGATGCTTACTGAGGATGAATATGATGATGAAGAAAGTGCACTTGCTAAGTTAGGTATGACACCAGAACAGGCGGTGTGGAGAAGAGATAAGATTTCTATTAGTGGATTGGACGCATTTCATGTGGAATATCCAAGTACACCGGAAGAATCATTTCTTGCTACAGGTTCATCTGTATTTGATAACAATAAGGTCATTAAATTACAACAGGCATTAACGAGCCAAAAAATCAGCCCGTTAAAAGTAGATAAAATAGTTGGTCTGCCACAGATACTTAGGACTTATGTGCAGAATAAATCACTTGATATATATAAAGTGCCAAGAGTCGGCATGAAATATTACATAGGTGTGGACGTATCGGAAGGACTCGGAGGTAAACATGACTATTCTACTATGTTTGTAATGGATAAGGATGGTGAGCAAGTGGCTGAGTTCCATAATAATAAGGTACAGCCATATCTCTATGCAGATATATGTAATGCAGTCGGACGCTTCTATAATAAAGCTTTGCTCTGTGTCGAGAAAGCATCAGGCGGTCATTCTGTTATTGAGAGATTGAGATATGAGCATAAGTATATGAACATGGTTAAATATAAGACCTATGATGAATATAATCGTGCTATATGGAAGGTCGGATTTGATACAACGCAGAAGTCAAAAAGCATTGCAGTCAATGATGCTCGTGAATGGTTCGATAAGGGTATGGTGCGTATTATGAGCAATAATCTTTTAGAGGAAATGAAAACATTTGTTGCAGAAGAGAATGGTTCATTTAATGCGGTTGTCGGCTGTCATGACGATTTAGTGTCAGCATTTTGGCTCTGTATTCAGGGCATAAAGAGTGGGTTCTGGTATCCATTCTAATCAGAATAATTATTAACAGAATAGGGAATTTAGGACTTTAATGACGTTAGGTATAGATTTATATGCCTAGCTTTTTTTATTGTCTATTTTCCCTATTGTAACAGTAAATAGAAAGGAAGAAATATGACAATACAAGAATATATAGATAAGCAGTATGATGGTTCTGCTACTTGGTTCATGGAAGAAGTTAATCAGAAGAATCATGTGGCTAGAATTGCAGGTGTTGTAGCAAATATGGATTATCTTGCAGGACGACATAAAGTATTAAGCAGAGAAGATTGCTATTACAAAGGTAAGGTATTAAGGACACGTAAGACTATATTGAATTATGCTAAAACTGTTCTGCGTTTCCATGATACATTTCTGCTTGGAAAGAAGGTTTCATTAAGCTCAAAGGATAATGAGACAGTTAATACATTCAATGATATTTATAGGCTTGGTCAGTACGAGACAGTTGACTATCAGATACTTGACAGAGTAAATAAGTTTGGTGACGCATATGAGGTTGTATATATTGATAATGGAGTTATTAAGAGTAAGGTGCTTGATAGTGCTTGCAGTTATCCTGTATATGATGATATGGGAGAGTATCTTGCTTTCATTGAGCATTGGACGGATGTATTTACAAGTATCACTTATTGGAATGTATATTATCCTACATACGTTGAGCATTGGAGTAATGAGGGTGCAGATGAGCATTTAGTATCTACTACTATGGCTATTGGTCTGCCTATCCACTATCATAATTTCAGTGATGAGGACTATAATTATGGTGTGAGTATGCTTACGGACATTAAACCTATAATGGATGAATTAGAGGACATTATGAGCAAGATGGGTGATGCTATATATGTTAATTCACTCAATCCTATGAATGTAGCAATCGGACAGAGAATAGAGAGTTCAATACC
>ENA-OPSM01000464-OPSM01000464.1-human-gut-metagenome-genome-assembly--contig:-NODE-464-length-15506-cov-2.465795_pt1 | contig 15506 bp, 16 predicted proteins | sample MGYA00241457_ERZ501906 | MGnify/ENA primary metagenome ERZ501906 (study PRJEB25962, sample SAMEA2042451) | human gut metagenome | biome: human gut; feature: human-associated habitat; material: faeces...
GGAGGTACCGCAATGATCGGTGATCCATCCGGACGTACCGATATGCGTCAGATGATGACACCGGAGACCATTCAGCACAACGTAGACTGTTTTAAAAAGCAGATGAGCCGTTTCATCGATTTCGGGGAAGGCAAGGCAATGCTGGTAAACAATGCCGACTGGCTGATGGATTTAAACTACATTGATGTACTGCGTGATGTTGGTGCACATTTTTCCGTAAACCGCATGCTGACAGCAGAATGTTACAAGCAGCGTATGGAAAAAGGATTAAGCTTTCTGGAGTTTAATTACATGATCATGCAGAGTTACGATTTCTACACACTGTACCAGAAATATGGATGTAACATGGAATTCGGTGGAGATGACCAGTGGAGCAACATGCTCGGTGGTACGGAACTGATCCGCCGGAAGCTTGGAAAAGATGCTTATGCCATGACGATCAATCTGCTTTTAAACTCTGAGGGAAAGAAGATGGGAAAAACACAGTCCGGTGCCGTATGGCTTGATCCGAACAAGACTTCTCCGTTTGACTTCTTCCAGTACTGGAGAAATGTGGCAGATTCCGATGTGTTAAAGTGCATCCGCATGCTGACCTTCCTGCCATTGGAGCAGATCGATGAGATGGACAAATGGGAAGGTGCCAAGCTGAATGAAGCAAAAGAGATTCTCGCTTATGAGCTGACCAAACTGGTACACGGTGAGGAAGAGGCAAAGAAAGCCAAAGAGGCATCCCATGCACTGTTTGCAGGCGGCGGGGTTTCTGCACATATGCCGACGGTTGAAGTGACTGCAGATGATCTGTACAATGACAAGCTCGATATCATGGCAGTTCTTGTAAAGGCTTCTCTGTGTGAGAGTCGTTCCGATGCACGTCGTGCCGTACAGCAGGGTGGAGTCTCTGTGGACGGTGAGAAAGTTACAGACATCAGTACCAGTTACATGCTCGACGAGTTTGCCGGAGAAGGAAAGGTCGTAAAGCGTGGTAAGAAGAAGTTTGCAAAAGTCATCAGTAAATAAGAAGTTCGTATTGACTAACTCAAAGGCCGTTTGTTATAGTTTACCTAATTCATAGACAAAAGTATGTGAGGGAGTAGTTCGCACATTGTGTGACTTGTCAACATACCGGTCATTTGGACCTGGCAAGCCTTAAAGAATGAGACTCATGTGCACCGGAAAAACGTGGTTGCAGTCGCGCTTTTCGTTGGTGTACATTGGGTCTCTTTTTGATATATAAGGACAGAAGCGCAAGGTATGAATCCCCTCACAAAAGGAGAACATAAGAATGGTAATCGAGTTATTTTTGATTGGTGTCGGACTCTCGATGGATGCATTTGCGGTATCCGTCTGCAAGGGTCTTGGCATGGAAAAAATCAACAAAAAACACGCATTTCTGATTGGATTGTATTTCGGAGGATTTCAGGCACTGATGCCGTTTCTCGGCTGGGCACTGGGAATCCGTTTTCAGAAATACATTACTTCGGTCGATCACTGGATCGCCTTTTTCCTGTTGCTGTTTATCGGTGGCAAGATGGTGATTGAAGCGGTTCGTGACAAAGACGTGCAGGAAATTGGAGCAAAAGATCTGCCACTGGATCACAAAGAAATGCTGCTTCTTGCAGTTGCAACCAGTATCGATGCACTTGCAGTCGGTATTACATTTGCCTTTTTAAATGTATCCATCATGGAAGCCTGTCTGATTATCGGATGCACGACATTTGTATTATCGGTCATCGGAGTGGTTGTCGGTAATTTTTTCGGCACCCGCTACAAAAGAAAAGCAGAGATTGCAGGTGGGGTAATCCTCATACTTATTGGCTTGAAAATACTATTGGAGCACTTGGGCATTATTGCCTTTTAACACATTATTTTACAGAAAGAGGGAAAAGATATGACAGAATTTATTTCAACATGTTCCATGCCGCTGGCAATTGTTTTTTTGATCGCAGGATTTTTCTTACTGGTCAAAGGGGCAGATGTTTTTGTGGAGGGAAGTTCCAGTATTGCAAAACGGTTTCATGTTCCGGCTATCATTATTGGACTGACCATTGTTGCCATGGGAACTTCACTTCCGGAGACTGCGGTTTCCGTTGTTGCAGCAATCCAGCATAAGAATACGCTGGCAATCAGTAATGTGGTCGGGTCTAATATTTTTAATATGATGGTGGTCATCGGTTTTTGTGCCATAATGACTCCGGTTGCCGTACAGAAAGCTACATTGAAACGTGATTTCCCATATTCCGTGTTTGCAGCGTTGCTGCTTATGATACTCGGTGGTGTGGGAATGAAACTGGGACGTTTTGACAGTGCTGTATTTCTGGTGTTTTTTGCCATATTTATCGGAACCATGATTCGTATGGCATTGAAAGCAGGAAAAGAAGGCGGGCAACTGCAAAGTGAAGAGATTGAAGCGGCAGAGGCACAGAAAGTAATGTCGATGCCAAAAAGCCTGTTGTTCCTTGTGGTTGGTGTAGCTGGTATTGTGATTGGCGGGGATGTCGTTGTAGACAGTGCCAGCAATATTGCATTAAAAATTGGAATGAGCCAGACGCTGGTAGGACTGACCATTGTTTCAATTGGAACCTCGCTTCCGGAACTTGTGACATCTGTTGTTGCAGCTCGCAAAAATGAAGTGGATATGGCACTTGGAAATGCCATAGGCTCTAATATTTTTAATATTCTGTTTGTACTTGGTCTGGCGGGAGTTATCAGTCCGATGCCGTTTTTGATGGAAAACATCATAGATATTATTATTTTGATTGTTTTGAGCCTGTTGATCTGGGGGTTTGCATGGACAAAAGAAAAAATCAGCAGAAAAGAAGGTATTGTGATGCTGGTTTTATATGTGGCTTATGTGATTTATATCTGCATGAGATAGAAACTTCTGTGACAGGATGAATTTTGGAAAATAGTTTTTACAGGGGACAGGATATCAGGACTTTAATTTGCAGAAGGTTTTTTGACGGGAACATCAAGCACGCGTTTTACAGCACTTTGTAGTTCCGGATGCCGGCGATACATTTCGATGACATGCCGTTCATCTGCAGTGATCGGGAAGGATTTGTCTGCAGGGATGTGCAGGAGATTTCCGGTGAATGTGTCACTCTGATACAGTTCACAGAGCAGCAGCAGTGTTTCCGTGCGGGGATAGGCCTGATCGCTTTCCCATCCGTACACGGTTTTTTCGGCGACTGCGATATTGTACAGGTCATTCAGCTGTACAACTACGTCATGGATCGTCCAGCCACGATTTTTTCGCATCGTCTTTAAGGCTGCCCCGATTTGTATATTTTTCATGTTGGTGCTCCTTCTCAATTTATCTTTGGCAGTTTTGTACTGGAAAAAACTGGATAAAAGCATATTAGTCTACGGAAAAACAGGTCAGCAAGAAATTCTTGGCATATAAGAAAATATTCTTGAATAAACAGAAAAACGGACGAATAGGGGATACTTTACAAATGGCGTGGAATTCGGTAAAATGGGGAGAGCGAATGTGAGATAAGGAGGCCAAAAACATGGCAGAAAATAAAGGGAAGTTTTATATGACAACCGCGATTGCCTATACTTCAGGTAAGCCGCATATCGGAAATACGTACGAGATTATTCTTGCGGATGCAATTGCGCGTTATAAGAGAGCCGAAGGCTATGATGTCTATTTTCAGACCGGAACCGATGAACACGGACAGAAGATTCAGGAAAAAGCAGAGGCCGCAGGTATTTCACCGAAAGAATTTGTAGATCAGGTTTCCGGTGAGGTAAAGCGGATCTGGGATCTTGTGAATTCTTCTTATGATAACTTTGTCCGTACCACGGATGAGGATCATGAGAAATGTGTAAAGAAGATTTTTAAAAAGCTTTATGATCAGGGTGACATTTATAAGGGATCATATGAGGGAATGTATTGTACACCTTGTGAGTCTTTCTGGACAGAATCCCAGCTTGTAGACGGCAAATGCCCGGACTGTGGACGGGAAGTGCAGCCTGCCAAAGAAGAAGCTTATTTCTTTAAGATGAGTAAATATGCAGACCGGCTCATTGATTATATCAATACCCATCCGGACTTCATTCAGCCGGTTTCCCGTAAGAATGAGATGATGAATAACTTCCTGCTTCCGGGACTGCAGGATCTGTGCGTATCACGTACCAGTTTCAGCTGGGGAATTCCGGTAGATTTTGATCCGAAACATGTCGTATATGTCTGGCTGGATGCACTGACAAACTATATCACAAAGATTGGATATGATCCGGACGGTTCCACAGACCAGTTTAAGAAGCTGTGGCCGGCTGATCTGCATCTGATCGGAAAAGATATTGTCCGTTTCCATACTATTTATTGGCCAATCTTTCTGATGGCACTGGATCTGCCACTGCCAAAGCAGGTATTTGGTCATCCGTGGCTGCTTCAGGGCGGGGATAAGATGAGCAAGTCCAAGGGAAATGTAATCTATGCGGATGACATGGTAGATCTGTTTGGCGTAGATGCTACCCGTTATTTTGTATTGCATGAGATGCCGTTTGAGAATGATGGCGTGATTACCTGGGATCTGGTCATTGAGCGTTTCAACTCTGATCTGGCAAATATTCTTGGAAATCTGGTAAACCGTACCGTTTCCATGAGCAATAAATATTTTGGTGGTGTGGTCACATCCACAGGAGTCACCGGTGAAGTGGATGCAGATCTGAAAGCTGTTGTGACAGCAACCCGTGACCGTATTGTAGAGAAGATGGCAAAACTTCGTGTGGCAGATACAATTTCCGAAGTATTTGCACTGTTCCGCCGTTGCAATAAATATATTGATGAGACAACCCCGTGGGTACTGGCAAAAGACGAGGCACAGAAAGACCGTCTGGCTGAGGTCCTTTACAATCTGACCGAGTCCATCACGATCGGCGCAAGTCTTCTGCACCCATTCCTTCCGGAAACCGCAGAAAAAATCGTGGCGCAGTTATCGACATCATTGCGTGATTTTGATGAACTCAATCAGTTTGGACTGTATCCGGATGGAACAAAAGTAACCGATGCTCCGGAGATCCTTTTTGCAAGAATTGACGCAAAAGAGATCCAGCCAAAAGTGGATGCCATTCAGGCAAAGCAGAAGGAAGAATACGAAAAAGAGCAGAAAGCATTAAATGGCGGAGAGTCCGCAGATGAAGCAGTCATTGATATAGATCCGAAGGAAGAGATCACATTTGATGATTTTACGAAGATGCAGTTTCAGGTGGGAGAGATTCTCTCCTGTGAGGCAGTTGCAAAGTCAAAGAAGCTGCTTTGCTCCCAGGTAAAAATCGGAAACACCGTAAAGCAGATTGTATCCGGTATCCGTAAAGATTACACACCGGAAGAGATGGTCGGCAAGAAGGTTATGGTTCTTGTGAACTTAAAGCCGGCAAAACTTGCCGGAGTATTGTCCGAGGGCATGCTGCTGTGTGCAGAGGACGAAAACGGCACACTTTCTCTGATGACACCGGAGAAACCAATGCCAAGCGGTGCAGAGATCTGTTAAACAAGGTCGGAGGCATAAAAATAGGAGGCATAAATTATGGAAATCCTTGATGTTGTAGATGAAACCGGAGCACCAACCGGTGAAACCGTAGAACGCGCAGAGGCACACCGAGAGGGTGTGCGGCATCGCACCGCACATGTCTGGATTGCCCGCAACAGGAACGGTCGGATTCAGCTTTTGCTGCAGAAGAGATGTATGCAGAAAGACTCGTTCCCAGGCTGCTATGATATTTCCAGTGCCGGACATATACCGGCAGGGGAGGAGTATATTCCTTCAGCAATTCGGGAGTTGAAAGAAGAATTAAATGTGACAGTGCAGGAGTCGGATCTGATTTATTGCGGACAGGTGCATAAGGATGTTGACAGCGAATTTCACAGACAGCCATTTCATGATCACCAGATTTCAAATGTTTATCTGCTCTGGCTGGATCGGGAAGCAGAGGAATTTGAACTGCAGACCGAAGAAATTGAGAGTGTGCGCTGGATGGATTATGCCCAGGTGCGGGGCATGGTGGCTTCGGATACACTTCCAAACTGTATCATCATGGAGGAACTTGATCTGATAGAAAGGCACTTCTTATGATTTTTGAGACACATGCACATTACGATGATGCAAAATTTGATACGGACCGGGAGATGCTGCTTGCGGATTTACCGCAGCGCGGCATTTCACCGGTGATTAATGTAGGGTCTTCCATTGCGACGACAAAGACAACACTTTCGCTGGCGCAGGAATACCCTTTTCTTTATGCTGCGGTGGGCGTACATCCCAGTGACGTGGATGATTTAAATGAGGACACTTATGCATGGCTCAGACAGCAGACAACGCTGCAAAAGACAGTTGCCGTGGGTGAGATCGGACTGGATTATTACTGGGATAAGGAACCAGAGGTACAGCAAAAGCAGCGGTACTGGTTTGTGCGACAGCTTGCACTGGCGCAGGAAGCGGATCTTCCGGTGATTATTCATTCCAGGGATGCTGCAGAGGATACGATGCAGATCATGAAAAAGGCCCGCGAAGACGGAATCAAGGGAGTGATTCACTGTTATTCCTATTCGCCGGAGATGGCGCAGGAATATGTAAAGATGGGATACCGGATCGGGGTAGGTGGCGTCGTGACTTTTAAAAATGCCAGAAAACTCGTTCAGACGGTAGAGGCAATCCCGCTTTCCGCCATTGTTTTAGAAACGGATTGTCCGTATATGGCACCGGAACCACACCGGGGAACACGCAATGATTCACGCAACATTCCGTATGTGATTGAAAAGATTGCAAAGATTAAAGGAATTTCCGCGGAAGAAGTGGAGGAAACCACACGGGAAAATGCATTTGCATTGTTTTCGAAAGTACCGCGATAAAAGGGAGAGAATATTATGGATGAGTACGAAGTAATCAGCATTCCGGTTTCGGATGGCACGGAAAAAGAGTTTGCCATCATGGATACATTTACGGTTGAGGGAAAAAGCTATATGGCGGTATCCCTTATTCAGGAAGATGAGATTCAGGAGGGTGTGTATTTATACCGTTATCAGGATGCAGAAGACGGAGATATTGTGGTGGAGCAGATTATGGAACCCGCAGAGTATAAGCGTGTATCCAGAACATATGAAGCGCGGTAAGGCTGCAAAAGAAGGATGAGAAAGATGAAAAAGTGGAAGAAAAAGCGTATGGTGGCGGTGCTTTTGACGCTGCTTGTGCTGTTACAGTTTCCGGCAGACTTTGGAAGTGTGGCACATGCTGCACAGAAAAAGGAAATCAGGGGAACAATTTCGGTAGCATCCAATATCTCCCAGCAGGATATGCAGCAGTACCTGGATGGGTTTAACAAGAAATATCCTGGTATTGAGGTGAAGTACCAGTCGTATTCGGATTATGACAATGAGGTGTCAAAACAGATTCAGGGTGGGGATTATCCGGATGTTTTATTTGTTCCGGGATCGGTGCCGGGAGCATTTACGACAGGAAAGAACTGCCGTTTCTGTTTGCAATCATGGATATTGATAACTTTAAGTCTGTCAATGATACGCTTGGACACGCCGGAGGAGATGAGGCGTTAAAACTTTTGGCGGATACGATGCGTCTGGTGTTTGGAACACATGTCCTTATGGCGCGGTTTGGCGGAGATGAATTTGTTCTCTGTATACAAAACCGTGATCAGGAGAGTGTTCAGGCACAGCTGGATAAACTGGTCAGAAGCATGTGTCAGACATTTACATATGGTGGGGGCTCAGTGCCGCTGTCCATCAGCCTGGGTGCTGTGTATATGACGGAGAAAGTTCCTTATGAAAAACTGTTTAAGGAGGCAGACAGTGTATTATATGAGGTAAAAACCCGTGGAAAAAACAGTTTTGAGATTCGGAAAATTTGAAAAATGATATAAAATGAAATCCCGGAGCATGGGAAATGGCTCCGGGATTTTTTTTCGAAAATGATTAATTTTTATTTGGAATAAATGGGCTGATCGCTCCGGCGAGCTGTGCGACCGGCATACTCTGCAGCCATACGCGTCCCGGTCCGGTGATAACGGTATTAAAGATGCCTTCCCCGCCAAAAAGCATATTTTTGACACCCGGTACAGTCTGGATATCGATGGAACATCCGGCTGTCATTGCCGCGAGATATCCAGTATCGACGACAATCTGCTGTCCCGGTGCAAGCTCGTATTCTTTGATGTGTCCGTCAAATTCGAGAAAGACGGTGCCGTTTCCGGACAGACGCTGCATGATAAATCCTTCTCCGCCGAAGAGACCGCCGGCAATGCGTTTTTGGAAAAAAACAGACATTTCCACGCCTGCAGTTGATGCGAGAAAGGCACTTTTCTGGGCGACAATCTCCTGCCCCGGTGCAATTTCAAATGCACGGATATCTCCGGGAAAGCTGGATGCAAATGCGATCAGTCCGGTGCCGCCCTGTGCGGTGTAACGGTTGATAAACATGCTTTCACCGGAAAAAGCACGACCGAACATTTTTCCGATTCCGCCGCCTGTTGTGGTTTCCATTTTCATATTTGGGGACATCCACGACATTGCGCCCTTCTCCGTGAGCATGGTTTCGCCACCCTCTAAGTTGCAGATGACGACAGGCAATGGTGCCCCTTCAATTGTATAGTTCATAACTACCTCCCTGATATATTGTTTTTCGTTACAATATCATCTTAACGGAATATGGGGATCTTTTCAAGAAAATGTTTTTTGAAATGGAGAGTAAATCATGACAGTGTATTTCGGTGACCGTTTAATGAAAGGAAATTGTAATTACCTTGTCAATCAGTTATACTATATGTAAATATGACAAAATGATCTGTTTGTTGGAGGCTCATATGGTAAATACTTTGAAATTACCGGTAGGAATTGACAGTTTTGAAAAAATACGCAGGAACGGATTTTATTACATTGACAAGACAAATCTCATAGAACAGATTCTGATGAATTGGGGGGAAGTAACACTGTTCACCCGTCCGCGACGCTTTGGCAAGACATTGAATATGAGCATGCTGAAAAGTTTTTTTGAAATCGGTGCAGATGTTTCACTGTTTGAAGGCTTATATATTACAAAGAATAAAGAACTATGCGATGCGTACATGGGAAAGTATCCAGTGATATTTCTCACGCTCAAAGGGGTGGAGGGGCTGACATTTGCGGATGCGAAGAGGATGCTCGGCACGATTCTTGCCAATGAAATGGACCGGCATTATTATCTCAAAACAAGTGATGCACTTACGGACGAGGATAAGGCATATTTCGCTAAAATGCTTACAGGTACGGATGAGAATATAAAAGACAGCATCCGGAAACTGTCACAGCTTTTATATAAACATCACGGGAAAAAGGCGGTAATTATCATAGATGAGTATGATGTTCCTCTGGATAAAGCATATCAGAATGGATATTATCGTGAAATGGTTTCTCTGATCAGAGGTCTTTTTGGTCAGGCATTAAAGACGAATGATTATTTACAGTTTGCATTTCTGACGGGATGTCTGCGAGTATCGAAGGAAAGTATATTTACAGGATTGGATAATTTTAAGGTACTTTCTATTATGGATTCCAGATTTGATGAACAGTTTGGATTCACAGATGATGAGGTAAAAAAACTCCTTGCGTCGTATGGTCTGGCTTCACATTTTCCGGAAACAAAGGAATGGTATGATGGCTATCACTTTGGAAATGCGGATGTGTACTGTCCATGGGATGTCATAAATTATGTGGATGAACTTAACTATGATCAAACGGTTGAACCACAGGATTACAGGTCTAATTCGAGTGGGAATGCGATCGTCCGCAGATTGATTGATAAGGCGGATGTGCAGACCAAGGATGAAATTGAGCGTCTGATCGCGGGAGAGTGTATTGAAAAGGAACTTTCACAGGAACTTACGTATGATGAGCTTGATAAAAACATTGGAAATCTGTGGAGCGTACTTTTTACGACCGGATATCTGACAAAACAGGGGCGTACAGCGGATGGAAAGATACGTTTGGCAATTCCCAATAAAGAGATAAAAAATCTTTTTATCAAGAAAATCAGGGAATGGTTCCGGGATACGTCCGCGAATGACGGTAAGAGACTGGAAGAATTCTGCAATGCATTTTTAGAAAAAAATACAGAAAAAATAGAGCAGCTCTTTGGAGAATATCTTTGGAATACCATAAGTATACGTGATACAGCAGTTGCAAAGGAAAAGAAAGAAAATTTTTACCATGGCATTTTACTTGGGCTTTTGGGATATAAAGAAAACTGGCTTATAAAGTCAAATGCAGAGTCAGGAACCGGCTACAGCGATATTCTTGTTGAGGTGCCGAACAACAGAACAGGAATTGTGATTGAACTGAAATATGCCGGGAATGGAGATCTGGATGCTGCATGTGCCGAAGCTTTGAAACAGATGGAAGAAAAATCATATGTCGATAAGCTGAAGCAGGACGGAATGCGTAATTTTATCAAATATGGAATTGCATGTTTTAAGAAGGATTGCAGGGTTGTGATTGCTGGTTAGCAGGAAGGAAACAAACATGGCAAAAGTAATCATGGTGCAGGGCACGATGTCAAATGCCGGAAAAAGCCTGATCGTTGCAGGACTTTGCCGTATTTTTGCGCAGGATGGCTATCGCGTGGCACCGTTTAAATCACAGAATATGGCACTCAACTCCTACATCACCGAAGACGGTCTGGAGATGGGGCGCGCGCAGGTCATGCAGGCGGAAGCGGCGGGTGTGAAGCCTTCCGTGCTTATGAATCCCATCCTGTTGAAACCGACCAATGATGTCGGATCACAGGTGATCGTAAAGGGTGAGGTGCTCGGAAATATGCGGGCGCGGGATTATTTTGCGTATAAGAAAAAGCTGGTTCCGACGATCTGCGAGGCTTTTTCGGAGTTGGAAAAGCAGGCAGACATTATTGTGATGGAAGGGGCGGGAAGCCCGGCAGAGATCAATCTGAAATCGGATGATATTGTCAATATGGGGCTGGCAAAACTGGTCGATGCACCGGTGCTTCTGGTTGGGGATATCGACCGTGGCGGTGTGTTTGCGCAGCTTTTGGGAACTTTGATGCTTTTAGAAGAGGATGAAAAAGCCCGTGTGAAGGGTCTGATTATTAATAAATTCCGCGGGGATAAGACGATCCTTGATCCGGGAGTGGAGATGCTGGAGGAACGCGGCGGTGTGAAGGTTGCCGGAGTAGTGCCATATATGCATCTGTCCATTGAGGATGAGGACAGTCTGAGCGGCCAGTTGGACAACCACGATGTAGGCGTGATAGATCTGGCAGTGATCCGTTTTCCACGGATCTCCAATTTTACGGATTTTAACGTATTTGAACGGCTGGAGGGTGTGTCCGTGCGCTATGTTTCTTCGGTGCAGGAACTGGGACAGCCGGATATGATTTTTCTGCCGGGCAGCAAAAATACGATGGGGGATCTGTGCTGGATGCGGCAGAACGGTCTGGAAGCCGCGGTCAAAAAGCTGGCGGCGCATATCCCGGTCTGGGGGATCTGCGGTGGCTATCAGATGCTGGGGCGTACCATTTCGGACCCACATGGGGTAGAGAATGAGAATTCGCTACGCGAACCGCTCTATCCGGCTCATTGCGAAGCAATTTCTCATGAGCCGGATACAATTGCCGTGGAGCGCATAAGGCGCGACGGGGCACTACCCCTGCGTGGTATGGAACTGATCGACACCGACACGACCCTGATGCCGGAAAAAATGCGTACGCAGACACGTGGAAAATTTGAGAATGTAACCGGTATTTTTTCCACACTTTCCGGATTGGAATTTTCCGGCTATGAGATTCATATGGGAAAGACAACGGTTTCCACCGGGGAACATCAGACGCCACTGGTACAGCTGGCAGATGGCAGAACCGACGGGGTGCAGCGCATGGAAAAAGGCAGCGAAGAACCCGGCGTATACGGCAGTTATGTGCACGGCATTTTTGACGATGGAGACATTGCCGTGCGCATAGTACAGGCATTGGCCGACAAAAAAAGGGTGTCATGGAAACCGGAGGCTGGCGGTGATTACCATGCATTTAAGGAACAGCAGTATGACAAGCTCGCACAGGGATTGCGGGAGCATCTGGATATGGAGTATGTATACTCTATTTTGCAGGAGAGCCGGATTTCCTCTTGATTTTTACAATGTTATAGATCCCGACACAAATCAGGACAATGGATAATACCAGAAGAATGGACAGTGGGTATTCGAAAATATAGTGATAGGAATCGGCATATGCACGACCATAGAGATCCATATATTTGAATTGTTCCCATTGACCCAGAAATGGAAGCACACACAACAGGAAAATTCCGGTTATGGTCATAAAAATAAAGGGAGTTCTTTTAGCAGAATTTTGGATTTTATTTTGGTTTTCTGCTGAAGCATCTGGTTTTTTGAGCATTGTGTCAATTGGAACATGGAATTGCTCACTGATTAAGAGCAGGGTATGGATGTTTGGAACAGAGATTCCCATTTCCCATCGCGATACGGCCTGACGAGTAACGCCTAATGTTTGAGCAAGCTGTTCCTGGGAAAGATGATGTTTTTGTCTTAAATCAAGAAGAATGTGAGCGATAGTTTGATTATCAATTTTGGTTTTATTCATATCAGCACCTCCTTTTTCTTATCATACATTTCATGGCTGAAAGAAGCAAGAAACAGGGAATTGCATTTGCGCAATTTACAATTGCAACAGGAGAAAATATTTGATTACAGGAAAAGAATTAGAGAAACTTAAAATCATTCCACCGGACGCACAGATCTACGCGCAGGTAAAAGCAAGCTGGGACAAAATTGCCAAACCGCTGGATGGTCTGGGGCAGTTTGAGACAATGTTTGCGCAGATCGGCGCAATTACAGGAAGCAGCAGCCTTTCCATTGAAAAAAAAGTGATCCTCACCATGTGCGCAGACAACGGCATTGTCGCAGAAGGGGTCAGCCAGTCCGGACAGGAAGTGACCGCGGTGGTTGCAGGATTTATGGGGCAGCAGGCAAGCTCGGTTGGCAAAATGGCGCGCCGCGCCGGTGTGGATGTGATCCCGGTCGATATTGGAATCAACACAAAAGAAACGCTGCCGGGGGTGCGCGACTGCAAAGTGATGCAGGGCACGCGCGATTTTCTGCAGGAACCTGCAATGACAGAGGAAGAAGCGTTGCAGGCATTGTCTGTGGGAATTGATCTGGTCCGGGAGTGCAAAGACAAAGGCTATCAGCTGATCGGTACCGGAGAGATGGGAATCGGAAATACGACGACGAGCAGCATGCTTGTGGCGGCACTGACTGGACGCACAGCAGAAGAAGTGACCGGACGTGGTGCCGGATTAAACGACGCGGGGCTGTTGCGCAAGCAGCAGGTCATTGCGCAGGCACTGGAGAAATATGAAAAAGAGATCCGGTCAGCGCATGCACTTTCCATGCTGGCGGCATTCGGCGGTCTGGATATCGCGGGAATGGCAGGTGTATGCATCGGCGGAGCGCTGTATCATGTGCCGGTCGTTCTGGATGGGCTGATCTCATCGGTCGCGGCACTGGTGGCGGAGCGGATCGTGCCGGGTGTGCGGGAATTTGTTCTGCCGAGCCATCTGAGCAAAGAACCCGCGGCAAAATGGATCGCGGAGGAACTGAAACTTCATCCGGTTATTGATGCAGGACTGGGGCTTGGGGAAGGCACAGGAGCCGTGATGCTGTTTTCTCTTCTGGATCTGGCACTGGCACTCTACGAGGATCAGACAACATTTGATACGATGGAAATTGCACAGTACGAGCGGTATGGGGAAACAGAATGATCACTTTGGTTTTGGGTGGAAGCGGCAGCGGAAAATCGGCTTACGCAGAGCATCTGCTGGATGGAAAAACGAATAAATATTATATCGCAACCATGCAGGTGTACGATGCGGAGGGCGAAAAAAAAGTTGCAAGACACCGGAGACTTCGCGCGGGAAAAGGATTTGTTACGATTGAACAGCCGCGGGATATCGGGGAAGTAGATTTTTCGAAAAGAGCACAGCAAGCCATGGAACCACCGGATCGCGCAGGGCAAAATGTTACGGAACGTCCTCGCTGTGCCCTGCTGGAATGTATGTCCAATCTGGTTGCAAATGAGATGTTTTCCGGTGCGGACATCGTTTCGGAAGATGTGGTTGTCGGACACATATTGCAGGGAATCAAAAGCCTTTCCGCAAAAGTGGACGAGTTGGTGATTGTCAGTAATAACGTGTTTGAGGATGGCATTTCCTATGATGCGACAACGCAGGCATATATCCGTGCACTCGGACGCATCAATACGGGAGTGGCGGCGTTGGCGGATACGGTGACCGAAGTCGTTGTCGGGATTCCGGTTCCGGTAAAAGAGAGAAAGGAAGCAGGTTATGCACATAATTAGAGGAATCGCGGTGGCGTTTTCCACCTATTCAAAAATTCCGATGCCACAATTTGTGTGGAAAGAAGAAGACATGCGTTACAGCATGTGCTTTTTTCCGTGGATCGGGGCAGTGATCGGTGCTATCCTCTGGGGATGGTTTCGGTTGTCTGCGTTATTGGGAATCAGTACGCTTGCATTTATTCTGATATCAGCTGCGCTCCCGCTTATTATCACCGGGGGCTTCCATGTGGATGGGTTTATGGATACCATGGATGCATTGCATTCGTATCAGCCCAGAGAGCGAAAACTGGAAATTTTAAAGGATTCCCACATTGGAGCTTTTTCCGTGATCAAGCTGGCGGAATTCGGGTTGATTTATGTGGCGGCTCTTTCCCAGATTGTGGATTACCGTGCGCTGGAAGTGTTTTGCTGTGGATTTTTCCTGTCCCGCTGTCTGAGTGGCCTGAGCGTGGTCTCCTTCCGTTCCGCAAAAACGGATGGGATGCTCTATCATTTTGCGAGTACCGCACATGAGCGTGGGGTAAAAGGGGCACTTTATGCACAGACGTTGTTGTGTGTACTGTTTATGCTCTGGCTTTCGCTTCTGGCGGGAATTCTGGCGGTGGCGGCGGCATTTGCAGTGTTCGGTTACTATCGCTGGCGCAGTTACAGGGAATTTGGCGGAATAACCGGAGATACGGCGGGATATTTTCTGACGCTGTGTGAGGGGGCAATGGCGGTGGCGGCAGCCGTGTCAGTGTTGATTTGAAAAAGTCGCGCTACTGGTGCAAAAAGGATGATGAATTGGGGTATACTTGAAATTGGTGATTGTGTATGATATAATGCAATCAACAAAGAATGAGGCGATACTTTTACAAGTACACCAAAAACGAACCCCCAGTAGTTGCCGCTACTGGGGGTTCTTCTCATTTTGTATGGTCGAGCATCCATTCAGGTTAATTGTCGCTAATATTTACTGTCTAACCATTTGCAGATATAATAGGTGACTATACCTGCCACGACAGAAACAAAGAATGAAACGATAGAATCCACAAAATACACCTCCCTTCTGTTGCCAGAATGGGAGCGACAACAAAAGCCTGCTAATAAAAAGTCAAGTGTTTTTTGAAGAAAATTTCAAAAATC
>ENA-OPSM01000497-OPSM01000497.1-human-gut-metagenome-genome-assembly--contig:-NODE-497-length-14775-cov-4.048913_pt1 | contig 14775 bp, 10 predicted proteins | sample MGYA00241457_ERZ501906 | MGnify/ENA primary metagenome ERZ501906 (study PRJEB25962, sample SAMEA2042451) | human gut metagenome | biome: human gut; feature: human-associated habitat; material: faeces...
GCATGGAAGGCGAAAGCTTTTCATGCCCCGAAATGTTTAAAATGGAATATTTTCTCATTGCCCTAAATCATAATATGTTTTATAATAATATGAAAATATATATTGATTGGAGCGTATTATGGAACAAAAGAAAATCGAACCTATTCGTGATGCCAGAAAGCTTGGTAAAGCGAAGATGCTGATTCTTGGTATTCAGCATATGTTTGCCATGTTTGGCGCAACTATTCTTGTACCTATTCTGGTATCAGGATATTTTCAGGCTGCCTGTGGTGAGGAACTTACCAGAGGTCTGTCTGTATCAGTAACACTTTTCTGTGCTGGTTTTGGTACATTGATATTCCACCTGTGTACTAAATTCAAAGTACCTGCATTCTTAGGATCTTCCTTTGCATTTCTTGGTGGATTCTACACAGTAGCTAATCTTGACAGCGGTATGTATGCTGGAATGTCAGCTAATGATAAGGCTGCTTATGCATGCGGTGGTATATTTGTTGCCGGAATGCTTTACTTTGTACTTGCACTTATAATTAAGCTTGTTGGAGTCAACAGAGTTATGAAATTCCTTCCACCTGTAGTTACAGGACCTATCATTATATGTATTGGCCTTTCACTTGCAGGTTCAGCTATTACAAATGCTTCAACTAACTGGTTACTTGCATTTGTTGCACTTGCTGTAATTATTATATTCAATATATGGGGCAAGGGGCTTTTCAAGATTATTCCTATTCTTATGGGCGTAGTAATTTCATATGTATTTGCACTTATTCTTAATGCATGCGGCGTACATAATCCTGATGGTTCAGCAATACTTAATTTCTCATCAATTGCATCTGCTTCATGGGTTGGAATTCCAAAGTTCCAGTTTATGAAATTTGATGTAACAGCAATCCTTGTAATGGCACCTATTGCTATTGCAACAATGATGGAACATATCGGAGATATGTCAGCTATTTCGGCTACAGTTGAAGAAAACTATTTAGCAGATCCAGGTCTTCACAGAACACTTATTGGTGATGGTGTTGCAACAGCATTTGCAGGTGCAATTGGAGGTCCGGCTAATACTACATATGGTGAGAACACAGGAGTTCTTGAACTTTCTAAGGTATATGACCCAAGAGTAATCAGAATTGCAGCAGTATTTGCAATTATACTTTCATTCATACCTAAGTTTTCATCAGTTATATCAACTATGCCAACAGCAATTATCGGTGGTATATCATTCATGCTTTATGGTATGATTTCAGCTATCGGTGTAAGAAATGTTGTTGAGAACAAGGTTGACCTTACTAAGTCAAGAAACCTTATTATTGCAGGTGTTATATTTGTATGTGGTTTAGGCTTCGGTGGTGGACTTACATTTACAATCGGTGGAACATCTATAACACTTACAGCACTTGCAATCGCTGCTATAGCAGGTATTCTTCTTAATGCTATATTACCTGGTAATGATTATGAATTCGGTAAGAATCCAGCAGGTGACAGTAGCCGTGGAGTTTATGTTATGAACACAGACTCTGAAAAAGAAGAATCAGAGGATAATAAGTAAATAACAATAAAATTTGGAGGTATTTAATAATGATGGATTTTGAGAATGAGAAGAATATAACAATATTTACACATCCACTTATCCAGCATAAGATTTCAATTCTTAGAGATAAGAAAACAGGAACTAATGAATTCAGAAAGCTCGTTGAAGAAATAGCTATGCTTGAAGGCTTTGAGGCTTTATCAGACCTTCCGACAGAAGATGTTGAGATTGAGACACCTATTGAAACCTGTATGACACCTATGATTTCAGGCCGTAAGCTTGCAATTGTTCCTATTTTAAGGGCAGGTCTTGGAATGGTTTCTGGTGTACTTTCACTTGTACCAACTGCTAAGGTCGGACATATCGGAATGTACCGTAATGAAGAGACACATGAGCCGGTACCATATTACTGCAAGCTTCCACATCCAATTGAGGAAAGAACTATTGTTGTAACAGATCCGATGCTTGCAACAGGTGGCTCGGCAGTTGATGCAATTGATCAGATAAAGAAGGTTGGCGGAAAGCAGATTAAGTTCATGTGTATCATAGCTGCCCCAGAGGGAGTTGAAAAGCTTCATAAGGCGCATCCAGATGTTCAGATATACATTGGACATCTTGACAGAGAACTTAACGCAGATGCTTATATTTGCCCAGGACTTGGGGATGCCGGAGACCGAATCTTCGGAACTAAGTAAATAATTATGGGCATGTAATTGCTTTGTGTTAAGAGAGATGATAGTGTGTAAAATGCGGCTCCCAACGGGAGCCGTTTTTGTAACTTATATTATTTAATTAAGGAGATTTCGATGAGCAAGGAGGAAAACAGAAAGAATTTTTCTAAATATGTATCGCAGAATATTCTCGGAATGATAGGGTTTTCATGCTACGTTCTTGCTGACTCGTATTTTATATCTATAGCAAAGGGAGCAGACGGACTTACAGCATTAAATCTTGTTATGCCATTATATAGTATAATATTCTCAATTGGTGAGATGATTGGTGTTGGTTCAGCTATAAGGTATGCGATTAGTAAGATTAAAAAAGATGCAGATGCAGATGATTATTTCTGGAATGCATTAATATGGTGCATAATATCAAGTATGATATTCGTTTTTGCCGGAATATTTTTCTCGGCAGATATCATGCGTGTTCTAGGAGCTGATGAACATATTGTAGCAGTTGGAAATAATTACACTAAGATATTCATGTGTTTTGCACCTATGTTTATGTGCAACTATGTGACTAATGCATTTGTAAGAAATGACGGAGCCCCGGGAATTGCTATGAGTGCAACACTTTTTAGCAGTCTGTTTAATATAGTGTTTGACTATATTCTCATGTTCCCGATGAATCTGGGAATGGAAGGTGCAGCACTGGCAACAGCTTTGTCGCCGATTATAGGTATGGGAATATGCAGCATACATTTCTTCTCTAAGAAAAGCAGTGTCAGGCTTGTTGTGTGTAAGCCTTCAGTAAGAAAACTTGTGGCAGGAAGCCAGCTTGGTGTATCGGCATTTGTAGGAGAGATGTCGTCAGCGGTCATTACACTTGCTTTTAATTTCGTAATACTTAAGCTGGCTGGTAATGTCGGAGTAGCTGCATACGGAGTTGTGGCTAATATTGCAATTGTCACAACTGCGGTATTTAATGGTGTTGCACAGGGAAGTCAGCCACTTATAAGCAGTTGTTTCGGCAGGGGAGACAAGGATGGATGTAAACAGTTAAAACGAATGGGATATACAACAGCATTTGTACTTGCAGCGGTTATGTATAGTATATTGTTTATATTTGCAGGACAGTTTGTCGCAGTGTTTAACAGTGAAGGTTCAGAAATGTTAAGGCTTTACGCAACAGAAGGCGTTAAGTTATATTTTATTGGAATATTCTTTGCGGGAATTAATATTGTAGGTGGCGGTGCATTCAGTGCAACAGAGGATGCGTTTAAAGCGGCAGTTGTTTCTGTGGCAAGAGGATTTGTGCTGATTTTAGGCGCAGTTTTTGTAATGTCAGCACTTTTTGGAATGACAGGAGTATGGCTTGCGTATGCTGTTGCTGAGGGAATAACAACATTTATAATGCTTGTAATGGTGCTAAGAGTGTGATAGAATATTTGCGGACAAAATTATCCCAGAGATTGGGAAAATATGAAAGGAGTCTATATAATTATGAGCAATATTGCAGACAAATTTGAAGAACTTGGAGTAATTCCAGTAGTAGTATTGAATGATGCTAAAGATGCACTTCCATTAGCTAAGGCTTTAGTTGATGGTGGTCTTCCTTGTGCAGAGGTTACATTCCGTACAGCAGCAGCTGAGGAATCTATCCGTCTTATGCATGAAGCATATCCAGATATGGTACTTGCAGCAGGTACAGTACTTACAACAGAGCAGGTTGACAGAGCTGTAGCAGCTGGTGCTTCAGTTATCGTAAGCCCAGGATTTGATCCAGAAATCGTTGATTACTGTATTTCTAAGAACATTCCTGTTATGCCAGGTATCGTTACACCTTCAGAGCTTGCTCAGGCTGTTAAGAGAGGCCTTACAAGAGTTAAATTCTTCCCAGCTACAGCTGCAGGTGGAATTAAGATGATCAAGGCTATGTGCGCAGCTTACACTAATGTAAGAATCATGCCTACAGGTGGTATCAACACAGCTAACCTTGAGGAATTCTTATCATGCGATAAGATCTTCTGCTGTGGTGGATCATGGATGGTTAAGGGTGATATGATTAAGGCAGGAGAATTTGACAAGATTAAGGATATGACAGCAGAGGCTGTTGCTCTTGTTAAGAAGATCCGTGGCTAATCACCAGTGATTGTTAATATCAAAGATACATATAAACCCCGTATTCTGTTTTGCAGGATACGGGGTTTTGTACGTATATTATGTTTTTTAGTGAATTACAGATTAGAAAATATATTCTCAATTTCTTCATGGGGAAGTACAAGGGCAAATCTTACATGACCTTCTCCAAGGCTTCCGAAGCTGCTTCCAGGTGTACATAAAACGCCAGTCTTATTAAGAAGTTCCATAACATAATCAGCTGAACTGGTATAGCCGTCAGGAATGGCAGCCCATACAAACATTGTGCCTTTAACATCAGCAGGTTTAAGTCCAAGCTTCTTAATTCCGGCAACGAGAGCATTTCTTCTTAACTCATATTCAGCACGGTTGTCAGCGACATATCCTTGCGGACCGTTAAGTGCAGCAACAGCAGCTTTCTGATATATAAAACTTGTTCCATAGTCAAATTGTGAGCGGACAGTTTTGAATTTGCTTACGATTTCACGGTTTCCGATAAGAAATGAAAGGCGCAGACCAGTAAGATTATAAGTCTTAGAAAGAGAGTTGAATTCAACTCCGATTTCCATAGCACCTTCGTGGCTTAAGAAAGAGCCACCAATCTGTCCGTCATATATAATCTCAGAATATGCGTTGTCGTGAATAATAATGATGTTATATTTCTTGGCAAATGCGATGAGTCTATCGTAGAATTCATCAGGTGCAGTAGCACATACAGGATTCAGTGGATAAGATACAACCATCATTTTGGCTTTTTTTGCAGTATCTTCATCGATAGAATCAAAATCTATAAGATAATCATTCTCTGGGAGAAGATTGTAATAAGCAATCTGTGCGTCACACAGGAATGGTCCAATCTCGAATATAGGATATCCCGGATTAGGAACTAAGCATAAATCACCAGGGTTGCACAAAGCAAGGGCAATATGAGCCATGCCTTCCTGGGTTCCGAATACAGAGGCGACTTCATCAGGTGTGATAACGATGTTGTAACGGCGTTTGTACCATTTGCATACAGCGTCAAGCAATTCATCAGTATCACCAAGTGAGTACTTGTAATTCTCAGGGTCAAGTGCTGCCTCTGAAACAACCTTCATAACAGATTCATCAGGCTTGAAATCAGGAGTCCCTACAGTAAAGTTATATACCGGCTTTCCCTGTGCAAGTCTGTCATTCTTTTTCTGATTAAGTATATTAAAAATGTTGCTGCCAAAGCGGTCAGCTCTCTTAGAAAATTCAATATTCATATGTATACTCCATTTCTTTAAATGCGTATCTGCATGCATTTTATTCAGACCCGAAATATAGAAAAATTTCAAGCCTATCGAATAAGATACTAGCATAATTAACAAAAGTCAATTTTAAGGTGTATTTTTTGGTGAAAATGTGATAGTTTTATATATGTAAGTAGAAATAAATAAGATATGGCGGTTTGCAAATGTTACATACAGGAACATTAAAGGGTAGAATGCAGACAGAAAGGAAAGGTAAAAGATATGTCAGTACAGGATTATCTCAGTGCAGTAAAGATTGGTAAAAAAGAATATCATGCGTGTGTAAATAAGGGTACTTATCCATATCTTCCGGTTCTGGAGGATATTATTGATGAAAGCAGTATTGACAGAGAAGTCAGTCTTGGAAGTGACCAGATTCCATTAAGGCTGGTAGTAGGAACATGTACAGCGGGAAGAACTACAGCATTTGCAGACAACTTTATGCCTATACTTGACTGGGGAACAGAATTTTCGGCAAAGTGGGCTTCACTTAGTGACAGTCAGGTAAATGAGGGAATAAGAGACGATATTAAAGTATATGAGTACATGAATAAGTTCTATGTGCTTGAAGGTAATAAAAGAGTCAGTGTACTTAAGTATTTTAAGGCGGTGACAGTAAGTGCACAGGTTATAAGAAAGATACCTAAGTATAGTGATGATCCTGATGTTAAGATATATTATGAATTCATGGATTTTTATAAATCTACTAAGTTAAACGATATATATTTCAGCAAAGAGGGCAGTTTTACAACTCTTATGGAGCTGGTTGGAATTACACCAGGAGAACCAATGGATGAGGATGATAAGAAAGACCTTGTTTCGTGCTATCTTAATTTCAGGCTTGCTTATGAATCAAGAGGAGGGGATAAGTTCGATTTCCCGACGGGAGATTCATTTTTACGATTCATTCACATTCACGGATATGATGCTGTTAAGAGAATGACTAAGTCTGAGATGGCAAAGAATGTTGCCAAGACATGGGCTGAATTCGAGCTTATTGATGATAACAGCGAAGTGGAACTTAAGATGACACCAGCTGCAGCACCTAAGAAGAATATATTAAGTTATCTGCTTCCAATGGGAGGAGTTAAGAAGCTTAAGGTTGGATTTGTGTATGAAAAGACTCCGCAGGATTCAGAGTGGTGCTATGCACATGAGCTTGGAAGACAGTATATTGATGATACATTTGGTGACCAGATAGAGACATATGTTGAGGAGAATGTGATACCGGAGCAGAGTGATGAGGCGGCAATCAACAGACTTATAGAGAAAGGCTGTGACCTTATATTCCTTACATCTTCTGCAATGAATATGGCTGGACTTAAAGCTGCAATAGCACATCCGTCAGTAAAGATTCTTGATTGTTCTCTTAACATTTCACATAAATATATCAGGTCATATTATGCAAGAATGTTTGAAGCAAAATTTATAACAGGGATTATTGCAGGTTCACTGGCTGATGACGATAATGTTGGTTATATAGCTGATAATCCGGTTTATGGGGCATGTGCGAATATTAATGCATTTGCATTGGGAGTAAAGTTTGTTAATCCAAGAGCCAAGGTTTACCTTGAATGGAACAGTATTAAGGATAATGATTCAGAGGAAAATCTTGCTAAGAAGAATATAAGCATTATTTCTAATCAGGATATGATTACTCCGGGCAAGAGTAAGAGAAAGTTCGGGTTGTATAAAGCGAGTGATTCGGATAAGCACCTGGCTATGCCTGTATGGCACTGGGGAGTTTTTTATGAAAAGCTTATACAGAGCATTATGAGTGGTTCATGGAGTAAGGATGAGGACGGCGATAATGTAAAAGCACTTAATTACTGGTGGGGAATGTCAGCAGGAGTTGTTGATCTTATATATTCAGAGAGTCTGCCATCAGCAACTAAGAGACTTGTAAAGCTCTTTGAGAAAGAACTTAAGGAAGCAAGGTTCAGAGTGTTTGAGGGTGAATTAAAAGATCAGCAGGGTAATATAAGGGTTGAAGAAGGGAAGCTTATTGATCCGGAACATATAATTACTATGGACTGGCTGCTTGATAATGTGGTTGGCAGACTGCCTCGGTATGATGAACTTACAGATAATGCTAAATTAAAAATGGCACTTCAGGGTGTTGTCAAAGAAGAAGAATAGAAAGCATGCTGCCTGCAGTGGTGGCTGGGGAATTATTAATGAAAATACTTGTGTTAGCGGATGTTGAATCAAAGTACTTATGGGATTATTTCGAAAAGGAAAAATTGGAAGGTATAGATCTTATACTTTCAGCAGGGGATTTAAAGCCCCAGTATCTGTCGTTTCTTGCATCATTTTCAAAAGTACCTATTCTTTATGTGCATGGCAATCATGATGACTGTTATGATACACAGCCACCGGATGGATGCATTGATATAGAGAATAAGATATATGTGTATAAAGGTGTCCGTATTATGGGACTTGGTGGTTCTATACGCTATAAGAAGGGAAAGAACCAGTATACACAGAAAGAGATGAACCACAGGATTAATAAAATGTGGTTTTCGATAAAGAAAAATAAAGGTTTTGATATACTGCTTACACATTCTCCGGCTGCGGGAATAGGTGACGGACCTGACGAACCGCATAAGGGTTTTGAGGGCTTTAATTATCTGTTGGAAAAATATAAGCCTAAGTATTTCATCCATGGTCATATCCATAAGACCTACCAGATGAAGTTTAAGCAGGAATATGAGTATAATGAGAATACTAAGATAATTAATGGTTATGAGAGATATATATTGGAATATCCGGATGCTTAATCTACACCGTGGCATATTAGCTTAATAGCAAATGTGCTACGGTGTTTTACATATTTTTGACATATTTTCACATGAAATACATAAAAATTATGAATATGGTACCTATTTCCTACTTAACATACATGTACTTTTTGAGTAAAAGTTGCTAATATAACGACATAAACCCTTGCTGGTTAAAGCAAAATGCACAAAAAAATGTATTGAGGAGGAAAATCAAAACATGAAAGCTATTATTAGCAAAGCAGCTCGTAGAAAATGGGCATGGGTACTTGCATTGGTTATGATTGTGAGTATCGTGATTCCTACATCACTTCTTACAGTGAAGGCAGATGTTGGAACAGTAAAATTTATTGATGGTGCGGCAGGATGGTTAGAGTCAGCATATGCACAGTGGACCATTGATAATCAGGCAGAAGGATATACAGCATATATCAAGAAAGCCAGCCAGGCAGATTCTGCTTATGCAAGAATCGACAATGAACTTATCAGAAAGTATAAGAACTACTACAGGGTTGATGCAGTAGGACTTGCGGCAGGTGACTATGTTATTAAGGTAGTTCCTGTAAAGAACGGAAAGGAAGTTACTGACAAAGCACAGGTTACTAAGACACTCAATGTAAGTTCTTATGACAGATCCGGATTTGCATTTTCATCTGAATCAAAATATAAAACAGGTTCAGGTGCTTACAATGAGAATGGAACACTTAAGAAAGATGCAATTGTTCTTTATGTTACTAACGATAATGCAAAGACAATTAAGGCATCAGTAAAAGAGGCAAAGGGAGAGAAGGAATATACAGGTCTTCAGACAATAATTGATGCATATACAAAGAGTGCTAGCAAGGGGATAGAAACAAGAGCACTTGATGTTCGTGTAATCGGATGTGTTACAGATACTGCAATGGATAAGTTTTCAAGTTCATCTGAGGGAGTACAGATTAAAGGAGCTAGTGCTTATTCAAAACTTAATATGACAATAGAGGGTATCGGAGATGATGCAACAATCAATGGATTCGGTTTCCTCTTAAGAAATGCAGGAAATGTTGAGATGAGAAATTTCTCAATTATTAATTTCATGGATGATGGTATTTCTCTCGATACAGCAAACTGCAATGTATGGATTCACAATGTTGATCTGTACTATGGTAAAGCAGGTGGAGATGCTGACCAGGCAAAGGGTGATGGTTCAATTGACATTAAAGGTAATTCACAGTATATAACAGTTTCATATGTACATTTTTATGACTCAGGTAAGTGCTCGTTATGTGGAATGAAGAGCGAGTCTGGTCCTAACTATATTACATATCATCATAACTGGTTTGATCATTCTGATTCAAGACATGCAAGAGTAAGAACAATGTCAGTGCATATGTATAACAACTACTATGATGGCAATGCAAAGTATGGTGCTGGTTCAACAATGGGTTCTTCATTATTCATACAGAATAACTATTTTAGGAACTGTAAGAATCCAATGCTTTCATCTAATCAGGGAACAGATGCACTTGGTGAGGGTACATTCTCAGGTGAGAATGGTGGTATCATTAAAGCATATGGAAATGTTATCGTAGGTGCACAGAAGATTATCTATGCAAATGCTGTTTCAGAAACAGGTGATTCTGCAAATGCGGCATCATTTGATGCATACCTTGCAAAGTCAGCAGATGAGAAAGTTCCATCTTCATATAAGACTGTAGCAGGTGCAACATCTTATGATAACTTTGATACAACTAAGGATCTCGGAGTTAAATCAGGAAGTCTTAATAATGCAGAAGATGTACCTTCAGTAGTAACATCTGCAAAGGGAGCAGGAAGCCTTGGCGGTGGAGTGATTTCATGGACATTCTCTGATAAAGATGATTCTGTATATGCCATAGATAAGGAATTAAAGGCAACAGTTACTAATTACAAGAATACAGACCTTGTTTCTGTAGGTGGTACTAATGCGAAGATTGTTTCACCAGATCCGACAACAGAAGAGACTAAGGCAACAGAGAGTACAACAAAAGCTACACAGGCAACAACTAAGGAGACACAGACAACAACAAAAGCAACACAGGCAACAACTAAATCAACAGAAAGCGCAACAAAGGCAACTGAAAAGGAAACAGCGGGTTCAGATGCAACAACATCATATGATAAGACAAGTCTTTCTTATTCAGGCGCTTATACAGATATCAGTAAGAAGAAGGATTCAGATTTTAAGAATGCAAAATATGTATCATCTTCAAATGAGATTCTTAATGCAATCAGTTCAGCTAAGGCGGGCGATGTAATTATTGTAAAAGAGGGAACATATAAGTTCTCAGATACAATTGTAATTAATAATGCCATGAATGGAAAATCAGGCTCTTATATTATTGTAAAGGCTGAAAGTGGCAAGGAAGTTAAGTTTGATTTCTCTGCACAGAAGCTTGACGGAGCTAACAGAGGTGTAGTTGTAGATGGAGATTACTGGTATTTCCAGGGAATTAATTTCTATGGTGCTGGAGATAACGGAGTATTACTTGCTGGTAATAACAACATTTTTGAAAAATGTGTATTTGAAGCAAACAGGGATTCAGGACTCCAGATTTCTAGATATGACACAACAGCAGCTACTAAAGATTTATGGCCATCAAATAACCTGATTATTAACTGTACATCACATGATAACTGTGATTTCCCTGAACAGGGTGGTACAGGTGAGAATGCAGATGGATTTGCTGCAAAGCTTACATGCGGTGAAGGTAATGTGTTTGACGGATGTATATCATATAGCAACTCAGATGATGGATGGGATTTATTTGCAAAGAGTGCAACAGGTCCTATCGGTGTAATTACAATTAGAAACTGCGTGGCATTTAATAATGGAACATTATCTAATGGTGTTCACTATGCTAACGGAGATATGAATGGATTCAAGCTTGGAGGTTCAGGTGTTGGAACTCCACATAATGTAATGAATTGTCTGTCATTTGACAATGGTGCAACAGGATTTACAGATAATAATAACCCAACAGGTCTTACAATTGTAAATGTTACAGCATGGGGCAATGGAAAGTATGCTAAGAAGGGTAACTTCTTATGTTACAGAACATCAAGTTCAGCAATATTTAAGGGGCTTGTATCAGCAGGTGCAATTGATTCAGATAAGTTTACTGGTAAAATGGCTGATTCAATATATTACAACTCAGGTAAGTATTATAATCTTTCAGGTTCTTTGTTTACTTCTTTAGTAAGTGGAGATAAGAAGGGAACTGTTGTGACTGACCCTGCTAAGACAGCTGGAATGTTTAAGAACACTGTTAATGCAATTGATATGAGCAAAAATATAGATAAACAGCTTAGAAATGCTGATGGAACTGTTAATATGAACAGCCTTTATGAGACAACAGGAAGCTATGCTTCAATGGGAGCAAGATTCAATGTTGCTAATCAGATGATTAGTGTATCTTCAAAGAATTCATCATCTGAGGTAACTAAGCCAGAAGAGACAACAAAGGCTCAGGAAACAACTAAGGCGACAGAGGCAGCAACAAAGGAGACGCAGGCTCCAACTAAGGCGACAGAGGCAACAACAAAGGCAACAGAAGCATCTTCAGTATCAACAAAGGGTGAAAAATTAATTCTTAATGCTAATGATGTTTCAACAGGAAAGATTAAGAGTTCAACTGTAGTTGATGGTCTTAAGATTGTTGCAACAAGCAAAAAGACTGTAACAGTTGATAAGAGTGATAAGGATTACAAGAATATCAGCTTTACAAAGAGAATCAAGCTTAGCGGTGCAGGAAGCGAATCTGCAAGAGCAATTGCATTTAAGACAGCAGGTGAATCTAAGGTAAAGATATATGCAACAAGCTCAGATACAGATACAAGCAGACTTATTAAGATTATTGATAAGAACGGTAATGATGTAACAAGTACAGCTAAGATACCTGGTTCTTCACTTAAGTCAGTATCATTCAGATTAGATGAGGCAGGTGAATATTATATTGTATCAGAATCTGGTGGAGTTAATATTTATTATGTAGAAGTATCTAATGGTATAGCGTATTAATATTTTGTGAATTTCCCCGCACATAGTGCGGGGATTTTTTTGTAAAAACATTTTATGGTAAAATATACACAAAGACTTGACCTTGACACTGGTTCATAGTTTACAATTTGAACAAATGAAAGAAAGGAATGGTCTTTGTTATGAAAAACAAAAATAGAAGACGAATCAGTTGTCTGCTTAGTGCAGTTCTTTTGCTTGTTATGAGTTTTGGATTTGGCACATTTGCAGGAGCTGAGGAATCAGATTCATCAAAGCCTGTTGTCTGGATTGTGGGAGATTCGACAGTCAGTGCTTTCACAGACAATTATTATTATCCTAGATATGGATGGGGAACACAGATTGATAAGTATCTGGATGGAACTTTTGAGGTAAAGAATATTGCTTTATCAGGAAGAAGTTCAACAAGCTATACAGCAGATAAGGAGTATGGTGAGCTTATAGCTGGAATGAAAAAGGGAGATTTTCTTCTTGTCGGTTTCGGCCACAATGATGAAAAAGCGGAGAGCGGAAGATATACTAACCCTAATGGAGATTATAAAACAGCAGGCTCATTTGCTAATTCTTTATATGAGAATTATATAAAGCCGGCACAGGCAGCAGGAACAACTGTTGTTTTATGTACACCGATTGTAAGAAGAACTTCTGATGGCAACTGGTCTGACAGCCAGCTTCATGTTACAGCTGCTTCAGGAGAGTTTGAAGGAGGAAGTTATCCACAGGCAATCATTAATCTTGGAAAAGATCTTAATGTTCCAGTGGTTGATATGACTTCTCTTACTAAGGAATTATACGATTCATTAGGAGCATCCGAGACAGTTAATTTACATGCATGGACATCATCAAAGCCAGAAAGTGTAGACAATACACATACTAATATCTGGGGCGGAACATATAATGCATATCTTGTTACTAAGACAATTAAGGAACTTAATGTAGCTGGACTTGCAGAGCATATTATTGATGCTAAAGCACCAACTAAGAGTGATGTTTTAAAGTCTAATCCTGATTATAAAGAGTCAGAATATTCAAATGATTTAAAAGACAGTGAATTATGGGCTAATGCAGGAATCTTTAAGGGAACTGTATTTGGAAATGTTGGCGGCAATGATAAGATAGCATCTAAATTCAAGCTTGAGAGTCTGGATAATGGTAATATCAATATTGCTGTTAACGGAGCAGGAAAGATAGCAAGTACTGCTGATGGAATTGCTATGTATTATTACAGAGTTCCAGCAAACAGTAATTTTACAATTACGGCAAAGGCGACTGTGAACAGTTTTACATCTAATGATCAGGTGTCATTCGGTCTTATGGCAAGAGATGATATGTATGTTGATCAGAATAATAATAATACTTTAGGTGACTATGTTGCAGCTGGTCCACTTAAGCTTACTAAGAAAGGTTCTGTATGGAACTGTTTTGCAAGAAAGAGTGGCGCTCTTACACAGGGAGGAACATGTGCTAATGAGATTAAGGCTGGTGAGACATATAACCTTAAAATCGAAAGTAATACAGATGGTTATGCATGTACATTTGGTAATGAAGAAACTATTACAGGTGGTTTTGATTTTAAATTAACTTCTGTAGATTCAGAATATGTATATGTTGGAATGTATGTTGCAAGAAGTGCTGATGTGACATTTTCAGATGTTAAGCTTGTTGTTGATGGTAAGGAGATTACATCTGCAGGCGAACCAGAGAATCCAACACCGGGCGAACCAGAGAATCCAGCACCAGGTGAACCAGAGAATCCAACACCGGGTGAACCAGAGAATCCAACACCGGGTGAACAAGAGAATCCAGCACCAGAGCAGCCTGCTAAACCAGAGACACCGGCAGAGCAGCCAGCTACAGATCCAGTGGTATCAGACAATAATGGTGTTGAGACAGGTGATTCATACCATATGGTATGGTATATTGCTGCAATGACATTAACAGCAGGAATTGCATGTGTTGAATTAAAGAGAAAGAAGACATTCGATAAATAAGTTTATAAGAATTTACTTCTCCTAATATTTCCAGAAAAAGCTTCCGGTTAACTGCCGGGGCTTTTTCATTTTTACATAAAAAAATATATTTTTATTAAGAAAAATCTTAAAATATTTAAAAATGGCTTGCATTATCCTATAGGCTGTGATATATTTTCTTAGACACAAAAACAAATGTCCGTCACAGAAAGACAGAACAGAGGGAAGTGTCTTTTAGATTTTACATATTGAAGGAGTTAAAAATGAGCGATAAGTTAAGAGTTGGTATCCTTGGCGGTACAGGTATGGTAGGACAGAGATTTATAACATTACTTGAGAATCATCCTTGGTTTGAGGTTGTTTTAGTAGCAGCTTCAGGACGTTCA
>ENA-OPSM01000498-OPSM01000498.1-human-gut-metagenome-genome-assembly--contig:-NODE-498-length-14763-cov-3.860280_pt1 | contig 14763 bp, 15 predicted proteins | sample MGYA00241457_ERZ501906 | MGnify/ENA primary metagenome ERZ501906 (study PRJEB25962, sample SAMEA2042451) | human gut metagenome | biome: human gut; feature: human-associated habitat; material: faeces...
CATCTGCTGGAACTTCCGGGCCGCCGTGTTCAGCGGGCGGTGATGGTCGTAGACGAGGCAGATAGAGCGGGAGGGAATGATCTCCTGCAGATGTAGCTCGACAAGCTCGCCGCGGGCCAGAAGCTCTTTCGTCATCGGTTCCGGCACGAAGGCAAGGCCCAGCTCACTTTTCACCAGCGTGAGCATCTGGTCGGTGGTGGCGGCCTCGGTGTCGGGCCGGAGCACGGCGTCGTGGTCGAGGAAGAACTGCCGGTAGAAGCTCCGGGTCATGCTCTCATCGCTGAGAGAGATGAGCGGATAGCAGCTCAGTTCCTTCAGCGTCAGGCGCTGGCTGGCCAGTGCAGTGAAGGTCTTTCCACCCACCAGCACTTCATAAAACGGTCTCAGTTCCACCGTCTTCAGGCCCTGTTCTACTTCCGCCGGGGTGGAGATGATGGCAAAATCCACTTCTCCGTTCTTCACAGCCTGCACCGCCTGGGGCGTAGAGTGGTTCGAGATGCGCAGCCGGATGCCGGGATACTCGGTGTGGAACGTCCGCAGCTTCTCGGCCAGATAGATGTTCAGCGCCGTCTCCGTCGCGCTGATGCTGATGGAGCCATGCTCGAGGGTGGCGCTGGCGCTCAGCTCTTCCTCCGCGTCCTGTATCTGCACCGCCGCCGAGGCGATGCGGGAGTAGAGCATCTCGCCCTCCGGCGTCAGGGTGACGCCCCGGTTGGAGCGGGTAAAGAGCACACAGTTCAGCTGGCTTTCCAGCCGGTTCATCGAGTGGGTGATGTTGGGCTGGTTGTTGCCCAGCACCCGCGCCGCTTTCGTAAAGTTCTGATACTTCGCCACATAATAGAAAATTTTGTAGTATTCCCAATCGACGTACATGGGAGCCTCCCCTCTTTCATACCAGAATCACATTTTTACTTCTCCCCCACCAGCGCCACGGCAACATCATTGACATTCGTGCCAGTAGCGCCGGTCATGATAAGACCGTCCACAGCTTTCAGTGCATGGTAGGCATCGTTGTTTTGCAGGGTATCGAACACCTTCCAGCCCTTGGCGGTCAGTGCGGAGAGGGTGTCACCATCCACATAGCCGCCGGCAGCATCCGTGGGGCCGTCGGTGCCGTCACTGCCCACCGAGAACACTGCTGCATCCAGCCCGGCCAGCGCCGGAGCCGCTGCAAGGGCAAGCTCCTGATTCCGTCCGCCGAGGCCCTTGCCGGTCAGGTGGACGACCGTCTCGCCGCCTGCGATGTAGGCCAGCTTTTTTCCCTGCCCTGCGTGGGTCCGGACGATGGAGCCAAGGAAGCTGCCCGCCTCCCGGGCTTCACAGCAGAGCTGGTCGGTCAGCAGGACGGGCTCATAGCCAAGCTTCCGGCAGGCGGCAGCGGCAGCAGTGCAAAGCTCCCGCACACTGCCAGTGATCTGGGTCGTCACATTGTCCAGCATCTTGGGCGTTTCCTGCGCCAGAAGAACTTTTGCCTGTTCCGAGAGCTTCAGGTGATACTTATCCGCAATGGCAAGCGCCTGTGCGCAAGTAGAGGTATCCGGCACCGCCGGGCCGCTGGCTATCATATCCAGCGGGTCGCCCAGAATATCGCTCAGCACGATGCTGAATACCTGAGCCGGGGCGCATGCCTGCGCGAACCGCCCGCCCTTGACGCCCGAAAGCCGTTTGCGGATGGTGTTCATCTCCACGATGTCAGCGCCACTGGCAAGGAGCTGGCCGGTGATGTCCTGCAATTCTGTGCCGGAGAGCAGCGGTTTTTCAAACAATGCACTCCCTCCGCCGGAGAGCAGAAACAGCACGGTATCCTCCGCCGCCAGGCCGCGCACCAGCTCCAATGCCTTCTCGGTGGCCGCAAAACTGTTCTCGTCCGGCACCGGATGGCCTGCTTCATAACAATTTACTCCCAGAATTTCGCCCCTGACGTGCTTGTATTTGGTCACGACCACGCCGCCGTCCACACGGCCCAGCGCTTCCACCGCCGCGTGTGCCATCTGCCATGCGGCCTTACCCGCTGCGACCAGCAGCACCCTGCCGCCCTTGGGCGCAAAGGCTTTCAATGCGCGGCGGACAGCTTCGTCCGGCAGGACAGCGTTCAGGCTGGATGCGATGATGGCATCGGCATCCTTTCGCAGCGTCAGATTCATGAAACAGACCTCCTTGTGGGGTATGATTTACAACAGACCAGCTTCGGTCATGGTTTTTACAAAGCCCCGCCTGGCCGGGCCGTCCGGAATCATTATACAGCAAGACCGACGTTTCGGGAATACTTTCGGCAATGGTTTTGAAATTGCTGTACAGCTCGACATCACGGACTGTACCTTCCTTAGTTGGGTCTTGTATCTGATTTTTATACTCGCTCTCTACGAAATACCAGGATCTTGTTTACAAACATCCCCCATGCAGCCGCCGGATCACCTTAAATGCGACCTCATGTTCTGTTGTCAGCGTTTTTTTCAAAGCGAAGAAAACAACACCGCTGGTCGGACAGGTGATCTCTGCCTCCACCTCCGCAGTAAACGGGTCAAGGATCACGCCCATTTTCTGACCATACTTCACTTCCTGTCCCGGCTCCACGAAGCGGCGGAAGATCCCGCCCGCCGGGGTGAGTACATTTGCCATCTCGTTTTCCTGCACGACGGTGGACAGATACCCGCTGTGGCAGTGGTATCGCAGTAAACCGACCCGGCTGAGATACCGCAGCACGGCAGCAACGGCTTCCTGTGCGCTCTGCTCGTCAACTTCGTCCGTTTCCTTGGTATAAATGCTGAACGCATTGGTCTCCCAGATCTGCCAATTATAGTTCAGCGTCGTCGTATCAATGGGGACCGGTTTACGCATGACCACATAAGGCAGGCCGAACAGATTGCCCAGGCTGGCCGTCTGATAGCCGGTGTTCATAATGCGAATGTGCGGAACAAAGTCACCGGGCAGATAGAAGGACGCAAAATGGATATGCCCACACGCAGGACAAACCCCGGCTGGAGCTGACCGAGAAGATCGAAGCGAACTTCTATTCCCAAGACCTGACCCCGGCAGCACCCCAGCTCCGGCAAAATGAAAAGCCGGCGGCAACAAAAATCTCCGGTAAGGAAATCCTTGAAGCCATCCGGCTGATGAATGCAGACGAACGCAGAGAGTTGACGAGATCCTTGTTCGCCTAAAATTTCTTCTTTTTATGCAAAGGAAAGCGGGCTGTGCAAACCTTGCGCAGAAAAGCCCCTGATTCGGGCAAATGTGCAAACGGTGTGCAGAAAGTGTGCAGCCGCTTTCTTACATAAAGAAAGAACGCCAAATCTTTCGATTTGACGTTCAAAATTTGGTGCACCTCGCGCACTCATATCCGAACTTTTCTCCGCTTTCACAGCTTCCCCGAAAGCGACCGTTTCTGTACCTTCCTTATAGTTAAAGGTAATAAGCGCCTTATCATCATAGAGATAGATGGCATTGATGAAGGCATCCACCAGTGCCTGCCGCTGCTCCGGCTGGGTCATATCCAGCTTACGGAAACGGAGCAGCCAGAACCGGACGAATTCTTCTTTCATCTTCGGTTTTGCCAGCCGTTCCTCTGCAATGCGGGCTTGCAGTTCTTTTCGCTGATCTTCCAGAGCTTCCAGCCGTTCCTTGGTAGAGCTGGTCAGAATGCCCATCTGGATGGCATTCAGCATATTGGTGATGCCGACTTCCGTTTCCTTCAACTGCTTTTCGTAGATGGGCAGGTCTGTGCTTTCCTGATTTTGCAATTCCATGACTTTGGCAATGATGGCATTCATGGAAGCGTCATCTTCCACCAGCTTCATGGTCTCGTTGACCACTAGATCTTCCAGCCACTGTTTCCGCACGGCCTTTTTGTCGCAGGTCTTTTTCTTCTTGGCGGCAGCACACTTATAATAAGTGTACATCCTGCCGGTGTGGCTGACACCGCTTTCTCCGAACATCAGCGCTCCGCACTTACCGCAGTACAGCTTGGTGGTGAGCAGATAGCTTTCCTCTGCCTTATGACGGGCAGGGGCCTTTTTATTTTTCGCCAGCTTTTCCTGCACCTTGTTGAACAGGTTCGCGTTTGCGCAGCGAAGCGGAGTAATGAAAGCCCCAGTGGGGCTTTTAAGCGACAGAACGGTCTTGCGTAGCAAGATGGAGGGGCCTTGCCCCGACAAGTTCACCTGATACCAATGCCGGGATCGCATTGGGCTGTACCACATCCTGCAAACGCAATTCGCCGATGTGCCGGCGATTACTCAGCATCCGCTGAATCGTGTTATAGGACATCTCCCCGCCCATCGAATTTTTGATGTTGTGCGCCTTCAACCAATCCCGCAGGTCAGTCATGGTCGCACCGTCCACATACTTCTGGAACGTCTGCTCCACATACGGAGCCAGCAGCGGGTCGGGCTGGTAATGCCGGGTCTCATCGATCATGTATCCGAACGGAATCGTGCCACCATTATAAATGCCCTTGAGAGCATTTTCGGTCATGCCGCGCACGACCTTTTCAGACAGGTCAGCCGAGTAGTATTCGGCGTAGCCTTCCAGCACCGATTCCAGAATAATGCCCTCCGGGCCAGCCGAAATGACTTCCGTTGCCGATACCAGTTTCACGCCGTTTCGCTTCAGTTGGGTCTTGTACCGGGCACTGTCATAGCGGTTTCGGGCAAAGCGGTCGAGCTTCCAGACCAGCACAATGTCAAACAGCTTCTTGTCGCTGTCCTTGATCATCTGCTAGAACTCTGGACGGTTGTCCGTCTTGGCAGAGATGGCACGGTCAATGTAATGCTTGACCACCGTGAAGCCGTTCTTCTCCGCATAGGCGGTGCATTCCCGGATCTGACCTTCAATGGATTCTTCGCGCTGGTTGTCCGAGGAATAACGGGCATAGATCACGGCGGTCATGGCAGGCACCTCCCATTTATACATCATTGAACGGTGGAGCGTTCTTTCAAAATAGCATTTCGTATAATGTATATACCACAGTTTTTAACCGAATGCAATACTTTTTCCAAATAAAAGCCGCCATCATTCTCAGATCGTCCAGTTCTGGCTTGCCGACTGCAGATTCACCATGTGGGTGTACAGTCCCTTCCGGGCGTACAGCTCTGCCGGGCTGCCCTGCTCGGCCACGATGCCGCCCGACAGCACCACCACCTGATCCGCACTGGCTACGGTGCGCATCCTGTGGGCGATGATGATGACGGTTTTGTTTTTTATGAGCCGGGATAGAGCCTCCTGAATGGCAGTTTCGTTCTCCACATCCAAGCTGGCGGTGGCCTCGTCCAGCAGGATGATCGGAGCATCTTTCAGGAATGCGCGGGCAATCGAGATGCGCTGCCGCTCACCGCCGGAAAGAGTGCAGCCGTTCTCGCCGATGTTGGTGTTCCACTTGTCCGGCAGCTTTTCGACAAATTCATCACAGTTTGCCAGTTTTGCCGCCGCCAGAACCTCTTCGTCCGTTGCACCTTTGCGGCCCAGACGGATGTTTTCGAGAATCGTGTTGTCAAACAGCGTCACATCCTGAAAAACGATGGAATACAGGCTCATGAGCTTTTCCGGGTCGATTCGGGAGACATCCATGCCGCCCACGGTGATGCTGCCCTTCTGGTAATCCCAGAACCGTGCTGCCAGCCGGGAAACGGTAGTTTTGCCGCCGCCGGAGGGGCCTACCAGTGCCGTGACTTCCCCCTGCTTTGCGGTAAAGGAGACGTCCCGCAGCACTGTCTCACCGGAGTTGTAGGCAAAACCCACATGATCAAACACGATGTCGCAGCCCTGATTGGTCATCGTTTCGCTGCCGGTCTGGACTGGGTATTCCAGAATCTCATTCATCCGGCCCACGTTGGTGCGCATGGCAATGACGGCTGCCAGATTCTGCAAAGCGCCCTGCATAGGGTCGTACATCCGGGATGCCGCCATCAGGAACAGAAACAGGGTCAGCACGTCGATGCTGCCCTGCACCAGCAGCACCGAACCGGTGAGCGCCACCGACGCAATACCCAGCTTGAGCACCATGCCGGCGGAGGACACAAACAGCGCTGTTTCCAGTTCTGCCACAATAGACTGCTTTTCCACTGCCCGAATTTTGCCGGAAAGGCCAGACAGATACCGCTGCTCCGCATTGCTGGCTTTCAGGTCCCGGAGGGTCTCGATGTACTCCTGAATGCCGTCCGCACAGGCCATTTTCGCAGCCATGGTCCTGGCCTGCACCTTGTCCTGCACCCGATAGCTGCCCACCACGATGGCAGCGGATACCGGAATGACCCACAGAGCCGCCAGTGCCATCCGCCACTCAAAGGCAAATAGGCTCAGGGCAATGAGTACCGTGGAGATAAGGGAGCCGAACAGACCGGGGATGAAGTGGGAGCAGTCCTTTTCCAGTACCTCGCAATCTGCCATGATGGTGCTGGTCAGGTCGGCAAGGTCTCGCTTGCCGAAAAAGGACAGAGGTAGCTTCCGCAGCCGCTCCGCAAGGGTCAGGCGGCGGGTGCCGCTCTCTTTATAAGTGGTAAAATAGGTGCCGTTGTACTGGAACCATGTGGTCAGTAAAATCAGTGCAAAGCAAGCAACGCATCCCAGCAGATAAAAGGTACTTCTCCCGCTCGTAGAGCCTGCCAGCAGGTCTTTTACCAAAAGATACAACAGCCCGGTGGGCAGCATGAACGCCATGTTCTGGAACGCACAGGCCAGAACGCCCTTTACAAGCCCCTTTGCGCCCTCCGGGGAGCTGGCTGTGGCGTGTTGAATTTTTTCGATCATTCCTTACCCCTCCTTTGCGACCTTCCACTGCACCGAAGCCTGATACTCCTGCCACATCCGGGCAAACAGGCCGTTCTGCGCGCACAGTGCGTCCTTTGTGCCGGATTCCACAATCTGCCCATCCTGCACCACATAGATGCAGTCGGCGTTGGCGACTGTGGACAGACGGTGCGCGATCATCAGCACGGTTTTGCCCTTGGCAAGCTGAGCAAAGGCTGCCTGCACCTTTGCTTCATTGTCCGGGTCAGCAAAGGCGGTGGCCTCGTCCAGAATCAAGACGGGCGCATTTTTCAGCATGGCGCGGGCAATGGCAATGCGCTGCTGCTCGCCGCCGGACAGATACACGCCTTTTGTGCCAATGACGGTATGGATGCCCTCCGGGAACTTTTCCACGATATCCATGCACTGTGCAGCTTTCAGCGCCGCCAGCACCTCGGCTTCGGTGGCCTGCGCTCTGCCCAGCCGGACGTTGTCCAGAATGCTACCCTTGAGCAGGCGGCTGTTCTGGAATACAAAGGAGATGGTGTCCATCAACTCTTCCTTGGGGATGTCCCGCACATCCGCTTCTCCCACCCGGACGCTGCCGCTCTGCACATCAAAGAACCGGCAGACAAGGTTTGCCAGCGTGGATTTGCCGCCGCCGGAGGGGCCTACAAAGGCCACCGTCTGTCCCGGCTGAATCTCCAGCGAAACGCCCTTGATGATCTCGGTTTTTCCGTCGTAGCTGAAATGCACATCCCGCAACGTGACAGAGGAATCCTTCGGGTACTGCGGAACAGCCTGCACCTGCATGGGCACCGTCTCCAGCACCGAGTCGATGCGTGCCAGCGCATCCGCCACCACCATCTTGTTCTCGCTCATATACATCATACGGGTCAGAGTCAGGGAGATCACCGGCGTGATGATGATATAGAACAGCAGGTTTAGCAGAAACTCCGGGGTGACGCCGTGGGTCGTGAACAGCAGCCCGCCCGCGATCAAAAAGGCGAACACCCCGTTGACGGCGGCGGTATAGAACATCATGGGCAGTCGCAGATCTTTGGTGTAGGAGACGACCCACTTTTCATACTCATCAATGGTGGTCTTGAACTTTTTGAAGGAAAATACCGATTGCCCGAAGGTCTTGACCACTGGGATACCCCGGACGTACTCCACGGCCTCGTTAGACATTGATTCCAACGCATTACCGTATTGCCGCATTTTGTCTACCATCCGCTTGCCGGTCATGGTCGCCATGATGAGAAACGCCAACACCACCGGCGCAAGGCTCAGCAGCCCCAGCCGCCAGTCGAACGCCAGCAGCAAAACCAGCAGCCCCACCGGGGTGGCGATGGCGTTGTACTGGTCTGGCAGCTGGTGGGCCAGATAGGTTTCGGCGGCTCCGGTGCTCTCGTGGATGATCTTGCGCAGCTTACCGCTGCCGAAGTTCTCGGAAAAGCCCAGCGGCAGCACCGCCAAATGTTCCGACACCGCCAGCCGCAGATTGGTCGCCACCCGGAACGCCGACAGATGGGAGCACATCAGCGCCGCAATGTAAATGAGGTAGGACAGCACCGCAAACAGCACTGCCATCCAGCCGTAACGAGGGATGTTCACCGCCTGCGCATAGTTTGGCGCTGCGTTCAGCACATCCCGCAGGATCATCCAGATATAGAGGAACGGGATCAGCGCCATCAGCGCACTGACCGCAGACAGCACCCACGAAGCGTAGGTGAAATATCGGTAGTTCCCGGCGTAGCCCATCAGCCGGGAAAGATTGGACTGTTTTTTCACGGAAAGACCTCCTTCAAATAATTTTTATGCAAAAATGTGCCGTGGCGTTTTTGCTCCACAGCACATTCTGCGTATTAACCTGCTAGATTTTCAGTACAGAACAGCTCAATGCAGTTGTCGATCATAGTCTGGTCGCAATCCGTAGAAATGCCAGATGCCACCCAGTAAGCATATTCGCCTGCATCGTACTGGCTCAGAGCTTCTGCATCCGAACCATAGCGAAACTCAATGTGGTAGGTTTCCGCACTGGTGTCTGGCGCGAGGAAAAAGTAGGTGAACTCGCCGGAATCGGCATCATCACTTTCAAACTCATACAGTCCATGCACAGGCTCCATGCCAATGTAGTGATAGGTATGGGAGAACAGCACATTGCCGTCCTTATCGGTGCCGGAAATGGTAGAAGTTTCGCCGTCAAAGGTCAGGGTTGCAAGGTCATTGGTAAAGCCGCAGAAGTAGGCACCGCCGCCGTTTGCATAGGCCTCGACGGCATCCTCGCCGTAGACATCGCCCGTAACCATTGAAGAGAGCTTTTCAAAGGCAGCTTCCGCATTTTCCTCTCCCACAAGGGCGGTACAATCATCCAGCCATGTCTGCTGATATTCGTCTGCCAAAATTACCGGCCACAGCTCCTGATAGCTGCCTGTCAAGTCGTTCAGCAACTGTGCAGCGGCAGCTGCGTTTTCATCCGCCGCTGCGGATGTCGTTTCGGAAACAACAGAGCTTGTAGTGCTCTCTGCCGCAGTGCTTGCAGTAGAAGACACTGGGGATACCGCCGTGCTGCCGCAACCGGCCAGCAAAGAGACCGACAGAGCCAGTACGGTTACCGTACCCAGAACTTTTTTCATCATACGCATGGAAAATCCCCTCCAGAAAAATCGTTTGATTTTGTAATTAGCGTTCACTAACCACAAACAGATTTTACTGGAACAGGCCGTTTTTTACAAGAACCAAACAGACAAAATCTATCCAATCGGACGCATCTTCCGATACTCCGTAGGCGTCATGCCGGCTGCTTCCCGAAATGCAGAAGAAAACTTATTCGGATTTTCGTACCCGACCCGATGGGCGATTTCAGCAACCGTGCAATCGGTTTCGAGTAGTAGCTTCTGTGCCAGCTGCAGCCGGTACTCTTTCTGATACGCATAGACCGAGCTTCCGTAAATGCCTTTGAAACAGCTTTTTAATGCCGTAGGCGAAAGGCCGACCTCCTGTGCAAGCTGTTCGATTGTACGGTGAACTGTCAGTTCCTGCGTGAGAAGAGCCGCAGCCTGCTTCACACACTCCACCTGATGCTGATTGAAATACTCTGTCTGCTGCACATCTTCCCTGTTTTTCAGCCGGGTCAGAATATGCAGCAACTCCAGCACTTTCAGCCGAAGATAGCCGGTGTCCGGCACAGAATGCGCTGTGTAAAGCTCTGAAAAAATATGGGCAATGGTCGGTTCTGACCGCAGGATACAGCAGCGGTTTTCCGTGCAGATGTACCGCCGTATGACATCAAGGTCTACGCCGTACCATTCCATTTGTTTCCGCATTTCCGGCGAAATCGCATCCAGATCCAGTAGGATGGTGATGCCGTGGTAGTGCCGCAGCGGAAAGCAGGAGGACGACTTTTTGCGCGCCGCTGCACACACCGCAAAATCCCCTGCTGCCAGATAGCAGCAGCTATTTGCCCCAAAACTGCACTCGTAACGCCCAACGCGGCAGTGGTTGATCTCAATGACATTCCGCATTGGTGCCGTGGCTTCCTCAAAGAATGCAAGGTGCATATCGTTATAATACAGTTCTGCACCCAAAAACAGTGGACAGATGGTCATACTCCCGCTCCCCGTTCCGTTGGAGAACACGACGGTGCGGGGCATCGCCGTGGAAGCAGTTTGCTCCGGGGAAAGATCAAAAAGTGATTTATGCATAGCCATTCTCTTTTCCTGAAGATTCGCTTTTTCTTACTGATTCGCAGACGTGAACTGTCAAATTCCATTTCTCTGCAAAAATGTTTCCATCAAATAAGGCATCCACATTTCCTGCATTTCCAGCCCGTTAAAAAAGAGAAGCACCGGTGCGTCCTTCTTACCGCCGTACTGGTATCTTACCTTTATGCCGTCAACAACAGCAGTCTGATACGGAAACTGCTGCAAAAAAGCATCGTATTCCTTCCTGAAGTTTCTGGTGTCGTACATAGCGTTTTTTCTCCCGAAGTTCTCTCTATACACTTTCTGCGAAAACTGCTGGCAATTCAGCAATCGCTGTCAGCCTGCGAGGCGCACAGAGTGCCTTTTCTCATACACCGCAGCCGCGATGCACCAGCGGATGAACGGTTTCGTTTCTTCTTTCTTCATTTTCTCCGCTTCATGTGCATCTATTTTATGGTTTTCATGCAAAAATCGCAGCGGTCATTTCCGCGCCCCAGCGTCATGCTTCTCTCCCAGATTAGCTTCGGATGCAGGCCGGTATAGCTGATGTCATCGCTGTCGCAAAAGCAGCGGCACAGCTCCAGGCAGCCGTATTCTGCGCAGGTGTCGTGATAGGGACACTTCATCATATCCACACGCCAGACGCCGTTGCCGGTCTGCAGTTCTTTTGGGGCAAAACCCGCCGCCGGGCCGAAAACGCTCCGGGTGGATTTGACAAAAACGCCAGGAACAAGGCGGTAAAGCCCCGGTATGTGCAGCAGGGCGGCAAGCTGTTTGTGGCTCGTTCTCGCCAGCCGCTCCACATAGCCGTGAACGGTTTGCAGTGCTTCTTCTTTCGGCATGACCCGCTGCAAGGTCTCGTAGGCCGAAATGCCCGGCAAGATCTGCCGCTTGAGATGGTATTGCTTTTCCTTGCTTGCACCCGCATTTTCAGCCAGCAGCGCACTCAGGCGCATATCGAAAGCGGTGTTCAGTTCCTTTGTCTGCGCGGGAAAGCGCACTGCCACAGTCTCCCGGAAATCACGGGAAAGATAGGTTTCCTTCCTCTTCATCGTCCGTTACCCTTTCTTTTTGTACCCGCAGTCGCAGTAGGGTCCGCCGGAGGCAAGGGTATACTGCCGCACAAAATTTGTCACACCGCCCGCTTCGCTCATGGTGTAGTCCAGATGGCACAAAGCAGGGGTCAGGTCGTACAGCCCCAGCTCCTTCATCAGCACACAGATGCCGCACTTGGTAAAGCGTCCCTCGTAGCCGCTGCCGTCCGGGTATTCGTAAAACTCCATGTTCCACGAGTAGGGGTTGCGGTCGGCGGCTTTCAGGGCGGCGGTTGCCTTCATAGCGGCAATATCCTTTGGGGTGAACTTGCTTTTTCCGCTTTTGCGGCAGAACCACTGCATGGGCTTTGTCATCATGGATCTTGCATAGTAATCCGTCATCCTGTCCACCTCCGGACGTTGCGGCATGGAGAGGATGAACGCACCAATCATGGCGCAGTTGACAAGATTCATTTTGAAACGGTCGACCTTTTCAAACTCCGGCAAACCAGCAATGATCTGCCGGTATTGCGGCTTCGCCTGTTTCGTGATGGCTCTTGCGGTGGCTGCATCATAGCCCAGCACAGCGGTCAGCTGCTTTTGAAAGGAACCGGCAAACAGCACCCACATTCCCATAGGCATACCCATGTATTTCATTGCAGATACCTCCCGGCTTCCGTTTCCAGTGCCTGCCATACCGGGTAGGCTGCGCCATGTTCATCAAAAAATTTCTTGAGGTCCCGGTTCAGCGCGCTCATTTCGTCGATGGCGTTCATGGCATGGTCGGAGGCGCAGAGCTTGCCCAGCGAAGTGGCACACATCAGCTTGAAAAAGCGCAGGCAGGTCTTGCGGTATTTCTCCCCTTCAAAATCCGCATCCTCCTTGGGCAGAATGGTGTGCCCGGCATCTCGGATGGCGCGGTATCCCTCGATGTTGGCATCCAGCACACGGTTCAGGTACGCGGTATCGCCCCGGAGCTTTTTCAGGTCGCCGTCTGTCTTATAGCAGGCGAAGGCCGCAGGCATCACAAACGCGGCATGGCAGAGCAGATAGTCCTCCATGTTCGGCTCGTAAACAACCTTATATTTTGTGCCGTGGAAGATGCGCCCGATCAACTGTTTATTGAACTTTGCACCCGTCAGCTGCCCGATGGTGATCTTTTTCAGGTCGATGGAGACCACCCGGTCAGCCTCCCGATGCCCGGCAGAAAGCGCAAAGGCAAACAGGACGTTCTTTTCCGGCAGTGCCGCCGCCAATGCTTTTGTCTGTACGTTGTTGCCCACAAATACGATGTTTTTCGTCCGATTCGCCCGCAGCGTGTCCAGAGCGGAATCCAGCTGTGTATAACGCAGGACCACAAAGATCACATCGTACTTTGCATCCGGCGCAAGCTCCGTCACCACCGGAATGCGGCTGACCGAAGTGCAAAGCGAAAACTTATCCTTGATCCGCAGGCCGTTCCGCCTGATCTCCGCTGCCCAGTTTCCTCGCGCAAGCAGGGTAACATCCTTTCCGGCGCGCAGCAGATTTCTTGCCAGATTGCACCCCAGAACGCCTGCACCATATACCAGAATTTTCATAGCTTGCCTCCAAATCCGATCTTCACGATCTGCATTTTCATCCCGTTGTCACCGACCCTTGCAAGAAACCGGAAAAAGCCGCTGACAGAAGGATCTTTCAAATCGTTGTACCCCAGCATATAGCCCCGGCTGGACACTTGCAAACGGCTGCCCCATGGGGAAAGCTCGCTTTTCGCATCCGAAACCGCGAAATATGCTCCCACATCCTTGATTTTCGCCGTCCTGAGCCACGTTTTGGCGATCATCTTTACCGCCGTGCGGTTGGCGGCATCGAACACCAGCACCCCGCCGGGAAAAGCATCTGCCATCCCCTGCACCAGCGCCTTGATCTGCTGGGTCAGGAAGTAATAGAACACCCCGGAGGCAAAAAACACCGCCCCGCCGGAGGCATCGATCTTGTCAAACCATGCGGGGTCTTTCAGGTCGCAGGGGATGTTTTGCTCCCGCTCCCCGGCGGGCAGCAGCTGCTGCCGCAAGGCAATGACATCGGGGAAGTCCAGATTGTAGATCTTGCATCTGCCGTTGTCGCAGGCTCTGCCGGTGTTGTCCAGCCCGCAGCCCAGATTGACCACTGCTGCACAGGGGTGGTTTTTCAGGTACGCCCGCACCTCAAAGGCAAGGTCATTCTGCCGCATGGCGACCTCCAGCGCACCGAAACGCTGCATCAGGCTGCGGGAGTTTTTCTCTGCCTGCGAAAAGTCGTAGTCGATCTGGTCGAGCAGCCGAACCGCTGTTTCGTCCCGATAAAGGTTTGGGTACAGTTCGGTACACAGCTTCCGGGAATACAGTGGGAGGATCAGCGTCTCCTGCACGGTGTTTTTCTCGATTTTGTATTTCATAGGTTCCTTCCTGTTCTCCTTATTCTGCTTTCCGGCAGACAAACCATGCCATACTCTTCACCGTTCCAAGTGTTACGGCAGCATACATTTTCTCCAGCCGTTTTTTCAAACTGAAGGCCATCTCGTAGGGCGGTGTGAAGAACCCCGTCTTTTCATAAACGTACCGAACAAACCAGTCCGTCCGCTTCTGCTCGCCCTTTACATAAAAGCAGCCGCAGAAGGTCCCACCGGGCTTCAAGACCCGGAACACCTCCCGGTAAGCGGCCTCTTTATCCGGGAACGCGTGAAAGCCGTTCAGCGACAAAACAATGTCAAATGCACCGTCCGCAAAGGGCAGCGCACCTACATCCCCCTGCTGAAAGGTCACATTCTTCAGGTGCAGGCGGTCTGCCTTTTCCTGCGCCTGACCCATCATATCCGCCGAGTAATCCAGACAGGTGATGTCCGCTTTTGGCAGCGTCTTGTAAAGCGGCATGGTCAGAATGCCAGTGCCCACCGGCACCTCCAGCAGCCTGCCGGAAAAATGCTCTGGGATGCCGGACAGCGCCTTTTCCAGATAGGCGTCGTTTTCCGCCTTGTTCATGTCCCACACCAGACGGCACACCGCTTTCCCGCTCAGGGTGGAGCAGGTGATCATACCATCATAAAAATTGTTGCCGCCTGTCAGCCGATAGGCACCGCGGATTGCTTCTTTTCGTTCCATGCTCCGTCCTCCTTACACTATTTCACCGCTTTTGCGCCGTAACGCACAGCCAGCCCCTTTTATTTTTGTGGCTTTGAATCTGACAAAATCCTGCTTGTTCCAGATACTTTTTCAGTGCAGTATCCGTATAGATGGTCATGCCATCGATGATCTGCGTCCATTTGTCGTCTTTTGTCG
>ENA-OPSM01000508-OPSM01000508.1-human-gut-metagenome-genome-assembly--contig:-NODE-508-length-14603-cov-3.602763_pt1 | contig 14603 bp, 10 predicted proteins | sample MGYA00241457_ERZ501906 | MGnify/ENA primary metagenome ERZ501906 (study PRJEB25962, sample SAMEA2042451) | human gut metagenome | biome: human gut; feature: human-associated habitat; material: faeces...
ACTGTAAATCTGCTGGCTATGCCTTCGGTGGTTCGAATCCATCACTACCCACTTTCTTTGATAAGCGGAAATAGCTCAGTTGATAGAGCACTAGCCTTCCAAGCTGGGGGTCGCGGGTTTGAGCCCCGTTTTCCGCTCAATTTATTAACTTGCTGTAATAGCTCAGTGGTAGAGCACTTCCTTGGTAAGGAAGAGGTCCTGAGTTCAACTCTCAGTTACAGCTCTATCGTTCTAGATGCTTAGGATGGTAGAGGAACAGATTATTCATTTATATAAATAAAAAGAAAAGCTATGGCTAAAGAAGAATTCGTGCGTACCAAACCGCATGTTAACATTGGTACAATTGGTCATGTTGACCATGGTAAGACTACTCTGACCGCTGCTATCTCTAAGGTATTGAACGAGAAGCTCGGTACATCTGAGGCAGTTAAGTCATTCGATCAGATTGATAATGCTCCTGAGGAGAAAGAGCGTGGTATCACTATCAACTCTGCTCACATCGAGTATGAGACAGCAAAGCGTCACTATGCACACGTTGACTGTCCGGGACACGCTGACTATGTAAAGAACATGGTTACTGGTGCTGCTCAGATGGATGGTGCTATCTTGGTAGTTGCTGCTACAGACGGTCCTATGCCACAGACACGTGAGCACGTACTTCTTGCACGTCAGGTAAACGTACCTCGCTTGGTTGTTTTCTTGAATAAGTGCGATATGGTTGACGATGAGGAGATGCTTGAACTCGTTGAAATGGAAGTTCATGAGATCCTCGAGCAGTATGGTTACGAAGAGGATACTCCTATCATCCGTGGTTCTGCTCTCGGTGCTTTGAATGGTGTTGAGAAGTGGGTTAAGTCTGTTGAGACTTTGATGGATACAGTTGACGAGTGGATTCAGGAGCCTGAGCGTGAGGTTGATAAGCCATTCTTGATGCCTATCGAGGATGTATTCTCAATCACAGGTCGTGGTACTGTTGCTACTGGTCGTATCGAGACTGGTCGTTGCAAGGTAGGTGACGAAGTTCAGTTGCTAGGTCTTGGTGAGGATAAGAAGTCTGTCATCACTGGTGTTGAGATGTTCCGCAAGGTACTCGCTGAGGGTGAGGCAGGTGATAACGTAGGTTTGCTTCTCCGTGGTATCGATAAGGCTGAGGTTAAGCGTGGTATGGTAGTTGTACACCCAGGTGCTATTACTCCTCACGATCACTTCAAGGCTTCTATCTATGTATTGAAGAAGGAAGAGGGTGGTCGTCACACTCCATTCGGTAACAAGTATCGTCCTCAGTTCTATCTCCGTACTATGGACTGTACAGGTGAAATCAAGCTTCCAGAGGGAGTTGAGATGGTAATGCCTGGTGATAACGTAGAGATTGAGGTAGAATTGATCTACAAGGTTGCTTTGAACGAGGGTCTTCGTTTCGCTATCCGTGAGGGTGGTCGTACAGTAGGTTCTGGTCAGATCACAGCAATTCTCGACGATATCAAGTAATTTAGATTTATCTAATTTGCTATATATATCAGACTCCCCTCCTAAGGGAGTGGGAGTCTTTCTACGGGTTTAGCTCAGTTGGTAGAGCACTGGTCTCCAAAACCAGGTGTCGAGGGTTCGAGCCCTTCAACCCGTGCTAAATAGAAGATAATATGAATAAAATAGTAAATTATTGCAAGGCATGTTACGATGAACTTGCGCATAAGACTACTTGGCCATCACGCGCCGAACTTACTCATAGTGCAATGGTTGTATTATCTGCTTCCCTAGTCATTGCACTTGTTGTGTTCGCGATGGATTCTATTTTCAAAGCCTTTATGGGTGTAGTTTATCCAGGTTAATTTTTTAAGGAAATGGCAGACGCAGGAAATAAATGGTATGTGCTTAAAGCCGTAAGCGGCAAGGAAGCTAAGGTGAAAGAATACATCGAAGCTGAAATGAAGCACAATGACTTACTAGCAGCAAATGTTTCTCAGGTGTTGATACCAGTTGAGAAGCATGCAACTGTGCGTAATGGAAAGAGAGTTGTTAAAGAAAAAGTTTCTCTTCCAGGTTATGTTTTTGTGGAGGCCAAACTGAAGGGTGATGTAGCGCATACGTTGCGTTTCCTCCCTAATGTTTTGGGTTTCCTTGGAGGTTTGGATGAACCAACACCAGTTCCACAGCGCGATATCAATCGTATGCTGGGTTCTGCAGAGGAGACTGAGTTCGAGGAGAATCTTGATTGTCCTTACTTGGTTAATGATACCGTTAAGGTTATGGAAGGTCCATTCAGTGGTTTCAGCGGAATCGTTGAAGAGGTTAATGCTGAAAAGCATAAGCTGAAAGTTACGGTTAAGATCTTTGGACGTAAAACTCCGTTGGAATTAGGTTTTATGCAAGTAGAAAAGGAATAGTATTCTGTTACGAGATTGTTATTCCTTATAAGTTTCAATTTTAAATATTAACAAAGAAATGGCTAAAGAAGTTGCTGGATTAATCAAATTACAGATTAAAGGTGGCGCTGCGAATCCTTCACCTCCAGTAGGACCTGCATTGGGTTCTAAGGGTATTAATATTATGGGATTCTGCAAGGAATTCAACGCCCGTACCCAGGACAAAGCAGGTAAAGTGTTGCCAGTAGTTATTACTTATTATACTGACAAGTCTTTTGATTTTATTATCAAGACTCCACCTGCTGCAGTTCAATTGAAAGAGGCTGCCAAAATCAAGTCAGGTTCTGCACAGCCTAATCGTCAGAAGGTTGCTTCTCTTACCTGGGATCAGGTAAAGGTAATCGCTGAGGATAAGATGAAGGACTTGAACTGCTTTACTGTAGAATCAGCTATGAAGCTCATCGCTGGTACTGCAAGAAGTATGGGTATTACTGTAAAAGGGGACTTCCCTGGTAAATAATTTAAAACTTCAATTAGAAAAATGAGTAAACTGACAAAAAATCAAAAATCAGTAGCTGATAAGGTTGAAGCAGGGAAGGCATACACATTGAAGGAGGCTTCAGAGTTGGTAAAGGAAATTACAACTACCAAATTTGATGCATCTCTTGATATTGATGTACGCTTAGGTGTTGATCCACGTAAGGCTAACCAGATGGTTCGTGGCGTTGTTTCATTGCCAAACGGAACAGGTAAGGTTACTCGCGTGCTCGCACTCTGTACTCCTGATCAGGAAGCTGCTGCTAAGGAAGCAGGTGCTGATTATGTAGGTCTTGACGAATACGTTGAGAAGATTAAGGGTGGTTGGACAGATATTGATGTCATCATCACAATGCCTTCTTGCATGGGTAAGATTGGTCCTTTGGGTCGTGTACTCGGTCCTCGTGGTTTGATGCCTAACCCTAAGAGTGGCACTGTAACTATGGATGTTGCTAAGGCAGTAAAGGAAGTTAAGCAAGGTAAGATTGACTTTAAGGTTGATAAGGCTGGTATTATCCATACTTCAATCGGTAAGGTCGGCATGACACCTGAGCAGATTTATGGAAATGCTAAGGAGTTCATCAACACAGTTATCAAGTTGAAGCCTGCTGCTGCTAAAGGTACATATATCAAGAGTATCTTTATTTCTAGCACTATGAGTAAGGGTATCAAGATTGATCCTAAATCAGTTGAATAACTCTAAAAGTTTTGTAAAATGAAGAAAGAAGTTAAAGATACTATTATCGCTGAACTTGGACAGAAGTTGCAGGAGTTTCCTCATTTCTATCTTGTAGATGTTACAGGATTGAATGCAGAGAAGACAAGCGCACTCCGTCGTAAGTGCTTCCAGAGCGAGATTAAGATGGTTGTTGTTAAGAATTCCTTGCTTCATAAGGCGTTCGAGGCTTCAGACATCGATTTCTCTGAGCTCTATGACTGCTTGAAGGGTACTACTGCTGTAATGTTTGCTAATACAGCTAATGTACCAGCTAAGTTGTTGAAGGAATATGACAAGGAAGATGTTCCAACATTGAAGGCTGCTTATGCAGAGGAAAGCTTCTACGTTGGCGCAGACAAACTTGCAGAGCTTTCAGCTCTCAAGAGCAAGAACGAAGTTATCGCAGAGATTGTTGCTTTGCTCCAGTCACCTGCAAAGAACGTTGTTTCAGCTCTTCAATCAGGAAGCAACACTATTCATGGTGTGCTTAAGACATTGGGCGAGCGTCCTGAGTAATCAATCACAATGTTATCATTAATTATAGTATAAACAAAAATAAAATTTAGAATAAAATGGCAGATATCAAAGCTATTGCAGAAGAGTTAGTAAATCTTACTGTTAAGGAAGTTAATGAGTTGGCAACAGTCCTCAAGGACGAGTATGGTATTGAGCCTGCTGCTGCAGCTGTAGCTGTAGCTGCTGGTCCTGCTGCTGGTGGTGCAGCTGCAGCTGAGGAGAAGTCTACATTCGACGTAGTCCTCGCTGAGGTTGGTGGCGCTAAGCTCCAGGTTGTAAAGGCTGTTAAGGAGGCTTGTGGTCTCGGTTTGAAAGAGGCTAAGGATCTCGTAGACGGTGCTCCTTCTACAATCAAGGAAGGTGTAGCTAAGGACGAGGCTGAGAACCTTAAGAAGGCTATCGAAGAGGCTGGTGCTAAGGTAGAGCTCAAGTAATTAGAGTAATACATTTTTTTATATAAATGGTTAGGATTCTCCAAGTAGGTGAGTCCTAACCTTTTTGTGTCTTTTATTATATTATTAATAAAACCCATTTAATAACTTCTAATGGCTACAAAAATTGTTGATAACAGAGTAAATTTTGCCAGCGTGCATAATCCGTATCCATATCCGGATTTCCTCGATGTGCAGTTAAAGTCTTTCAAGGACTTCTTACAGTTGGATACTCCGCCTGAGGAACGCAAGAATGACGGTTTGTATAAGGTGTTCTCTGAGAACTTCCCTATTACCGATACACGTAACAATTTCGTTCTTGAGTTCTTGGATTACTATATTGACCCTCCTCGCTATTCTATTGATGAGTGTCTGGAGCGTGGTCTTACATATAGCGTACCTTTGAAGGCTAAGATGAAACTGTATTGTACAGATCCTGAACATGAAGATTTCGGTACATTTATCCAGGATGTGTTCCTTGGTACCATTCCATATATGACCGATAATGGTACATTCGTTATTAATGGTGCTGAGCGTGTTGTTGTTTCTCAGCTTCACCGTTCTCCTGGTGTTTTCTTTAGCCAGGGTGTTCATGCTAACGGTACCATGCTTTATTCTGCTCGTATTATTCCTTTTAAGGGAAGTTGGATTGAATTTGCAACTGACATTAACAATGTAATGTATGCATATATCGATCGTAAGAAGAAGTTGCCTGTAACCACATTGTTGCGTGCTATTGGTTACGAACAGGATAAGGATATTCTTCAGATTTTTGATCTCGCTGAGGAGGTGAAGGTTAACAAGAAGAATATGAAGGCTGCTATTGGTCGTAAGCTTGCTGCTCGTGTTTTGAAGAGTTGGAATGAAGACTTCGTTGATGAGGATACTGGTGAAGTAGTATCTATCGAGCGTAATGAAGTAATCATGGAGCGTGAGACTGAACTTACTGCTGATAATATTGAGGAGATTGTTGAGAGTGGAGCGCAGACTGTTCTTCTTCACAAGGATGAGGAAGCTGCTAACAAGTTTACTATTATCTTCAATACTTTGGCAAAGGATCCAAGTAACTCTGAGAAGGAAGCTGTTAACTATATCTATCGTCAGTTGCGTAATGCTGATCCAGCTGATGATGCTAGTGCACGTGAGGTTTTCCAGAATCTGTTCTTCTCGGATAAGCGTTATGATCTTGGTGAAGTAGGCCGTTATCGTATTAATAAGAAACTGAACCTTGATACCGACATTGATGTACGTGTATTGACTAAAGAAGATATTATTGAGATTATTAAATATCTTATTCAGTTGATCAACTCTAGTGCAACAGTTGATGATATCGACCACTTGTCTAATCGTCGTGTTCGTACAGTAGGTGAGCAGTTGGCTAACCAGTTCTCAATTGGTTTGGCTCGTATGACTCGTACTATCCGTGAGCGTATGAATGTTCGCGACAATGAGGTGTTTACTCCAACAGATTTGATTAATGCCAAGACTATCTCTAGCGTTATCAACTCTTTCTTTGGTACTAACCCATTGTCACAGTTCATGGACCAGACCAATCCTCTGGCTGAGGTAACCCATAAGCGTCGTCTTTCTGCCTTAGGTCCTGGTGGCTTGTCTCGTGAGCGTGCCGGTTTCGAGGTACGTGACGTACATTATACACACTATGGTCGTCTTTGCCCTATTGAGAGTCCTGAAGGTCCAAACATCGGTTTGATTTCTTCTCTCTGTATGTATGCAAAGATAAACGATCTTGGTTTTATTGTAACTCCTTATCGTAAGGTGAATGATAGCAAGGTCGATATGGCTAATGAGGATGTTGTATACTTGACTGCTGAAGATGAAGAGTCTAAGATTATCGGTCAGGGTAATGCTCCTTTAACTGTTGATGGTTCTTTCATTCGCGATGTTGTAAAGTGTCGTCAGGATGCAGATTATCCAGTTGTTGGTCCAGACCAAGTTGACTATGTTGACGTTTCTCCACAGCAGATTGCTTCTGTATCCGCTGGTTTGATTCCTTTCTTGGAGCATGATGATGGTCACCGTGCGTTGATGGGATGTAACATGATGCGTCAGGCTGTACCATTGCTTCATAATGATGCTCCAATCGTAGGTACTGGTCTTGAGAAGCAAGTTTGTGAGGATTCACGTACTATGGTTACTGCAGAAGGTGAGGGTGTTATCGAATATGTTGATGCTACAACTATCCGTATCCTTTACGATCGCACAGAAGACGATGAGTTCGTAAGCTTCGAACCTGCTTTGAAGGAATATCGTATTCCTAAGTTCCGTCGTACAAACCAGAATATGACCATCGACTTGCGTCCTATCTGTAATAAGGGACAGCGTGTAAAGAAGGGTGATATCCTGACAGAGGGTTACGCAACAGAAAACGGTGAGTTGGCTTTGGGTCGTAACTTGCTTGTTGCTTATATTCCTTGGAAGGGTTACAACTATGAGGATGCTGTCGTTATTTCTGAACGTATGGTTCGTGATGACGTATTGACATCAGTACATGTTGACGAATACTCTCTTGATGTGCGTGAAACTAAGCGTGGCGTAGAGGAATTCACATCTGATATACCTAATGTCAGCGAGGAAGCTACAAAGGATCTTGACGATAATGGTATCGTGCGTGTTGGCGCAAGAATTGAGCCAGGTGATATCATGATTGGTAAGATTTCGCCTAAGGGTGAAAGTGATCCTTCACCAGAAGAGAAGTTGCTTCGTGCTATCTTTGGTGATAAGGCTGGTGATGTGAAGGATTCTTCATTGAAGGCAAATCCATCATTGAGCGGTGTAGTTATTGACAAGAAGTTGTTCTCTCGTGCTATCAAGACCCGTGAGTCTAAGAAGCAGGATAAGATTATTCTTGCTAAGATTGATGAGGAGTATGAGGCAAAGGGTGATGACTTGAAGGATATCCTCGTAGACAAGTTGCTTACACTTACAGAAGGTATGACTTCTGAGGGTGTTAAGGATTATACTGGTGCTGAGATTATCACCAAGGGCAGTACCTTTACTGCTACAGCCTTGAAGAATTTGGAGTATGATGGTGTTCAGTCTAATAAGTGGACTAAGGATGAGCATACCAATGGCTTGATTCAGAGACTTATTATGAACTATATCCGCAAGTATAAGCAACTTGATGCTGAATTAAAGCGCCGTAAGTTTGCTATTACTATTGGTGATGAACTTCCATCAGGTATTCTTCAGATGGCTAAGGTATATATTGCAAAGAAGCGTAAGATTCAGGTTGGTGATAAACTTGCCGGTCGTCACGGTAATAAGGGTATTGTGTCTAAGGTCGTTCGTTTGGAGGATATGCCATTTATGGCTGACGGTCGTCCTGTTGATATGGTATTGAACCCATTGGGTGTGCCTTCTCGTATGAACCTTGGTCAGATCTTTGAGTGTATCTTGGGTGCTGCAGGTAAAAAGTTAGGTGTAAAGTTTGCTACTCCTATCTTTGATGGTGCTAAATTGGATGATCTCTCAGAATGGACAGACAAGGCAGGCTTGCCACGTTTCTGTTCTACTTATCTTTATGATGGTGAGACTGGAGAGCAGTTTGACCAGCCAGCTACTGTTGGTATGACTTACTTCTTGAAGTTAGGTCATATGGTTGAGGATAAGATGCACGCTCGTTCTATCGGTCCATACTCTTTGATTACGCAGCAGCCACTTGGTGGTAAAGCACAGTTTGGTGGTCAGCGATTCGGAGAGATGGAGGTCTGGGCTATCGAGGCATTCGGTGCAAGCCACGTTTTGCAGGAGATCCTGACTGTTAAGTCAGATGATGTTGTTGGACGTAGCAAGGCATACGAAGCAATCGTAAAGGGTGATCCAATGCCAACTCCTGGTATTCCTGAGTCACTTAACGTATTGCTCCATGAGCTTCGTGGCCTTGGTTTGAGCATCAAACTTGATTAATTTTGAGAACCCCTAATTTATATAAAGAAACATGGCTTTCAAAAAAGATACAAAGGTAAAGAATAATTTTACGAAGATTACCATCGGTCTCGCTTCGCCAGAGGAGATCTTGGAAAATTCGTATGGTGAGGTTACAAAACCAGAAACCATTAATTATCGTACATATAAGCCGGAGCGTGATGGCTTGTTCTGCGAGCGTATTTTTGGTCCTACTAAGGACTATGAATGCGCCTGCGGCAAGTACAAGCGTATCCGTTATAAGGGAATCGTCTGCGACCGATGCGGTGTAGAGGTTACAGAGAAGAAAGTTCGTCGTGAACGCTCTGGTCACATAGAACTTGTCGTACCTGTTGCTCATATTTGGTATTTCCGTTCTCTTCCAAACAAGATTGGTTACCTGTTGGGTATGCCGACCAAGAAACTTGATGCTGTCATTTACTACGAGAAGTATGTAGTTATCCAGCCTGGTATTCTTGAGGGAAAGACTGATGCTGATGGTCTTGAATTGAACGGTTCTCACAAACTTGATCTCTTGTCAGAAGATGAATATATGGCTCTTCTTGACCAGTATGATCCTAATGGTGACAATGAACTTTTGGACGAAACGGATCCTAATAAGTTTATCGCAAAAATGGGTGCTGAAGCAATTTATCAGTTGCTTCAGAATGTAGACCTTGATTCTCTGTCATACGAACTCCGCGATCGTGCAAATAACGATTCAAGTCAGCAGCGTAAAACTGAGGCTTTGAAGCGTCTGCAAGTTGTAGAAGGTTTCCGCGCTAGTAAAGGTATAAATAAGCCAGAGTGGATGATCATGAAGATTATTCCTGTTACTCCACCTGAACTTCGTCCGTTGGTACCATTGGATGGTGGCCGTTTTGCAACTTCAGATTTGAATGACCTCTATCGTCGTGTGATTATCCGTAACAACCGTTTGAAGAGATTGGTTGAGATCAAGGCTCCTGAGGTTATCCTCCGTAACGAAAAGCGTATGTTGCAAGAGGCTGTTGACAGCTTGTTCGACAACTCACGCAAGAGTTCTGCTGTAAAGAGTGAGAGCAATCGTCCTTTGAAATCACTCTCCGACTCCTTGAAGGGTAAGCAGGGTCGTTTCCGTCAGAACTTGCTGGGTAAGCGTGTTGACTACTCTGCTCGTTCGGTTATCGTTGTTGGTCCTGAATTGAAGATGGGTGAATGTGGTATTCCTAAACTGATGGCTGCAGAGCTTTACAAGCCGTTTATCATCCGTAAGTTGATTGAACGTGGTATTGTGAAGACTGTAAAATCTGCAAAGAAGATTGTAGACCGCAAGGAGCCTGTGATCTGGGATATCTTGGAACATGTCATGAAAGGTCATCCTGTATTGCTGAACCGTGCGCCGACTCTGCACCGTTTGGGTATTCAGGCTTTCCAACCGCATATGATTGAAGGTAAAGCTATTCAGTTGCACCCGTTGGCTTGTACAGCGTTCAATGCCGACTTCGATGGTGACCAGATGGCGGTTCACTTGCCTTTGAGTAATGATGCGATTCTGGAAGCACAGATGTTGATGCTTCAAGCTCATAATATTCTGAATCCTGCTAATGGTGCTCCTATTACTGTGCCTGCACAGGATATGGTACTTGGTTTGTATTATATTACCAAGCTGAGAAAAGGGGCTAAAGGTGAAGGCTTGACTTTCTACGGTCCGGAAGAGGCTTTGATTGCTTATAATGAAGGTAAAGTGGATATTCATGCTATCGTCAACGTAGTGGTGAAGGACTTGGACAAAGATGGCAAAATCGTAGATGTGATGATGAAAGAAACCTCCGTAGGGCGTGTGATTGTAAATGAAATCGTTCCAGCGGAAGTGGGGTACTTGAATACCATTATTTCCAAAAAGTCTTTGCGAGATATCATTAGTGATGTTATCAAAGCTGTCGGTGTTGCACGTGCTTGTGAATTCTTGGATGGTATTAAGAACTTAGGTTACTATATGGCGTTCAAGGGTGGTCTGTCATTCAACTTGGGTGATATTATTATCCCGAAAGAAAAAGAAGAACTGGTAAAACGTGGTAATGAGGAAGTGGAACAGATTATGATGAACTATAATATGGGTTTCATTACTGACAATGAACGTTATAACCAGGTTATCGATACATGGACTCACGTGAACAGTGACCTGTCTGATATACTTTACAAGACGATTAAGAATGATGACCAAGGCTTCAATTCAGTATTTATGATGCTTGACTCCGGAGCCCGTGGTTCTAAAGAGCAGATTCGTCAGTTGTCTGGTATGCGTGGTTTGATGGCGAAACCGCAGAAAGCCGGTGCTGAAGGCGCACAGATTATTGAAAACCCTATTCTTTCAAACTTTAAAGAAGGTTTGTCTGTGTTAGAGTATTTTATTTCTACCCACGGTGCTCGTAAAGGTTTGGCGGATACAGCGTTGAAGACTGCTGATGCGGGATACTTGACCCGCCGTCTGGTAGACGTGTCGCATGATGTGATTATCAATGAAGAAGACTGTGGAACACTTCGTGGTTTGGTTTGTACGGCTTTGAAGAATAACGATGAAGTTATTGCTACTTTGTACGAACGTATTCTAGGACGTGTTTCTGTACATGATATCGTCCATCCTACTACTGGTAAACTGATTGTAGCCGGTGGAGAGGAGATTACAGAGGATATTGCGCAGGAAATCGAGGATTCTCCGATTGAAAGCGTTGAAATCCGTTCGGTATTAACTTGTGAATCTAAGAAAGGGGTATGTGCTAAGTGTTATGGACGTAACTTGGCATCCAGTCGTATGGTTCAGAAAGGTGAAGCAGTCGGCGTAATCGCTGCCCAATCTATTGGTGAGCCGGGTACACAGTTGACATTGCGTACATTCCATGCCGGTGGTATCGCAGGTAATATGGCTGCTAATGCAAGCATTGTGGCCAAGAATAATGCACGTTTGGAATTCGAAGAATTGCGTACGGTAGATACGGTTGATGAAATGGGTGAGGCTGTGAAAGTGGTAGTCGGTCGTTTGGCTGAAGTCCGCTTTATCGATGTGAATACAGGGATTATCCTGTCAACTCATAATGTGCCTTATGGTTCAAAATTATATGCTGCGGACGGTGATATTGTTGAGAAGGGAAAACTGATTGCTAAGTGGGATCCGTTCAACGCTGTTATTATTACAGAGGCTACTGGTAAGATTGAATTCGAGAGTGTGGTTGAAAACGTAACTTATAAGGTAGAGTCTGATGAAGCTACCGGTTTGCGTGAAATTATCATTATCGAGTCTAAGGATAAGACAAAAGTACCTTCTGCCCATATTGTAACCGAGGATGGTAATTTGATCCGTACTTATAACTTACCCGTGGGGGGGCATGTTGTGGTTGAAAACGGTCAGGCAGTGAAAGCTGGTGACATTATTGTGAAGATTCCTCGTGCTGTAGGCAAGGCTGGTGATATCACTGGTGGTCTTCCTCGTGTTACAGAACTGTTTGAGGCTCGTAACCCATCTAATCCTGCTGTCGTTTCTGAAATAGACGGTGAAATTACTATGGGTAAGATTAAGCGTGGTAACCGTGAAATTATTGTCACATCTAAGACAGGTGAAGTGAAAAAGTATTTGGTGAATCTGTCTAAACAAATATTGGTTCAGGAGAATGACTACGTTCGTGCCGGAACTCCGTTATCTGACGGTGCGATTACTCCTGCTGACATTTTGGCCATTAAAGGTCCCACGGCTGTACAGGAATATATCGTAAATGAAGTGCAAGACGTTTACCGTTTGCAGGGTGTGAAGATTAACGACAAACACTTTGAGATTATTGTTCGTCAAATGATGCGTAAGGTAGAAATCGATGAGCCGGGCGATACTCGCTTCTTGGAACAGCAGGTAGTGGATAAGCAAGAGTTCATGGAAGAAAACGATCGTATTTGGGGCAAGAAAGTAGTTGTTGACTCTGGTGATTCTCAGAATTTACAGCCGGGTCAGATTGTTACTGCCCGTAAGTTGCGTGATGAGAACAGTATGTTGAAACGTCGTGATTTGAAGCCTGTTGAGGTACGTGATGCTATTCCTGCTACATCTACTCAGATTCTGCAAGGTATTACCCGTGCCGCTTTGGGAACTTCAAGTTTCATGTCTGCTGCATCATTCCAGGAAACAACGAAAGTTTTGAATGAGGCTGCCATCAATGGTAAGGTTGATAGATTGGAGGGTATGAAGGAGAATGTGATTTGTGGTCACTTGATTCCTGCCGGTACCGGTCAGCGTGAATTCGAAAAGATTATTGTTGGTTCGAAGGAAGAATATGATCGCATTCTTGCTAATCGTAAGAATGTACTCGATTATAGTGAGGTAGAGTAATTTTTAATACATACACTGTAAAAGAGGCTGATTTCTGTTTAAGAAATCAGCCTCTTTAGGTTTATAGTAAATGCTATAGGAAAATTATATAGAATAATCAGTATGTTGTATTATTACAAATAAATGTCTATATTTGTACTCCAACCAAAGAATAGAAGTTGGGGACCTTGAAATTCAGAATATTTTTTTAATGCTAAAGTATAAAATCATGGAAAACGAAAAAAATAACAATCAGTTGCAGATAGAGTTGAAAGAAGAAGTAGCTCAAGGAACGTATGCAAATCTTGCCATTATTACCCATTCCAGTTCGGAATTTATTGTTGATTTTGTGCGTGTAATGCCGGGATTACCTAAAGCTGGAGTGCAGTCACGTATTGTACTGACTCCTGAACATGCAAAACGTTTGATGTATGCATTACAGGAGAATGTTGCAAAATACGAACGTAATTTTGGACCTATTCGAATGCCGGAAGAAATGAATGGGGGAAATAATGGACCGGATGGAAAAACATTCATTCCTCCTATAAGCGGATTTAAAGGGGAAGCATAAGGGCTTTTGTAGCAAAAATAACATAGTAGTCTGTTTTTCAAAAACTTTTTTGAGAAACAGACTATTTTTATTAGTAGAAAGTATTGTTTATTAAAATGTTATTCGTAACTTTGCAGCCCAAAATGTATAGTTTTGGACTTAGTACAGCAAATTAATAAACAATATATAATAATTAAAAATCAAACAAAATGCCTACTATTCAACAATTAGTAAGAAAAGGAAGAGAGGTTTTGGTTGAGAAGAGTAAATCTCCGGCACTGGATTCATGTCCTCAAAGACGTGGCGTTTGTGTTCGTGTGTATACTACTACTCCGAAAAAGCCGAATTCAGCAATGCGTAAAGTTGCTCGTGTGCGTCTGACTAACTCTAAGGAAGTAAACTCTTATATTCCGGGAGAAGGTCATAACTTGCAGGAACACTCAATCGTGTTGGTTCGTGGTGGTCGTGTGAAAGACCTTCCGGGTGTACGTTATCACATCGTTCGTGGTACTTTGGATACAGCAGGCGTAGCTGGTCGTACACAAAGACGTTCTAAATATGGTGCGAAGCGTCCTAAAGCAGGACAAGCTGCAGCTCCTGCAAAAGGAAAAGGAAAGAAGTAAATTGTAACTGAATTCCTGAAACAAAGAATATTAATTTAAGTTTTGGTTTGTTGGAATAAGCTATAAAGGTTGAGTAAATGCTTCAGAGGAAGCGTTGAAGTAAACGGAAAAAGTGCAGCCCCAAACAAAAACATTATTTTGAGAAAAAATGAGAAAAGCAAAACCAAAAAAACGTGTGATCCTTCCGGATCCGGTATTTAATGATCAGAAGGTTTCTAAATTCGTAAATCACTTGATGTATGATGGAAAAAAGAATACATCTTATGAGATCTTCTATGCAGCACTGGAAACAGTGAAAACAAAACTTCCTAATGAAGAAAAATCAGCTTTGGAAATCTGGAAGAAAGCTTTGGATAATGTAACTCCGCAGATTGAAGTAAAGTCTCGTCGTGTAGGTGGCGCTACTTTCCAGGTTCCTACTGAAATTCGTCCTGATCGTAAAGAGTCAATCTCAATGAAAAACTTGATTCTTTTCGCTCGTAAACGCGGTGGTAAATCAATGGCAGATAAACTGGCAGCTGAGATTATTGACGCTTTCAACGAACAGGGTGGTGCTTATAAGCGTAAAGAAGATATGCACCGTATGGCTGAAGCTAACCGTGCATTCG
>ENA-OPSM01000511-OPSM01000511.1-human-gut-metagenome-genome-assembly--contig:-NODE-511-length-14561-cov-2.616917_pt1 | contig 14561 bp, 9 predicted proteins | sample MGYA00241457_ERZ501906 | MGnify/ENA primary metagenome ERZ501906 (study PRJEB25962, sample SAMEA2042451) | human gut metagenome | biome: human gut; feature: human-associated habitat; material: faeces...
GGGCGCACTGGCGGGCGGACGGCTGAACGCCGTCTGCGTCCCCGCCGAAGCCCTGCTCCAATACACTGTGCCGCAGGATGAGTTCCAGAAGAATACCCTCACCCTCAAGCCCGGCATGGTCTACAACCGCGAAGCGCTGGTGGAGCGGCTCTTCGCCGCCGGATACGTGCGGCGAAGTCAGGTGGACGGCCCGGGACAGTTCAGCGTCCGGGGCGACATCGTGGACATCTACGCCCCCGATATGCGCCAGCCCGCCCGTGTGGAGTACTGGGACGACGAGATAGACTCTCTCGCCTCCTTCGACCTGCTCACCCAGCGGCGGGACGGTGCGCTGGAAAAAATCTATCTTTCCCCCGCCCGTGAGGTGCTGTTCGGCAGCACCGCCGACACGGCAGAGGCCCTCCGCGCCGCCCAGAAGAAAGCCCGCGGCAAGCGCCGCACCGCCCTCGAAAAGGCCATGGAGTCCGACCTTGCCCAGCTGGACAGCGGCGTCATGCCCGAGGCTATGGACAAATACTACGGTCTGCGGTACGAAACGCCCGCCACCCTGCTGGACCACCTGAGCAGCCCCATCTTCATCCTCGACGAGGTGGGCGGCATCCGGGACGCCCAGAAGGCCACCGAGTTCCGCCGCTGCGAAGAGCTGACCGGCCTGCTCGAGGAGGGCGTCATCTGCCCCGGCCTCGATGTGCTCTACCAGACCATGGACGACCTCGCCATTGCGGCGCAGGACCAGAGCACCCTGCTCTGCGAGAACTTCCTGCGCGGCATGAACGAGTTCAAACTGAAAGACCTCATCAACGCCGAGGCGTTCGCTGCTCCCAACTGGGGCGGCGACCTCGCTTCCCTGCGGGAAGACCTCGACCCGCTGGTCCAGCAGGGATACGCCGTGACCCTTTTCGCCGGCACGCCCAAAGGCGCAGCGGCCCTTACCCGCGATTTGGCTGACAAGGGCTATGCTGTCAGCATGAGCCGGGACGTCCGGCCCGCGAAAGGTCTGGTTCAGGTACTGCCCGGCCACCTCACGGCGGGCTGCACCTTCCCGTTCGCCCGCGTGGCGGTCATCTCGTCCCGGCGTCACGGTCTGGACGACGAGGCCGCCGAAAACAAAAAGCGCAAGAAGAACAAAAACGCCCTGTCCAGCCTCTCGGACATCAAGCCCGGCGACTATGTGGTTCACCAGAGCCACGGCATCGGTATGTATGCGGGCATCCAGCGTCTCGAGGTGCAGGGCGCGATAAAAGATTACCTGAAGATCCAGTATTCCGGCTCCGACGTGCTGTATGTGCCGGTCACTCAGCTCGATCTGCTGAGCCGCTACACCGCCCCCGGCGACGAGGAAAAGGTGAAGCTTGCAAAGCTGGGCGGCACCGAGTGGCAGCGCACCCGCGCCAAGGTCAAAAAGGCCACCGAAGAGATGGCGCAGGAGCTTATTGAGCTCTACGCCCGCCGCCGTCAGGCCACGGGCTATGCCTTCCCCGCCGACGGTGATTGGCAGAGCGATTTCGAGTCCCGCTTCGAGTACGACGAGACGGACGACCAGCTCACCGCCACCGCCGAGATCAAGAAGGACATGGAAAAGGGCTGGCCTATGGACCGCCTGCTCTGCGGCGATGTGGGCGTCGGCAAAACAGAGGTCGCCTTCCGCGCGGCCTTCAAGTGCGTCATGGGCGGCAAGCAGTGCGCCATTCTGGCCCCCACCACCCTGCTGGCGTGGCAGCACTACAACAGCATCATCTCCCGCATGGAGGCGTTCCCGGTGAAAGTCGGGCTGCTCTCCCGCTTCCGCACCGCCAAACAGCAGAAAGAGACCCTGCGGGGCCTGCAGGCCGGCAGCGTGGACATCGTCATCGGCACTCACCGCCTACTCTCCAAGGACGTCCGGTTCCACGACCTGGGCCTTGTCATCATCGACGAGGAGCAGCGTTTCGGCGTCAAGCACAAGGAGAAGCTGAAAGAGAACTTCATCGGCGTGGACATGCTGACCCTCTCGGCCACCCCCATCCCCCGCACCCTGAACATGGCCATGAGCGGCATCCGCGACCTCTCCACCATCGAGCAGCCGCCCATCGAGCGCCAGCCGGTGGAGACGTTCGTGTTGGAATACAATGACGTCATCCTCGCCGAAGCCATGAAGAAGGAGCTGGCCCGGGGCGGTCAGGTCTACTACCTGCACAACCGGGTGGACAACATCGAGTCCTGTGCCGCCCATGTCAGCCAGATGGTGCCGGGAGCGCGGGTGGGCATCGCCCACGGCAAGATGACCGAGGAAGAGCTGAACCCCGTCTGGCAGCATCTACTGAACGGCGAGATCGACATCCTCGTCTGCACCACCCTCATCGAGACGGGCATTGACGTGCGCAACTGCAACACCCTCATCATCGAGGATGCTGACCGGATGGGTCTGGCCCAGCTGTACCAGATCCGGGGCCGCGTAGGCCGTTCGGGCCGGAAAGCCTACGCCTACTTCACCTTCCGGCGGGACAAGACCCTCACCGACATCGCCCAGAAGCGGCTTTCGGCCATCCGGGAGTTCACGGCCTTCGGCTCCGGCTTCCGCATCGCCATGCGCGACTTACAAATTCGCGGAGCAGGCAGTCTGCTGGGCCACAGCCAGCACGGCCACATGGAGGCCGTGGGCTATGACCTCTATGTCAAGATGCTGGGTCAGGCCATCGCCCGGGCCAAGGGTGAGCCCATCCAGCGCGACAAGAGCGAATGCCTCGTGGACCTGCGGGTGGACGCCTTCATCCCGGAAAAGTATATTGCCGACGGCCCGGGCCGCATCGAGGCCTACAAGCGCATCGCCGCCATCCAGACCCCCGAAGACGCCGCCGACGTGCTGGACGAACTCATCGACCGCTACGGCGACCCGCCGCCCTCTGTCAGCGACCTCGTAAACGTCTCGCTGGTGCGCGTACAGGCCGCCGCTGTGGGCGTCTACGAAGTCACCCAGAAAAAGGACACCCTGCTGTTACAGGTGGAGACGCTGGATGTGGCCATGATTCGCGGCCTGCTCATCGCTTTCAATGGCCGGGTGACGGCAGGAGCCGGCACCAAGCCCTACCTCTCGGTGACTCTCCAACCCGACGAAAAGCCGCTGGAACTGCTGCAAAGCATCCTCAAGGCGATGGCAGACATCCTTGCCGCCCCGCCGGAGGAAAACACCGGCAAAAAATAAATTCACTAGGAGTACACTTATGAAAAAGAAACTCATCGCGCTCGTCTGCGCCCTCGCTCTGGCCGTCGGCCTCGTGGGCTGCAGCCTTTCCACCCCGGATTCCGTAGGCACCATCGGTGAGGTGGACATCTCTTCCGGCCTCTATCTGCTGGCCCAGTTCGATGCCTACCAGACCGCCGCCGACCTCGCTTCCGACGACCAGGACGCCACCAAGGTGTCCAGCTTCCTCAAGGCCACCATCACCGTCGATGACGCCACCGGCGAGACCGCCGTGGTCAGCGACTATGTGGCCCAGAAGACCCTCGAGAACCTCGAGTCCTACGCCGCCATCGAGACCCGTTTCGATGAGCTGGGCGGCGTGCTGACCCCCGACGAGGAGACGCAGGCCGACAGCTACGCCTCCCAGCTGATGGAGCAGAACGGCGACCTCTATAAGGCCAACGGCATCGGCCTCGACACCCTCAAGCGGTTCGAGCGCATCCTCATCAAGAGCAACGACCTGCTCGAGAAGTGCTACGGCACCGACGGCGAGACTCCCGTCTCCGACGCAGAGCTGACCAGCCACCTCGAGGACGAGATGGTCTACATCCGCTATGTGGTCGTGCCGCTCTACAACACCAGCACCTTCGCTTTTGCTGATGACGACCAGAGCGCCCAGATGCTTGAGCTGGCCCAGACCGCCGCCGAGAGCTGCAACGCTGCCACCCCCGATGGAGCCAGCGCCCAGACCTCCGCTTTCAGCGCCGCCGTCGCCGCTGCCCTGCCCGACATCTACGCGGTGCTGGATGGCGAGCCCTCTTCCGACGCTTCTTCTCTCTCCACTGCTCTGCTGGGTTCTGACAACATCAACACCACCTTCTCCGAGGAAGGCACCGCCGACGCTGTCCGCGCCCTCAAGCCCGGCGAGGCCGCTGCCGTGCAGTATTCCAGCTATGCGCTGATGATACTCGTCCGTCTCGACCCGCTGGACGCTGACACTCTGGACAGCCTCCGCACACAGGCCCTCTCCGACATGAAGAGCGGCGAGTTGCAGGACAGCATTCAGTCCTATGGCGCCCAGCTGCCCCACGCTCTGGATTCTGCCGCCATGAAGAAGATGCCGGCTTCCAAAATCAAGAACGAGAAGTAATTTTCCTTAAAAATAATACAAAAGCTCCGGGAAACTGTTGGTCCCCGGAGCTTTTCTGTTATCATACTGCTTTTCAAATTCCGCTTCCGGCGCCGCGCGCGGATATGCATCGTGCGGCGTTGCTTTTTGTCGGTTTTTATGGTATTCTCTTAGCAGAAAGGCGCTGTCCAACCAAACGCAGGCGGCTATTGCTCCTCACCGGTCTCGCTGTCTTGCTCTTCGGAGCAAAGCAAGCGCGGGAGGGCAACTTTTTGGAGTTCCGCTCCCGACGCTCACGGCGAAGGGAGGGATGCCTTATGACTACATCGGAAATTCTATTGCTTTTCCAGACGATCATCGCACTGTTGGCACTTCTCGTAAGTGTCGTACACTTGATGGACGACCGGAAAAAGGATGATTCTTATGGCAGCAAAAGGAAAAAGCACAAAAAGAAATGACCGCCCACAGTTCCCCAACTCGGTGGCGGTCATTACTTTTTGTAGCGACTTAAACTGGTGAGGAGCTAGCCGTTTGCACGGATAGCGCCTTTCCTTATCTTTATTATAGACAGTCGTACGTGGATTGTCAAGCACAAGAATACAAAGGAAAAAGCACAAAAAGAAATGACCGCCCAACGCTTCCAACCGGTGGCGGTCATTACTTTTGTAATGCTTGACTGGTGAGGAGCTAGCCGTTTGCACGGTCAGCGCCTTTCCTTATCTTTATTATAGACAGCCGTACGCGGATTGTCAAGCACAAGAATATAGCTATCCTAGCTTCTCAAATTCCGCTCCCAGCGCCGCGCGGATATGCATCGTGCGGCGTTGCTTTTTGTCAGTTTTTATGGTATCCTCTTAGCAGAAAGGCGCTGTCCTGCAAGTGCAGCGGTCATGCTCCCTCCCTCGCGTCACATTGTGCCGCGTCAGGAGGAAGTTCAATTTTTTGTCATCCTCCTGACGATTCGAATGTTTCTACATGAAAATCTAAGGGAGGATTCCACTATGGAAATTTTGAATACTGTTATTGCTCTGCTCGGCCTTCTGGCCACTGTCATCCTTGGCACTGCCAAAATCACTTGGACGATTGCCCAAGTCTTTTTTCGGGATATGCATCACGCAAAACACTATATCAAAAAATAAAATGGCAAGAAAAATGACCGCCCCTATAGTCTTCCAAACTCCGGCGGTCATGTTTCTCAAAATGTGACACTGAGAGAGGGAGCTGACCACTGTGCAGCCAGCGCCTTTCCTTATCTTTATTATAGACAGCCGTACGCGGATTGTCAAGCGTCAGAACTTCCAGAATACAAAAGATAAAAACGGACCGCCCGCCCCAGCCTGAAAAGGCCGAAGCGGGCGGTCCGACGCTTTCTAACGCATTCTGATGCAATCCGACGTTTTTATCCATTCTCTTAAAAACAATGCAGATGCATCATTTTTCTTATATTCCGGCGCCATTTTCGCCTTCTGCGGCATCTCAAAACGGGTAGTTTTTGCGCTTTTGAGTTTCCATGATTTTCCAGTTCATGCATCTTCAACTGGTCTACACCTTGATTATAGAGGAATCGTTCTCCAATGTCAATAGCCCAGCACCTATAAAAAGCCTAAGGGCGAGGCCCCTTGCGGAACCTCGCCCCCAGACTATGTGAGATAAATCACTACATGCGCGAACATATAATGTTTATCATTACAGGCCGTGTGCCTGTAATTACTTTTGCTTTAGAAAGGCTGATTACACAGTTGCCTTTGCCTCAACAACGATAACAACGTAATCGTTCTTTGCGCTCTTGTCAGCCTCTTTCTTAGCCTTGAAGGTGTCGATAGAAACAGAATACTTGCCGTTTTCATCAGCCTTAGCGGTAGCCTTCATATCGTCGACAGCGTAGCCAGCCATCTTTCTCCACTTCTCAGTAGAGTTCTGCTCCTTAATGACATAAGCAATGATCTTGCCGTCATCGAAGGTGTAACGACCGGTCAGATCTTCGCCAACCTTATTATCGAGCACGCCAGCGGCTTCCTCAGCCCAGGCGGACAGCTTCTTGCCATCAACCTTCTTGTCGTTGTTGACCTCGACGGTGACACCACGAGTCTGGCCAGCCAGCTTCAGAGCGCTCTTCATGTCATTCTCATTCTTGACAGCACAGCCAGTCAGCATAGACAGAGCCATGACGCCCACGAGAGCAACAGCCATGATCTTCTTGAACATTTTCATAGTGATATTCCTCCAATAAAAAATATTTTTTATTTCGGCAAACCACTACAAGAACTTCGTGGTCTGTCTCGATGGGTTCAGTATAGTGCATTTTCACAAGATTGTCAAGATACGGTATTGTTTTCGGCATTTTGTCCAATCAGAAGCCGTGAAAAATAGCAAACTGCCCGTTAAATGTGCATCCGTGCCAAAATTTGTGCCAAAAAACCTCAAAAGCTGCCCTTTGCTTTACCTTTATAATAAGGGCAGCCGCTCTGTCTGCACAGGGGAAAACGGCCGAAAGCCCGTTCATGCTTTTACTGCCTTTTCAAACTCCGCTTCCAGCGCCTCGTTGACGGCGCGGACGGCGGCGGCATCGGGTTTGATGGCCGTGCGGTCGTAGGTGAACAGGCCGTTCACCTCGTCTTCCACGTCGGTCAGCTGGGTGTACACCAGTGCCGAGAGGCCCTTTTTCAGCTGCGGGAGCACCGTCTTGCGCTGCAGATCGCAGTAGCGCTCGGTCAGTTCTGCCCGGCTTCTGGCCGTGCCGTAGCCGTAGGTCTTCCGGGGCGGCTCATGGCCGGGCATGGGCCATGCAATGCCGCCGTACTCGCTGAGGGCCACCGTGCGCACGTTCGGGCGGATGCGGAGCGGATAGAAGTAGTTGTGGATGGAATGCACATCTCCCCCGCCCCGGTCGAACCAGCCGCTGGCCTCGTCCACCGGACGGGACGGGTCGAGGGCGCGGAGGGTCTCGGTGACTTTCCGCGCATCGAACTGCCCCCACCCCTCGTTGAACGGCACCCAGCACCCGATGCAGGGGTGCCGACCCAGCGCGGCTACCGTGTCGGCCAGCTCCCGGGCGTACTCCTCCCGGCTGTGGGCGCTGCCCCGGCCCAGAAAGCCCCACAGCAGCTTCCCGTCCGGGGCGCGGCGCATCAAGGGCTGTAAGGCGTTGGTCAGGTAGGTGACGTACCACATCGGGTAGACTCCGCCGCCGTTGACCATATCCTGCCAGACGATGATGCCCAGTTTATCGCAGTGGTAGTACCAGCGCTCCGGCTCGATTTTGGCGTGCTTGCGCAGCAGGTTGAAGCCCAGCTCCCGCACGGTGTGCAGTTCGTGCTCCACGGCGGCGTCGGAGGGCGGGGTGTAGAGGCCGTCAGGCCAATAGCCCTGGTCCAGCAGGCCGTTGAGCAGGATGGGCCTGCCGTTCAGGAAAAACCGCCGGATGCCCTTTGCATCCTCTTTGCATTCCCACTTGCGGAGGGCAAAATAGCTGTGGACGGTGTCGAAGCCCTCTTCTTCGCCCTGGGTCGTTCCGACGGTCAAATCATAGAGGAAGGGGCTGTCGGGGCTCCACGGAAAGAAATGCTCTTCGGCGATGTTCAGGGTCACTTCGCCGTCCCGGTCGGCCTCGTCGCTGCCCCAGTCCTCGGCGATGGTCACGCCGCCGGCCCGCACCACAGCCCAGAGGTTCACCGCACCGCCGGGCTTCGAGGCATGGACTTTCACGGTCACGGTCCGGGCGTCGTAGTCCGGGGTGACAGTCAACGTATCAATGTAATTTTCCGGCACCCGCTCCAGCCAGACCGTCTGCCAGATGCCGCTCTGGGCCGGGTAGAACATCCCGCCGGGCCGGAGGGTCTGCTTGCCTCTCGCCTGCGTGCCCGTGCCGGTGGGGTCCTGCACCGCCACCCAGAGGGTGTTGCGGCCCTGCGGGCGGAGCAGGTCGGTAATGTCCAGCGTAAAGGGCCAGTAGCCGCCCCGGTGTCCCCCGGCCAGACGGCCATTGACCTCCACCGCGCAGGCGTAGTCCACCGCCCCGAAGTGGAGCAGGACGCGCCCGCCCTCGCCCGCCGGGGGCGTGAAGGTGCGGTGGTAGTGGAGCCACTGGCCGGGCTGCAACGTCCGGCCCACGCCGGAGGCTTTTGCCTCGGGCGAATAGGGTACGAGGATAGCGCCGTCCCACTTTGCCGGGAACTCCGAGCTCTGGGTGATGGCGTAGTCCCACGGGCCGTTCAGGTTGACGTAGCTGTCCCGGCGCATACTCGGGCGGGGATATTCGGGGAGCGGATGCATTTTAGTACCTCTTTTTCATAAGCTAGTCCGATTTGGCTCTCCTGAAACAGGAGAGCTGGCGAGCGTCAGCGAGACTGAGAGGTTTTATAGGCTGCGGCCAGCTTTTCCAGTGCGGGCAGGCTGCGCTTCACCTTCTCGGTGTCGATGCAGTAGGCAAAGCGGACATAGCCCTTGACGCCGAAGGTGTCGCTGGGGACCAGCAGCAGATCGAACTCCCGGGCCTTGAGGCAGAAGGCGTTGGCGTCCTCTTCCAGCGCCTTCGGGAAGATATAAAATGTGCCGCCGGGGCGCTCCACCTCAAAGCCCAGCTCGGTGAGCTTATCGTACAGCAGGTTCATGTTTGTCTCGTAGACGGACAGATCACTGGTGACGTCGAGGCACTCGGCAGTGGCTTTCTGGATGATGCTGGGCGGGCAGTTGTGGCCGGTGAAGCGGGAGATCTGAGCCATCATGTCCACCAGCACGTCTTCGCCCTCGCAGCCGGGCCGGACGGCCACATAGCCCAGACGTTCGCCGGGCAGGCTCAGGCTCTTGGAGAAGGAGAAGCAGGTCAGGGTGTGGGGGTAGAACGCTGCCGGGTAAGGCACCTTTTTGCCGTCGAAGGCGATGTCACGGTAGGGCTCGTCGCTGACGAGGAAGATGTTGTGGCCGAAAACTTTGCTCTTTTCGGTCAGGATGTCGGCCAGACGGCTCAGGGTCTCGGCGGAGTAGACGACGCCGGTGGGGTTGTTCGGGGTGTTGATGAGGACGCAGGTGACGTTCTCGGTCAGCATCTCTTCAAAGGCGTCGAGATTCGGCTGGAACGCCGGCGCCTGAGGCGGCACGACCTTGAGCACAGCGCCGGTCCCCTCCACATAAGGGCCGTACTCAGGGAAGTAGGGGGCGAAGGTCAGCACCTCGTCGCCGGGCTTTGTCACAGCGCGGACGGCGTGGGCGATAGCGCCCGCCGCACCGGTGGTGGGGAAAATATCCTTCTGCTCATAGGGCAGGCCGAAGGTCTTTGCCAGATGGGCCGCAACGGCGGTGCGGAAGCCCGGATCGCCCTGACTGGGGCAGTAGCCGTGAAGGGCGACAGGCTCTTCCTCGGCCAGCAGGGTCTGCATGGCTTTGGTGAACTTGTCCGGGCAGGGGACGCTGGGGTTGCCCAGCGAGTAGTCGAACACGTTCTCATAGCCTATCTCGGCGGCGCGCTGTTTGCCGTACATGAAAGTCTCGCGGATGACGCTCTTGTGGCCCAGCATAGCGCGGTAAGTCTCGTTCAGCATAATACTTTCCCTCTTTTTCTTATTGATCCTCTTCCGGCAGAGCGGAGGCATAGCTCTGCTCCACCTTCACCATACAGCAGTATCTCGGGTCCTGCTCCTTGACGAAATTGCACATCTCGGCCAGCCGCGCGTCCTTGTCGCCGGTGTAGCCCGCCGGGAACACGAGGTCGAACAGCACGTTGGTGTGGCTGTCCCCCGGCACGATGCGCAGGTCATGGATGGACAGACGAGGGTCCATCTGGCGGGCTTTTTCCATCAAGCGGCTCCGCAGGATGCCTACGGCGGCGTCCGACGTCACGATGGGGTCGTAGTGGATGGTGACCTGTAAGTGGTCTTTTTTCAGAAAATCCCGCTCGATGTTGTCGATAATGTCGTGGGCTTCCAGCGGGTCGGCCTCGGCGGGGAACTCGATGTGGAGCGAGGCGAACTGATGCCCCGGGCCGTAGTCGTGGACCATCAAATCGTGGACGCCCAGCACTCCCGGGTAGCTCATGACGGTGTGCTCGATGTGCTCCACCAGCTCCGGCGAGGGGCTCTCACCCAGCAGGGGGCTGAGGGTGTCCATCATAAGCCCCCAGCCCGACCAGAGGATGAACGCCGCCACGCCCACGCCCATGAGGCCGTCCAGCACGTCCCAGCCCGTCAGGTGGGAGAGGACGGTGGACAGGAGCACGGCGCTGGTGGTCAGCACGTCGTTCCGGCTGTCGGCGGCGGTGGCCATCAGAGTCTCGGAGTTGATGCGCTGGCCGATGGTCTTGTTGAAGCGGCTCATCCAGAGCTTGACGCCGATGGACGCCGCCAGCACCCCCACACTGAGCCAGCTGAACACCACTGCCGTCGGATGCAGCACTTTGAGCACAGATTCTTTCAGCAGCGAAAGCCCGATGGCGAGGATGGTGACGCAGACCACGAGGCCCGCCAGATACTCATACCGGGCGTGGCCGTAGGGGTGCTTTTCGTCCGGGCCTTTGGCCGCCAGACGGAAGCCCACGAGGCTCACCACGTTGGACGAGGCGTCCGAGAGGTTGTTCAGGGCGTCGGCCATGATGGCGATGGAGCCGAACAGCGTCCCCGCCGCCAGCTTGCCCAGACAGAGCAGGAGATTGCAGGCCATGCCCACGAGGCTGGCCAGATTGCCGTAGGCCGTGCGGACAGCGGCGTTCTTGGTATCGTCCGGATGCCGGACGAACAGGCGGATGAGCAGTTGTGTCATAAAATTCCCTCTCAGCAGGTATTTCGATGCTACCAGTATAGCACTGCACTTTATGGTTTTGAAGTATTTCAGTAAAATTTTTCGGGTATGCAAAGCCCCCGGCGGGGAAGTTCCCTGCCGGGGGCGGCGTTTTCAGCGCAAAGGGCCTTACTTATCGGAAGGCTTGCTCAAATCGATGCTGCGGATGATCTTGCGCACGGGCAGCACGCTCTTGGCGTTCATGGACAGCTCGTCCACGCCCATCCGCAGGAACGTCTCGGTGAGGGCGGTGTCTGCGCCCAGCTCGCCGCAGATGCCCACCCAGATGCCGTGGCGGTGGCCCGCGTCGATGGTCATCTTGATGGCCCGGAGCACAGCGGGGTGGTGCGGGTTGAAGAAAGGCTCCAGCTTTGCGTTCTGGCGGTCCAGAGCGCAGGTGTACTGGGTCAAATCGTTGGTGCCGATGGAGAAGAAGTCGCACTCCTCGGCCAGCTCGTCGGCGATGAGGACAGCGGCGGGCGTCTCGATCATGGTACCCACTTCCATCTTCTCGTCGAACTTCTTGCCCTCAGCCCGCAGTTCCGCGCGGCACTCGTCCAGCACGGCCTTGGCGTCCTGCAGCTCCCGCAGGCTGGTGATCATGGGGAACATGATGCTCATGTTGCCGTAAGCGGAAGCGCGGAGCAGGGCGCGCAGCTGGGTCTTGAAGAAGTCCTTCCGGGTCAGGCAGATGCGGATGGCGCGGTAGCCCAGCGCGGGGTTTTCCTCGTGGTCGAGCTTCATGTAGTCCACGGTCTTGTCTGCGCCGATGTCGCAGGTGCGGACGACCACCTTGCGGGGTGCAAGGCTCTCGAGCACCTGCTTGTATGCCTCGAACTGGTAGTCCTCTGTCGGGAAGTCCTTGCAGTTGAGGTAGACGAACTCGGTGCGGAAGAGGCCGACGCCGCCGGCGTCGTTCTGCTGCACAGCGCCCACGTCGCTCATGCCGCCGATGTTGGCAAAGACGTTGATGGTCTTGCCGTCGAGGGTGGTGTTGGGCTTGCCCTTCAGCTCCTGCAGCAGTGCCTGCTTTTTCTGGTCTTCCTGCTGGCGCTTTTTCAGGCTCTTGAGCAGGTCGGGGGTGGGGTCAACGTAGACACAGGCGTTGTAGCCGTCCACGACCGCCATCTTGCCGTCCCAGTCGTCCTGGATGTCCTTGCACTGGATGAGGGCGGGGATGTTCATGCTGCGGGCGAGGATGGCAGTGTGGCTGTTGGAGCTGCCTTCCCGGGTGATGAAGCCCAGCAGCAGGCTCTTGTCCATGCGGACCGTCTCGGACGGGGCCAGGTCCTCGGCCACGAGGATGCTGGGCTCAGTACCCTGCAAAGTAGCATTGTCCACGCCCTGCAAAATGTCGAGGATGGCCTGTGCAATGTCGATGACGTCGGCGCTGCGGGCCTGCAAATAGGGGTCATCCATGGCGGCGAATACGGCGGCCTGATTGTCGCCGGCGGTCTTGACGGCGTACTCAGCGCACTTGTGCTGGCCGTTGATGATCTCCTTGATGGCGTCCACAAAGTCGTCGTCATCCAGCATCATGGCGTGGATGTTGAACACCTCGGCGATGTCCTCGCCGGCCTCGGCCAGAGCCTTCTCGTACAGAGCGGTCTGCTGGTCGATTGCCTTGGCGCGGGCGTCCTCAAAACGGGCCACTTCAGCGGCGGTGTCAGCCACTTCGGCGGCAGAGATGACGGTATCTTTTTTCTTATAGATCTTCAGCTTTCCGATGGCAATGCCATTCAGGATGCTTTTACCGGTACCTACCTGCATTGCAATTTCTCCTTATTCTTGCTGTTTTGTGTTCCGTAACAAAAAGCCCCCGCAGGACATTCCCCGCAAGGGCTTCTCATCACGCTGGGCGATCAGACGTTCTCGCTCAGGAATTTCTGGATAGCTTCGGCGCAGGCGGCTTCATCATCGCCCTCCACCTTGATGGTAACGGTGTCGCCCTGCTTGACGCCCATGCCCATCAGGGCCATCAGCTTGCGCAGGTCGCAGGTCTTGCCGCCCTTCTCGAGGGTGGCGGTGCTGGCAAAGCCCTTGGCCACCTTGACGAGCAGACCGGCGGGACGGGCGTGGATGCCGCAGGCATCCTTAACGGTGTACTGGAATTCCTTCATGATCATTTTCTCCTTACTTCATCCGGTCCTCCTGGGCAGCTCACCCTACCCCTCGGGACGCAGCACTCGAACCTTCTGGCTGCTGGATGTCTATCTTTATTATAAACCTTAGTCGTTCTTTTTTCACCCTTTCATATTGCCGATTTTTTATCAAAAATTTTAGTAACATTGAACAGAATCTTTCTGCAAAAATACCACTACTGCACAATTTTTCTGTTTCATCGCACTTTTTTGTACAGAATGACGGTTATTCGACGGGGTAGCCCTCGGCGTCCAGCGGCAGGTCGGTGTACTGCACGGGCTGCTCCTGTGTAGCGTCCGGCTCGCCGGAAGTCTGCTGGGCCTGACCCTCCGCGCCCAGCTCGCCGTCGTGGCGCTCTCCCCAGTCGCCGCTGAAATCTTCGCCCGAGGTCTGCTGGGCCTGCCCGTCGGTCAGTTCATCCTCGTGCCGTTCGCCCCAGTCCCCGCTGAAGTCCTCGCCGGACACCTGTTCGGCCTCCTGCAGGGCCATCGCGGTCTGGGCGTCTTTCAGCCCAGTGACGGTGCCGGAGGGCTTTTCCAACAGATACGCACCCACGGCCTTTTTCTTGTAGACCAGCAGCACACCGTAGCTGCTCACATCGCCCCGGCTGGCCGCCGGGATGAGCGCTGTCCACTTCTCCACCGTCTTGCCCTTGTAGCGGGCCAGGTCCATGCCGCTCTGCTGCACCACCCCGTTAAAGGCCGAAAAGCTGTCGTCCCACTTGCGGGGGATCTTCACCTTGTCGGCGGTGATGGACGCGCCGTCCACGTCCAGCCCGTAGCCCGTGAACCAGGTCTGGATGTCCTGCGCACTCTCGATTTTATTACTTGCCGCCGCGACAGCCACCGAGCGGGTACTGATGTACCGCCCCAGCATGGCGCTGAACACCACCAGCGCACAGCACATCGCCCCCACGCCCAGCTTCTTGACGCTTGCCTTACTCAGTGTGACCACAAACATACCCTTGCCTCCCACCCATTCAGATTTGTCCGTACAGCATATGCGGGAGGCTGCGGTATCATGCAAAAACGAGGCCGCTTTCCAGCCAAGGCCGCTTCTCTTTGCTGTCTCCGTTGACAAACAGGGCCGGAGAGGGTAAACTTAGGCAGAGATATTTGCAATTCATTTGCCTATGATAGATTAAAAGGAGAAATCATTATGCCGAACAATAATATCCGCACCCGTTTTGCTCCCTCGCCTACGGGTTATATGCACGTTGGCAACCTGCGCACGGCCCTGTACACCTACCTGATGGCCAAGCACGATGACGGCACCTTCATCCTCCGCATCGAGGACACCGACCAGGGCCGCTACGTGGAGGGCGCTGTGGATGTCATCTACAACACCCTGCGGGAGACCGGC
>ENA-OPSM01000539-OPSM01000539.1-human-gut-metagenome-genome-assembly--contig:-NODE-539-length-13913-cov-3.795930_pt1 | contig 13913 bp, 9 predicted proteins | sample MGYA00241457_ERZ501906 | MGnify/ENA primary metagenome ERZ501906 (study PRJEB25962, sample SAMEA2042451) | human gut metagenome | biome: human gut; feature: human-associated habitat; material: faeces...
CTTGCATCCTTTATCCGTGTTATGTTTTATGGATTTAAGAATGAAAGCAAGAAGAAATTAGTCGATAAGGAAAGAAATCGTCTTATGCCGTGGCAGAAGGGTGTTTATGGTGGTGAGATAGTATTTGAAACTGGTGGAGTGGTTTATTCACTTAGAAGAACCTTTGGAAAAAAGCAGGTGGATGATGAATTCCTGCTTGTAAGAAAAGATACTAATGTTGAATGTGATGATTTTTCGTGTGATATTGGAGAAGAATTGTTCAAGATAGATGCACAGTCTTTTGAGAGAACTGTGTTTATAGGTCAGAGTGATTGTGTTACGGCAACTACTGACAGCATAAATGCTAAGATTGGAAATCTTGCAGATAATACAGATGATATTAATAATTTTGAAACTGCTGTGGGAAGACTGACCGCGGTGCTTAATAATATAACAAGTACGAGGTCTACAGGATCTATATCTAAGAGGAAATCAAGAATAACAGAGCTTGCTGCCAGAATTAACAATTATTCACAGACAGACAGAATTATTGAAGAGCAGACAGATATAAGAGATAATCTGTGTGTTAAGAGAGAAGAACTTAGAGCTGACAGAAAGAAAATGCAGGAACAGCAGAAGCATTTAAGTGTGCAGAAGGATATACAGGCATTGAAAGAGAAGTATCAGCTGCTTGATAAGGAATGTAATAATAAGAAGAACGCATTTGAACAATATGAACATTACTTTAATGGGGAACTGCCTGAAAAGGAAGATGTGCACAAGCAGATTGAAATCTTTGATGAAGCAGGAAGATTAAGTGGAAAATTCACACACATTGATGATGATGACAGTAAAAGGCTTGAACAACTTAGAGGTATGTTTGAACAGGGGGTTCCTGATAGTGAAACTATTGATGAATGGCAGAATACTGCCAGACAATTAGATGAACTTAAAGAAGCTGCTGCGAAGAACCGTTTGTCTGACGATGAACTGGAAAAGCTTGAATGGTATAAGAAAAGGTTTGCAAGAGGAATTCCCGATGAAAACAAAGTCGGGAAGATTCATGATATCTGGATTTCAGCACAGAACAAGCAGAATTCTATTGTTGGCAAGGAAATGAAGCTGGATCTTGCAAGAGAGAATGAACAAGCAAGACTTGAAAGAGCTAAGTTATATAAAAATTCATGTGTGCCTGGAATTATAGCAGGAATCATAATGGCTGTAATAGGCGGTGTGCTTGTTGTGCCTGTAATGGAAGTTGGAATTGCCATGATTATTGTCGGCTTGTGTATGGCAGTAGTATTTTCAGTGATTGGAACTGTGAAGAAGAAACAGCATGATAGTGAATTTATGAATATAAGTGCTGAATCTGATAATAAGCTTAAGGCAATTGAAGCGGATATTAATGATGATAAGAATTTTATCAGCGGAACGGAGAATGTTGTAAGGCAGTTCTGTGAAGAATATGAGATTACATTTAGCAGAGATAATATTGCATGGGAGCTTTCGGGTTTATGTCATGATATAGAAGATTATCGTGAACTTGAGAAACGGGCGGCTGGTCAGGACAACGAATTATCTGAACAGATAAAACAGCTTGAGAACAGGCTGGATGTATTTCTGAAACGGTATAACTGTGCCGCTAATGGTAATAATTATAGTCTGGCAATTGAACGCATAAGAAATGACATTGCTGACTATAAAAGAATTAATCAAGAAATGTCTAAACAAGATATCTATAGAAACCAGTACGAGCAGAATATGTCAGGTATTAAATGCTTTCTGGAAAAATATATTAAAAGCTTTAATGGCGAGGAAAGTATTGGAGAAACACTTAGAAACCTTGACAAAAAGCTTGATGGATATTATTGTGCTAAAAGTGAGTATGATAATGCAATGATGATTAAAGCTGATTTTGAGTCAGAGAATGATATCAGTATGTTTGCGGCACAAAATGATGCTGATAAGATTTCACTGGAAGAGATAGCGTCAGATATGACACGGATTGACAACATGATTGAAGAATATGCACAACAGATATCTCAGTGCAATAAGCAGTTAGAGAATCTTCAGATTCAGGCTGATGAGTGTGAAAACTGCAGGCAGGAACTTAACCGGCTTACAGATATTCAGGAAAGCGAAAAGAATAAAGAGAGATTGCTGAAGCTTACAAAACAGATTATGGAGGATTCAAAGCAGTCTTTTACTTCTGAATATATGGGACCTGTTATGTCGGGCTTTAGGAAGTATTATACTATACTTACCGGATGTGAGCCTGATGCATACAATCTTGATGCAGATACAAAGCTTACTGTCATGGAGCAGAATATGCCAAGAGATATTGGATATCTTAGTGCAGGAAAGCAGGATCTGGTTGGCGTATGCATGCGAATGGCGCTTGTTGAGGCAATGTATAAAGAAGAGAAACCATTTCTTATATTTGATGACCCATTTGTCAATCTTGATGATAATAATATTAAGGGGGCTATGAAGCTTCTCGACGAGATTGCAAAGAATTATCAGGTTATATATTTTACTTGTAGTGAAAGCAGAATACACAATTAGTGTAGGATATACATTTATTTATTAAGGAGAGATACAATGGAAGAAGTTATTCAGTATGTACCTAATCTGTATGCAACCTTCTGGGCACTTATACCACCGCTGGTTGCTATTATATTAGCATTAATTACTAAAGAGGTTTACAGTTCACTTTTTGTAGGAATTGTAATAGGAGGACTGTTCTATGGAAATATATTCCAGAGCGGGTTCAGTTTTGAAAAATCAGTTCTTCATATATTTGAAGATGGTCTTGTAGGAGTATTGTCAGATCCTTACAATGTAGGAATTCTGGTGTTCCTTGTTGTACTGGGAATCATGGTGTGCATGATGAATAAAGCAGGTGGTTCTGCAGCATTTGGAGAATGGGCTGGAAGACATATTAAGACAAGAGTTGGAGCACAGCTTGTTACGGTGCTTCTTGGAATTCTTATATTTATTGATGATTATTTTAACTGTCTTACTGTTGGAAGCGTTATGCGTCCAGTAACAGACAAGCATAATGTTTCGAGAGCAAAGCTTGCATATCTTATTGATGCAACAGCGGCACCAATCTGTATTATTGCGCCTATATCTTCATGGGCAGCAGCGGTAACAGGTTTTGTTGAGGGCGAAGATGGTTTTGGAATATTTATTAAGGCTATTCCTTACAATTATTATGCGTTATTTACTATTGCAGCAATGATTCTTATTGTAGCGTTAAAGGTTGACTTTGGTTCAATGGCAGTTCATGAAGCAAATGCAGCTAAGGGAGACTTGTATACAACTCCTGACAGGCCATATGCTAACGCAACAGAAGATGTAATTAAGGGACGCGGAAGAGTGTTAGATCTGCTGTTTCCAATTATTACACTTATAGTTTGCTGCATAATTGGAATGCTATATTCAGGAGATTTTTTCAAGGGAGTAGGTTTTGTTGATGCATTTTCAGGAAGTGATGCTTCGGTAGGACTTATGCTTGGAAGTTTCTTTGCACTTATAATAACAATTGTGTTCTATGCAGTAAGAAGGGTACTTTCATTCAATGAATCATGCTCATGCATACCGGAAGGATTCAAGGCAATGGTACCAGCAATCCTTATTCTTACATTTGCATGGACACTCAAAGCAATGACAGACAGTCTGGGCGCTAAGGAGTTTGTTGCCGGACTTGTAAAAGGAGTATCGGGCGGCTGGTTAAATATTCTGCCAGCAGTTATATTTCTGGTTGCGGTATTCCTTGCTTTTGCAACAGGAACATCGTGGGGAACATTTGGAATTCTTATTCCTATTGTTGTAAATACATTTTCAGGAACGAATCATACAATGATGATTATATCAATCTCAGCATGTATGGCTGGAGCTGTCTGTGGAGACCATTGTTCACCAATATCTGACACGACAATTATGGCTTCGGCAGGAGCACAGTGTAATCATATGAATCATGTGTCTACACAGCTTCCATATGTAATTGTAGTTGCAGTTATTTCTTGTGTGACATATGTTATTGCAGGATTTGTACAGAATCCTGTTGTTCCTCTTATTATAGGTTTAGTTATTCTTATAGGTGCATTTACAGGTATCAAATATATTAATAAGGGTAAGAGCAATGAATAATATAAAGGGAAGCCTGATACTGCTTCTTGTTGCATTTATCTGGGGAACGGCATTTGTTGCACAGACAAGTGGTGCAGGAGCAGTGGGAACATTTACATTTAATGCTGCAAGGTCTATAGTCGGAGCACTATTTCTGGCAGTCGTAATTATAATTAAAAATGTATTGGATAAAAGAAATAATTCAGGGAAAGTGATTAGTACAGAGAATGGAAGCCGTTTACAGACATGGCCACTGGGTGCAGGCATAATATGTGGAATTGTTCTCTTTGCAGCGATGACTTTCCAGCAGTATGGAATAAGTGTATATCCACAAGGGGTCGCGGCATCAGGAAGGTCGGGCTTTATTACAGCAACTTATGTTGTTATGGTTTCGGTAGTTTCGGTTTTTATGGGTAAGAAAATGCACTGGATAACCGGCGTTTCTGTTGCAGGATGCGTTGCCGGAATGTATCTTTTATGTATGTCTGGTGGTGTATCAGGAATATATCTTGGAGATGTCCTTGTGTTCCTGGGAGCAATATGCTTTACAATACACATTCTGGTTATTGATAAATTTTCAAGTGCTGACAGCATGAAAATGTCCTGTATACAATTTATGGCTATTGCAATTATTTCAACATTTGCTATGATATTTACGGAAAATGTTACATTTGCAGGAATTAAAGCTGCGCTTATTCCGATACTTTATGCAGGTGTATTGTCAGGCGGTATAGCATATACACTTCAGATGGTTGGACAGAAATATGCACAGCCTTCGGTGGCATCTATTGTCATGAGTCTTGAATCAGTGTTTGCAGTGCTTGCCGGATGGATTGTACTTGGGGAATTGTTAAAACCAAAAGAGATAATGGGGTGTGTACTTGTGTTTACAGCGGTTATTCTGGCACAGATACCAGGAATGAAGAAGGGTGATACGAAATGAGAAAGAAAATAATTGGGATAATATTACTTGTGTTGATTGTGTTTGGCGGATATAAACTTTTTGCAAATGTGTCTGCTAATAATGTTAATTCAAACAGAATACAGTTTTCCTATGAGGATATTCCGGCATATAATGGAGATAATCCATATGTTGTAGTTAATGATAATAAGCCGTATTTTACAAGCTCTGAGATAGTTAAGGATTCATATATAAAATATGGACCGCTTGACAGTATCAAAAGGGTTACTTCTGCAATGGCATGTTTAGATTATGATTCAATGCCATCTGAAGATGATAAGAAAGGTGAATCAAAAAGTATCTGTCCTACAGGATGGAATAATATCAAGTATGACAGTATTGCGGGAGATGGATACTGCCAGAGCAGAGTGCAGAGTATTGCATGGTGCTTTGGAGGTTCTGATACTGATAAGAAGAATTATATAACAGCAACTCCATATATGAAGAACTATATGAATGCATATGTGGTAAAGATTGCAAGATATCTGGAGAAAACTTCTAATCACGTTATGTATAGGACTACTCCGGTATTTGTTGGTGAAGAATTTATGTGCCGGGGGGTTCTTATGGAGGCGTATTCTGTAGAGGACAATGGAGAAGGAATATGCTTTAATATATTTTTATATAATGTACAGCCGGGTATTAATTACATATATTCAACAGGAGAGTCTGAATATACAGGAGAATTCCTAGATATGGCTGCACAGATGAAGGATTCATCAATGGATTTCAATTATATTCTTAACAGTAAAACAATGACATTTCATAAACCGGAATGCGAAAAGGCATCAAGAATAGGGACTAAGAATAAGATATATTCTTATGCTGAAAGAGAAGAACTTATTGGAGCGGGATATACGGCAGCGGAATGTTGTAATCCATAGTTTATAACTTTTTAATAATTGTTCATGATTGTTATACAGACATATAAGGATTTTTCTGATAATATAAATCTATCGAATCATTATTTTAAAACAGAGAGGAGATAGGGGTATGAACAATAGCTTTGAAAGCTTTGAATTATCTACAGAACTTATATTTCAGAGGTTCCTGATGGATAAGGAGAGAAGAAAGAATTTTTACAATGGTCTTGAGCTGGCAGATTATATTGCGCTCAAGGTAATGGAGAAAGATTGTATTGATGGCAAGGATAAGACATATCTTAAGGATTTGTCTTCATTTATGAGAATATCAATTCCACAGACATCGGCAATCGCAAGCAGTCTTAAGGACATGGGTTATGCTTTATGGAAACATGATGGCAAAGGAACAGATGGTACATATCTCGTATTCACTGATGCCGGAAGGGATTTCTTGAAAAAAAGAGAGGACAATAACAGAGAATATTATGGTAATGTTATTGCTGAACTTGGTGAAGAAAGAACTACACAGATACTTAGTGATATGAGAACTCTTGTTGAAGCTATGGAGCACGCATCAAAAAAGATGCACCTTAAGGAGGCAGAATAATATTACAGAATATAAGGGAGAATAAAAGCAATGAGTAATGTTAATACTAAGAGTAATGTGAGAACGATAGCGGTGACGGGTATGCTTTCAGCAGTAGCAGTAGTTCTTATGTATCTGGAGATACCGATTCCTATTATGCCAGGATTTATCAAGTTTGATTTTTCGGATCTTCCGGCGTTACTTGGTGCTTATGCACTCGGACCAGTGGCAGGCATTATAATATGTCTCATTAAGAATGTTGTACATCTGGCAGCTTCACAGAGTATGCTTGTTGGCGAACTTTCTAACTTTATACTCGGTTCCGTATTCGTGTTTACAGCAGGAATTGTTTATAAGAAGAAAAAGTCTAAGACAGGAGCATTGCTTGGCGGTTTATGCGGTGCCATGGCAATGGGGGTATTCAGTGTGTTCTCGAATTATTTAATAGTGTATCCTGTGTATTATAAACTGGCAATGCCAGAGGTGGTAATATTAAGTCTGTATCAGGCTATAATTCCATCTATGAAATCAATCATGCAGTGTCTGATATGCTTTAATCTTCCTTTTACAATAGTTAAAGGTCTTATAGATGTAGGGATATCAATGCTTATATATAAGCCATTATCACCACTTCTTAAGGGAAAACATTAATATAATAATATATAATACTAATATGCCGGAACTTTTGCTGAGTCTGAAGTTCTGGCATATTTTTTTTGATTTTTACCGATACTGAAAGTTATGAAGTTGATACACAATGCATATTTAGAGAAAGTATTTTGATGATAATTTGTGAAAAATGCACAAAAATAATCTAAAAGTTTGTGAATGAATGTGATTGATTTTGAATGAATGTGATTGTATTATTATTATAACAAGAAGGTCGTGAAGCCAGAAAGGAGAGACAATGGTATATACAGTAACATTTAATCCGTCACTGGATTATATAGTGGAAGTTAAGAGTTTTGAACTGGGGATGACGAACAGAACATCATATGAGCATATGCTTCCAGGTGGTAAAGGAATTAATGTTTCAATAGTTCTTAATAATCTTGAATTTGATACAACAGCATTTGGTTTTGTAGCCGGGTTTACCGGAAAACAGATATGTGACATGGTATCAGAGTATGGCATTAATACAGATTTTATTCAGATTGATAATGGCTTTTCAAGAATAAACATGAAGATTAAGAACATAGATGGAACAGAGATTAACGGAATGGGACCTCAGATATCAGAAGATAATCTCCATTCTCTTGTAAGTAAGATTGACAGACTTTCAAGTGGAGATGTTCTTGTGCTTGCAGGAAGTATTCCCTCATGTATATCAGACGATATATACAGAAGAATAATGGGAAGACTACAGGGAAGAGATGTTAAGATTATAGTTGATGCGACAAGCAGGCTTTTACTTAATGTCCTTGAATATCACCCATTTCTTATCAAGCCTAATCAGCATGAACTTGGAGATATATTTGGTGTTAAGCTTGAATCTAAGGAAGAGGTTATTCCATATGCAAGGAAGCTGCAGGATATGGGAGCTGTCAATGTGCTTATATCGATGGGTGGAAAAGGCGCAGTTCTTATTGATGAACATGGAAACGTATATGAAGCAGATGCACCAAAGGGCGAGCTTAAGAATTCAGTAGGTGCAGGTGATTCAATGGTTGCAGGATTTATGGCGGGGTATCTTCAGACAGGCAATTATGAAGATGCATTCCGGATGGGCGTTGCAACAGGAAGTGCCAGTGCATTTTCAGAAAATCTTGCAACAAAAAGAGAGATTTCAGAGGTATTAAAGCGGGTAGAGGTTACCTGCAAGAGATAATGTAAAGGAGGTATTTTATGAGAATTACAGATTTACTTGATAAGAGAAGCATTAATCTTAATGCTGCTCCTAAGACAAAGAGTGAGGCTCTTGATATGGCTGTAGAACTTATGGCAAAGAGCGGAAAGATTGATGATATTGAAAGCTACAGGGCTAAAGTATATGCAAGAGAAGAAGAAAGTACAACAGGTGTAGGAGAAGGAATAGCAATTCCTCATGGCAAATGCAGTGCTGTTAATGCACCAGGACTTGCAGCAATGATTATTAAGGATGGAGTTGATTTTGAATCGCTTGATGATGAGCCGGTAAAGGTTCTTTTCCTTATTGCAGCGCCGGATACTAAGGATAACGTACATCTTGATGTATTAAGTAAGTTATCAGTGCTTCTTATGGATGAGAATTTCGTAGCAAAGCTTATGAAAGCTGGAAGCCCTGAGGAATTCATTGAAATCATAGATGGGGCTGACGAAGAAGCCAAGAGTATAGATGAAAGACTTGAAAAGGAAGACAATAAGCCGGCTAAGATTCTTGCAGTTACTTCCTGCCCTACAGGTATTGCACATACTTACATGGCAGCAGAAGGACTTGAGAAGGCAGCAGCTAAGGCTGGATGTGCAATTAAGATTGAGACAAGAGGTTCTGGCGGAGCTAAGAATGTACTGACAGATGCAGATATTGAATCGGCAGAGTGTATTATTGTTGCGGCAGATGCACAGGTTCCAATGGAGAGATTTGATGGAAAGAAAGTAATTGAGTGTCAGGTTTCAGATGGAATTAATAAAGCAGATGAACTTATAAAGAAAGCTCTTGCAGGAGATGCACCTGTATATAAGGCAGGAACTTCTGAAAAGAAGGAAAGCACATCAGCAAAGAAAGGCGGCGGAATTGGACATAAGATATATACACAGCTTATGAATGGTGTATCACATATGTTACCTTTCGTTGTAGGCGGAGGTATTCTGATTGCCATAGCATTTCTTATTGATGGACTTAATGTTGATATGAATGCACTGTCAGAGGCAGAACGAAGCAACTTTGGTACGATAACACCTGTTGCGGCACTGTTTAAGTCTATCGGTGGAGCAGCATTTGGCTTCATGCTCCCTGTTCTGGCAGGATTTATTGCAATGGCCATTGGTGACAGACCGGCACTTGCACTTGGTTTTGTTGGTGGTTATATCGCAGCTAATGGAAAGTCTGGATTCTTAGGCGCTCTGGTTGCAGGTTTTGCAGCAGGATACATTATAGTTCTTTTAAGAAAAATATGTGATAAGTTACCAGAGGCATTGGAAAAGATAGCACCTGTACTTATATATCCGGTAGTGGGTATTCTGGTAATAGGACTTGGAATGACATTTATTGTAGAGCCTGTAATGGGTGGGATTAACACAGGACTTAACAACTTCCTTGCAGGAATGGGAAGTACAAGCAGGGTTCTTCTTGGATTCATACTTGCAGCCATGATGGCAATTGATATGGGTGGTCCGTTCAATAAAGCAGCATATGTTTTTGGAACTGCTTCCATTGCAGCAGGTAATTATGATATAATGGCAGCAGTAATGATAGGTGGTATGGTTCCACCATGTGCGATTGCTCTTGCAACAATACTTTTTAAGAATAAGTTTACTAAGGAAGAAAGAGATGCTGGTCCAACTAACTTTATTATGGGACTTGCATTTATAACAGAAGGTGCAATACCATATGCGGCAGCAGATCCTTTACATGTAATACCAGCATGTATCATAGGTTCAGGTGCAGCAGGTGCTGTCAGTATGTTTTTCAAATGTACTTTAATGGCACCACATGGCGGCATTTTCGTATTCCCTGTAGTAGGCAATGCAATATATTATGTGATTGCACTTGTGGCAGGAACTATCATCTCAACAATATGTTTAGGGCTCTTTAAGAAGAAAGCAGCCTAAGAAAGGTGGTTTTTAATTATGAAGGAATTTAAGTACGTTATTACAGATGCAGAAGGCATACATGCTCGTCCAGCAGGAGAGCTTGTAAAGGCTGCTAAGGAATTTAGCAGTAAGATTACAATTATTAAGGATGGCAAGTCAGGAGACTGCAAGAAAATCTTCGGTGTTATGGCACTTGCAGTAAAATGTGGAAATGAAGTTACAATTACTGTAGAAGGTGAAGATGAAGAGGCTGCAGCAGCTAAGATTGAAGAATTCATGAAGAGCAATATGTAGCAGTCAGGAGGTGCACATGAATAAATATACTGGAAAAAGTGTATTTGGAGGCATTGCTATAGGTAAGATAATGGTGTATGAGAAAGGTGAACATCAGGTTAAGCGTGTAAAGATTACTGATGCAGAAGCAGAGAAGAACCGTTATTATGAAGCTGTAGAAATAGCCTTTAAACAACTGGGGGAACTTCATGATAAAGCACTTCGCGAAGTTGGCGAGGCTAATGCGGCAATATTTGAGATTCATCAGATGATGCTTGAGGATGACGATTATAAGGAATCTGTTGAGCATATTATCGAGAGTCAGATGGTGAATGCAGAATATGCCATAGCCCAGACAGGGGATAATTTTTCACAGATGTTTGCAGCCATGGACGATGAATATATGCGTGGAAGAGCAGCAGATGTCAAAGATATTACAGAAAGACTGTTAGGAATACTTTCTGGCAATACAGGAAGCGGTGTAGATGTAGACGAGCCTGTTATTATGGTGGCAGAGGATCTGGCACCATCAGAGACAGTCCAGATGGATAAGAGCAAGATATTATCATTTGTTACACAGAAGGGTTCAGTTAATTCACATACTGCCATTCTTGCAAGAACAATGGGAATTCCGGCTTTAATTGGTTCAGATATTGTTATTGATGAATCTCTTAATGGCAAGCTTGGCGTTGTCGATGGAACTAACGGTGTCGTATATATTGAACCTGATGAGGCAACCCTGTCAGCAATGCAGGAGGAACAGCGCAAAGACAATGAGAAGAAAGCTCTTTTGCAGGAACTTAAAGGCAAGGAAGATGTGACTTTAGATGGCAAGAAGATTAAGCTTTACTCTAATATTGGTAACATTAAGGATCTCGCAAATGTTATTGCCAATGATGCAGCAGGAATCGGACTGTTTCGAAGTGAATTCATATATCTTGAATCTGATACATTTCCAACAGAAGAAGAACAGTTCAACATATATCGTACTGTAGCTGAAAGCATGGCTGGAAAACCGGTAATTATAAGAACTCTTGATATCGGTGCTGATAAGCAGTGTGATTATTTCGGACTGGATAAAGAGGATAATCCTGCTCTTGGTCTTCGTGCAATAAGAATATGTCTTACAAGACCTGAGATATTCAAGACACAGTTGCGCGCCCTTTACAGAGCAAGTGCGTATGGAAACATATCTATCATGTATCCTATGATAATCAGTGAACAGGAAGTTGATAAGATTAAGGTTATTGAGAATGAAGTTAAGGCTGAGCTTACAGAGCAGGGAATTGAATTCGGTAATCCTAAGAGTGGAATTATGATTGAGACTCCAGCTGCTGTAATTATGAGTCGCCAGCTTGCTAAGAAGGTGGATTTCTTCAGTATCGGAACTAATGACCTGACACAGTACACGCTTGCGATTGACCGTCAGAATACAAAGCTTGATGATTTCTATGATGCTCATCATCCAGCCATTCTTGCCATGATAAGAATGGTTGTTGAGAATGCACATGCAGAGGGAATCTGGGCTGGTATATGTGGTGAACTCGGTGCAGACACAACACTCACAGAAGAATTTCTTAAGATGGGTGTCGATGAGCTTTCAGTTTCAGCAGGCAAGGTGCTGGCTGTAAGAAAGGTGATTCGTGAGACGAGGATTTCTTAGGGAAACTGTTGTAAGGGTATTGTTGAGAGTTCTTTGGTTAGTGAGCGTTCTGGGTGTGCTTTTGCAATTTTCCTATAAGAAACATATTTATTAAGCATTGATAGGTTAATTCACCAATAAAATTGAAAAATATGGAATAAAAAGCCTATAAGAGCGGTCAACTCGAGACATCTTATAGGCTTTTTTAATTAAAAACAAGACAAAGATAGCAGACATATATAAAATAAACCTATAAGTGTTGTAAAAATACGACTATTGATAGGTATCATAATAAGGAGAATCAGCTAATGGTAAAGAAAATAGTGAGAGACCCATTCTTTCTGGCACAGAAATCAGTGGATGCAACAGAGTCGGATAAACAGGTGGTTACAGATTTACTTGATACATTAATAGCCAATCTTGACCACTGTGTCGGGATGGCTGCTAATATGATTGGAGTCAAAAAGAATATTATTGTGGTGGCAGCAGGACCATTTCAGTTTCCAATGATTAACCCGGTAATAACTAATAAGTCGGGAGAATACCAGACTGAGGAAGGATGCTTGTCATTAGAAGGTGTGCGTCCATGTACGAGATATCAGGATATTGAAGTGGATTATCTTGACAAGAATTTTAAGAAACAGCATAGAAAATATTCAGGTTGGACAGCGCAGATAATCCAGCATGAGATTGACCATTGTAATGGGGTTGTAATATAAGATAATTGTTATATAGGAAGGCAAATTGTACCCATCGTGTCCTTGACACGGGGGTACAATTTTTTAAAATATCCGACAGAGGTAATTTGAATATAGAGCAGGCACTTTTCTTTAAAGAATAGTGCTGCTCTATATTTTTGAGAGAAAAGTGTAATATATCATACACCTTTTCTCTGATTTTTCCATATAATTTGATGAACTTTTTAAAATCTCACGCCGTATATCATGCGGTGTTTTTAAGAATATTTTTCAATAATTCTTAAAAATTCACAAAGTGTTACAGTAGGTACATCGCGTGTAATACCATTCTTGTTTCCATCAATGCATTTTATTCGACAAATAAATCGATCAACATATTCTATAACAAACAGGTTGTCAGAGATAATGATGCAGCGGCCTCGTTTAATTTGATTTTTTTATTTTAGATATTTTTGCCTTAATACTGAAATCATTTTTGGGGATATTTCCTGATAAAACTTATTTTTCAGTTATACACACAAAGGTTTGCTATATTCACTTTCTTTAATACCAGATTAACTAGAATTGTCGGATACCATTGATTCACTTAAATTTTTAAGATTTATTACTGCGGTAGCTGCAAGATGTGGTCAGATGGTTAATGTGGCAGAAATTGCAAGAGACGCAGATATTAATCAGACACAGGCAAAAGATTGGCTTGGGATTTTGGAGACTCTTGGAATTATTTTTTATCTTCATCCGTATTCTCATAATCTGCTAAGGCGTCTTGTAAAAACTCCAAAGTTGTATTTTTATGATACGGGGCTGGTATGTTATCTTACAAAGTGGAACAGTGCTGAAACATTAGAAAGCGGGGCTATGTATGACGCAATTTTAGAAAATTATGTGGTTGCGGAAATTAGGAAAACTTATCTTAACTGTGGAAGAGAACCATATATGTATTATTACCGCGATAAGGATGTCAAAGAAATTGATATTGTATTAGAACACGATGGAATATTGAATCCAATAGAAATTAAGAAAACTTCAAATCCAGGAACAGAAT
>ENA-OPSM01000540-OPSM01000540.1-human-gut-metagenome-genome-assembly--contig:-NODE-540-length-13890-cov-1.808168_pt1 | contig 13890 bp, 13 predicted proteins | sample MGYA00241457_ERZ501906 | MGnify/ENA primary metagenome ERZ501906 (study PRJEB25962, sample SAMEA2042451) | human gut metagenome | biome: human gut; feature: human-associated habitat; material: faeces...
AAACGCTTGTCTGAGGTGGTTTCCACATTAAAATCGCATATTATGAAAAAATGCCATTGCGCTACGATTGATTCTCGTATTTGTTCAGGGATAGAATATGTTCCAACGCTTATGATTGTGGATGAATCATCTATGATGAGTCTTCGACATGCGTCGGGTATTGCGAAATTTTCTCGTAAGTGTCAGCTTGTTTTTGTAGGAGATGCCAATCAGCTTGGTAGTATTGATGTTGGATGTGTGTTTGCTGATATTTGCAGTTTGGATTTTATTCCAAAGACGATGTTGACACATTGTTATCGTGCAAACAGTCAGTTGATTATTAGCAATGCCAATTCTGTGTTACAGGGTTTGCCATTTAAGAATTGTCGTGTGGATGGTACTTCGTTTGTTTATTATCCGGAAATTGCAGATGATATGAATTATGTCAATCATTTGGTTACTTTGTATCTGGATTACTTACAGCAAGGTATAGATTTCCATGAAATCACAGTGTTATCTCCCATGCGTCGAGGTCTTGTTGGCGTTTCCAATTTGAATTTGGTGCTACAGGAAAAGTTGAATCCAAAGTATGAGCCTGCCAGTGGTTCACCACAAGACAAGCAGTTGCAAGACGATTTGAAAGATGAAAATTGGATTACGACCAGAGGGTTTGAGATTCCGAACACTTACTGTGCCGGATTTAACAAGACTTATACGAGGCTTCGTATCGGAGATAAGGTCATGCAGACGACAAATCGTTCGGATGCAACCTACAAAATGAAATCCGGTGATGGTGGTGGAGATGGTATTTTTAACGGGGATTGTGCGATTATCACGGGATTTCGTCAGAAGCAAGTGACCAGTCGAAGAATCGAGCAGTATATTATGATTGAGACTGATGACGACCGAGTATATGAAATCAAAAATGTTTATTTTGATGAGTTGACGCTTGCGTATGCCATGACGATTCATAAGGCACAGGGCAGTGAGTGGGATGTTGTGATTCTGTCTGTTCCTGCCAGTGTGTATGGCATGAATCAGTCATTTAGTTTTGCAAATCGTAATCTGCTGTTTACGGGTTTGACCCGTGCTAAAAAGTCTGAAACGATTATTGGTTCATTGTATTCGATTGACCGTTGTATTTCGACTTTGCCGTACAAACGCAATTCGATTTTACCAAATCGGTTGACGGATGCTACGATTTAGAGTTTAGAAACGAAAGGGGGTGATGGCATGGGTAGTTCGTTTATCAAGCAACCACCATATCATACGATTAGTCATGGTGCTTTAGATGGCAGAACTCCAGTCGGATATTGTTGGTGTGACTTGCATAAGGGGTATCTGATGGTTCCGCATTTGAAAAAGCATGATTGTATCGGCAAAGGTTGCGTTTGGTTTCAACCAAATCCGAACCATCCATTTTTGGGTGAAAAGGAATTTTCAAAGTCAAAACGAAAACTTCGGCAACTTTGTGATTCCTTGTTTGATTCCGGAGAAATATCCCATAGTGTCTATTACGAAATGCGTAGGCATTTACGCACTATGACACGACATGTTGATATGGAGCGGTTTATGACCCATTACAAGAAATACATAGTCTTGAATGAAGAAAAGATATAAGGAGTGATGATATGAAATTAACTTGTCCACATTGTCATGAAACGATTGTTTTGCCCGAAAATGAGGAGTCAAGACTCATGCTACAGTTGCGGGATGACTTGTTTTGCGAGTCTGTAGACCAAGCAGTGGCTGAACGGATGTTATTAAAGCAAAAAGAGTATGACGCTGCCACATTGCAGGCTGCCTCAGAGCATGAACGACTTCTCGCTGAACAGCGTGAGCAGTATGAATCCAAGTTGCAAGAGCAGAAAGCAATGTTGGAGTATTATAAAGACTTGAAGTTACAGGCATCGACAAAAATGGTCGGAGAAACTTTAGAACAACATTGCATGACCGAATTTAACCGGATACGCATGACGGCATTTCCTCATGCCTATTTTGAGAAAGACAATGACGCATCTGGCGGAAGCAAAGGTGATTTCATCTACCGGGAACTGGATGAAGACGGAGATGAAATCCTCTCTATCATGTTTGAGATGAAAAATGAGATGGACACGACGAAAACAAAGCATAAAAACGAGCATTTCTTTGCTAAATTAGACAAAGACCGCACTGCAAAATCATGTGAATATGCTGTTCTTGTATCATTGTTGGAATCTGACAGTGAGTTTTATAACACAGGAATTGTTGATGTGTCGTATCGCTATGAGAAGATGTATGTTATCCGTCCTCAGTTTTTTATCACATTGATTACTTTGTTACGAAATGCCGCTCTTCGTAGTTCATCGTATCGAAAGGAATTAAAGACTCTGCGACAGCAGTGTGTAGATGCTGTCTCTTTGGAACATCAGATTCATGAATTTCAAACGGAATTTCATGACCAGTATGATGTGGCAAATGACCGGATTGATACTGCCATTATGGATATTGATAAATCCATTTCAAAATTAGAGCAAATTCGTAAGAATTTACTGTCTGCATCCAAGCATTTGAACAAAGTTGGTTGCAAAGTGGATGATTTTGAAATTTTTTCAACCAAAAACGATTAACCAATTTCTGTTATTTTTGGTAAATCACTTGATTTTTTACACCAATCCAGTATAATATCTCATAAATAAGGATTTATGAAAGGGGATGAGTTCCATGAAGCCGATTCGTGAGAATAATTATAATGTGTCCATTGGTGTCTGTAACCGATTCACAATGGATTGGTGTAATTTAGTTCGTAATTATCATGGTTGTAATTCCGTACCGGAAGATATGTGGAAGTCTTATTCCAAGTATCTGCAACAGGAATTTGCAGACCTGTCGGTTTGTGACGATTATTGTATGTTTTTGACATTACAATCTGCATCGCAGTTGTCGAAATGGATTCGTTGTGTTATTCAGTATCAGCCTGTGGTGATGGCTGTTTGATAAAATTAGGGCATTTTGGTAAAAATGTCCTTTTTTTATTGCAAACTATTTTGTTATTTGATATACTTTTAGTAGCAAGATACTGGTTCGCAGTACGCAGGAATACTAAAAAGCTGTTCGAGCAAGGTGATATAAACATCACATGGATTGCTGAGACATATCCTGTATGGTATTTGTCTATCGGTATCGTGTGATGTTTTTTTTATATCATCAAAGAAAGTGAGGTAATTGCTATGGCACAAGGTATTTCTACAGATTTGGTTCGTAACAGTGTGAAAGAAAAGACCCGGTATTTCAATGAGTATCTGATTTATCAGGCGACACTTTCAATGAACCGAGACCGCCATGAAAAAGACGAAGAGCATTATGCTATCAGTGAACTGAAAAAGTTTCGAGCAGATGTGATTGGTCGGATGGATGTCGATTTGGATTCAGCAGGTCGTGTCGCAATGATGAATGCATTGAATGACACATTGTCTGAGTATGGTCATAATCCATCATGGAATGTAACAAAGTATACTGATTATCTGCAGGATTTCGGACGACTGTCCGGTCTTATCGGGTCCAATGTATCGGCAGAAGTAGATGCAAACGCACATTATTTACCATTGTCCCCGTATGATGACAGATTTGCAAATCATGAGTTTATGATTCGTAACGGACAAATGATGTTTGCGGATATGACAGAACGGGATGCAAACGGCAATCCGATGATGGAACATGCGTATCGACTTCCCAGTGCAGATTCTAAGTCTGAAACAATGGACACTTATTTCAACAATGCACATCCGGAAGGGATTGATAAGCAGAGAGATTCTGCGATGTTGATTCAGTCAGAATCCGATGAATGTGGTGTTTCCCGATTCTTTCCGTTTATGGAAAATTCGGATGCAAAACGCCGGATATTAACGGATTGGGTGCATAGTGTTGGCGAAGATAATTTCATCTCGGATGAAACTCTGGATAAATCCGTACAGTTGTTGCAGCGGATGCAGGATAACGGAATTGAGTTTACACTGGAACCCGATACTTATCGGGGTCAGTTGAAAGCCAATATTTCCGGAACAAAGATTTCTGTCCGTGTTATGGACACGAAAGCGAATGAACGATATGTTGGCAGAGTGTATGATAATGGTTTGTCCATTTATTACACGACCAATATTAAAGAAAAAGTCGTAGGTAAGGACGGAAAGACCCGTATCATGACAAAGGGATATGACAATCCGTCTGTGGATGAGATGTTCAATCTTTTACAGTTCGCTCGTGGTGAATCTGTTATGCGAACGGATGATTCCGGATTACAGGTTGGTTCTGTCGGAGAGTATAAACAGCAGCAGAGAGTGTCTAAGAATGGTTATTACTACAGACCTCGTGCCAATACTGCATATTATTCCGGCAAGCATTATTCCAGTGTGGTACGCACGGATGAAGCAGGTAATGCGGTGTTATTACATATTGACAACAATCGAAGTGCTACTTCGATGTCATTTGAACAGAAAGATGGTACACCAAATACGGCATATGCCGAAGAGTATTTGCGAGATGCTATTTCTACGGCATCGGACAATTTCGATGCGATTTTTGATGTGGACCGTCTGATGCAGGAAGCGAAAGACCATGCTAATGATTTGGATTATTCGTTTGAGTTTTCCGGACAGGATGAGATTGCGGCAGTACAGGAGAATTACTGGAACATTCTTACCGGTAAGTCTCAGACTTTGTTAAAATATAATGTAACCGCCGATACAATCCAGATGGCAATTATGGATGGAACGGATGTGTCTGAGTTGCAGTATTCCGGTACGCCGGAAGAGATTGTAAAACAGCATTATGCAGATATGAAGCAGATGTCTGTTGGTTCGTTTGAGCCGGATGCATCCGGTAAGCGATTTGACCCAGTAAATGTGTCGTCTTATATGACTTCGGAACATGGTGTGTTCCGCAATAATGCCAATATTATTGCCGCACTCCGTACTTTGAAAATTGGTGCAGATGAGTTAAAAGGCGATGATTTTTATAATAAAAATGTTGCTGACCGTCTGATTGAATATGATACCCCTGTCAAGGGTAGAGAGAGCGAATACATGCCACCTGTCCGTATGAGTCAGCACGCAAATCCGTTCATCAAATCAATGGGTGAGTACATTGTGAATACAATTCGAGAGTCCGGTGCTGAGGTGGATGAGAAAGATGTCATGATTGATTGTAATGGTATTGTCCATTATACAGCAAAGCAGCGTATCCGTGAAGTCATTACACAGAAAGATGGTGTACAGTACCGTGATGTAGAGGGTGTTATTGGACAGATATTCCCGATTGATGAAGAGAAGAGAACGGTGTATACCCAGTTTGCCGGAAGTGATAACTATATGTTCTCTCCGGGATATGAGGCGTATGTTGTTCCTCAGAAGCCGGGCGAGCATAAGTCGATGGAAGAGAGAACCAGACTTCGTGGTTATGAGCAGGTTATGAAGTCAGCGATTCAGTATCAGATTCGTTCGGATATGATGGCAGGTGCAAGCGGTCGTATCGGAAGTACAACATCCGTGAATAACGCTTATCATCATCTGTATAATACTCGATATGACCTTGATAAAGAGTATCAGGCGCAGATGATGGATGGCATGGAGCCGGAGTTGTTAGATGCGATTATCAAGACAAATTCTCGCAGAGTTCGTTACAGCAATGTCATTCAAGAGGGTTCTTCGGTCAATGCGGATTATCAGTATGAGATGTCGAAGATTCGTGGTATGCGTCCGACCGAAGCCATCAATGATAATGTCGTAGACCCGTTTGTTTTGACAGGTCGTAGAAATATGGCAATCATTGATGAGCAGAGCGATGGTTATTTTGACCGTTCATTATCCGCTACATCCAAGAATCAGTCTTCGGTGCGTTATCTGGTCGAGGGTGCAACCGTTAGTGATGATGGAGTTATTACGCCGGGTGATAAGAACGATGAAGCTCCGCTTATGAAACTGGATATTTTCAGAAATAAGGATTTTAATCCTTGGGACCGAAATTTGATGGCGGCAACACAGGTGCTTACTTGTCGTCGTATTGCAAAGAGTGTCAATACGGCACAAATGACTTTCGGCGGTTGGACTTTTGATGATGGTTATGTTGTATCTAAGAAGTTTGCCGAAGAGAATCCGATTCGTGGTGTTGGTGATAAATTCCGACCATTAACGGTTGGCGATAAAATCAGTGATATGAACGGAAATAAGGGTGTTATCGCTCTTGTGGTTGACCCGGAGATGTCAGATGAAGAGGCGGCGAAGAAACAACTGACAAAAGAGGTTGCTTGGTTTAGAGCTAATCCGACTTTGGATGTTGTCGGAGCACCATTTTCCGGAACATCTCGATTCAATGGTGGTTCTATCCGTACTCTGATGGAGCATCCAAAGGATTTGGTATCACCGGATGGCAAAGTATTTGAGGGTTGCATGGGTGAAACCGAATATATTATTACGGATAAACCAGTTGATGAGAAGACGCATGTGTATGGCGAAACTGAATTAGCACAGGGTAAAGGTCGTAAAGCCAGTAGTCAGCTTGCATGGGCATTAAATGCAAAGGATTGTAATGCCATCATGCGTGAGTTTTATGGTGCGAACAACGGTGCAACACAGAATATGCGTGAGTATCTGATTGCGATTGGTTTGGACATGGATGAGGTCGGTGGACTTCGTACTTCGTATGTACCACATGAGGGCGAACAGCGTCATGTATTTAAGCAAAAGGAACTTCGTCATAAAGGCGATGATGCATCAAAGCCTGTTGATTACTCTGGTATGAAACGGGAATTTGGCAATGAGATTGCTAAGACCGGTGGTTTCTTAGAAGTACCGTTTGCACTTAAATTCCCAAGAGATGGTCATACGATGGATACCGGGGAGACCGAGGGAACACATCTTGTACCAGTTCTCAGTTCGTATCTGCGTAGTGGTCAGACATTCCAAGATGGTACAGTGTCCGTGCATGATTATACGAATCATTATCTGAATCTGTATGAGCAGACACTTCGTTATCGTCAGTATGAAGTGGATGGCGATTCTGCAGGTATGGAAAAGGCACAGCGTATTGCTCAGAGTGAGTACGATGCGATTGCCAATGATATTATCCATCGTAAGATTGATATGAAGAGCAGTGTGTTCAAAGAGGAAATCATGGCACATAAGTTGCCAAATTCTACGACAGCGGTTTGGACGGCTGACCCTCGACTTGCGATTGATGAGGTCGGTATGGGTTCTGCAATGGCAGAGTCTATGGGTGTCAAAGACGGTGACGATATTATGATTTGGCGTGACCCAATGCTTCGTTCCAAGGGTATTGGTTACAGAAAAGTTGTTGTTGATGAAGATATTATTGGTGTTTCTATCAATCCTGTTATGGATAAACAATTTGATGGAGACTTTGATGGTGATTCTGTTGGTGGTGCTAAGTTAAATACCGAAGCAGCTCGTAGAGAAGCAAAAGAGAAGTTTACGGTACAGGCAATGTTGTTGGATGATGGTGTCGGCAAGTTAGGCGAACATCCATTGTTGTTACAGGGTGGTCTGGATATGGCAACAGCAGGATATGAGCATCCGGAGTTGGCACAGAAGCGTATGGAGTTAGAAGCAAGAGCCAATGACTGCGAGAAGCGTTATGTGAATGCTGAGGCAGATGAGAAGCGTGAAATCGTCAAGGAGCGTCAGCAAATTGCGGATGAATTGAATGATTATGTTCACGATTGTCTCCGTAATGAGTTCGGTGGTGATATGATTTGCTTTAAGGATGCAAAGTCTTATGCAGCCAGTGCAGAGCATATGGTCATTGACGGTGCAAAAGGTAATTATGGTAAGTTGGCAGATTGTTTTAAGTATACAGGTATTACTTGTGATACGAAAGAGGTGGACGGTGAGACCAGATTAGACCTTGATACCGTGACGGATATTGGACACACTATGGCAGTTCGTAAGGATGCCAGTGATGTGCAATATGCAACTGCTGTTAAGTCATTTGGTACAGGTATTGCCGGAATGTTCTCACAGCGAGGTATGTCAGCACTTAGAAATTTTGCTCCAATGGCGGTGCTTGAGTCTACTTATCCGGTTACACAGTCAGTGCTCCAGTCTAAGCATGACCCGGTAGAAGCCAGACATAAGTTTGGTGTTCTGCAAAGTGGCGCAAAGGATTTGTGGGACGGTTATCGTGTTGGCGTGGATGAACAGACCGGAATCATGATGGCTCTTGATAAGTCGAATGATGAGCGTATGACAACAGATGAGTTTGTAAAGAACTTTATGTATGTCTATACTTCAAAAGAGGGTCTGGGCGTTGATATTAACGAGGACTATGTTCATCAGATTGCTGACATTATGTCTGAGGATGGTTATGTGATTGGTTTGACTGAGTTTGGCAAGAAGCATGGCAGTATCATGGATAAGATGACTTATGGTGGAAAATTCGAGGATTTACGGGAAGCTGCCAAGCAGGGTCGTAATATCTTCGAGGGTAAGTACAATCATCAGTTTGCTCCATCTGCAATTCGTAATAATGAAGATGCAATGGCTTACGGCAGTGGTGGTTTGAAGTCCATTCAGAAGTCGGATACGAAAATGGTGACACCAAAGGTGGCAAAGCCAGTAAAAGAAGTAGTTGCAGAGACTGTATCAAGACATGATGCAGAATCCATGTTTGCGGAGATTGCGGCAGCGGATGAAACAAACACATCTCATGATGTTGATTTCGGGGATGCCTGAGTTATAGGGGAGTGGGCATAGCCCGCTCCCTTGTTTTTTGATAAAAAGGAGTGTATGTTATGATTAAGAAAGGAACTATGTTATATTGGTGTGCTGATGATTTAAGAGATTCTGAGGTACATCGTGCGGTTGTTCATAAAGATTTTAAGGATTCTGATAAGCGGTTACAGGCGCAACTTATCAATGAAAAAGGTCAGCCGTCTTTTGTGGTTGGTTGGAAGTCTGAGGACCAGAACCAAAAATGGTTTACGGATGAGAAAGATTGTCAGAGCCATATCGAAGACCGATTGAATGAGTTTGCCGAGGGACTGCATGAATGGGAGCAGGAGACCGGACAGAATGAAATGACGGACGATAAGTTAAACGATATGGAAGCTGAGTTTAACAAGACGCATGGTCTGTCTGCATTTGGCGTTGATGTTAGTAAGCCTGTTACAAAGCCAGTGATGGAATCTCAGAAGTCGGTAACGCAGGAAAAGAATATTGTACAGGAACAGTCACGCCGGACACTTCCCGATGTGGAGATAGCGGCAACGGATGATATGAGTTTGGAATGTGAATAGAAAGGAGTGGTTTATATGATGTTTACGAATGTAGCATCGAAAAAGACATTGGACAAAAAGAATGAATATCTGCAGTATCAGAGTCCGGAAGATAAGGCTGTGATTGATAAGTTGAGTCAGGAGTTGTGGTCTGTGGATGAGGAATCGGTTCGGTATATTGAGAACAGCAAAATGCCACCGGAAAAGAACAATTTTGACCAGATGAATAAGTTTTTTCATATGCAAATGTTTTCTATGTGCCTACAGCCGTTACAGCGTGGTATGCGTCCGGGTAATTTAGTCGAAAGTTTTTTGATGTATAAGACGATGGCATTACTTAATAAGGATTTCCGGGATAATGTTCATGCTACGGTTTCTCGTTCGTTTTTGCCATTGGCTGAGAAGATGGCAAATAAGCCGGGAGCAAGTCAGAAAATTATCAATCGTAGGGATGCTATTTTGCGAGAAGCAAATGGCGGCAGACTGCCACTGGATGAGCATACGGCTGCACTTATTCGTATCGGTATTTGTCGGTCGGCATATAATATGTCCAGAGAGCCGGGAGTAGATGTGGGCGAGGTTATGCAGAAATACAATCAGGCAATTTCCAATCTTGAGGGCTGTATGAAGCAGGACGGTGTAGATTTCAATGCGACAGATACGGAGATGCGGACGATTGTGGGTCGTTATATTGATAAAGACCCAAAGGTCGCTGATATGTTTGCCGAGACCAGTTATGGCGGTATGAAGCGTAGTGATTTCCATACTGAGACTTATTATGAAGCAGATGAACACGGCAAACCGATTGAGCATACGAAAGAGGTATGGCGTGGTGAATTTGAAGCGGCTGACGGAACTTCGTATACTGGTGGTTTCAGCCCTCGTTTTCCACAGTCAGAGCAGAGTTATCAGTCTTTTATTTATGGAGCAATGAATCAGAAGATGCATGATTGTATCAATGGTACGGAGTTGTTTCAGACTATCAATACGGATTCTCCATCCAAATTGTATGATGCAACCGGACGGTTGGATTATTGGATGCAGCAGGATGGATTTAGTGAGAAAGACATCATGGAGATGCAGAAAAGTTGTTTTGACGCATCGTTACATGATATTCATGATACGGAACCGGGTGTCTGGAATGATTTTGAGAATGTGTATCGAAATGAACAGACGAAAGCCTATCAGCGGTCACAGCGTGGACATGAGTTCGACGATATGTTCCAGAGCGGTCCCGATATGCAGGGTCAGTATGTGTAAGGGGGTGTTCGTATGAAAGTTACGAAGCATTATGGGACAAAAAAGAACGAAGAGAATGATGCTAAAGAGCAGATTAGTCTGACCCCCGGTACAGATGCTTATGATAGTTATGAAGATGGATTGCAGTTACATAATCCATTTTCACCGGATGATTCGTTTCATGATGAGTTGGAGTCAGCCAATGCCGAACATGCGAAAATGATGGATGAAAAGCGATTAAGGTCAAAGAATCGGTCTTTGACCAGTCAGCAGCAGTATCGGCATCGTATGGCAAAAGAGGATATGTTCCGTGAAGTAAAAGATACGGCAATGGATATGGCTTTGAAAACAGAGACAAAAGAGGACGATAAGGTTGCTGCAGGTATCAATCGAAAAGGATTGGAAGGTTTGGTGTTGGATGAGGGTGTTACGGAAGATGAATATCTTCCGAAAGTTCTCAGTAAGTATATGGATTAGAAAGGAGCGATTTGTATGGCACAGGATAAACAGGGGCAACAATCACAGAGTGTACTTGGTGGTGAAACCGATTTTTTTACAAGCTGTACGAACGGTTTTGCGCATCGATTGTCGATTGAGAAAGCGAAGCGAAAAGCTGGTGTGAAAGAAAAAGTGAGTTTTACCTCTGAGGAACAGCAGAAAGGACCCAGTGCTGTCACTTTGTTTGCGAATGGTATGACGAGAGGAATGAGTCCTATGATGCGACCGGGACGACCATTGCCCAATGTACCGGGCATGGATACCAATAACCAATATTTGGATGGACCGGAGTTTTGATTGACAGATTTGGAATACCCTGTTATACTGATTTATGAGATTATTTGTTGTTTGTTTCATTGAAAAATTTTACATAAACAGTAAAGGAGATTTTATTATGAAGCAGACAAAAAAGAAGATAGGTCAGGTTGAGTTTATTCAGAATGTGGCAAAGCGTTCTGGTTTGTCAAAATCCGATGTGCGTAAAGTGTATGATGCCATATTGGATGAAATTGTCGATAATACGGCAAATGATGTCCGTGTTACATTTCCGAATTTCGGTGCATTTTATGCGATTAAGCATAAAGGTCATCATGTGCAGTATGGTGATGCAGCGATTAGCGATTATATGAATCTGAAATTTTCAGCAACCCGTAAAGTAAATCAGATTCTGCAGGATAGACAATCTGAGACAGCAAGTTGTGATGAGGGGAGTTGATACTCCCCTCATTTTTTTTGTGAACATATTCGTAATTTCCTCATAAACGAGTTGAAAAACAACTTTTTCTGTGCTATAGTATAAAGAAAAAGATGAAGAAATGAGGTATTATTATGTTAAAAAAAGATTCAGCAACAATGAAAACGCCCCGTGCCAGAAAGCGTCGGAGCAGAGTGACCCGTGTTGTATGTGGATTTGCGATTTTGTTAATTGGTGTTGGTGTAACATCTACGGCACTTCGTTTATGGAATAATGCACATTTAACAAAAACGGATAAGGTACATAAGAATGAAGCTGCGATTGAACAGCAGGTGCTTGATAATGTTGATACATCGGATTTACGGGATTTATCTGGAGAGAAGCCTGTTTCGATTGAGCAGTCTGTTTTCTTGGTTGGTAAGAAGCCTGCAGATGACAGTATTAAACAGGGGAATGATACGACTGTGACTATTCTTGATACCGGATATGTCAGTGGTTCTGCATATAAGAAATTGTTGACAAAGAAACAGAGTGCATCGAATGTAATGTACATTAAGGTTTCTATCAAGAATACAGGCAAGAAAACCATTGCCGCCGTAAATGCCTGTCCACTTATGACATTTGGTGCAAATGAGGTTGTTAAGAATGATGCTAAATATCCGGATGGTAAAGTGATTTACGGGGGATTCTCTGCAACGGGTAATGTATTTGTTGGTAACAAGGTATTGACCAGTGATGCAAAGAAGATTGGTGCAGGAAAGGAACTGACGGCAGTATATCTGTTTGATGTAACCGGACATAAGAATGATAAACAGACAAAGCAATTATCTGTTTATGTGAATCAGAATGACCAAAAGGTTCTTACACATCAGTATACAATGAAGGAGTGATTTTTGTGAAAAAATATCATGTCATTTATTTGATATTGTTGCTGTTTGTGTTAGCCGGGTCTGCGGTGTTTGGTTGTCTTTGTTTTCAATATAATCGTTTGCCGGAAGGATGTATCATTATCGGTGGTGTTATTTTGATATTGACTTTCTCTTATATGCTGCATGTGAATAGTTTAGTGGCAGATAAGAAGATGATGATAGATGCCGCCGGGTTTCCGATGGTGTCGATTGATTGTGTGTGCAAATTGAATGGAGAGCGTACAGGGTCTACTTGTATGCTCGAATTTCATAAGTATGGTGTGTTGATTGATTCTGAGGATATCCCATACGATTTGATTGAATATCCGGAAATTGATTATGAGATACCGGATGATTTTCATATCCGTTTGCATTGTCTGATTGACGGTACGGATTATATGTTTTTGTTTATTACGAACAGTTTGATTAAGGTAAAAGCTGCAAAGCAGATTTTGGAGCAGAATGTTGGAATGATGAAACGGCTCTGAGGTTTTGTATTTGGCGATTCTAGGCGTTTTATGTTTTTTAGGGTACAATTTGTAAGGAGTGATGGTATGACGGCTGTAATAACGGAATATGCGCTTGCATATGCCGATATACATAATCATGGGTTCTCGGAACATGAACCTTATGTACACGAATTGCATAATATGCCATTGTCGGAATGTCAAGTGACGATGCAGAAATTCAAAGATTTTGGATTTCAGAAAGTTTGTCTGTTTGTATTGCCGAAAAAGGCGTTGGAATCGTATACATGGAATTATGTTCATTCTCATGAAGTGACTGGAAAGGAGACTTGATATTCATGTATTTTGCAAAGAGATTAGAAGACGGGCACTGGATTGCATTGTGTACGGATGATAGTTTTGTGGTGGATGAGTCGATTGGACTTCATTATGAAGACCATACTTTAGAAAATTGGATGGATGTTGTTTTGTTTTGTAATCAGAAGAATAAAGAGTTAAATAAAAATGCTGATTTATGAGCAAAAGGGTTGACATAGATGGAAGATTATGGTATATTTATAAATGAGCAGAGCGAAACCAAAGTGATATGAGACAGGATGCAATATCATTCTTTTTGTTGCAAAGTTAGAACTTACTTGTGTTTCTCATTTGTTTCTTCCTTAATAATCAACAGTTTTCGATTTTGATTTCGTTGTTGAAACATGTTGGAAAAAAGACACTTATTGTTGGCGGACAGTGCGTGTCTTTTTTTTGTTGTAATTTCTGGAAGTTTGTGATAATATTGATATATCAAGGTTTTAGATATCATGAAATTATAAGAAAGTGAGGTTTTTGTTTATG
>ENA-OPSM01000581-OPSM01000581.1-human-gut-metagenome-genome-assembly--contig:-NODE-581-length-13206-cov-2.080222_pt1 | contig 13206 bp, 22 predicted proteins | sample MGYA00241457_ERZ501906 | MGnify/ENA primary metagenome ERZ501906 (study PRJEB25962, sample SAMEA2042451) | human gut metagenome | biome: human gut; feature: human-associated habitat; material: faeces...
TGCATTGTGAAATATTCAAAATCTGCATCTGGATCATGCTTAATAATTACATTAAAATAAGGTTTGTCACCTTTAAGATAAGGGACATCTATTAAAATTGTTCCATCTTTGGTACAAGTAATAACCGTAAATAACTCTCGTATATCCTGTTCAATCATGGATTCATATTTGTTATTCTCCATGCCATTGCACTGACCTGATGCAATTCGTTCTTTTACAAATTCTAATGATTTACCCATCCTGTTCTCCTATTTCTACTCGATCTTCATTCAACAAACCAAATTTTCGTAAATAATACTGTTTGGTTTTGTCATCGACTCTACAACAAAAATTATGTCTTCCTGATTTCTGTAAAGATAATGTATTGATATTAAGTTCTGCATTCATAATAATCAGTAATTCGTTTAATGTAATATCATAACAATGAAACGTTTCGCCTATTAAAAGCTTATAATATTTCTTCTCTAATTCTGTTATTTTTCTCACCTACTTTCACAACCATATGAAATGTGGTTTTCTTACTGGTTTATTCTCTTTAATGATTGGAAATCTGAACAGAATTGTTCTTTAATTTATTGTTGCTTGCTTCAGAAAATATTTGATATGCAGATTTATATTTGCCCCTTTCGTCCATAAGATCGACACTAAACAATTCCTTGAAAAACTTTTTATGTGCTTCAATTTGTTCTTGATCAGATACTCTTTCACCTTCATTTATATCATAATTTATAATTCTTATCGCTCTATCTAAGTCCAATAGATCACCTCCTCGAATGAAACGTTTCATGTGGTTTTTCAACCTCTGAAATCCTTGATTTTATGGCATTTCAGAGCCATACTCTCTATTACTTAATCAACAATAACAAGCTTAATCTTTTTAACACAGATTTCATATCTATTATCTACCAATATAATGAAAATCCCCTCATCTTCTTGAATAGAAATTTGACTATTTAATGTTACAGTTTCGTCACCATAGTTACCATCTGAAACCATTTCACATAAAGTTTTTTGAGGATCTTCTGGATAAACAGCAACCAAATGAAACCCACATACATCTTCACATATCCATTTCTTCAAACCTTCACCTCATTAAGAAACCAAAATTTACTGTGCTTTTAATAATTTGTTATAAACACCTCTTTTGCATTGGAATTTCCTTTCCCACATGCCATATATGTAAACTTATCAAATGTATATACGTTTAAATTATTTTTGTCACACCAATCAATTAATTTCTGATTTACCACACCTTTGTTTTCAAACACATTTGACATTCCCCACTTTATATTATTCTCTGAAAGTCTTTCACAAAAATCATATAAATTATTTTCATCTGTTTCATTCCAACCACCAGATTCATTATAGGTGGCTGTTGTATTGAAGTAAGGTGGATCTAAATATACAAAATCTCTTACTGTAATTGTATCTATGGGGATTGAACGAAAATCCATACTGAATATATGGACATTATTAGAATGATAGAATTGACATCCAGCTTTAATGTACTCTTGATTTTTTTCGGAAAAACAATCATTACCACAAGGCATATTAAAATCACCTTTATTATTAAAACGGAATTGTTGTGAAAATGAATAAAACATTAGAGTATAAAAATCGAGTGTATTTTTATTCTGATTGTAATAATCACGGAACTGCATATATGCACTTTTGTACTGTTCGATTTTTTCTTTATCTTTAAATTCATTTCTTTTTGTACGTTCTCTTGCTAATCCATATTCATCTATTCGAGAGTTAATATGATTAATAATCGAATCTGATTCATAAGATTTGAATAACTCATATAACTGTTTAAGGTTTTTATCATTATCATTTATATAATACTGATTGGCTTTCACGTTCATTGAAACAACTGAACTTCCTGCAAAAACATCAATAAAACAATCAATATCCTTCGGGAATAATTCGATTAAACCTTTTTGTATAAGTTTCTTTTTATTACCCATATAAAAAATAGGCGATATAATACAATTATATTTTTGCATTTAATTACTTGGAGTAAGGAATTCCTTCTTGTGTACACGAACCTCGTCTCCTTTCATTATTCTTATTCTCTTAATTGTTGTGATTTTTTGAGCGACTTGCTCTTAGATTTTCCAAAGAAACTTCGGTTTACTGTGGTCTATAAAATTTCATCTAAAGCACACTCAATTTCATTAATAATTTCTTGCTTAGTAATTTCATAACCTTCCATCATTTCATCAATAGGTAAGTGATTTCTAAGTACAATATAAAGATATTCTGCGATACCAGTAGTGTCATACCCTTCAACTGTTAAACCTTCTGCTAAAGGTTGAATAAAACCATTTCTGATATGATGTGCAAATTTATCTGCACCAATAATAATCTTATTACCTTTTGGAATTTTCACCTTTTCACCTGATAATGCCTTTTCAATTTCTACATCTTCTGTTGAGGTCAAAATCTAACCAATCTTGTAATCTGCCATACTACTTCTCCTTTATTATCTCAAAATCTTACTTAATCTCTTCACAACTTCTTCGCAAAATCTGTACAAACAAGTCTTCTTAAATGCTATTCTCAAATCATCAACAGTTTGTCTATATTGCTGACGTAATTCGTTGTCTATCATACTATTCCTTCTTCTCAATAATAGTTACAGTACCCTCAAACACTCCAAAATTTGATGATTGTTGAAATGTATGCGTCTCCGCAATGTCATCATCTGTCATTGGTCTTGTAAGATACCATAATGAATCATCTTTCCATGTAATCTCTTCAAGTTTCTGGTTTGGTTCAAGCTCAATTGTTGTTGAACCACCAAAATCTTTTGTAACAGACTGGCATCCCGTCATTCCAAAACACAATGTTAATCCTAATGCAATTGCTAAAATTTTCTTCTTCATATGATTTATTCATCCTCCTTTAACACAAGAATTGCTTTATAGTATCTACTATTGCATGAACTGGATTCTACTTTGTATCCATCATCCAAATAATCATTCATAGCATTCTCAAAATCATTGCTGTTTTCCATTTCTAAAATTACACAGTTCTTCATATTGTTTATTCTCCTTTGCTATATCCAGTCTCTTCAAGGAATTTATTAAATTCCTCTTTTGTCATATTATTTGGATAATACATATCAACCACCATATCAAACGGCTTCAAATAATTATCTAACACATCTTCAGCATCTTCTTTTGCTTCCTGCATTTTCATATTGATATAATCTTCTCGTGTCATATTCCATGCCGTAGGACAATCTGTGACAGTAGAAAATCTACAATATAATCCATTTGGTTGCTTTGATACAAATCCTGCCATATTATTCTCCTAATCCTCAATATATTTTATTTCTTCTAGTATCGAGCTTCCTATAACATACAGTTTCTTTAAAACTATTCTTCTCACTCTTTCAAGAAATTCTTTATGAAGTTCATTTTCTTGTTCATATACCATCATCTTTTCATTTCCATTTCTATGACAACAAGCATACGTTCCTTCTTCATATTCAGCTCCATAATAATAAAAATACAGACTGTATTTATGATTATGTTTACTGAATAACCACGGATGAAGCGTTGCAACAGTTACATGGTTATTTCCGATTTTTATTCTAAAATCATAATGTGATTTATTCTGTACGATTTTCAAAACTTCACCTCTTTTCATCCCGAAGGAAATCTATGATTCTTGCGACTTTTACACTGCTTCTACTATACTATTATTCTCCACTTCATCAGCATATCTCCATATGTATCCTCTTGTAGTTTTTTGCTTACCATTTAAGCAAGCACTTATTCCGCTTATTGGACAACCCGTTATATTTGATGCTTCTGTTAAGCTATCAAAAGTTGTTAAATAGTTCATATCTTTATCAAATTGAGACACTGGCTTTATACAAGCATAATTTTTCTTAATAGGATCAATTTTTTCTACTTTGTATTTTCTCCATTGAAAGTCTCCAGCATATTGTTGTCTACCATTACAACATGCCAATATACTTGTGGCAAATATACCAGTCTGCGTCTCAGCTTTTATTGCTGATTCAAAACTTTTTATGTAAATCCCATTCATTCCATATTGATATATAATAGAAGAACGATTTTTTGTTTTTATAAATCTTTTCTTTACTATTTCATATTCAGACTGCTTACACCAATGATACCCTTGAGCTGTATATTCAATACCTGCTTTTATGCAATTGGAAATACAAGTTGGCACACAATTAAAATATTTAGCGGCTTGTACACCAGATGAAAATTTAAAAACAATATCCATATTATTGTTCAAAGCATATACTGGCTCTGATTTCATATTTGAAATTTTTCTTTTTGTTTCTTCTGTGTGATGCTTACCAAGAAATGTTTTATAAGATTTTCCAGTAAAAGGACTTATATATCCATCTTTATATCTTTCTTTTGCTTTTTGGCTCATAATCTTCTTTGCTTCTTCTGTATGGTGATGACCTTTAAAAGCAGACTTCTTACCTTTGTTTATTTCACTTAATTTTTGTTTAGTCTTTTCTGTATGATGTTTACCATAAAAATGATTAAGTTCGCCATACTTACCATACATCGGATTTAGTTCTCCAACATATCTACCCTTAAAATATTCACTTAATTTTTTTCTTGTTGATTCAGGATAGCCATGTTCTTGATAATATTTTTTCATCATTTTGGACATATGATCTTTTTGTTCATCCGTCCATCTATTCCCATAATTTGGATTAAGTTCACCTGGAAAACCAGGGTGTCCACCTCCACCAGTCTCAATATTATAACCATTCGGAACACGAGAATTATATTTTTTTATTAACTCTTCTTCGATGATGTCAGCCATTTCCTGTGTCAAATTATCAAACAATATAATATGTTTAAAATTTTCCCAACCATATTTTTGAATGGCTCTCCAAAATGCAGGACATGATTTATAGGCACTACCACCTCTCCATCTTCGCTCAGGTTCTTGTTTTGTTTGACCAAAATACAATTTATCAGATGGACTAATATGTACGTATATTTTGTATATCTTCTCTTCCAATTATATTACTCAGAGCTTTGCAAATTTAAGTCATGACACTCACACTCCTTTCATATTTGTATATTCTCTTTTTCAATTACAACAACATCGTTGCAATTTTTGTTATACTCATAACAACACTATATATTGCAAATAATGACCAAAATATCTTGTCCAATTTATTTTTATGTACTACAATGTTTGCAATACTAAGAATTGCTAACAGTATATTTAAAATTAAATAAAACATGTTCCTCCTTCCACTATATATAGTGCTATTATATTTCTTTAACTACTATATATAGCAATGAATTTACCATGAAATTCCGCTTTCTTTCGGTCTTGATTTTTATACAATATATAGTATTTGTTATAATTATTTAATACTATATATTGTATATGCTATTTTGTAAAATTTCCAGAGTTGATTCCTTCATATAATCTGTTCAACGCTATCTCAAATGCGCCAATCCCTGAGAAAAAGCTACTTAATCTCAAATCCTCAAAAAGATATGGCATAGCCTTATACAATTCAACCAATATGTAATATAAAACATCTACTACAATGGAATTCCCTGCTTGCTTGTACAACTGACTATTACTTACCATCTTCTCAGCAGCTTCAAAATTCTCATCTGAAAATCCCATAAGTCTAAAACACTCCTTCGGAGTAAGTTTTCTAATTCTAATAGGTGATTCAATTCTACAAACCCCTGTCTCAGTTGCAGTAATTGTTGGACAAATCTGACCATTTTCCTGAACTCTACCTCTTCTTGTTTTGGACTCTGGATATGGTAAATCAGCTACGCCACCTAGTTCACATTCAATATATCCTTTCTTAGTTGCCTGGCGAATTGCAATCTTATTACCCTCACCCTTATTTGTTGTAAGAGTCGGTGCTAATCCATTCTCGTCAAACACATTGCCATTCATACCTTTGCCAGATGGATTTACATTTCCTAGCTGAACAATCTTTGGTTCATGACTACCACCTCCACAAGTATTTAATGTTGGACTACAACCATCTGTACTATAAATTCTACCTACCTGTGGATTTTTCCAATTCCCCTCACATTTAGAAATTGTGCCAATCTGTTTTACAACATTATCATTTACAAGACGTGGATCTTTATAATCTCTTGCTGTTAAAGTAGGACAGAAATCATTATATTCTCTTGATTTTCCTTCTCTTTTAACCTGACAAGCATCGTATAATAAAGCGTCTTCGTTATTGAGATTTGTTAAAAATCTCTGAACCTTATCTTCTGAGATATAAAACTTCTCATCAACATTCTCTTCAAGAATATCTTTTAATCTCATTCCATTATCAAATGGTTCAGGATATGTAAACTTTCCATTGTCTAATTCTTTCTTAATAAAAATCAGATACACACGCTCTCTATTCTGAGGAATACCATAATCTTTTGCATTTAGGACTTTCCAGTACACATTGTATCCATACTCGTCCAACTCATCTGTGAACATCTTGAATGTATCTTTAAACTGCTTTCCCACAATATTCTTTACATTCTCGTACATACCGAAATTCGGTTTATTTGCTCTGATAACTCTCAGATACTCTACCAAAAGAGATGAACGAGTCTTCTCAATATTATTACTTCCGCAGCATGGACACTTATCTCTTTCTGACCAATGAACTGTCAGTGGGTTATACTCATGTCCACAATCTTTACAAGTCCATACAGAACCTTTCTGCTTACCTGCGACAGAAAAATCCTGACAGGGACTACCTCCACAAATCATATTAAATGGTTCAAGCTTTGTTTCATCAACCTTAGTAATATCACCAAGATTTTTACTTTCGTTTTCATTGTGAATAGCACAATAAGAACTTGTTGCATATTTATCAAACTCACAGAAGTTCACTAACTTCCAGTTCTTCTCACAATAATTATTTTTTTCTTTATTCTCTGTCAAAATCCTTTAATCTACAGAGATTGCGCAATCATTTATCCTAGAATTTACTGTTAAATCCTTTCGTTTTAATATTATTTTGTTGTAAAATCCTATGGAATTTGCACGTCTGCAAAAAACCATAAGAAAAAAATATTTCTTGTTACTTTTACTTTTGGGAAATTTGGCTGAGTCGCCAAGATAGAAATTTCTATGTATGATTATTCTTCGTCTTGAAATGATTTAATTCGATTTTCTAAATAATCAATCTCATCATTCCAATGGTCTATTAGCATGTCTTCGATTTGATGCTTTGCATCTTCTATACTGTCTGCAAACAACGTATCATATTCAACATTTAGTTCTTTTGATACATATATAAATATGTTTTCGTCTGTCTCATCTTGTACAAAACCAGCTACTACATTTTCATCATCTTCTTCATAAAATTGACTAAAATGTAACCTGTAACATTCCTTACCAAAGTCATTCTTTTCACCTGTTTCCCAATATTTCTTCACTTTATCACCTCGCTTAATTTGGCTGATCAGCCGTGAATAGAATTACTTCTATATTAGATTATTCTCTACTTGAAACTTCTTTAATTCATCTTGAATCATCTTCTGCATATCTTCTTTGTCAAAAGATATATTTGCAACTGGAATAACTTTTGCATTTAAATTAACATCACCAATAATAGCTTTTTCAAACGCTTCTAAAAACATTTCTGCAATTTCTTTTTCATAATTACCACATAGACCATGACAGTTTATATCTGCAATTACTCTTGAAAAGAAATCTTTAAACTTATCAACATTAAAATCTCTTTCATATCCTATTGGAATATCAATTGTTAATTTCACTCTTTTACCTCGCTTATTCTCTGTATGGTTCAGGCAACGGCATCCAAGCTTTCATGCCACCATTAATTCTTCCCCAAAACCATGTCCCATCATAGCGTTGTCTTTGTACTTTTGTTACTATGCCTCGATTTGTGGTAACAAGTACATTGATTACTTTCTTGCCTTCGTATCTTTTATCATCTTCTGGCATTTGTCCTTCGACACATTTAATCCATTCCAATTATTCTCTCACCTCACTGTCCAAAGATTTCCCCAATAATTTTCAACTTAATACTCTGACCAAATTCTGAACCAGCAGCTTTTGGATGACCACCGCCACCAAATAAACTTGCTACATCTTTACCAAGATCAATATCTTCTTTAACGGTTCTATAAGATACCGTACAACCATCAATATCAATCATTGCCACAAAATCAATTTCAGGATGCATTTTACAAAGTTTATTACCTAATTCACTAACAAACCTATCTGCAAATACAAAACCACAAACCTTACCACACATAGGACTGGTAAACATAGTTTCATTCTTCTCTTCGATATATCTATCAATTTCATCCTGTTTAATTTTCAGGATAACTTCATCTTTGGCATATAATCTTGGGAATACCTCATCATGGATTTCTGAAATGCACCAATGAATAAAATCATCTCGACCGTAAAGATATAATAAATCATTTATCTGCTTACAAATAACACCTTCATCACCGAGTTCTGACCATCTCCAAGTGTCATAATCTCTCACAAGTTCAGCAAATTTCTCTAACGCTTTATTATTCTCTAACTCTTCACTCAGACAACCATTCATACCTAACCAATGATAAAACAACATAGTTCCCGATGTTTTAATTCCTTTGGAATCTTCGATAACTACATCACACCAATCATACTTATTTAATCCAAGAGCTGTTGGGTGATGATCTAATAACTTAACATTGCCTCTTTTATTCAGTAACTCAGCAGTTTCTTCATTGACACGAATATCGGTAATATAAATTGGGATTGTGTCGTCCTGTTCTGTTTCCAAATATTCCTTTACAGTTGAATCAATATTGTCGTAATCACAATATGAAATTTCTACATTATCTTTACCAAATGCAAGTTGTGCTAAAATACCACAACCGATTCCGTCTAAATCTGTATGACTGAATAATTTAACCATGTAATCTCCTCTCTGCTATTTCTAATAATTTTTCTTTCTCATTTATATTTTCTCCACTAATAACTGAATCCAACAGATTATTTAATACCTCACCAATTTCTTTTCCTGGCTTATATCCAATAGTAATTAAATCCCTGCCATTAACTGCTAAATCCTTTAGAGAAAAACACTCTTCATCCTGTAAGACTTCTTCTAAGATATAGCCGATGTTATCAATCTTCTGTAATCTTGTTTCCTGATTCATGTCTGCTTGTGCTTTAATATCAGCTCTGCGAACATTTAGTAATCTTCTGAACTGTTCTTCTCCGATTTTATTAAGCCATCTCTTGATATATTTCTTTCCCACCTCAAAAGTAGCATCATGATAATAGACTAATTCAACGACCTTTTCTCTTGTATCATTGTCAAATCTTAATCGCTTCATTATTTTATCAGTCATATCAGCACTGACTCTTCCATGACCTTTGAAATGTCTAATACCATCCTCGCCATCTTGATAACAATGTGGTTTTCCTATATCATGAAAGAATACCGCCAATCTTGTTACTAAATCATCGGATTCACAATATTCTATTGCATGTACGGTATGATTCCATACATCATACATGTGATATGGATTATTCTGTTGAAAACCAAGCATATCTTTAATTTCAGGAATGAACAACGAGAATACTTCGTGATATAAGACCATTTGTACACAGAAATCACTCGATGCAGCAATTTTACAGAACTCACTATTAATCCTTTCAATAGATATATTCTCCAAATTCTTATACATTTTAGAGATATTCCAATCTGTATCAGGTTCAAGGACAAATTCCAACTGTGAGGCAAATCGAATAGCACGTAAAATTCTTAATGCATCTTCTGAAAATCTGTCTTCTGCTCTGCCAACACATCTAATCTTGTGGTATTTAATATCTTCCATACCATTAAACGGATCTACAAGACCAACTTCATCATTGTATGCCATTGCATTGATTGTAAAATCTCTACGCTTTAAATCTTCTTTAAGATTTCGTGTAAATGTTACACTATCAGGTCTACGACTATCTGAGTAATTACCGTCAATTCTGTAAGTGGTACATTCATATCCATCACCGTCAATTACAATGGTAATAGTTCCATGTTGCAAACCAGTTTCAATAATTCTCTTGTCCTTGAATACTTCCATCATTTCATCTGGTGTGGCAGAAGTTGTAATGTCATAATCGTGAATTGGTCTGCCAAGAATACTATCTCTCACACAACCTCCGACTAAGAAAGCCTCATATCCATTATTTTGTAGACTATGTATGATTTCATTTGCACCAGATGGAATTTCAATTTTTAGATTAGATTTCACCTTTTACCACCCTTTCATTTACACTAGCAACAAATTCATTGATAGCCTTATAATTAGGATTATCAGGAAGATTTGTGTTCTTCTTCGCATAATCCAATCTCTTTTCATAATCATTTACCATTTCAAAGAATTCTGGGATTGGCTGATCGTTGCTATCCAAATACTTACCATTACGAATATCCATAAGTAAATCATGTTCGTCTTCTCTATACGTGATTATTCTCTCTTTTTCAAGAATATCCAAACACATCATATACAGACGAATCAAATGCATTGAATGTTTAGCGATTTTACCATGTTCAATTGCTTTTTCATTTCTCTTACCAATTTTTCCATACTGACGAACTGTATTCTGAAGCTCATTCCACATAGAACAATAATCTCTTAATGGATAATGATGCAATTTTACATCCATAAATATCTCTGTGTCATAACCTTTCTGCACAGCTTTATCAATATATAATTTCATAGAATCATCTTCATATGGTGTATATTTCTTTGTGAAGTCAGTCTGCATAAATTCAAGAGTCTTTAGAATATGTTTCTCTAATTCAGACTGCGACATCTGATGTGCAGCTTTCTGATTTAATCTGTATAATTGCTGATTAGCATAACCGCCAAACGAATGACAAGCTCTCTTTGATAAAAATAAATGTGCATTGTCAATTAGCTCTTGACCAATAGGTGATACATAAAAGTAATGTTCAGGCTTATTTCCAAGCATTTCTATTGTATTAGGATTGGTGTTGCTCAATAATGCGACCAATTTATTAAATGCATAAATCGTGGTATCTGTTTCATTGTTTACAAATTGGTCAAAATTCTCATTAGTGAGAATCTGCATTTTGCTATTCAATGCACAACCACGAATATCTAAATCACTACCCTCATTATTTGTTCCATATGCATGACTTCCACCAAGAGTTAAGATAATGATATTGTTACCCAAATTCTTATCTGTTCTCAGGAAGTCATACTCTTTTGATTTTAATTTGTCCTTAATCTGTTCAATTGTCATTGTCTTAACCTCCAAAATTCCACAAGAAATGTGCGTTTCCTTCTAATATAATTTATATACCATATATAGTATATATTGTGTTTTATAGTTACTATATATGGTATATTGATAGAGTCAGTAGGCTATGACACCTACCAACTCTTGAATTATTTATTCTTCTTACGTTTTCCTACAATAAAACCTGCTCCAAAGCATACACCGAGACAGATTACGAAAACTCCAATGTTTAATACAATCATTACTTATTACCTCTCTGTCTCTTCATATCATCAAGGATCTGACGAGCATTGCGCTCTCTTTCAGAATTAGCAAGTCTTCTCTCATTAGCCTGTGCACTAGAATCATATGCAATTCTACTTCCTTCTGCACGTTCTCTTGTCTTTCTTGCTCCTTCACGAACTCTTTCAAGCATTCTATCGCTCTCATTATTCGTATTAAGACTATCCATACTCTGATGAAGTTCAATAATCTGACTATCGGCTTCCATCTGAAAAAGAACCTGTTCCTTTTCCTCTTTAAGTTTCTGCAATTCTTCGGCTGCCTGATCACGAATGTCTTTCTGGTGAGCCTGTGCTTCTTTCATCTCTTCGATTGTATCTTTTAGTACATTAATCTTATTCTCCAAAGTAGACTTCTTCATTGCATACTGCATTGCCTCATCCTCTTTGTTTTCATCAAGACAAGCGTTAATCTGCTGTGTAACACGCATAATATCTTTATTCGCCTTATACAAGTCTTTTTCTGCTGTATCACGTTTTCCTGAGATTTCAGCATATGTAGCAGATGCCTTGTTATAAAAATCTTCCTTTTCTCTAATAGCTGCGTTGTAATAATCTCTAGCACCTTCTGGTGTTTGTGCATCCTGACGCATTACTTCATCCGTTCTTCCTTTAAACTTTACTCGAAGCTGTTTACCAAAAGGAGTAAAGAAAAGAACCAGTGCAATTAATACAATCGCCACAATTACAATAAACATAAAATTTGTCATACAGTCCTCCTACTCTGCATCAATTCCATACTGATTACATAATGCTTTTAATCCACCATTATAGCCACTTCCTACAGCCTTAAACTTCCATTCGCCATTATGTTTATAAATTTCAGCTACGACTAACGCAGTCTCCGTAGAGAAGTCTTCGCTTAAATCGAAACGAATAAGTTCCTCGCCTGTCTCTTCGTCTACTACACGCACATATGCATTTCCAACCATACCGAAATTCTGAAGTCTGCTCTCAGCATCATAAATTGTAACCGTCACAGCAAGAGTCTCATAGTCTGATGGGATTTTATCAAGTTTAATCTTAATAACCTCATCATCTCCATCTCCCTCACCTGTACGGTTGTCTCCCATATGCTTTACACTCTTTGAACTATGTTCAAGATTACCATAGAAAATGAAATCCTCATCCTTGCCAACCTTGCCATTCTCTTTTGTCATAAACACTGAGGCATCGAGATCAAAATCTGCTTCTCCGTCATAATGATTAATATCCCATCCAAGTCCAACAAGAATGTTTTTTAATGACGGTCTACCCTTTGTTAAATCTACTCTCTGTCCTTTACTTAACGAAACTGACATAATTAAATCCTCCTATTTGTATCTTCTTGTTAATTCGCTAATACTTGAATCATTTGTTCCCTGACCGATAGCGTTAAATTTCCACTCTCCGTCTTTCTTATAAACCTCTGCAAATACCATTGCTGTTTTGCCAGCATAATCATCTGAAAGATTGTATTTACAAATTTCCTTACCAGTTGACTCATCAACAAGTCTAATGTACGCATTCTTGATAAGTCCAAAATCCTGCTTTCTTGAAATACAATCATAGATATTTACTACAAATACAATCTTCTCAACCTTATTTGTAATATTCGCAAGATCAACTGTAATCTGCTCAT
>ENA-OPSM01000626-OPSM01000626.1-human-gut-metagenome-genome-assembly--contig:-NODE-626-length-12559-cov-2.420345_pt1 | contig 12559 bp, 10 predicted proteins | sample MGYA00241457_ERZ501906 | MGnify/ENA primary metagenome ERZ501906 (study PRJEB25962, sample SAMEA2042451) | human gut metagenome | biome: human gut; feature: human-associated habitat; material: faeces...
GGCCGCCGATGTGGCTAGGGTCGCAGATGATTGGCAACTGTGGTATGCGGCGGTGCAACTCAATAGGAATCTGCCACATAGGGAGGTTGCGGTAAATCTTCTTGTCGAAGCTGGAGAATCCGCGGTGGATGGCACCGAGCTTCTTGATGCCTGCCTGGTTGATGCGCTGCAGGGCACCGATCCAGAGCTCGAGGTCTGGGTTTACCGGGTTCTTAACGAGCACAGGCACATCTACGCCCTGAAGACTGTCGGCAAGTGCCTGCATGGCGAATGGGTTGGCAGAAGTACGTGCGCCTACCCACAGAATGTCGATTCCATATTTCAGCGCGAGCTCTACATGCTCTGGGGTAGCCACCTCAGTAGCTGTCAGCATGCCTGTTTCTTCCTTCACCTGCTTCATCCAAGGCAAGGCCTGCTCGCCGTTACCCTCGAAGCCTCCCGGTTTGGTGCGTGGCTTCCACACACCTGCGCGGAACATGTGGCAACCTTTGGCAGCCAACTGCTTAGCGGTAGTCATCACTTGCTCTTCTGTCTCTGCCGAGCAAGGGCCGGCAATGATGCAAGGGCGTTCCTGATCACTAGGAAAATTCAATGGTTCTAATTCTAATTCCATAGTCGTATATTTTTAATTTTTTACTTTTTACTTTTTACTTTTTTATCTTTAAGATTAAAGCCCGGGGGGACCAGCGATGGAATCGCTGGGAACGGGGCCGAACGGGGGTTAGCCCTTTTTTACCCTTTTACCTTTAAAAGCCCCTTCAGGTCGGTGATGATGGCCTGGGTGTAGGCTCTTATCTGAGATTCTGACAGATCGCTGATATGCTCGGGAGCGAGGGCGGCGATGTACTGGCGGGTCTCCATCTCTATCATCGTGGCGATAGGGAGGAGCTTGTGGGCTGTCTTGCCGATGGCTTCTATTGATAACTCGCCTTCTGTTGCCTGCTGGAGGTTCTGGAGATGGGATGACAACTCCTGCTTGACGGTGCTGAGTATCTCGGCTTCTGCCTCCGGATCGCCTTCTGCAAAGGTCAGGAGGGGTGCAAAGCGGGAATTCTTATTGGTTTTCTCTGCTATATCCTCTGCTGCTGATGCAGCATCCTCCAAACCGAGGATTTCTTTCAGTTTCTCTGTGCTGAACGGCTTGAAGAGGCAATCGTCGAAACCGGCTTCTTTCAATTCTCTGATGATGCTGGCATCGTGGGCAGTCATCGCTACTACCTTCATGTGGCTGTGGTTGATGTGCTGAATCATCCTGATGCCGTTCATCTCGGGCATTTCGATATCCATCATCATCAGCGCAGGATGCTCGTTGTGGAGCATGGTGAGCGCCTCGGCTACATGCAGACAGGCAAAGACTTGCCAGCTGTCGCCTACCAGCTTCTTCAGCATCTCCTGAAGCAGACGGAGCTGCAACGGGTCGTCATCGAGCAGCAGTATCTTGTGATTTTCGAAATGGGGCTTGACTGGGGTGAGCGGCTTCTGCTCTTCTGCCTCTTCTACTGCAGGAGCGGTGCCTAAGGCAAGCGGAATGGTGACGGTGAAGGTGCTGCCCTTGTCCTTGACGGATTCCAGACGCAGGGTGCCCTGGAGCAGATTGACCAGTTCCTGGGTGATGTTCAGTCCGAGACCGGTGCCCTCGATGCCCTGGGCACTCTTCAAACGGGTAAATGCCTGGAACACCTTCTGGCGCTCTTCGGTGGTCATGCCCTTGCCGGTATCCCTTACCGAGAAGGTGAGGAGGTGCTGGGAACTGATGGCTGCCTGGATGGTGACGCTGCCCTTATCGGTATACTTGATGGCATTGCTCACCAGGTTGTTGAGTATCTGACGGATACGGAAGGCATCGGCACGGTAGTAGGTCTGAGGACTGCTGATGCCATCGAGCTCCAGATGCAGTTCCAGTCCCTTCTCACGGCTCAGGATCTGCATCTCTCCGGCACACTGGCGGAACATGTCGGCAGGCGAGAAATCTACCGGGTTCAGCTTCATCAGTCCGTTTTCCAACTGGTGATAATCGAGCAGGGCGGCAACGAGCCGGGAGAGATGGGTGGCAGAACCCTTGATGCTGTTGAGACAGGAGATACCCTGTGGGTTGTCGACATAATCCTTCATCAGGTCGATGAAGCCCGAGATGCTGGCAGCCGGAGCCTTGATGTCGTGGGTGATGGTGAGGAGCAGGCGCTCGCGCTGGTTCATGATGCGCCTGATTTCCTCGTTAGCCTCTTCGAGATTCTCGCGGTAGATGCGTTCCTTCTGCGTATCGCGGTAGATGTAATAGACGAGGATGACGGCGGCTGTGATGGCTACGACGGCAAGCAGACCTATCTGCCATAGCAGATTCTGGCGCGCCTGCATCGCCTGGTTGATAGCCTGCTGCATCGCCTGACGTTCGCGCTGGTGGATATCGTTGAGTTGCTGGGAGGAGCGCAGGGCGAGGCGGGCATTGGTTATCTGCAGGTCTCTCACCTCGCGGTTGATGGCTTCGTGGTTATCGCGCGTAGACTGCTTTTCCTTGCGGTCAATCTGTTTCAGGATATTGGCTACGTTTCCGGCTACGTTGACCGGGGTAGAGAGGGTATCGGTGACAGCCTGGTTGCTGTCGCGTCTGATGCTGAGCGTTTCGGCATGTTCCTTCTTGAAGGCATCGGCAAGGCGGCGGAAGAAGCCTTTGCGGGTTTTCATCACCTCTACGGTAGTGTTCTTTGCTACATGGGTCTTGGGTGCCTTGGAATGCACGACAACGGAATCTTCGCCACTGTTGAGGCTGTTCATCTTCTCGTGCAGATAGTTGTGGGATGACTTACCCTGCATGGCACGGGTAAGCTGCTGCAGATTGGTCTGTTCCTCCTTGAGCAGGCTCGACATGGTGCTGTCGGCTGCCTGGCGCTTTTCGATATAGTCGCGGGTTGCCTGGTTGATAGCGAGCACGGCTGTGGTGTTGCGATATACCAACCCTATCGCCAGAATCAGTACGATGGCGACGATGATGTAACTCAGGGCTACCTTGAAAGGAACGTTTGTTTTCTGCATCTTCTAATCTTTTAATGTTTTGAGTCTTTTTGCTATTTGCGTGCAAAGTTAATCAAAAATGCGATATAAACCAACGAAAACAGGAGATAAATGCCAAAAGCTGGTCATCTATCTCCTGTTTCATTGAAAGCGACGCGTAATTACTATTTTCTGAAGGTGAATTTACTCTGCTACGGTTGAATTCACTGTTGTTGCTGTAGTGTCTGTAGGAGTCTCTGCTGGGGTCTCAACAGGTGTTGCTGTTGTGTCGGCTGGAGCTACTGTGTCTACTGGTTCTGAACCTGCAACGTTTACCATTCTGTTACCTGCAAATACATTGCTAACTGATACCATTGCTACTGCTGCGATAACTGCAAATACTAACTTTTTCATAATTCTTTTGTTTTTAAATTGTGAATATTATTTTGTTTATTAATTCTCTTGCTGAAACTCATTTGCGAGTTCGCTAAATAATATCACAATAGGCGTGCCAGAAAATGATGGATTTGGTTAAGTATCTAATAATCAGGACAAATGGTGTTTCGTGCCAGAAACGGGATGTGGGGAAAGTGGGGAAAAGGTGTAGAAAAATTCCCCAATATAGTGTGGAATATATTGGGGAATCGGGGTGTGATATGTTTTACTCCATGCCGTATTTCTTCATTTTGTTGTAGAGAGTCTTGCGGTCGATGGCAAGCAGTTGGGCTGCCTTGCTCTTGTTGCCGTGGGTGGCTCTCAGGGCAGCGGCGATGCTTTCCTGTTCCGACTGTTCGCTGTGCAGCTGCATATTGATTGGTCGGGCTGTGGAGGTCTGTGCCATCGTCTTCTCCAGTTCCTGGGCACCGATATACTTGCCACGGGTGAGCAGGGTGGCGCGCTTCATCACATTGTTCAGTTCGCGCAGGTTGCCCGGCCAGTCGTATGAGGCAATGATTTCGGAGGCTTTGGCATCCAGTCCGAGCACATTCTTGCCCAGTTCCTGGTTGGCATGCTTGATAAAGAGGTTGGCAAAGAGGAAGATATCGGCACCTCTGTCCTTGAGGGCAGGCATGTAGATGGTAAACTCGTTGATGCGGTGATAGAGGTCCTCTCTGAACTTGCCTTCGGCTACCGCCTGCGCCAGATTCTCGTTGGTGGCACAGATGAGTCGGATATCCACATCAATCTCCTGCGTGCTGCCCAGCGGACGGATTTTTCTCTCCTGCAAGGCTCTGAGGAGCTGCACCTGTACTTCGTAGTTGAGGTTTCCCATTTCATCGAGGAAAACCGTTCCACCGTTAGCTATCTCGAAGGCGCCCTTCTTATCCTGTTCGGCTCCGGTAAAGGCACCCTTCTTATATCCGAAGAATTCAGATGCCGCCACCTCCTTAGGAATGGCGCCGCAGTCGATGGCATAGAAAGGTTTGTCCTTGCGCAGACTCTGTTCGTGGATGCTGCGCGCCACATATTCCTTTCCGGTGCCGCTGGCTCCGAGAATGAGCACTGACATCGGGGTTGGGGCAACGAGCGAAACGAACTCGTAGAGCTGTTTGGAAGCCTCGCTTTCACCTTTTATATATCTGGGCACTTCCGTAGCGCCCTGCTGCTCTTCTTGGGGCGCATCCTGCATGGCGGCAGATTCCGCACGCTGAGGGGCTGAAACCGCTGAAGCAGCCGACTGGATAGCCTCACGGATTTTCTCTAAGAGGATTTCGGGATGGAAGGGTTTAGCCACGTAATCGGTAGCACCCGATTTCATGGCACATACAGCATTCTGAACCTCTGCATAGCTAGTCATTACGATAAAAGGCAGGTGGGCATCGGATTTTCTGATATGCTGGAGCAATACCAGTCCGTCGTGGTCGGGCAGGCGCAGGTCGGAAAGAACCAGATGGAATGCATCGCCGGCTCCCATCGCTTTGATGGCAGCGCCTACGGATGTTACCCTTTCCACATCGAATCCTTTCTTTTTGAGCCAAGTCTGTATCATTGTTCCGAATGCTAAATCGTCTTCTACAATCAATATCCTCTTCATGATGTTCTGTTTTATCCTCTTCTAAAATATCGTTATATATAACTTTGTGCAAAGGTACGGAAAAGTTGTATGGAAAGCTATTTAATTCACATTATTTAGCATTAAAACCGACTAAAATTCTACAAACCCTGTTCTATTATCTTATTTTTAGTGAAAAGAACAATTGTTTTCGGATAAAAGCATGCTAGTTGCTTTATTTTTTGTATCTTTGCAACCATGTTAAAACAAGATTTAGAGTCATGAATCCGATAGTACAAACCATCATATTGTCAGCTTCGGCGGTGCGCATGTTGCCGCATATCGCTCTGTATCTGCTCCATAAGAAGGAGATAGATGCCGACCTGCTGAAGGTGCAGGACAGGAAGCCTACGGTGCTCAACCTGATCAAGGCATGCACCCGCGAAAGGAGTTTCCGCAATCTGTTTTATTACCGCATGGGCGAATACCGTTCGGTTTTCATCAGTTGGCTGTTGCCTCCCGAGCGTACGATGACCATCTGGTGCCCGCATATCGGGAAGGGTGCGCATCTGGAGCACAGCTATGCCACCTATCTCAACGCAGAAAGCATAGGTGATGACTTCTACTGTCTGCAGATGGTGACGCTGGGCAACGGCAAGGGCGGCAGACCTACCATCGGAAATGACGTGAAGATTTATACCGGCGCCACGGTATTCGGCGGCATCCATATCGGCAACCACGTGACGATAGGCGCCGGTGCCGTGGTATTCCAGGATATTCCCGACGGGGCTACCGTGGTAGGGAATCCGGGGAGAATAGTAAAACAGGAAGATAAAAAAGATTAGAAGATATGGCAGAAACACTGAAGGAGAAAACAGCCAAGGGACTTTTCTGGGGGGCAATGAACAATGGAGCGATGCAGGTTATCGGACTGGTATTCGGCATCATTCTGGGACGACTGCTGTCGAAGGAAGACTACGGAATGATGGCGATGATCAATGTGTTCCCGCTGATAGCGATTGCGCTCCAGAACAGCGGATTCGCTTCTGCCATCGGTAACCTGAAGCATCCTACCTCCAATGATTACAACTCCGTGTTCTGGTTTAATATCATCGTGGGCGGTTCTCTTTATGTCATCCTTTTCCTCTGTGCCCCTTTCATTGCAGATTTCTATCATGACGACCGGCTTATCGCGTTGTGCAGGCTAGCTTTCGTCACGATTCTCTTTTCCAGTCTGGGGACGGCTCAGGCTGCATTCCTCTTCAAGAACATGATGGTGAAGCAGCAGGCGAAGGCAAGTATCACGGCGGTGCTGCTGTCGAGTAGCGTGGGTGTGCTGATGGCATGGAATGGCTTTGCCTATTGGTCATTGGCAACCCAGGGAGTGGTCTATGTGGGACTGAATACCCTGCTGGTATGGCATTATTCCACCTGGCGACCTTCGCTGAAGATAGATTTCACGCCCGTGAAGACGATGTTTCCGTTTAGCTTCAAGATAGCTGCCACAACCATCGCCACCAAAATCAACGACAACGTGATGAATATCCTTTTGGGACGTTTCTACAACAATGCCATTACGGGTAGCTACAACCAGGCTTACCAGTGGAACTCGAAGTGTTATCTGCTGTTGCAGGGAATGCTGAATCCGGTCATCCAGCCAACGCTGGTGAATCTCTCTGACGACAAGGAGCGCCAGCTGATGGCTTTCAGGAAGATGGTGCGGTTTATCTGCTTCCTTTCCTTCCCCCTGCTGTTTGGACTGGGACTCGTTTCCAATGAGTTTATCATCATCACGCTGACCGAGAAATGGCAGTCGAGCGCAGAACTGCTGCGTATGCTGTGCGTGGGCGGTTCGGTGATGCCGCTATATACGCTGTTTTCCAACGTGGTGATCAGCAAGGGTAAATCTGGCGCCTATTTCTGGTGTACGGTATCGCTGAGCGTTACCCAGATTGTGCTGATGCTGTTTCTCTGGCCTTACGGCATCCGCCTGATGGTATCTGTCTACGTGGCATTGACCATCATCTGGATGTTTGTATGGTATGCGCTGGCTTACCGCTATATCAGTTACCGTCCGCTCGACTTTCTGAAAGATACCTGTCCGTTCCTGCTGGCGGCTCTGGGCGTGATGAGCCTCACCTATCTGGCAACGGCGGGCATTACCAATCTGGCATGTCTGCTCCTGGCAAGGGTTGTGATGGCTGCCGTATTATATTTCGTGGTCATGAAAGTGGCCCGGGTTGCCATTTTGGACGAGTGTATCCGTTTTGTATTAAAGAAAAAATAGAAGAATATGATGGAAAATCAGACAAGACAATATAGTAATGAGGAGCTGAGAGCCCGGTTCAATCCTGAAGGTTCCCAGCTGTGGAAGCATCAGCAGAGGATGGTAGAGCTGCTGCTGGCTTTTGATGCCATCTGCAAGCGCCATCACATCCGTTACTGGCTGATAGGCGGTACGTTGATAGGTGCAGCCCGCCATCAGGGTTTCATTCCCTGGGATGATGACATGGATGTGCAGATGCTGCGGGAGGATTATCTGAAGATGATAGAGATTCTGCCCCGAGAACTGGACGGGACGATGGCGCTGCAATGCAGACAGACGGATGAAAACTATTTCTTCCAGTATGCCAAGTTGAGAGACCGCCGTTCGGTGCTGGATGAGAACAACGGCTATGACCGGATTTTCAAGGAGCGGGGCATCTACATAGACATCTTTCCTATCGACAAGCATCCCAAATGGCTGCAGCGGCTGTCGATGCAGACCATCGGACACACCTATAAGATATTGAAGCGGAAGGACCTGAAGGATGAGGTGATTATCGGCAAGGTGATGCGCTGGGTGCATCTGAATGAACGGATAATTTATCCGGTGATGAGGGGAATCGCCAAACTGACCGGTGGTGCTTATCTGGATGCTTTCGGCGTGCCTTTTGTCGTAGAGCGCCATCTGGAAGACATCTTCCCGCTGACTACCCTGGAGTTTGAGGGGCATCAGATGCCTGTGCCGGGCAACTACGACAAGGTGCTGACCGACCAATATGGCAACTATATGCAGTTGCCGGATCTGGACAAGGTGAATCTGCACGTCGGCAAGTTGGAGTTCAAATCATGAACCAGTTATAAATGGAAAATTCCAGCAACTAAAGCGATTGCTTGAGTTGCTGGAATTTTTGTTGGCAGTGCTGTTTATAGCTGTAACCGAACCATTTGCGCTGGTATTTTCTATAGGTATAGATGGTGCAGAATCTGAGGGAATCGAAGAGGGAATGTCTCCCCACCTCATAGATGGTAGGTGGAATCCTGACAAAATACAGGTCGGCCACCGTATCGAAAGCCGAGAAAGCCTTTACCCCTGGCAGACTCAGCAGCCATTCCTCGGCCATGAACCGGTTGTGCAGCTTGGTATCTTCGTCTAGGGCAGGGAGCGTTCTGAAATAAGATGCCTTCGCCCACCAGAAGTTGCCGGCATACATCTTGTTCTTGAAAGGAGGGAAGAGATAGCTTCCGTAGGTATCATATCCCGCTTCCAGGGTGTTGACAGCCACTTTCCACTGGTTCATCAGGAAATATTCCATCATTCTTCTCCATGCCACGATCTTATCCACGAACCCCCTGAATTCCCTGTCTTCCTGATGCAGGGTAGTCTGATAGGTGATTCCCTTGGTATGGAAATAGTAGAAGAGGAAGTCTTCGTGCTGCGATTTCTCATACATATAGTCGAGTGCCGGAAATTCGAATCGCTGTGGATTGGTGGTCTTGGAAACAAATTCTATCTTATCTGCCGCATATTGTCGCAGGATATCTTCTAATTCCATGATATCTTCGTTGTTTCTGGCGATGCAGCTGATATAGAGACGGTTGCTAGCCTCGAGCAGTCCGCTGTCTGCGAGATGCTGCATCTGTTCCTTTACCATCTCTTTCCAGTTGGCGTCGCAGAAGATATGGTAGATGCCGTAGATGGGAGTAGAACAGGCTGGAGTATGGCTCCAGGACGACAGGTCCTTGCGCTCGTATATTCCCAATGTACTCTTGTATATTCTCTTTAGAATGGATGTCATGATGCTGATGGATGCTTTTTAATGAGATGCAGATGATGCTTTCAAGGATTTAATGAGACGCTGGAACATGGTTTTCATGTCGTATCTTGGCGTCCAGCCGAGCTGATGCACCTTGCTGCAGGACAGACGGAGCCGGGTCATCGGAGAATAGCCCATGCCTTCTTTCAGCTGGATAACCGGCTGGATATCAGGATTGAAGGTGTTGCAGAGGAACTTCGCCATATCGATGATGGAAATATAGGTTGACTCGTTGGCAACATTGTATGCCTCGCCGTCTTCACCCTTCAGCAGGATGAAAAGGATTGCCTCGATGGCATCAACCGTATAGCAATAGCAGCGGCTCAGTTCACCGGTGGTATGGAGAACGATGTCTTCTCCGGCAATGATGTTGCGGGCAAACTGTGCGAAGACGCGGTTGTCATCTGCTGTAACTCCTGCTCCGAAGGTCTGGGCGAGGCGGGCTGTCTTGACATGCACTCCATATTCTCGGGCATAGGCATGGCAGAGACATTCGGCTGCTCTCTTGGCTACAGGATAGCTGCTGCGGGTATCTGAAAGATGGATGTAGCCCTGCTCTTCCTCGCTGAGCGGATGGGAATCATCATAGATGCTTCCATATACCTCCAGGGATGAAACATTGACGATAGAGGCGGTGTTCTGGCGGAGGGCGAAACGCAGGAGCTGGGCTGTGCCGTCGAAATCGGTCATCATGGTTTCTACCGGCTTGCTGACAAAGTATTGGGATGCAGTAGGACTGGCAAAATGCACCAGATAATCGATATGAACCTCCTGTGGCATCTCCTCTGTCTTGCTGAAATCATGCTTCAGAATCACGATGTTCTTGCCCAAAACCTCTGCAGAATGGGCATCTTCCTGAGGATGACCCAGTACCTGCTGCGCCTTTTCTGCGTTTCTTACGAAGCAGACGATGGTCAGGTTCAGTCCGTGCTGTCTGTCGAGTTCTTCCAGGCAATGAACCATGCAGGAGCCCAGTAAGCCCGTAGCTCCCGTAATGCCGATGGTCTTGTTTCTCAGTTGTTCGTAAAGCGGAAAGCTTTTGGCAAAGTCTTTCCAGTCTTCCAGTTCTATTTCGTTATGTTTCATTTCTTTTCTATCTTTATCAGAAACCGAAAATCTGCTGGTTCTCATGTACCGTTACCATGGCACGGAACACAAAGAAATCGGTTGGTGTTGTAATCTTGATGTTCTCCATCGGACCGATGATGGTACCGAGTTTATAGCCGTAGTGGCTCATCATCGTACAGGAATCGATGAAGTTGTGTCTGTCTTCTTCAATCGCCTTGCGGTGTGAAGAGAGGATATCTTTCAGTCGGAAACTCTGTGGTGCTCTGGCAATCAGAGAATTGTCTCGTTCCGGAATTTCCAGCGAGTTGTCTTCCTGTTTTACGATGAAAGTCTCTGTGGCTGGTATACAGGTGATGCAGGAGCCACATTCTTCCACCTTTCGGATATTGTCTGTAATGGTTTCCTCGGTGATGAGTGGGCGTACGCCGTCATGAATGAGCACGTTGGCATCTCTGCCGCCGGCAAATTCCTCGGCAGCACAGAGTCCGTGATAGATGGAATCCTGTCCGCTGTTGCCACCCGGTACAATCTTCACCACCTTGCTGATTTCGAACTTGCGTATCATCTTCTCCAGGAAAGGAATCCATGATTCGATGCAGGCTACGACGATGCCATCTATCTCCGGATGATTGTCGAACAATTCCAAAGTATAGATGATGATAGGTTTGCCGTTCAGTTCCAGAAACTGCTTAGGTCTTGACTTGGTGTGCATTCTGAGGCCGGAGCCTCCTGCAAAGATGACTGCTATGTTCATAAGATTCCTTTTTTAGAGAGTTATTATAAAGAATGGGGCTTTTGGGGCCGCTTATTTCATGACCTGGGTTGCCTGGTCTGACATGTAGGTGAACAGCCAGTAGCCATTCCATGCCCAGAGATACAGGGTGAGTAACCAGCAGAAATATCTCAGGATAACCTGTTTGCCCGGTGCGAGCGACTTCATCAGGTAGGCGATGGCAATAGGAATGATGAATATCCAGTGGCAAGCCATGATATACATCTCGTTCAGACCGAATCCCATCACAAAATGGATGACGATGTCTAATCCTAGCCAGCTCAGTACCAGGAGGAAGAATTTGTGCCGGATGCCAACCACGATGCCGATGATGAACAGCAGCGAGATGATGGCTTCGATGACATAATTGAATGCATAGTTATACTTCACGATGGTAGGGCGGTTTACGCACATATCGTCCAGGAGATAAGAGTCGTGGAGCTGGATGGATTCTCCCATCATGTTGTGAATCAGGGCATCGGTCCTGGAAGTTGACGTATCGGTCCATTTCCAGAATCCCTCCTGCTTCATCGGTTCTCCGGTATGTGCCATAACCCAGGCGTGATGGATGGAATCCTTCCGCTGCTGTTCCGGGTCCTTGGCATGTGACTTTACCTCAATCTGCTTGTCTACATGAAACTGGGGCTCCCTTATCTCCGTATAGATAAGATAGGCAGTAGTTACCAGCAGAATGGCTGGCAGAATCATAGCCACGAGATTCTTAGGGGCGAAGACCTTCCTGCCGTTGGTAAACCAGGCTGCCAGATAGGTCTTGGCTATGTTGCTGAGGGTGACTCCTCCGGTCAGGAAACTGAGGATGCCGATGGTCCAGGCAGACAGCCTGCGTCTCTCCTTCATCGCCATGCCTGCCAGATACAGCGTCATGGTCAGCATGAGGAGCGACCAGCAGAAGTGGTCGGGTACCAGCATGGAAACCATCACCATACCGAAGGAATAGAGCATGGTGGAGAAAAGAATGCAGTCTTTCTTCTTCAGTTCTATGATTTCCCGGAAGATGCGGTATACGAAGATGAAGGAATAGAAGGCGCTTGCTATGAGCAGGATAGCCATGAATATCATCGCATAGTTGGTATCGCCCGAAGATATCAGTTCCTTATTGATGAGATAGAAGGGATAAAGGATGACTGCAAAGAGCGGATGGCGCGGAATCTCGAAATAGAGTTTGCCATTCGACATAAAGATATACGACCATGCATCAAAGCCGGATACATGGAAGGTTTTGGCGAACAACTGCCAGAAACTGACGTGGTGCGCTCTGAGGAAAAGGTTGCCGTATTTGTAGAAGAACAACCCGTTGAGCAGTACGAATACCAATAGAGCCACGAGGCCCGGTATCCTTTCTTCTTTCTTTATTTTAAAAATATTCTTCATTGTCTTATTCTTATTTTGGGTGCAAAGTTAGTGTAAAAAATTGATTGTGAGAAGAAAAATGAGGAAATATTTCGTTTTGTCTGGTTTTTGTGGCGGTTTTATTTGGCGTTGTCTTCTTTTTAAGTTATCTTTGCAGAGGTATAGTACTGAATTTGCTAGTAAGCTCCACACGCCCTGAAAGGGCAGAAGCTCCTAGCCCAGGGCAACACCCTGGGTTTTTATGGGCGCAAACTTGTCGCCCTGTAAGGGCAAAAGCTTTAAAGAGCT
>ENA-OPSM01000638-OPSM01000638.1-human-gut-metagenome-genome-assembly--contig:-NODE-638-length-12275-cov-2.744108_pt1 | contig 12275 bp, 7 predicted proteins | sample MGYA00241457_ERZ501906 | MGnify/ENA primary metagenome ERZ501906 (study PRJEB25962, sample SAMEA2042451) | human gut metagenome | biome: human gut; feature: human-associated habitat; material: faeces...
GCAGGAAGACTGCCACGAAGAAGATTCCACCGAAGAAACCAATCTTGCGCAACACGATATGCGGACCGAAGAGATAAACCAATACCAGAACCAGCGCCATGATGATGGCTATGATGCCTGTCTTAGCCCAACAGTCAACACTCGTAAAGTTGACCAGCGCCTTCCACCAGGTTACGAAGAACATCTCGCTTTCCGGAGTAATCTTATCGATGGTCTTGCTACGTGCAAACTGCAGGTTGAAACTGATGTCTTCATCGCCTGGCGAGAGCAGATGGGCACGCTCATAATTGAGCACAGCCTTGGTAATATTGTCTGTACGGTAATAAGCATTGCCCAAGTTATAGTAAACTTCGGCAGAAACACCATAGTTGTTCAATATTTCCTCATAGTCGCGTATGGCCTGCTGATAGTTACCTTTCTGATATTCCGTATCAGCATTGTTCTTGGTTACAGCACCTGCAGAAACAGAGCAGCCCAACATCACCATGATCATCATGACGAACGAATATCCGGTTGCACTCTTCTTGCGCTGCTTACGCGTTGCATTGATAGCATTTTCTATATTCATAATAGCAGTCATTGCTGAGTCGAATGTACGGTTCATATTGCCGGCAGGGTCGCCCGGCGCATAGCGTTCAAACTCACATTCATCGAGCGCAGTTGTAAACTTCTCGATAGTTCTCTCCTCTACACAATGTTTTTCGAGCATAGCCTGAATGTTTTCACGTGAGAGCTTTTCGGCTGGTATGTTGAGCTTGTAGCTTACATAGCCCCACAAAGCACGGAGCACTTCATCATAGAATTCTTCCTGCTTTCCGGCGAGCATCAGCAGATGAGCCTTCTTCAGACGCTTGGTTGCTATTTTGTTTGCCTTGTTGGAACGGACCTTTACAAGGTCGGCATTCTCGAGAGCACGGCGGCGGAAGACTATGAGCAGGGCAAAGAAGGCTACCAATGGAACCAGCAGACTGGTCCAGTAGCCGAAGCTTCCGTAGAACATATCGTCAATATCATGGAGGTTAGACTTGCCCAGTTTCAGCGCGTGAATGTCCTTATCCTTGTTGCTGAAATCTGAGGTTTCATTGTCTGATGTTCCATCACCCTTCTCCACGTTCAGCGTGAACGGCTGGGTTTTGATTGTCTTGTACTTGTTAGCCGAAGTATCATAATAGGTGAATTCTACCGCAGGAATGGTATAATTTCCCTGATTACGAGGCACAGCCAGGAAGTCATAAATCATATTGCCTTCTACTCCATTGGCTGTAAGGCGGGTCTTGTCTGTCACCTTCGCATCGTACTTGTCAAAATCCTTAGGGAAGGTAATGACAGGCTGCTTGAGCAACTTCAGGTTTCCGATTCCTCCTACCACGACACGAATGGTGATAGGTTCGCCAGCCTTTACTTCCTTCTTGTCGATGGAAGCAGTAATATTGAATTTACCTACACCGCCCGAGAAGTTGGCAGGGCGCTGAGGCAATGGATCAACCTGAATTTTCACACTAGGAGCTATAATATCTTTCTTTACTTCAACATAGCCAGAACCGCCATTGAAGAAAGCTTCCATCGGGTCAACGTTTCTGTTCTGCTGAACTACGATTCCCTTGAAGGTAATGGCTGGAATGGTGAGGTTTCCCGTCATCTGCGGATACATAACATACTGGCTCCATGTAACGCATCGGTAAGGTCGGCCGTTTACGGTTTCTGTATGGAAGGTCTTCTGCTGAGGCAGCGGAACTTCCTGGTTGTGGAATCCCTTCAGGTCAGGCATCTTACCTTCCAACTGGGTAAGGTCTACCTGCGTGTAAACCTTATAAGTAAGGAGCACCGGTTCCTGTTCGTGAACACGTCGCTTGTTGGCTGTCACCTTGATGAAAAGGTCGCTGCCTGATATTCTTGATCCGGCTGTTCGCATGCGTGGTCCATCATAATCATTCTGTCCGTGCATGGAAGGAGCACCGTTGTTGCGTGCAGCATGGCCAGAAACCGTAATCTTAACCGGATGGGAAGAGAGTTTCTTACCATTTACAATGGCATGAGAGGCACCAATGCCAAAGGTTCCGTTCTTAGCTGCGTAGAGCGTATAGGTAATGGTTACAGACGATGAAGAGGAAGTATGGCCATTGATCATCTGATAACTGGACTGCGATGAAGTGTAAGGACCTGCGATTACCTCAAGTCCTTCTCCTACTCCGCCCAGGCGGAATTCCTCTACATCACGTGTATTGATGGTATAGGCCACACGGAAGTTTTCTCCCGCCGCCACGTGTGTTGGTGCCGACACACTGATATGCTGGGCTTTCAGCTGCAAACTGAAGCCCAGAAGCATTGCCCATATAATAATAAACCAACCTATATGTTTCATGTTCTTAATATATTATGCTCGTTGTATTATTTTACTTTTTACCAGTTTTTCTCATATTGCTTGCGGCGAGGCTGGCTCATCGCTTTCTGCATCTTGCGCTTCGTATCCTTCTCCTGCTGGATGGCGGCGTTCAAGAGTTGTTCAGCATTATCTTTGCTCATCTTGTCCTGATTGTTCTGATTCTGCTGATTGTTCTTATTCTGGTTGTTCTTATTTTTATCGTTCTTGTTCTTGTCTTTATTCTGATCTTTGTTCTGATCCTTGTTCTGCTTGTCTTTGTTCTTGTCCTTGTTTTTATCCTTGTTCTTATTCTTATCGTTCTGCTTGTTCTGCTTCTGGTTTTTAAGCAGTTTCTTGCAGAGGGCAAGATTATATCGGGTTGCATTGTCCTGCGGATTGCAGCGCAGGGCGTTCTCATAACATCCTATGGCCTGCGCATATTGCTGATGCTGCTGCATGACCACACCCATGTTGTGGTAACTTTTGGCGCGTCGAATCTTGTTGGTTTCCAGTTTCGAAGCATTCTCAAACTGTATCATCGCCATCGAATCCTTCTGCTGCATCATCAGGGCGCACCCCAGATTATAGACAGCCTGCGCATTCTTCTGGTTCTTGGAGATAGCCTTGCGATATTGCGTTTCGGCTGCAGCCCACTTCTGTTTATGATAGGCGCGGTTTCCCTGGCGGATGAAGTTGCGGTCGTTCTGCGCTTCCACCTTCGCCAAGCCCAGCACCATCAGGGCAAAAACCAATATATATCTTAAATATCTCATTCTTATTATATAATAATGTATAAACGTTTATCAGAAAGGCTTCTTGATGTCTTTCTTAAAAAACTTGATGTTTCTGAGCAGAGGATTCTTTACCTCAAGCAGACAGATTTCGATGATAAGCAACAGGATGACAAGAATACCTACAGCCTGGAACTGTTCATCATAAGCGCTGTAAACCACGCTCGTCACATCGCCTTTCTGCAATTTGGCAATATCATCATTCAATGCTCTTTCCGCATCGCTGGTGTTATCTACATGAATGTACTGACCCTTGCCTGCTTGGGCAAGTTCCTTACACATCTGCTCATTCAGGGCGGTCATTACGGTGTTGCCCGCATTGTCCTTCAGATAAGAGCCGTCGCCCATAGGGATTGGTGCTCCCTTGGTGTTACCTATGCCCAGGATGAAGACATTGATTCCTTTCTTGTTGGCTGCAGTAGCCGCCTCCTGTGCGCCAGGCTCATGGTTTTCGCCATCAGTAATAACGATGATGGCTCTGCCTACATTCTCCTGATGAGTGAAACTCTTGGAAGCCAAATCGATGGCTTCGCCGATATTGGTTCCCTGGGTCTGGATAAGACCAGGGGTAATGTTCTGAAGAAACATCTTTGCCGAAACATAATCGGTGGTGATTGGCAACTGCACGAACGCATCGCCTGCAAAGACGATGAGTCCAATCTTGTCGTTATTAAAGTTGTCGACCAGATTTTCGATAAGCATCTTACTCTTGTCCAAACGGGATGGAACCACGTCCTGACAGAGCATGGAATTTGAAATATCGAGGCAGATGATGGTTTCAATACCATGTCGCTTATCGTGAGAAATCTTGCTGCCCATCTGCGGGCGAGCTACCATCACGATGAGAAGCGCCAAGGCTGCGAGCATCAGCACAAACTTAACTGTAGGGCGATATTTGGAGATGTTGGGCATGAGCTGTTTCAGAAGTTCCGGATCGCCGAGCTTCTTCAGTTTAGCCTTTCTTCTTCTCCATCCTATCAGTCTGATCAGAATCAGTACTGGTATAATCCACAACAGCCAGAGAAATATAGGATCTTCAAATCTTAACATTTTCTATTCTAATTATATCTTCTATTCGATTATCCGATAATCAGTAAAATATCTCCGATAACTGGTAAAATATCTCCGAAAGATAGCAAAATATCTCCGAAAGATAGCGGAATATCTCCGATAATCAGTAATGGCTCAGTATCCGGATTACGGAATTCTTCTGAACCAGGTGATCCGGAGCAGGATTTCTACCAGCAATACCAGAAGAGCTGCCAAGGCGAATGGCTGATAAGCTTCATATCGCTTAGCGAAATGCTTGACATTAAACTTGGTTTTCTCCAGTTTATCAATGTCCTTGTAAATCTTCTTCAGCTCATTATTGTTCGTTGCGCGATAGAAATTACCATCGGTTGTCTGCGCAATGTCGCTCAGCGTCTTCGTATCAATCTCTACCGGAATATTGACGTACTGTACTCCTCCTGCCACAGGCATTGGATAAGGAGCCACCTTGTTGGTTCCTACACCGATGGTGTAAACACGTATTCCGTAGCTTTTGGCAATCTCTGCTGCGGTCATTGGCGAGATTTCACCCATGTTGTTACTACCGTCGGTAAGAAGAATCACAACCTTCGATTTTGACTTAGAATCCTTCAGGCGGCTCACGGCATTGGCCAGTCCCATTCCCACTGCAGTTCCATCGTCAATCAGTCCCCGGGCGGCAATATCCGTACGGGTTGCCTGCAAGAGGCGCAACAGACTGGCATGATCGGTTGTCATCGGGCACTGGGTGAAGGCTTCACCGGCAAAGATAGTCAGACCGATGTTGTCGTTCGGTCTTCCCGAGATGAATTCTGTTGCCACATCCTTAGCCGCTTCCATACGGTTTGGTCTCAAATCTTCGGCAAGCATAGAGGTGGAAACGTCCATCGCCAACATAATGTCAATGCCTTCCACCGTCTTGTTGTCCCAAGCTGTATGCGTCTGCGGACGAGCCATCGCACAGACGATGAGCACGAAACAGATGCATCTCAGCACCATTGGCAGATGGATGAGACGCACACGCAGGCTCTTCGGAGCATATTGATACTTTTTCGTGTCGCTCATGCGCATGGTTGGCGCATTCTTCTTCCTGTAGAGGAAATACCATAATATATAAGGTATCAGCAACAGGAGCAACAGAAAATAGCCTTTACTTGCAAATTCCATTTCTTTATTTTTCTATTTATAGCCAGGCTAAGAGTTTTCGGAATAAACCGCTTTGCCCGGCGAAACGTTTCATAAGAACACCCTGCCTTACATCAGCAGCATGGCTGACTGGTAAATGATGTAACCCAAAAGAGCCAGACCTACGATGACTCCTATCCATAGGAGCGACTTGATGAGGCGGCGCTGAGATTGCGTCTTCTGCTCTTCATTGGTCAGTTGTGGAACCACCTTTTCTTCAGTAGGTTTCTCATCTGTCTTGGTCTGGTCGATGAAGTTGATGGCATTCACCAGGTTTGCATCGTTCTCATTCACCAGGGTTTCATATTTGGCAAACTTCACGAGGTCGGCAGTCTGGAAGAGTTCCTTCAGTTCATCTATCATCTTCTGGTCGCCTGCTTCGCGCAAACGTTCGATGATTTCCATACTGGTCATCTCCATGGCATTGAATCCGAAACGGCTCACGATGTATTCTCTCAGCGTATTGGTAAGCTGGGTGTAGTAAGCCTTCTGTGTTTCCTGATTCTCAACGTGCTGCTGCTTGATGACGTTGATTTGATTCAGCGCCTTTTCATGAGCCGGAACACGTTTTACGATGCGGATATGGGTGATGATTGGCTTGTTGTTCTTCAGCCTGTTGCGCAGATAAAGCCATGCGCCACAGAGGATTAACAGCAATAGGCTCAACCAAAAAATCGCACTCCATTCACTCCAGGAGAAAGGATTGTCCTGAACATCCTTAGGCGGATAGAACTGGTTGGGATGAACCGTATCTACGGGCACGGTGAGCACCTTCAGCGCAAGCTGGTTGCCATGAAAGTTCTTGCCGTTTACCTTCACATTGAGCGCAGGAATCGCATACACCTTTTCATCAAACGAAGTCAGCGTATAGTCGCGGCTCACCACCATGCGGTCGTCGCCTATGTGCGAAGTGTCGCCTTTACTCTGCTCAACCACTTCCACTCCCGGCGTAATTTGCTGCTGCGGCTTGAAAGATGGCAATTCCACCTTATCGCCCTGCTTTACCGAAGCCTTCAGATGCAGCACAGTCTGCTGTCCTATCAGTATCTGCAGCGAGTCGATGCGTTGCTCTACCTGCTGGGCTTGAGCTAAGCCTGAGCACCCCAGAAGAGCGAGTGACAATATGATATTCTTTACTTTAAACATAGTTTTTTTACTTTGAGCTTTCGGTTTATCAGCCCCTCTGCTTGAAAAGCATCAGGAGCGCCTTCGAGAAGTCCTCGTTGGTGGCAATCGAAGTCCAGTCGACCTTGCTTTTGGCAAAGTCGGTTTTCAGATTTTCCTGCTGCATCAGCCATTGCTGTGTATGGGCCATTCGCAGTTTCTTCGAACTTGTATCAATATACATTTCATGTCCGGTTTCTGCATCCATCACCTTGAGCAGTCCTACGTCAGGCAGCACTTTGGCACGCGGATCGTAAACCTGGATGGCTACTACATCATGCTTCTGGTTGGCAATCTGCAGCTGATGCTGGAAATCCTTATGATCGTAGAAGTCGCTGATTACGAAAGCTGTGCAGTGGCGTTTCATCACGCGGGTAAAATATTCCAGGGCGCAACCGATGTCGGTACGCTGGCTTTGCGGCTGGAAGTTGAGCATTTCTCTGATGATATAGAGAATATGCTTTCTTCCTTTCTTAGGCGGAATGTACTTCTCGATGCGGTCAGAGAAGAAGATGACACCTATCTTGTCATTGTTCTGAATGGCACTGAAGGCGAGTGTGGCAGCAATCTCAGTAGCCAGATCGCGTTTCATCTGCTTCATCGTACCGAAATCGAGCGACCCGCTGACGTCTACGAGCAGCATCACCGTAAGTTCCCTTTCCTCTTCAAACACCTTGACATAAGGCTTATGAAAGCGGGCGGTCACATTCCAGTCGATGTCTCTCACATCATCGCCATACTGATATTCGCGCACCTCGGCAAAGGCCATTCCCCTACCCTTGAAGGCAGAATGATACTGACCAGCGAAGATGTTCTGACTCAGTCCGCGAGTCTTGATTTCTATCTTCCGAACCTTTTTTAAGATATCTTGTGTATCCAACTTATTACTTTGAACTTTGAAATTTGAACATTGAACTTTATGATTAGTAAAGCAAATGAACGTTGAACTTTGAACTTTATGATTAGCAAAGCAAATGAATTCTTCACTCTTCGTTCTTCACTCTTCACTTACCAAATCAAGGCACTTCCACCTTATTAATGATGCGACTTACGATTTCCTCGCTTGTCACATTGCTTGCCTCAGCCTCGTAAGAAAGACCGATACGGTGGCGCATTACGTCATGGGCTACTGCTCTTACATCCTCTGGAATCACATAGCCGCGATGCTTGATAAACGCATAGGCTCTGGCTGCCTTGGCAAGAGAGATGCTGGCACGAGGACTGCCGCCGAAGGTAATCATATCTTTCAGTTCGCCCAGTCCGTAACGCTCAGGATAACGTGAAGCAAAAACAATATCGGCAATATACTGCTCAATCTTCTCATCGAGATAAACCTCGTTTACTATCTTGCGAGCCTTCAGAATCTCCTCAGCTGATGTTACAGGTGTAACCTCTGGAAGTCCGCCCTGAATATTCTCACGGATGATGAGTTTCTCCTCTTCCAGTGTAGGATAATCGATGATTACCTTCAGCAGGAAACGGTCTACCTGTGCTTCAGGCAACTGATAGGTTCCTTCCTGCTCGATAGGGTTCTGTGTAGCCATTACCAGGAACGGACTAGGCAGTTTGAAGGTTTCATCGCCAATGGTAACCTGGTGTTCCTGCATGGCTTCGAGCAGCGCACTCTGCACCTTGGCTGGGGCACGGTTAATCTCATCTGCCAATACGAAATTGGCGAAGACAGGACCGCGTTTTACATGGAAAGCCTCATCTTTCTGTGAATAAATCTGAGTTCCCACCACATCGGCAGGCAACAGGTCAGGAGTAAACTGAATGCGGCTATAGTCGGAGCTGATAAGCTGTGACAATGTCTTGATTGCAAGTGTCTTCGCCAGACCAGGCACACCCTCAAGCAGGATATGACCATCGGAGAGAAGACCGATAAGAAGGCAATCTACGAGGTGTTTCTGACCTACGATTACCTTATTCATGCCCATTACCAGATTGGTAACAAACTGACTTTGTTGTTCTATCCGGATATTCAATTCGCGGATATCAATAGCTTCTGCCATAATTCTATATTTTTACGTTTAATTTCTTAATTCAAACAATATATTTCCAAAACCAAACGCAAAAGTACTCAAATTAAGCCACAAAAGCGAAAAAACCTATCTAAATAATATTAAAAATGTTTCATAAAAGCTATTTTTAGATTCTTTTAAAGAATAGCTTTTATGAAACAAACGAGATTTCAAATATTTTATCTGTTTTTATGCTTCATGTACCAAGGATGAACCAAGAAATTGTACACCAGCAACGATACGATTGTAAAAAGAAGTGCATAGTGCAACATCCCTGATTCAACCATATTATATACAGGATGATCTACGTCAAAATGCGCTCTCGCCGGAAGATTATGGAACAGGAATCCGAGACCGAGTCCCAAGCTCAATCCCAATTCCCAAGCCAGGAAGAACGAATTCACGCTCGTGCCGCGCTGGCAATGTTTGGCAAGCTTGATATAGAAGAGCAGAAAACGGCTTCCGATGATTCCCAAGCTGAAACCCAGCAAGGTTGGAACCACGATTTCTACAGCAAACTCCTGAGTTCCGAACGAAATCAGTTCAGCAGAAGCCAACAATATCAGACCTACGATTATCTGACTCTTCAGATCTGCATCAGCAAAGACAAACTTTTCTGCCAGGAACGCCAAGGCCAATCCTCCGAAAATCATCAGAAAGATGCCAGTAGGATGAGGCACAGAAAAGTATAATCCCACAGAAAAAGTAATCAGGATGATGTTGACAAACAGCGGAGTTCCCTGTGGCAGATAGAAGCGGTCGAGGCTGAAAGCCTTAATTTCTTCGGCAGGTGCCTTAAAAGGAAACTTGGCGCGAGAAACCAGCACGAAGGCTCCCAAAGCCAGCAACGAAGCCGTAGGGAAAACATAGTCCATGCCGAAATAGTTGTAAATAAAACATGCCACCAAGGGTCCTACAGCTATCGAAAAGCGGGCAAACCAAGAGGTAATGTAATTAGCCTCGGTGCGCTGGAACGACTCGCAGGAATCAATAACCAGCGTACTGGCAAGCGACATCTGAGCCAGCCCCAGAAATGCTCCCAACAGGAAACGGACCGCCAGGAGAATCTCAAAAGGAAACCTGATGTTCCAGAACGTATCCAGATAGTAAAGAACCGAAAGGCAAACAACCACACCTAAAATGGAAAGCTGACAGACCATATTCCTGCGGTAGCGCTGCACCAGATAGGAGCAGAAACCGCCAAACAGGAAAAGTCCAAAGCCGTATGCAAGAAGCACACACCCTATCTGCCACATCTGATAATTCGCCGGAATCAGAAAATAAGGAATGGCAAAGACGAGCATGTACACACTCGACATCAGCAAGAGGTTGGCAAAGCATAATCGCCAGAAGTCCTTGTGCCACAGCTTAATATGTACCGGTGTATTTTGTGTATCCATTATTCTAAACTCTTTATTCAAGTTTCGAAAGTTCAGAAGTTAAAGGAGTTAAAGGAGTTATCGCTCCCTATGGTCGCTGAGGAGTTAAGACAATAGTCTTTTTGGCGTAGTTTTTTAAGCTGCAAGACATACGTCTTAACTCCTTAACTTCCTTAACTCCTTTAACTTCCTGATATGCGAAACTTCAGTAAACTATTAACTGAAAAACATCCATTTCTCCCTCTCCGTTCTGATAGAAAAGGAAAAATGGATGTTATCTTGAAAACTATCTGATACTTACCTGCTACCAGGCTTTTACTTCAACAAGATACCTGTGAAGATTCTGCCGCTCTCGATACCCAGCTTTCTGGCAGAGAAGTACTCATCGCTGTGGGCAAAGGTACAGATGCCACAATCCTGGATATTCTCTTCGGCCACTCCACAATGCAGAAGTATCTGTTTGTTGCAGAGCGGAAGATTGAGATGCCATTTCAGCGGCTGCACGATATTACCCTCAGCTGCCAGGCGCTCACGCTCAGCAGGATCAACCGAGAAGGCGGCATTAGGACGCTGCTCGGCAATCTCTTCCATAGGGAAAGCTGCCTGCTCAAAAGCCTCGTAAACCTCATCGCCCACCTCGAAATGGTCGAGCGAAATGCCCGGACCTATCACAGCCTTCAACTTCTTCGGGTCGGTATGATAGGTAAACGCCATCTCCTGAATGGTTTTATGCACGATGCGAGCCAGCGTACCACGCCAGCCGGCATGGATGGCAGCCACAGCATGATGCTCCTCATCATAAAGAAGCACAGGGATGCAATCGGCAGTAGAAACACCGATGCATACACCTTTCTGGTCAGTCATCACGGCATCTACACCTTCGAGCACCATCTTGCGGATATTCTCAGGCATGGTGAGAAACTCGCCGGCAATATTGCGCACCTCTACTCCATGTACCTGATGGGGCATGATGATATGGTCGGTAGTGATACCGAGCTCAGCAGCCAGACGCTTACGGTTCTCTGCAACATGCTCGGCAAAATCACCACAATATTCGTTGATATTGAATTCGCTATAGTTGCCCTGGCTTACTCCTCCCTTGCGGGTAGTAGAGAAAGCCATGACGCCAGAAGCTATGCTATATACTTTGAACATTGAACTTTGAACTTTGAACTTTATGATTAGACTTTTTACTTTGAACTCCGAAACAGAACGTTATGACTTTTTGGGCATATCATAAAGTTCAATGTTCCAAGTTCAAAGTTCAAAGTCAAGATTATTCGTATTCGAAATCATCGAGGTCGTCAACATCCTCGATTTCATCCTCATCAATATATTCTACTACATCCTCGCCCTCTGCAGCCAGTTCCTGCTGGAAGCGAGACATATCCTTGTCACGGTGAACAAGCGTATCTTCGGCAGTAATTTCCTGAAGCTTGTTGCTCTCAGAATTGAGTTCCTTCCAGAGCACATCCTTCAGTTCCTGGATACCCTGTCCGGTAACAGACGAGATGAAGACCACCGGAAGATCGGTAGGCAAGGTTTCCTTGAGCATTTCAATCAGCTCTTCGTCGAGCAGATCGCACTTGGTGATAGCCAGCACGCGATGCTTGTCGAGCATCTCTGGATTAAAGTTCTCCAGTTCGCCCAGCAATACTTCATATTCTTTCTTGATGTCGTCAGTATCGCCCGGAACCATGAAGAGCAGCAGAGAGTTGCGCTCAATATGGCGGAGGAATCGCAAGCCCAAACCTTTTCCTTCGCTCGCGCCCTCGATGATGCCAGGAATATCAGCCATGACAAAACTCTGGTGATCGCGATAATCTACGATACCCAGCGATGGTTCGAGCGTAGTAAACGGATAGTTTGCAATCTTAGGACGGGCACTTGATACGGCACTCAGCAAAGTTGACTTACCGGCATTAGGGAAACCTACCAGACCTACATCGGCAAGGAGCTTGAGCTCCATGATGATGGTCATCTCCTGCATAGGTTCGCCCGGCTGTGCATAGCGAGGAGCCTGGTTGGTAGAGGTACGGAACTGGAAGTTGCCCAATCCGCCACGACCGCCCTTGAGGAGCAGAACTTCCTGCCCGTCATAAGCCACATCGCATACAAACTTGCCTGTTTCGGCATTATAAACCACGGTACCGCAAGGCACATCGATATAAATATCCTTGCCATCGGTTCCATGACACTTATCACGGCCACCGTTTCCACCATGCTCGGCGAAGAAGTGGCGCTGATACTTGAGGTGCAGCAACGTCCAGTAGTTATGGTTGCCGCGGAGATAGATGCTTCCTCCACGTCCGCCGTCGCCACCGTCTGGACCGCCGTTAGGCTG
>ENA-OPSM01000639-OPSM01000639.1-human-gut-metagenome-genome-assembly--contig:-NODE-639-length-12274-cov-4.198952_pt1 | contig 12274 bp, 8 predicted proteins | sample MGYA00241457_ERZ501906 | MGnify/ENA primary metagenome ERZ501906 (study PRJEB25962, sample SAMEA2042451) | human gut metagenome | biome: human gut; feature: human-associated habitat; material: faeces...
GTTTCTTAACAAGAGATCCAAGAATGAAGGAAAGAAAGAAGTACGGTCTCAAGGCAGCTCGTCGTGCTCCACAGTTCTCTAAGAGATAATATTTACAATCCAAAGCGTCTTATGGCGTTTCAGAAAAGTATATTACACCTCGGAATTTCGGTTCCGGGGTGTTTTTTACATAAAATGTGATAGAATATAATATTATAATAGTTAAGTATTAATTAGAATGGAGAGATATTTATATGACAACTGCAATCACAAAGAGTGATAGAATTATAAAGGTTGTATCCAGAGAAGAATAGAAAAGTACAATAACAACTTTTTTTGATAAAGTTGGCAGATATGATTGGAGAGCCATATATGATTAAAATAGCATTTTTCGATATAGATGGAACATTGTTGAAAATGGGATGTAAAGAACCGACAGATAAAACAGTTAAAGCGTTAAATTCTCTTCACCAGAATGGGATATTGCTTTGTATGGCAACTGGCAGAGGCTATCTTTCAATCCCTAAATTCAAAGATATTACATTTGATGTGCTGCTTACATTTAATGGTTCATATGTAATGGCTGGAGAAAAGATTATTTTCAGAAATCCCCTGAATAATAATGATAAACATCAAATAATTCAAAATCTTAATAAAATGGACAGAGCAGCTGCAATCAGCAATGAGCATTTTATTGTTACTAATGGCACAGATGAGCATCTGGAAGAGTACTTTAAATTTGGAAATGAAACATTGACAATTGCAGATAATTTCGATGAGTTATGTAAAGAAGATATTTATCAGATTATGTGTGCTTGCAGAAAAGAAGAATACGCCCAGATACTGCAAGGAACTGAAAATACCCAGATAACTGCATGGTGGGATAAAGCGGCAGATATAATTCCATTGAATTGTGGTAAGGGAAATGCTGTAAATGCAGTGCTTAATTATTATGGATTATCGAAAGATGAGGCGATTGCTTTTGGTGATGGTAGAAATGATATTGAAATGCTAGAAGCTGTTGGTACAGGAGTGGCCATGGGGAATGCCATTGATGAAGTCAAAGCAAGAGCAGATGTCATATGTAAATCCGTTGAAGAAGACGGAGTGTATCATTACTGTCTGGAGAAAAAACTCATTAAATGTTGATGGACTTATTATACAGCAGGGTTGCAGAGTGTTATATACTCTGCAACCCTGTTAGTCATTTATAGTCTTAATTTTACCACCATTTCTCACGGTAAGAGTATTCACCGCGGTAATTAGAAGCATTATAATCAGGATACTTGAAAGGTGCATATACATCATCCTTAGGTGCATCATCCTGTGTATATATGTACATAGAATCATAATCCCATGTGACAATCTCATCACGGGCATCGCCGTAGAGGTTTACAGCTTCAGCACACATGGTAGGATGACCATCATCAGGGAATTTAACAACCTGGATACCATTGCCATCAATCATTCCTCCGCGCTCTATATCAGCATTAAGAAGGATGAAGTCCTGACCGTCACCAGTCCAGTTTACAGGAGTTAAGAGATTACCATTAAGCTCGTTCTCCATTTCCCATAACTGATTACCCTTGCTGTCATAGAAATATATAATTCCCTGGTGTCCCCAGAAATTAACAACAACCATTTCATAGCCCGGGCGGTTAGGAAGATAATTAGCAAGACTTACACGCTGTGCATGACCTATGCCGTCCTTCTTAAGAAGCTTTCCGTTAAAATCAGATATCAGGAATCCTTCCTTTCCGGCAACACAGGCAAAGAATTTAGTACCTTTGTGTGGTCCTGACTCAAATCTGCCTGGAACAATCTCATCAATATGGTCTTCATTAACAGGCATAGTCCACATTTTATTACCGTGGCAGTCAAGCATGTTATAACCAACTAAAAGTTCATCATGTCCATCTCCGTTAATATCAATTGCAAAAGGAAAATGTCCGGTATTCTTATCACTCTGGAAATGCCACATAACCTCAAGGTCATCGTTAAGTGCATATACTCTGCAATAACGGTCCTTAATGAGAATATCGCGTGGCTTGTCAAGACCACGGAAATTACATATACGCATACCATCAGGATTAATTCTGTCAAATGCGTAGATTTTATCAGGAACACCGATAATAGTTCCGTCCTCTTCTGGTGAAGAGAAAGGTGTTTTGGCACGTTTCTTCACTTCACCTGTTTTGCCATCAAGAATCAGCACTTCAAAATTCTTGGCTGTAATAACCTCATCAAAGCCATCACCGTCAATATCATATATCTGCATAGGCATATCTGCTGATATAGTTCCAATGTCGTGATTATCAGTAGGTTCACCATGCTGCCATAATATATTGCCATCAAGGTCAAATGCGGTGAGACAGCTGATTGTTCCATAAGCATCACGGTTTACTCTTTTCTGGCACTGAGCCATAACCATCTGATACTCGCCATTGCCAAGAAGATGACCGAAACGAAGCTGTCTTCCGGTGCCGCAGCCTTTAAGGTCAATTTTCTTAAGAAGCTTCATCTTTGGATAATGTGCCTGTGCATCTTCACATTCAGCTTTATAAGCATTTCTTGCAGCATCAATAGAAGCAGCAGTACTTTCAGAAGTAGTAACATTTACAAAACCAAACTGTGTAGGGATAGTTGCAGTAATGGCAACCTTGCCACCCTGCCTTGCATATTCAGTGTCAAGGTCAAAATAAACCTTATCATCAACACTGCATATAACATGGCTGCCTTTAATCTCAGCCTTAAGTACATAAGTATCATCACAGTTGTAATCAAAAGGTACAGAATCGAGTACAGTAACCTCCTCCTTATGACGATACTCAAGTCTTAACTCATGCTCTTCAAAAACAAGGACAAGAAGATTAGCAGAGTTCTGACAACAAAAACCAATGCCGGCATTGCCCCATTTGGTAGTAAACATACGCACACTTGCAGTTATAGTATAATCGCGCCAGAATCTGTCACCGCTTGTGAGCATAGGGAATGTGCGGTGTGGCTTGTCATTACGGATACGCATCTGCTCCATAAAATGTTTTCCATTATATTCAGAAATAATCCAGGAAGCCCCCTGACCGTTATAAACGTGGTTGCATACCGGGTCATACCATTTACCATAATATCCGGGATAATGGATAAAATGATACTCACCCATTGCCGAATGATTCTTATCATAAGGAAATTCACCAATAGGAAAATCAGAGAAATCTTCATTAAGTAAAATAAAATCTGCCATAATAACCTCCGTTCTAAAATAAAAAATATAATTAATGGTTCTTTCTGTAGCTTCCGGGCGCTTCGCCCATGATTTTTTTAAATGTGCCGCCCATAGTATTACTGTCGGCGAAACCACATTTGTCAGCAATCTCAGTAATAGAGAGGCTGGTGTTGACTAAAAGGTCTGCTGCTGCGTGCGTTCTTACATAAATAAGATACTCTCTGAATCTGAAGCCTGTAAAAGCCTTAAATTTCTTGGAAAGGCTCGATTCACTCATATTAAAAAGTTCTGCAGTAGCAGCCATAGTTATGTCATTGTGATAATTCTCGATAATATATTCAATAACCTTCTGGATAAGTTCATTACCTGTATCCATTTTCGTAATAACATTATCTTCATACATCTGACAGCGCAGAATAAAAAGTATAAGTTCATGAAAATAAGAATGTATGAAAGATAAAGACAGACTATCTACACCATTGTGTTCATAAGAAATCTTCTGGATAATTGATGATATATAATCAAGTCGTCTTTCTGGTATATGGACAACAGGATGTTTATGGAAAATGCTTTCTATATCCAGAGAGGAATCATCAGCAATCAACTTTAAATCATCATTATTAAAATATAACACATATCTTGTATGGTCACTTCCGGCGAGGTAAGTAGTCATGTGCGCCATGTCTGGTGGGATAAGAGCAAGTCCGCCCGGATTTAACATATATATTTCATCACCTACATAAAGGGTGCAGGAACCAGAATATATAAACATCAGCTCCCATCTGTTATGTTCATGAAAATGTTTCATCTTATAAGATGGAGGCACAGTAGCAATATCCGTGTGGAAATTGTCATTAATAAAATGGTACATTGCCGTCTCCTTGGTATATGAATAATATCTTACGAAGCAAAATCATATACTGATTATAGGTCGTTTATAGAGAAACTGTTACTGATTTTTTACATATTTTTTTGATTTTGAAAGATTTCGTGCTGTTTTTTTGTATCTATAAAAAAACAATGTGAATATAATAAAAGCATCTTAAGAAGCAGAAACAATTTAATATTAAGGAGGAATAATATGATACGAAGAAACAAAATTATTGCTTCTGTTGCTGTCAGTGTCATGACTGGCGTTCTTGTTGCAGGCAACTTAGCTCCATTACAGGGATACTATGCATTTGCACAGGAAACAGGAGTAAAAACTGCAAGGTATTCAGCAGTAAAAGACATTAACAAAACATTAGAAGGTTACACACCAATGGACAGTTCTGATCCGGTTGAATTCGGTGGAACTTACATTAAGTATCAGGGTGAGACAATCCAGTTGTCGGAGACAGCCATATATCTTGATGGATCGTTATCAGATGAGCTTGCTGCCCAGTACCCATATGTATATAACGATATTACTAAGGCATTGTCAGCAGATGCATTAAAGAATGGAACAGCAGACAAACCAATGACAGTATATGTTGCACCATATGTGTATTGGATTGATGATCCGGCAGCAACAGATACAGTACAGAAGACCGAGGGATATTCAGTACCTTATGGAATGGTTGTTAATTCAGAATATCTTACTATCAAAGGTCTTACAGGAAATCCTGATAATGTTGTATTAGCAGGAAACAGAGGACAGTCACATGCCTCTAACGGTAACTACACAATGTTCAGATTCAACTGCAGCGGTGCACTTACAGTTAAGAACATAACAATAGGTAACTATTGTAGCGTTGACCTTGATTATCCGCTTATGAGTGAGCTTAATCAGGCAAAGAGAACAGAGACAATCACACAGGCACAGCTTGCTGATGTTTCAGGAGACAAGATGTTTGCAGATAACTGTAACTTCATAAGCAGACTTAATCTTGACCCAATAAATGGAGCATCAAGAAGTCTTTATAACAACTGTCATTTTGAAAGTACAGATGATGCCCTTAATGCAAATGCTGTATATGTAGGATGCGATTTTGATTTCTACGGAAACAGACCATTATATTCATCATATGGTACAGGTTCAACATTTTTAGGTTGTACATTTAATTGTAAGATATTAAATGTTGAAGCCGAACCTACACAGTTCTTTACTAAGGAAGGTGGCACAATTACCGCAGTAGACTGTGTATATAACAGTAATTTAAGTGTACCTATATCAATTGGATGGACTAAAACACCATCAACTTCATTAAAGTGTTATCAGAGCAACATAATTCATAATGGACAGAGCATTACAATCGGTGGCGAGGGTGCTAAAGAAACCGTTGATATGACAGGCAAGTCAGTACTTGATGCCTACAAGGTTGTGTCAGGTGGTAAGACATATTACAACACATACAATCTTTTAAAGGGCAGTGACGACTGGGATCCATTAGGAGTTAAGGATGTAATTAAAGCAGCCGGACAGGACACAGTTGCAACACAGCTTTCAATAACATCAGATGTCACAGAGATTGAATCTGGAAAGGAAACAGCTTCAATAGGAGGAACAGTTAACTATTTCTATGGAACTAATGATACAACACAGAAGATAACATACAGCGTATCAGACGAAGATAAGGCATATGTGAAGTTAACAGATAATGGTGACGGAACATGCAAAGTAGAAGGTACTAATAATGATGATGCAGCTAAGAAGGTCATTATAAATGCATCTACAGAGTCAGGTCTTGAAGCAGCAGTTGGAATTACTGTAAAGCCAAGCAAACTTGATGCACCAGAGTATATCAAGACACCAGTTATTACTAATGACGGACAGGGTAGTCTTAAAGTAGATTACTCACTTGATTTAGGAAGCAGAGAAGACATGTCTGCAATCTCATGGTACAGATGTACAGATGCAGAGGGAAGCAATAAGGTACTTGTAGCAGTAACAAGAAACGATTCACCAGAATATACATATAAGTTAACAGCAGGTGATGTTGGATATTACATCATGGCTAAGGTAGAATCTAAGAATATCAGAAGTGATTATGGAACACCAGTAAATACAGTATATGACAAGGCAATCGGAGTGAAAGATGTAAGAAGCAAGAACCTTTCTACAGATTTCTCTAACTTCCCTAATATAAAGCAGTCAGAAATCAAAGCTGGTTTCTGGACAGTAGATTACAACCGTCCAGCAGATACAGAGAGCTTCGGAAGCTGGCAGGGAGCTGATACAGAAGAGCCTTGGAAATATGGAACAACAGGTAATGGCTGTGTAGGGGCAGGATTATATGAAGGAACACAGGGTTCAAGAATTATGTACACACCAGTTGAGGGTACATATGGTGATATGTCACTTGAGCTTGTAGTTGACCCGGCTAAGACAGCAGGTCAGGGATTTGGTAGTGCAGGACAGTATATGGATGTACTTCTTAAGTTCGATACATCTACACTTACAGGATACGGATTAAGAATAATAAGAACAAGGGATTCATCTAATGCCGTAACATTTGTACTTGTAAAATATGACAATGGAACAGTAACAGAAATCTCTGATGAAGTTATTGCAAGCTGCTATGCGACAGGCTGTACAATCAGTTTAAAGGTTGAGGGTAATAAGCTTACTGCTCATGTTGAGACACCAACAGAACAGCTCGCAGATCAGGCAGCTAAGGGATATCCTCATGTAGTTGACCTTATAGCAGATATTGCAGCTAACAGCTTTGGCGGTGTTGCAATACAGCATACAGGAACAACAGGAGCTGGTGGATGGCAGAATACAACAATGCTTCATAATTTAGATATTACATGGGAAGGTGAGAACAACCAGAACCCTGAATATGTTGAAGGAAATCCATCAGATAACGAGAATCCGGCAGAGAAATCAGATGATTCAACAGGAACTTCAACAGGAGCAGATACAACAGTTAAGACAGGCGATATGAGCCATGCAGGAATGTATGCTGCATTAACTACAGCAAGCCTTTGTGCATTGCTTGGAATGGCAGCAGTATACATGAGAAGAAGAAAAGATATCTAATTTCATAAGAATTTTCTTTACAGGAGCACCCGCAATTATATTGCGGGTGTTTTTGCGTGGTGAATGTGTGACCGTATGTGATTGACATTTTAATTATTATGCTATAAAGTTTTATAGAACTAACCAGTATAAGATGGAGGATAAAACTTAAAAGCATGAAATATAATATCAGAAAATATATATTGGCAGGAATTACAGCAATTCTTGCAGCGGCTGTTTTGACGGCATGTGGTGGCAGTAAGCCAGAGAAGGACGATACAGTCCAGAGTACACAGGAAATATTTGCAATGGATACATATATGTCGCTTACTGCATATGGCAGCAATTCAGAGGAAGCAGTAAGTAAAGCAGTTCAGGAGATTAACCGGCTTGATGCAATGTTTTCGGTAGGAAATGAGGACAGTGATGTTACTAAGATAAATGAAAATGGAAGCGGTGAAGTATCGGAAGAAACCGCATTTATAATGAACAGGGCAATGCAGGTATCTAAAGAAACTAAAGGTGCTTTCGATATTACGATATACCCGGTTATGGAACTGTGGGGATTTACCACCAAGAATTACAGAGTGCCTGAAAGCAGCGAGATTGCGGATGTACTTAAGCATGTTTCTTATACAAATGTGGAGGTTAACGGGCAGCAGGTGACATTGTCAGATGGTGCAAGCATTGACCTTGGTGGAATTGCCAAAGGTTATACTTCTTCAAGGGTGATTCAGATTATGAAGGACTGCGGCATAGAGCACGCAATCATTAATCTTGGAGGCAATGTGCAGGTGCTTGGAACTAAGACTGATGGCTCAGACTGGAGGGTTGCCATACAGAATCCAGACAGTGAAAGCAGTTATCTTGGTGTATTAAGCACTGCTGATAAGGCAGTTATAACATCAGGTGGGTACGAGCGGTATTTTGAGCAGGACGGACAAGTATACCATCATATTATAGACCCGCAGACAGGTTATCCATCAGAGAGCGACCTGACTTCGGTTACAATTGTATGCTCTGACGGAACAACAGCAGATGCATTATCAACTGCGCTTTTTGTAATGGGGCTTGATGGTGCGAAAGAGTTGTATAGAAGTGGCTCGCTTGATTTTGAGATGATACTTTATGATGGAATCAAAGTATATGTGTCAGAGGGAATAGCTGACAGTTTTTCAACAAATATGAACACGGAAATAATTACCAGACAGCCTTAATGAGAATTATTATTAACAGTCTGTATTGACAAATGCAGGGACTAAAATATATTCTATAGAACAGTTAGAAAAAACTAATTAAAGATAGATGAAATTACTTTTGTTTATGAAAACTAACTGTTGATATAAAGACTAGAAGGAGCAGACATGTTATTAATAATATCACTTATAATCGTAGCTTTATTCATATATTTTCTTAAAGGTTCACTAAAAAAACACGCGGGTATCTACTATATAGGGGCGGCAGTAATCTCTATTGCGGTATTCCTGCTTGAGTTTCTGCCAATGCCTTTGTTTGTAAAGAACAATATACTAGGAATATTTGCAAAAGGCTCTATTGGAACGGCAATGTTCGTTGCAGTAATGTACGCAGGTGCACTTCCTAAGGGCAGCAAGCTGATTGCACCGCTTATGAAGATAAGAGGTGAATTGTCAATTACAGCGGCAATACTCGTCCTGTGTCATAATTTCACATATGGAATGACATATTTCAGAATGTTATTTACTAAGACAAGCCTGTTATCAGCCACACAGCTTGCAGCTGCGGTAATAAGTCTTGTGCTTATAGCTATAATGCTTGTGCTTACAGTTACATCTTTTCCATCTGTAAGAAAGAAGATGCAGGCTAAGAAGTGGAAGCAGTTACAGCGCACAGCATATGTGTTTTATGGTCTAATGTATGTTCACATTATGCTCATTAACATACCTTATGCGAGACTTGGACTTGGCATGTATATTGCAAATGTAGTTATCTACAGCATAGTTTTCTTAGGCTATGCAGCTATGAGAATAGCAAAGGCTGTATCAGTAAAGGCAGCAAGAGCTGGAAAGACATACGGTAAGAAACCAGAGACGGTTCTGTATGGTCTTGCATTGGTTATATGTGCAGTGATGACGGTGTCGTGCTTTGCAGGAAGACAGACAGTGTCGGCATCGGAAGACAATGAGGAATGGAACGATTTCTTTAACGAAGAGACAGTTGCAGCAATGGTCAAAGAGATTGAGAGCAGTACGGCTAAGACAGATGCCGAAGGAACAACACAAGAGAGTCTGGAAGAATCAGTTTCATCAGATGGACAGTCAGACTCACAGGCTGGTGGTGTAGGAAATGAAGTGTCGGGAAATAGCAATAATTCCAGTTCGGATAATGTTTCTGGTAATTCATCAGGTAATAGTTCTGACAGTGGTAATCAGTCAGCTCAGCCGGATAATGGTTCTGACAATAGTGGAGAGCTGAGCGGCGGTTCAGGCAGTGACGCACCGGCTAATACAAAATTTAAAGCAGATGGAACTTATACAGGTTCTGCTGTGTGTGAGACTTATAATTACAATGTAACGGTTACAATAGTCGTATCAGGAGATGTGATTACATCAGTTACAGCAACTTCAGAAGCAGGAGCACAGGATGTGCAGTATTTTAATATGGCAAATGCAAAGGTTCCTGCACAGCTTCTTGCAAATCAGAGTACATCAGGCGTTGACAGTGTTTCTGGGGCTACTAAATCAAGCAATGCCATAAAGAAGGCATTTTACTATGCTTATAAATCGGCTAAGAAGTAGAGCAGATTTGTAATAGAAAAAATTATAAGGAGGCAAAATTCCTCTCCTCACCAATGGGTTCGGATTTTGCTTCGCAAAACAAGGAGGAATTATGAGGAAGAACATTTTTACTAAGATTGCTGCTGTTGCAGCCGCTACTGTTCTTGCAGTTACAGCACTTCCAGCTCTTGTGTCTGATACACATGCAGCAGATGATGAGTATTCATATGTATATGCTGGACTTACATGGCAGGAATACTGGGCTAATGAGGGCGTATATAACGCAGGAGATGTAACAACATCTAATGAGAAGGATACAAAAGGTGAGTATGATAAGGGAGCTTTTGATACAGTAACAAGAGCTACAACTAACCATGGTCTTCACAGAGGAAGCTACCAGTGCATGGCAACAATTGATACAGAAGATGGTAAGAAGTATGAGCTTGCCGGCTGGACTGGTGATGCAAAGAATCAGATAATGATTCTTACAGATGGTACACAGCTTTCATATAGTAAGGGAGTAATTACTAATACAGATGGTACAACATCTAAGCTTTCTTCTTATGAAGTAACTGGTATTAAGTATGTTCCGGTTAAGGTTAAGACATCTGATCTTGCTGATTTTGAGCAGCATTACAGAGTTGTCAAGAATGGTGAGAAGTTATACGGTGGATTCGGTGAGAACAAGCTTAGCTCATATGAGTATACAGCAGCAGTTAATGCAGATACTAACGGACTTAAGACAGCAGTTAAGAATGCAGATGGAACATATTCATTCTCTGCAAGACAGACTGGAAGTGGAAAGTCATTTGCAGAGCAGGATATAAGTGTGGCTGCTAACATTACATCTACAGTAAAAGATGCTACAGGTTCATACGGTGAATTCTTAAGAGTTGATATTAATGGTGATGGTTATGGTGCATTGGGTGCTATGATGCAGGCTGTTAAGTGGACATACTATGGAAATGATGCAACAAGAACAAATGTAGTTGCTACATATGGTACTAAATTCGCAGCAGACAACTGGATGCACAAATCAATGGGAATCCAGCTTGGACTTACAGATTCAGCACGCTGCCAGTTACCAGCAGGATATGACGGAACAGGTTACTGGTCACTTACTGTATATGCATTAGGATATACTGATACTACAATTGATTTTGAAGCAACTGATGCTAATATCGTTAAGGTTAAAGCACCTGTAAGTGATACATCAAAGCTTTCAGCAGCTATTGCAGCAGCAGATGCACTTAGCGAAGCTGATTACACAGCCGAGTCTTGGGCAGCTATGAAGCTTGAGTATGAGGAAGCAGTCGATGCACTTGCAGTTGCAGAATATCAGGCAGATGTTGATGAGGCAACAGAGCATCTTACAGCAGCAATCAATGCATTAGTAAAGGTTGATGCAGGTACACCTTCTGGTTCAGAAGAGTCTGATAACACAACAGAAGCAGGTACTTCAGATACATCTGTATCAGATGTTAAGACTGGTGATGCAGACAATATGGCAGTATATTCATTAGCTGCATTACTTGCCCTGGCAGCAGGTGTAGCAGTTGTATCAAGACGCAGAATTAAAGACGTCAGATAATTGATATGCTTACAATCATAATAAAACTATAAACAAGCCAAAGAACCGGGTCATAAGTCAAGTCTATGATGGGATTTGCTTATGGTCCGGTTCTTTGCTTGCGCTATGTTAATTTTCGTTAGTTTTTGTACTTGTCAAGAGCACATTTGGAGTGATAGCTGCATTTTTTAATGTAGGTAATATGAGCTGGAGTCGAAGCCTACTAAAAGTTCATATCACAGAATTTGTTGAGTTGGTAGGTTTTGAAAGCTCCAGACCATGGAAGGGCAATAGTGCTGATAGTGCAGATGTCAAATATGACGAAAGAAACCAATAACGACAGAAAACCGACAGAATACGACGAGTATATTTACAATACAATATATCTATGATACTATGCATATATAAATATGCATGTTTATTAATTCAGAGGAGGAAGAAACACTGGTGTCGTATATTTTATGGAGGATAAAGAGAAGAAAAATTATTATGACGCGGCCATGCGTCAGATTAATGGGGACTCATTATGCTTAAGTGCATATGAATATCTTAAGAATAATGCAGAATGGATTGGGAGGTATGAGGATTTTCTAAAGGGAAGGAAATCACTGCCGCTGTTGTATGATCCGTTCTTTAAGAAGATATTTAATCCGGTTGAGAGAAGGGACAGGCTTTCCGAATTGGTAAGTTGTCTGCTGGGGCAGAAGGTTACGGTTCTTGAAGTGTTTCCGAATGAGGATTCACAGTTCCTTGGCGTGATGATTATTATGGATATGGTTGTGATGATGTCTGATGGAAGCATT
>ENA-OPSM01000684-OPSM01000684.1-human-gut-metagenome-genome-assembly--contig:-NODE-684-length-11654-cov-4.449522_pt1 | contig 11654 bp, 10 predicted proteins | sample MGYA00241457_ERZ501906 | MGnify/ENA primary metagenome ERZ501906 (study PRJEB25962, sample SAMEA2042451) | human gut metagenome | biome: human gut; feature: human-associated habitat; material: faeces...
TAGAAACAATGACCGCAACAATAACGGCGGTTTCAGAAATGACAGAAACGGACAGTCTGGAAATGGCGGCTTCAGAAAGGATAATGACCAGAACCGTGGAGGATTTAACGGAGGTCAGAGAAGAAATAATGACAGAAGAGATTCTGCACCTAAGGAAGAGTTTGATTTTTCAGCTAAGCCAGATTCAAGAAGACATGATTCAAGAATAGACAGCAAGAAGAATGACAGAAAGAGAGATAATGAGGCTAAGGAAAATCTTAAGTTCGCTAACAGCAGATTTGATAAGAAGCCTATGACAAAGCCTGAGAAGAAGGAAAAGGAAGAAGAGACAATCAAGCAGCTTGTTCTTCCAGATACTCTTACTATCAAGGAACTTGCAGATAAGATGAAGGTAGCTCCTGCAGCACTTGTTAAGAAGTTGTTCTTACAGGGTAAGGTTGTTACTATTAACGAAGAGATAGATTACGATGCAGCAGAAGAGATTGCTCTCGAGTTCAACTGCATATGTGAGCATGAAGAGAAGGTTGATGTTATTGCAGAACTTCTTAAGGAAGATGAGGAACCAGAGGATAAGCTTGTTCCAAGACCACCAGTTGTCTGCGTTATGGGACACGTTGATCATGGTAAGACTTCATTACTTGATGCAATCAGAGAAACTCATGTGACAGCTAAGGAGTCAGGCGGAATCACACAGAAGATAGGTGCTTACCAGGTAAATGTAAATGGTAATCTTATTACATTCCTTGATACTCCGGGTCATGAAGCATTTACAGCTATGAGAATGCGTGGTGCTCAGGCTACAGATATTGCTATTCTTGTTGTAGCTGCAGATGATGGTGTAATGCCACAGACAATAGAGGCTATTAACCATGCAAAGGCAGCAGGTGTTGAGATTATTGTTGCTGTCAATAAGATTGATAAGCCTAATGCTAATATTGAGAAGGTTAAGCAGGAGCTTACTGAGTATGGTCTTATTGCAGAAGACTGGGGTGGTTCTACTACATTTGTTCCAGTATCAGCACATACTAAGCAGGGTATTGATGAGCTTCTTGATATGATTCTTCTTACAGCAGAGGTTAATGAACTTAAGGCTAACCCTGACAGAAAGGCAAGAGGTATTGTTATTGAGGCTGAGCTTGATAAGGGACGTGGTCCTGTAGCATCTATCCTTGTACAGAAGGGTACTCTTCATGTGGGAGATGCTGTATCAGCAGGTTCTTGTTATGGTAAGATAAGAGCCATGATTGATGATAAGGGTAACAGAGTAAAGGTTGCCGGACCATCTACTCCGGTTGAGATTCTTGGTCTTAATGATGTTCCTAATGCAGGTGAAATCATTATGGCTGCTGATTCAGAGAAGGAAGCAAGAAGTATAGCAGAGACATTTATCAGCGAGGGAAGAAAGAAGCTTCTTGATGATACTAAGCATAAGGTATCTCTTGATGCACTCTTTGAACAGATTCAGGCTGGTAATATGAAGGAACTTAATATTATCATTAAGGCTGATGTACAGGGTTCTGTTGAGGCTGTTAAGTCAAGTCTTGTAAGACTTTCTAATGATGAGGTTGTTGTTAAGGTAATTCATGGTGGTGTTGGTAATGTTAATGAATCCGATGTAGTACTTGCATCAGCTTCTAATGCTATCATCATTGCATTTAACGTTAAGCCTGATAATCAGGCAAGAATTGTTGCAGAGAGAGAAAAGGTAGATTTAAGACTTTACAGCGTTATCTACAATGCTATTGAAGATGTTGAGGCAGCCCTTAAGGGTATGCTTGAGCCTATCTATGAAGAAAAGATTATCGGTCATGCAAGAATCATGCAGATATTCAAGGCTTCAGGAGTTGGTAATATTGCCGGCTGTATCGTTGAAGAGGGAAGAATTACAAGAGATTCTGTTGTCCGTATAACAAGAGGAAGTGAGAAGGTTTATGAAGGACCTATCGCATCTCTTAAGCACTTCAAGGATGAGGTTAAGGAAATCAAGGCAGGTACTGAGTGTGGTATGGTATTTGAAAAGTTCAATGATATCCAGCCAGAGGATATGATTGAAGCACATATCATGGTTGAAGTGCCAAGATAGGATTTAGTTTTTATTTGGAGAATATATGCGTAAAAATAGTGTAAAGAATACCCGTATTAACGGCGAGGTATTGAAAGAATTAAGTAATATAATCAGAAGTGAGATTAAAGACCCTAGAATCAACCCTATGACTTCGGTTGTAGCGGTTGAGGTCGCTCCTGACCTTAAGACATGTAAGGCATATATAAGTGTTCTTGGTGATGAAAAGTCACAGAAGGATACGATTACAGGTCTTAAGAGTGCAGAAGGATATATAAGAAGACAGCTTGCAAGAACTGTCAATTTAAGAAATACTCCTGAAATAAGATTCATTCTTGATCAGTCAATTGAGTATGGTATTAATATGTCTAAGCTTATTGATGAAGTTACAGAACATGATAATAAGATGCACGTTGAGGTTGAAGACGAGACAGAATAAAGAGGTTAGTCATGAATATTATTGAAGAAATCGGACATGCAAAGGTTATAGGTATCACAGGACATATCCGTCCTGATGGTGACTGTGTTGGTTCAACATTAGGTTTATATAATTATATCAGGAAGAATCTTCCTGAGTGCGAGGTTACTGTTTATCTTGAAAAGCCGTCAGATGAATTTAATTATCTATCTGGTATTAATGATATTAAGCATGAGGCCGAGGATAAGCATTTTGATTTATTCGTAGTACTTGACTGCAGTTCAATGGATAGAATTGAACCATTTATGAGCTGCTTTGAAAATGCTGATAAGACTATCTGCATAGATCATCATATAAGCAATAATTCATTTGCTGATGTTAATTATGTAGAGCCACAGTCAAGTTCGGCATGTGAAGTTCTCTATACAACATTTGACGAGGATAAGGTTGATAAAAATGTTGCAGAGTGCATATATACAGGAATAATCCATGATACAGGTGTGTTTAAGTACAGCTGTACATCAAGAAGGACAATGGATATAGCTGGAAAGATGATGGAGATGGGAATTGATTATTCTGACATTATCGATAACAGCTTTTATAAGAAGAGTTATGTCCAGAACCAGATTCTTGGAAGAGCTTTGCTTGAAAGTGTGTTGTTTTATGATGGCAGATGTATATTTTCAAGTGTATCTATTGAAGAAATGAATTTCTATGGTGTCACTGGCAAAGAACTTGGTGGAATTATTGAGCAGTTACGCTTAACAGACGGAGTTGAAGTGGCTATATTCCTTTATGAAACAGATAAGGACGAATACAAAGTAAGTCTTCGTTCAAAGAAAATGATTGATGTTGCAAGAATCGCCACAGCATTTGGCGGTGGAGGACATGTGAGGGCAGCAGGATTCTCTGCTAAGGGCAATGTCCACAGTATCGTTAATAAGATTGGCGAAATGATTGAGCAGCAGTATAATGAGGATAATGCATGAATGGTGTTTTAAATGTATATAAGGAGCAGGGATTTACATCTCATGATGTAGTTGCAAAGCTTCGGGGAATACTTAAAACTAAAAAAATTGGTCACACAGGCACGCTTGACCCTGATGCGGTCGGGGTGCTTCCTGTGTGCATTGGTAAGGCTACAAAGCTGTGTGACCTTATAACTGACTGGGGAAAGACTTATGAGGCTGTAATGCTTCTTGGCACAACGACAGATACTCTTGATATATCAGGGAAAATTGTTGCCCAGTCAGAGGTTAATGTGAGTGAAGTGGATGTCCTTAAAGCATGTAATGAATTCATAGGTGAGTATGAACAGATACCGCCTATGTATTCAGCTTTAAAGCATAATGGACAGAAGCTTTATGAGCTTGCAAGAAAAGGTATTGAGATTGAAAGAAAACCAAGAACTGTCCATATTAATACATTAAGGGTGAATGATATCAATCTTTCAGATAAACAGAAAACAGTTACTATTACTGTTGACTGCTCAAAGGGAACTTATATCAGGTCATTATGTGATGATATAGGTAAGAAGCTTGGGTGTGGCGCATGTATGATGAAGCTTACAAGAACGCGGGTAGGTGAATTCATGCTTGATGATACACTTACACTTAACCAGATATCGGCTCTTGTGTTAAAGGGTGAAATAGAAGACAGGATAACTGGCATAGATAAGATATTCAGTGATTATCAGGAGATAACATTTGCAGAAGAATACAGCCGGTATCTTCACAATGGCAATAAGCTGTCAAGAGAACAGATACCTGCAGATGCTGCAATCAGTGATAATGAGAAATACAGAGTGTACGATTCTGATAAATGCTTTATCGGTGTATATGAATTTCGAGATGAAGTGCTTTATCCGGTTAAGATATTTTACGAAGACAACAAGTAAAGGGGCGTGATCATCTTTGGAATATATTCATGGAACAGATGATTTTCAATTAAATAAGAAAAGTGCAGTTACATTAGGAAAATTTGATGGAATTCATACAGGACATCAGAAGCTTATTGAGATTGTAAGGCAGAAAGCAGATGAGGAGAATCTGCTTGCAGTTCTGTTCACATTTGACAGTCTGCCGCTTTCAATATGTCCACAGAAGTATCAGCATTTTATATCTACAAGCAGTGAAAGACGCAGACTGTGTGAGAATTTTGGCATAGATGTTGAGATTGAATATCCGTTTACAGATGAATTCATGCATATGGAACCTGAAGATTTTATATGCAGGATTCTTATTGATAAGCTGCATGCAAAGTATGTTGTTGTGGGTACTGATTACCGTTTTGGAAAAGACAGGGCAGGTGATGCAGCAATGCTTGTGGAAGCAGGAGAAGAACTTGGATTTACAACTATTATTGTTGAAAAGGAAAAATATCAGGATAAGGAAATCAGCAGTACATATATAAGAGAAGAATTAAAGGTTGGACATATGGAAACGGTAAATGTTCTTCTTAACAGACCGTTTAATGTTACAGGTGTGGTTTCGATAGGAAACCAGCTTGGACGGAAGCTTGATTTCCCTACTATTAACATATATCCGACGGAGTATAAGCTCTTGCCACCTAATGGAGTATATGCTACCCAGACGACTATTGATGGTGAAAAATTCTACGGGGTTACTAACTTAGGAACTAAGCCTACAGTAAGTGATGCACCGGAGATAAGTGTTGAGACATTTCTTTTTGATTTTGACAAGGATGTGTATGGCAAGAAGGTTGATGTTGAATTCATACATTTTATAAGACCAGAGATGAAGTTTGAAGATGTTGATGGATTGAAGAGACAGATTGCGGCAGATTCGGATTTTGCAAGAAATATGTTTCTTATTGGATAATTAATACTTGCAAAGGTTTAATGCCTGTGTTACAATAATCAAGTATGAGCCGTCACCCAGCTGTAGGACACTCCGACCTGAAGCTTAGTGGCAGGAGATTAATATTTAGGAGGATTTAGACATGATATCTAAGGAAAAGAAAGCAGAAATCATTGCTACTTATGGAAGAAAGCCAGGAGACACAGGTTCTCCAGAAGTTCAGGTAGCTATCTTAACAGAAAGAATCGCTGAGTTAACAGAACATCTTAAGGTTAACCAGAAGGATCACCACTCAAGAAGAGGTCTTCTTAAGATGGTTGGTAAGAGAAGAGCTTTACTTGCATATCTTAAGGATACAGATATTGAATCTTACAGAAATCTTATTGAGCGTTTAGGCTTAAGAAAGTAATTAATCAGGGCGGAGTGTATAACTCCGCCCTATTGCGTTGTTAATGGCAGAAGGGATACCCCGAGACCACTGAAATGTATATCATGGTGGTAGTCTATGGTGTGTTTTTCAGTTGTTTCGGACCTTCTGTTAAATATATATTTTTTATGGAAGGAGTTCATATGTTTAAACAGTATGAAATGGAACTCGCCGGAAGAACTTTAAGAGTTGATATCGGCAGAGTGTGTGCACAGGCTAACGGTGCTGCATTAATGCATTATGGTGATACTGTTGTTCTTTCAACAGCAACAGCATCTAAAGAACCAAGAGAAGGAATTGATTTCTTCCCGTTAAGCGTTGAATATGAAGAGAAGATGTATGCAGCAGGAAAGATTCCTGGTGGATTTAACAAGAGAGAGGGTAAGGCATCTGAGAATGCTATCCTTACATCAAGAGTTATCGACAGACCTATGAGACCATTATTCCCTAAGGACTATCGTAATGATGTTACTCTTAATAACATGGTTATGTCAGTTGATGAGAATTGCAGACCAGAATTACTTGCTATGATTGGTTCTGCTATTGCAACATCTATTTCTGATATTCCATTTGACGGTCCATGTGCTACAACACAGATTGGGATGATTGATGGAGAATTTATCGTTAACCCATCTCAGGCACAGTGGCAGGATGGAGATCTTCAGCTTACAGTTGCTTCAACTAAGCAGAAGGTTATTATGATTGAAGCAGGAGCTAATGAGATTCCAGAAGACAAGATGATTGAGGCTATATATAAGGCTCATGATATCAACCAGACAATCATTGCATTTATTGATAAGATTGTTGCTGAGGTTGGCAAGGAAAAGCATTCTTATGTAAGCTGTGCTGTTCCTGCAGAGATGTTTGAGGCTATGAAGCAGGTTGTATCTCCAGAAGAGATGGAAGTTGCTGTATTCACAGATGACAAGCAGATAAGAGAGAAGAATATTGATGCTGTAACTGAGAAGATGAAGGAAGCATTTGCAGATAATGAGGAATGGCTTGCAGTTCTTGGTGAAGCTGTTTACCAGTACCAGAAGAAGACTGTTCGTAAGATGATCTTAAAGGATCACAAGAGACCGGACGGAAGAGCTATTAATCAGATCAGACCACTTGCAGCTGAGGTTGATATTATTCCTAGAGTTCATGGTTCTGCAATGTTTACAAGAGGACAGACACAGATCTGTGATGTTGTTACTCTTGCACCTTTATCAGAGGCACAGAAGGTTGATGGTCTTGATGAAAATGTAACTACTAAGAGATACATACATCACTATAATTTCCCTTCATACTCTGTAGGTGAGACTAAGCCATCAAGAGGACCAGGACGTCGTGAAATCGGACATGGAGCATTAGCTGAGAAGGCACTTGTTCCTGTTCTTCCATCAGAGGAAGAGTTCCCATATGCAATCCGTGCCGTTTCTGAGACATTTGAATCTAATGGTTCTACATCAATGGCCTCAACATGTGCATCTTGTATGTCACTTATGGCAGCAGGTGTTCCTATTAAGAGAATGGTAGCCGGTATTTCATGTGGTCTTGTTACAGGCGAGACAGATGATGATTATATTGTACTTACTGATATTCAGGGACTTGAAGATTTCTTTGGAGATATGGATTTCAAGGTAACAGGTACAACAGAAGGTATTACAGCTATCCAGATGGATATTAAGATTCACGGTCTTACAAGACCAATCGTTGAAGAGGCTATAAGAAGAACAAGAGAAGCAAGACTTTTCATCATGGATACATGTATGAAGCCTGCTATTGCTGAGCCTAGAAAGACTGTTGGTGAGTATGCACCTAAGATTATCCAGACATCTATTGACCCTGCTAAGATTGGCGAAGTAGTTGGACAGCGTGGTAAGACAATCAACGCAATCATAGATGAGTGCGGTGTTAAGATTGATATTACTGATGATGGATTTGTTTCTGTATGTGGTGTTGAGCAGGCAGGAATGGATAAGGCTATGAAGTATATCAAGACTATTGTAGAAGACTTCGAAGAAGGCAAGATATATGAAGGTAAGGTTGTAAGCATTAAGGAATTCGGTGCATTCGTAGAGTTTGCTCCTGGCAAGGAAGGAATGGTTCACATTTCTAAGATTTCTAATGAGAGAATCAACCATGTTGAAGATGTTCTTACACTTGGCGATTATGTAAAGTGCAAGTGTATGGGTAAGGATAAGATGGGAAGAATCAGCTTCTCTATCAAGGATGCAATGTAATAATGTAATTGGCATGAGAATATGCCAATTACATACGGGTTTGAACAGATTGTATCTGTTCAAACCCGGCAATATAGAAGCATGAGTTATATTTGGTTATAGAAAAGAGGATACGATTATGGTAGATCAGAATTGTGCATATTGTGTAGAGGGTGACCTCGTAGCTAAGTTTGGTATTAAGATATGTGAGCTTGAGACATCAAAGGTATATCTGTTCAAGGAACAGAGTCATCCTGGAAGATGTATCGTAGCACATAAGAAGCATGTTGGTGATATGAACGAGTTAACTGCAGAAGAGAGAGCTGCTTACTTTGAGGATGTTGCAAGAGTAGCAAGAGCTATCATGGCTGCTTTCCACCCAGATAAGGTTAACTATGGTGCATATGGTGATACAGGTCATCACCTTCATTTTCATCTCTGCCCTAAGTATAAGGACGAGTTCGAATGGGGTGGCGTATTCCTTATGAACCCAGATAAGAAGTATCTTACAGATGCTGAATATGCAGAGATGATTGAGAAGATTAAAGCTAATATGTAACTGTTCAGAGCCAGGCAGAATTTCATAAATCAGATTAGAAATGCTTGCATTTCTATATCTGATTTTGAAATTCTATCTGGCGGATACGCCACACCTCCAAAATGCGAAGCATTTTGGAGGCTGGCTCTGAATAGTTACAACAATAATTTGAAATGAGGTATTTTTATGTCAGGACATTCAAAATTTGCGAATATCGCGCATAAGAAGGCAGCCAATGATGCAGCTAAGGGTAAAATCTTTACAAGACTTGGTAAGGAGCTTATGATAGCTGTTAAAGAAGGCGGTCCGGATGTTAATAATAATAGTAAGTTAAGACAGGTTGTTGCTAAGTGTAAAGCAGCTAATATGCCTAATGATACAATTGACAGAGCTATTAAGAAGGCTGCAAGTAATGATATGTCTAACTACGAATCAGTTACATATGAAGGATATGGTCCTAACGGAACAGCTATTATCGTAGAGGCTCTTACTGATAACAGAAACAGAGCAGCTTCTAATATCCGTAGTGCATTCACTAAGGGTGGCGGTAATGTTGGTACTCCAGGCTGTGTATCATTCATGTTTGATAACAAGGGACAGATGATTGTAGACAAGGAAGAATATACCGGAGATGCTGATGAGCTTATGATGTTAGCTCTTGATGCTGGTGCAGATGATTTCAATGAAGAAGAGGATTGTTATGAAATCCTTACTTCACCAGAGGAGTTTGATGCTGTTAATCAGGCATTAGCTGATGCCGGAGTAACATTTGCTTCAGCAGAGGTTACTATGATTCCACAGACAACTGTAGACCTTACATCTGAGGATGATATTAAGAAGATGAACAGAATCTTAGGACTTTTAGATGAAGATGATGATGTTCAGAATGTATATCATAACTGGAATGAACCAGAAGAAGATGAAGAATAATTAATCATGAAAGAAGATTCTCATGCAAGTTTGGCATGAGAGTCTTTTTTTATTGTTGTAAATGTGTTATGATTATATCATTAATTGCGTGTAATGGAGAATAACTATGCTTTTACAGGACATACCCGAGGATAATAACCTGGTAATTGAATTAAGTATGAATGGACAGAAATATGAGTTTCCATCTAAGGTTATCAGAAAAGTTAACCAAAGCGTATTGGTTGAGCCAATAAGAATTAATGGAAAGATATTAAGCTTTAATTCTTCAGGTGGCGGTATTATGGTAAGTGTATATATGATAAGGGACAGTAAGCCACCAATGTTATGGAAGGGCGTTGCGGTTAATTCAATAAGAGAAGATAATGGAACATTTTATAAGATTACAGCTAATGGAGAAGGCTTTGAAGTTAACAGACGAGGGGCTTTCAGGCTGTTTATAGGTATCTCGGGAGTTGCGCAGTTAGGGACTAACCGTAAGGCAGTTGATGTTATTGTTAAAGATGTGAGTGAGAGTGGATTCTCTTTTGTTGGCATGGAGGATATGGACAATGTCATTAATATGCCGGTAAGACTTGTATTTGCTGACTTTAATCAGAATTACAGTCTTATGGGGATTATTGTGAGGAAGGTTGTTATCGGTGAGAACAAGATAGTATATGGATGCAGGTTAGGCGTGCGTAATGCTAACCTTGAACAGTATATAAGCCAGAAGCAGAGACAGATGTTATCAATGAACCATGGCAATTCTGCATTTCAGAATAAGGAGATACTGGAGAAAGCTCTTAAGGAACCGGGCAGGGCAGACAGGACAGCACAGGAACAAGAACCGGATGATAAGAATTATAAGAAAAAGCAGATCAAGAATGACGGAACATATAAAGAAAGAGATATTAATAAAGTTGGTAAAACTGAACGAAGAGATATATTCAGAGATACACTTGAAAGGAAGAAGGTATGATTATGAAACCTACTTTAAGGCAGATTGAGGAAAGAGAAAAGCAGAAAAAGGAAAAGCGCCAGATTGATACGCTGATTAAATATGACCGTGCCAAGATATGTCCAAAGTGTGGGGAACTTATGCGTTATGCATTTGGAGAAGTGTTTAAGTGTGACAACTGTGGAGCAGAGGAACTGACATCTTTTGGCAAGGTGAGAAAATATATAGAAGACCATGGTCCTTCTAATGCAGCTAATATATCAGATGGAACAGGGGTTCCTGTATCAACAATTAACAGGTATCTGCGAGAAGGAAGAATAGAGATTCCTGACGGTTCGGACAGCTATATCAAATGTGAGGACTGTGGAGCAGAGATAAGATACGGAAGATATTGTCCGGCATGTGCAGCAAAGCATAACAAAGGTCAGAATGTCGGTATATTTAATTCTGAAGCAGGAGAAGTTCCAAAGCATAAGAGAGATGCATATGGTAAGATGCATACTCTTGATGTAATGGAAAAGACAAGGAATAAAAGATAAGAACAATATAATAATGAAAGAACAGTAAAAGCCCGTTGGTTAAGAGATTAACCAGCGGGTTTTTTCTATAGATACATATAATAAGGATAAATGAGGAGAACAAAATGAAGAAAATGTTTATTACAGAGAGAAGCATAGAAGAATACAGGAAAATACTTATAAAGGAAGAAAAGGGCAGGCTTACTGTTGAAAAGTATGTAAGAGATATGAAAAAGTTCTATGAATATGCTAAGGGAAAATGTATCAGTAAGCAGCTGGTTATTGACTATAAGTATTATATTGAAAGCACAGGGGATTATAAAATATCAAGTATTAATTCATTTCTTGCATCTGTTAATCATTATCTTGAAGTTATGAATTGTGCAGATATGAAAGTGAAGATGATAAAAGTACAGAAAAATATGTTTGTCCCAGAGAAACGCGAACTTACGAAAGGTGAATATGAATGTCTTATTGATACAGCTGCTTCCATTGGCAACGAGCAGCTTGCTCTTATTATCCAGACACTTGGGAGTACAGGAATAAGGATAAGTGAACTTAAATCAGTAACTTTGGAATCTGTAATCCAGGGCATGGCAGATATTCATAATAAAGGGAAATTAAGAAGAATATTATATCAGTCAGAATTAAGAAATGCACTCTTAAGATATGCGGAGAGACATGAAATAGTGCAGGGCAGTATATTCATAACAAGAACCGGAAGCCCTTTAAACAGGTGCAACATCTGGAAAATGTTGAAGCAGTTAAGTGTGTCAGCAGGACTAGACCCATCGAAAG
>ENA-OPSM01000698-OPSM01000698.1-human-gut-metagenome-genome-assembly--contig:-NODE-698-length-11468-cov-2.282222_pt1 | contig 11468 bp, 5 predicted proteins | sample MGYA00241457_ERZ501906 | MGnify/ENA primary metagenome ERZ501906 (study PRJEB25962, sample SAMEA2042451) | human gut metagenome | biome: human gut; feature: human-associated habitat; material: faeces...
CACTGTAAAATCCGGGCCAGCCGGATATTCGACCGGTGCATACTCGCGGCTTGTCCCCTCCATCCGGATCGCTCCGTCTGCAATCACCAGATCTCCGCCAAGTATATTTTCCTGCATTCCGCCGCAGGTGCCTACACGCAAAAACGTGTGTGCACCGCATTTGGAAAGCTCCTCGATGGCAATCGCAGCCGACGGTCCGCCGATTCCGGTGGAAGTCACACTCACCCTGACGCCATCTAACGTTCCGGTGTAAGTCGTAAATTCCCGGTTATCTGCCACCTGCTTTGCATCCGTTAAAAATTCCGCAATCTTTGCACATCGTTTGGGATCTCCCGGCAGGATCACATACTTACCTATGTCCTGCGGTCCCACGCCTGTGTGATACTGTCTGCCTGAGCCTTCTGTATAATCAACCATAAAAATGCCCTCCTCATATAAGTACATTGTAACATTTACAGCCGTTATTTCAACACTTTTGCAAACAGATCTGCAAGTGGTTCCATCGCATTTTTTGCTTCCTCAAACGTATTCGTCTGTGCGCCCACTTCCACCAGCATGCTCTTCGGACAGAAATGCATATTAAAGCGGTACCCTTTTAGATAAATCCGCCTTGTAAAATCCGGATAATATTCCGCAGCGGCAAGCTGCATCTGAAACGAAAACGCCAGATTATCGGAAATATACGGATTTTTTAAATACGGAATATCCCCGGAAGCCGTTGTTCTGCTCAGTCCGTTAAAAAACATGATCTTTGCCATCTTTTTTCCGTTTTGCGTTGTCACCAGACGCGTGTTTTCTCCCACGCCGTCTCTATGTAAATCGATCACTACCTGAATCGATGGATTATCATTTATGATTTTCTGAATCGACGGGGCTGCCTTGGAATATGCATGATCCCGGTCGCCCACATCGTATTCTCCTTTATGATGCATGACTTGAAATCCTTCCCCTTCCAACAATTCCGTCAGATAATCTCCCACTCCGACAACACCCGTTTTTTCATCTTTTGAATCGGCATACCGTTCCTGGGAATGGGTATGATAAATTAAAATCTGCGGGCCGTCCACCGACTGGTCAATCCTTAGATCCGGTTTCATCAGCTTATCCACGTCCAGCTGATTTTTCCCGATGGTCGTTGTATTATCAACCTGATAAAAGGTCTGTCTCAGATAATCAAAATCCTGCAGTTTTTTGCGGTTGACAGAAACTTTTTTCCCGGAAGTTTCTGTTTTTTTCTCCGGCTTTTTGGACTCTTTTTGTGTCGGAGTCTCGTCCACATTCTGACTTTCCTGCTGCACTGGCTGTTCCGTTACCGCCTTTTCATTTTCCGCAATGATCTGCTTTGCCTGTTCGTTTTCCTCTGCTGCCTGATTCTCATAATACGCCAGGTTTTCCTCCTGTGATTCATACCACAGCCGCTGCTCGTTTTGTGCAATTGCCGGATACATGGAAGCCGTCACATCCCGGTATATATTCGGAATTCCTTCCTCCTGCGCCCCCAGTACCCCCGGCACATAAAGATTAAGCACTCCGTTATAAAATTTCAGGGACAGATTCTGCCCCAGAAACTGCACCAGTCCGCCACCCCAGCAATACGCAAAAGCGCAGACCAGCACAAAATCTATCGTCACCAGAAAAAGAAGCAATCGTCTCCTCACCCTATCACCACCTTGAGAGAATTATATGCCTTTTCTTTTGTCCCTATTCCTCTTTATCTCCCAGAAGCGCAATATTGAGTCCCTCCGAAATCAGAAAACTTAAATTTTTGATCGAGTCATCAATGTTTTTCGGTGTGACAAAAAGACCATTCAGCTGTGGCGAGAGCAGTTCCCTTGCCAGTTCCTGCCGCTCCCTCTCATCCAGCTTCTGCAGATCCGAAAGCGATAATGCGGAAATAAATTCCGTCATGGCATCCGAGACAATCGTTGCCGCATCCACGACCGTCGGCACACCGAGAGAAATCACGGGAACGCCCACACTTTTGCGGTTGATGGCATTGCGGTGATTGCCGATTCCGCTTCCCGGCGTGATTCCCGTATCCGTCAGCTGGATCGTCCGTCCCAGCCGCCGGATGCTTCTTGCCGCCAGCGCATCGACCGTGATCAGAAAATCCGGTTTCGTCTCTTTTACCACACCCTTTAAGATCTCCACACATTCCATACCGGTCTGCGCCATAACCCCCGGCACGATTCCGCTGACTTTTCCCACATCTTCTCTCTGGAATGCATACTTTCCGAATTCATTCAGGATGTGGCGGGTGATAAATAAATTATCCACCACTCTCGGTCCCAGCGCATCGGGCGTCACTTCCCGGTTGCCCAGTCCGACAACCAGTGCCGCGACTTCCAGCCCCTTTTTTAAATTTTTTTCAATCTCTTTTCCCGGCAGAAGATTCCGCATGATCTTTGCCAGCTCCAAAGAAATATCCCTGTGGTATCCGGCATCTTCCTCGATCATCTCCGGCGCCTCGATCGTAATGTACGTCCCCTTTGGCCTTCCCATCGCAACGGATGCATTCTCGGTCTCGATCATCACGGTACTGACAATCACTCCATTTTCCCGCCGTTCTTCCAGAACACGGATGCCGCGCATATCTGCCTGGTCTTCCTGCAGCCGCTCCTGTGATTCGAGTGCCAGATCCGTGCGGATCGGATAACTATTTTCCAACATGCCTCTTCCTCCCCTTTTACCATATGCATTTTTGCAGAAATGGTTTCTGGAGATAGTATGTACGGCATAGATTTTTTTATGCCTGAAATTAAAAACCGCAGGGACATTCGTCCCTGCGGTTTATCTGTATTCCTCTGTTTCCGGATCAATTATTTACCAGCGTAAAGAGTTACTAACTTCTTTAAGTGGTCATACTCATCCTTAGAGTTCTTCTCAGCCTTTGCAAATAACTCAGCAGCTCTCTCCGGGTTGAACTTCGCAAGAGATGCATAACGGTTCTCACCCTTTAAGAATGCCTGATAATCGCCTGTAGGCTCCTTGCTGTCTAATGAGAATGCATCTTTGCCTTCTGCAGCAAGTGTTGGGTTGTAACGGAAGTTGAACCAGTATCCGGACTCAACAGCTAACTTCTCCTCGGTCTGAGCCTTGCTCATACCCTTCTTGATACCATGGTTGATACATGGAGCGTAAGCAATGATCAGTGATGGTCCCGGATAAGCCTCTGCCTCTGCAAGAGCCTTAACACACTGATTCATATCAGCACCCATAGAGATGTGTGCTACATATACATAACCATAGCTCATTGCGATACCGGCAAGATCCTTCTTCTTTGTCTCTTTACCACCGGCAGCGAACTGTGCGATCGCACCTGTAGGAGTAGACTTAGAAGACTGTCCACCTGTATTTGAGTAAACCTCAGTATCGAATACCATTACGTTGATATCCTTACCGGATGCTAATACATGGTCTACACCACCGAATCCGATGTCGTATGCCCATCCATCACCACCGAAGATCCACTGAGACTTCTTAGCGAGGAAATCTTTCTCTTTTAATACATTCTTGGAAGCATCGCATCCGCAAGCCTCTAATGCTGCTACTAACTTCTCTGTAGCTGGTCCGTTCTCGATACCGGAAGCAAATGTATCATTCCACTCCTTGATGGCATCCTTAACATCAGCCTTATCTGTGTTAGCTGCGATCTCATCCAGCTCGTTCTTTAATCTGTCACGGATTGCTCTCTGAGCAAGTAACATACCATAACCAAACTCTGCTGCATCTTCGAACAGTGAGTTAGACCATGCAGGACCATGACCCTTCTTGTTTGTTGTATAAGGTGTAGAAGGTGAAGAGTTTGCCCAGATAGAAGAACATCCAGTTGCATTTGCAATGTACATTCTGTCACCGAATAACTGGGTAATTAACTTAGCGTAAGGTGTCTCACCACATCCACCACAAGCTCCGGAGAACTCAAGTAATGGCTGACGGAACTGAGATCCCTTAACAGAGTTAAGTTTGAATTTCTCGATAACATCTTCCTTATCCTCAAGAGATACTGCGTAATCGAAGTACTTCTGCTCATCCTCATGTGCCTCGAATCCGGTCATTGTGATAGCCTGTACCTTATCAGGACATACGTTTACACAAGAACCACATCCTGTACAGTCGAATGCGGAAACAACGATTGCGAACTTGTAACCTGGCATCTGGTTGAGATCCTTCATCTGCATTCCTTCCGGAGCCTTAGCTGCCTCAGCCTCTGTCATAGCGACTGGACGGATTGCTGCATGAGGACATACATAAGAACACTGGTTACACTCGATACACTTGGTAGCATCCCATACAGGAACGTCTGTTGCAACACCACGCTTCTCGTATGCTGCTGTACCGGATGGAGTCCAGCCTGTCTCGTATTTCTTAACAACAGATACAGGAATTGTGTTACCCTGCTGTCCGTTGACTTTCTGCTGAATATCCTTAACGAAGTCAACAACTTCCTTGTTGTCTCCCTTAACTTCTACAGAGTAATCATCATCTGTGCAGTTCTTCCAGCTCTCTGGAACATCTACCTTAACGTATGCTGTAGCACCGGCATCGATTGCGTCGTGGTTCATCTTAACGACATCGTCACCCTTCTTAGCATAAGATCTTGTAGCTGCGTCCTTCATAAGCTTGATAACTTCCTCTTCCGGAATCAGCTTTGTCAGAGAGAAGAATGCTGACTGAAGTACAGTGTTGATACGGTTTCCAAGACCGATCTCTTTACCGATCTTTACACCGTCGATGATGTAGAAGTTGATGTTGTTCTCTGCGATGTATCTCTTTACCTGACCCGGTAACTTCTCATCCAGTTCATCAACTGTCCACTGTGTATTGAACAGGAATGTACCGCCCGGTACCAGATCCTGAACCATGTTGTACTTGTAGATGTATGCTGTACAGTGACATGCTACGAAGTTTGCCTGAGAGATCAGGTATGTGGAACGGATTGGAGAATGTCCAAAACGTAAGTGGGAAATTGTAACACCACCGGACTTCTTGGAGTCATAATCAAAGTATGCCTGAGCGTACATATCTGTGTTGTCACCAATGATCTTGATGGAGTTCTTGTTGGCACCTACTGTACCATCTGCACCAAGACCCCAGAACTTACAGTTTGTTGTTCCTTCTGGTGTAGTAACAGGATTCTCCTTAACTTCAAGAGAAAGATTTGTAACATCATCAGTAATACCGATTGTAAATCTTGGCTTCTCTGTGTTGTTGTATACAGCGATGATCTGTCCAGGAGTAGTATCCTTAGATCCTAATCCGTAACGTCCGCTTGTAATTGTAACCTGATCGAACTTAGATCCCTTTAATGCAGCAACTACATCTAAGTATAATGGCTCACCAAGAGAACCTGGCTCTTTTGTTCTGTCTAATACTGCAATTCTCTTAACAGTATCCGGAATAGCCTCGATTAAAGCTTCCTTTACGAATGGTCTGTAAAGACGAACCTTAACAACACCGACCTTCTCGCCCTTTGCCATTAAGTAATCGATGGTCTCATCGATGGTCTCACATACAGAACCCATAGCAATGATGACACGGTCAGCATCAGCAGCTCCGTAGTAGTTGAACAGCTTGTAGTCTGTGCCGATCTTGGCATTTACCTTGTCCATATATTCCTGTACGATTGCAGGCAGCTCGTCGTATGTAGAGTTGCAAGCTTCTCTTGACTGGAAGAAGATGTCAGGGTTCTGTGCAGATCCCATTTCTACCGGATGATTTGGATTTAATGCATTCTTACGGAAAGCATCAACTGCATCCATATCTACCATATCTTTCAGATCTTCATAATCCCATGTCTCGATCTTCTGAATTTCGTGAGATGTACGGAATCCATCGAAGAAGTTGATGAATGGAATTCTTCCCTTGATTGCTGCGCAATGAGCAACCGGAGTTAAGTCCATAACTTCCTGTACGGATGACTCACAAAGCATTGCAACACCTGTCTGACGGCAAGCATATACATCAGAGTGATCACCGAAGATGTTCAGTGCATGTGTAGCAACACAACGAGCGGATACGTTGAATACGCCCGGAAGTCTCTCACCAGCTACTTTGTACAGGTTCGGGATCATAAGTAACAGACCCTGGGATGCTGTGTAAGTAGTTGTTAATGCACCAGCTGCAAGAGATCCGTGTACAGTACCGGCTGCACCAGCCTCAGACTGCATTTCTGTAACCTGAACGGTCTGTCCGAAAATGTTCTTACGACCAGCGGTTGCCCACTCATCTGTAGCCTCAGCCATAACAGATGAAGGAGTAATAGGATAGATTGCTGCAACATCAGTAAACGCATAAGAAGCGTGTGCTGCTGCATGGTTTCCATCCATGGTTTTCATTGAACGTTTCATGAATTAGTCCTCCTATTTTTAATTAAAGTTCAAACATAAAAAACATTGAATCAGAATGTCTTCTAACTAAATAATATAGGATGAATGCACCCAAAAATCAAGCGATAGCGACAGCATTTCTTGTTTTTTTACAAATACATCTTTTCAAAGTCGCCAATCGGAACCGGACAATTGCATAAATATCCCTGTCCGCAGGTGAATCCACCTTCTTTGAGGAACTGCTCCTGTTCCTCCGTTTCCACCCCCTCTATAATAATATCTTTATGTAAAATCTTTACCATACGGCCGATTTCGTAAAGAAGATTTTTCTTTTGTTCCGTCATGCCTTTATTAATAAAACTTTTGTCAATTTTTATGACGTCTGCAGGCATATCTGCAAGTACGGAAAGTGAAGAATATCCTGTTCCGAAATCATCAATTGCCACACGGAATCCAATCTCGTGCAGCCGGTTCATACACTTTTCAAGGACTGCTACATTTTTTACAAGTACGCCCTCTGTCACCTCAATTTCTATATACTCCGGACGGACACTGTATTTGGAAAGCACATGCTGGATACGGTTTAAAAATTCCTCTCCGTCCGACTCAAAATGACGCCCGGAAAAATTGGTTGAAATCACAATTTTTCTCCGGTGCTGCTTGTCCCATTTTTCGAGAGTTTTTAACACTTCCTCATAAATATAAAAATCAAGCTCTGTGATATATCCTATTTTTTCGAGAGAATCAATAAACATTCCCGGCGGAAGAATCTTTCCATCCGGACGTTTCCATCGTGCCAGTGCTTCTGCCCCATAAACACTCCGGTCACGTAAAATAAACTTTGGCTGCAGATACATCTGGAAATCATCCCGGTATAATGCCTCATAAAATTCCCCGACTATTTTTTGCTCCTCGGTACGCTGGATACGCAGGGAAGGATTATACAGGGTAATATCCCTCTTCCCGGTATTTTTTGCATTTTTCCATGCAAGATTGGCATTTTCGATCGCAAACTCGATGTCCATTTTATTGTCTTCCAGAATATATACCCCTGCCGATATCCCCATTCCACTGTTTGGATACCTGTGATTCTGCATATTGGAAAATCTTTTATTTCTGTTGTGCAGACGATCGATCATTTTTTCCTGACTTTCATCTGCAATCAGAAGCAGAAAAAAATCCGAATACAAACGGCAGCCTGCACGGAAATACTCCTGCATAAAGATATCCTGTGCAAACATTTTAAGGACACTGTCCCCTACTTTATAGCCATAATTTTCATTGATATATCCAAAATTATTGATATCCATATACTCAATGGCATATACTTCATCCGGCTTGGAATGTGCCAGAATTTCAACCACCGCTTCACGGAATGCCTCCTGATTGTACAGCCCTGTCAGCGGATCTTTTTTCTGGATGGAACTGATCTGTTCCCGGCTTTCCGCGACCCGATAGCGCAGGGACACAAAAATAGCCATCATACGGGTCAGTTCCTGAAAAATTTCCAACTCTCCCGGCTGCCACTGCCGTTCTTCGTCCAGTGACACATAAATTACTTCCCCTGTACAGCCCCCAACATATTCAAATTTTCCAACCACAGCAGAAAACGGAGCTTTTTCGTTGTATGTATCCGTTGACTTAAGATACTTTCCCATCCCCGTTGCAAAATTGCTCCGCGAATTTTTAACTATCATATACTCCCCTGGCTGTAGTTCCTTTAGTGAAGGACTTTTCTTTGGAAACGCACTTTTCCCATAAAAAGAGAAATTATTTCCAAAATAATTGGTCATGACCATTCCGTCATTTTCGGTGTTATCCTCAAATACCATAACAAGATCCAGCTGGTATCTTTCCGTAATCCTGTTTAAAAGCATATTCAGCGACCCGTCTATATTTTTGGCGTGCGCCATAAGACTGATGGAAAATGCAAGGAATTCACGGTCTTCTGCGCCCATGTTTTCCCGCCGCTCAATGTTTTTGATTCCGTTTCTGATCATTCCCACATCTTTTGCACCGGCAATCTCATATCCATTTTTGCCCCCCTGCTTGGTACGATACATGGCATGATCCGCTTTTTCAAAAAGGGAACTGTATGTATTTCCATCCCCACCGTTACAGGCGGCCAGACCAATACTTGCCGAGATCCTGTAGTGAATGGAGCCCCCCGTATAAACTTTGCAGAGTGCTTCTCCAAGATTTCCGGCACGTTCCTTTGCCTTCTCGAGTGTTGTGTTCTTCATCAGCACAAGGAATTCATCCCCACCGACCCTTCCGGTCAGATCATTGTTGCGGAAAAAAGATTTGATAATATTTGCAACATCTACGATTACGGTATCACCGAATGTATGCCCGAAATTATCATTGACACCTTTAAAATTATCAATATCAATCAGAAACAATACATGGGTTCCGTCTTCTGCTCCTTCCAGAAATGCATCGGTCTCCCTTTGGATTTCCAGCTTGTTGAGCAGTTTTGTCAGCGGATCTCTCCGCACTTCTTCCTGAAGATTCTTATCTTCATCAATATTAAAACTTCTTCCGATAATCCGGGTGATCCGTCCATTATGGTCTGCAATGCTCTTGTAATAAGTTCTAAACCAGAGATATTTCGGTGTCTCATTTTCCGTATGGATATTAAACCTTGTATCCATACTTCCGGTTTTTTCCTCTGTGGCAGCTTCTTTCATAGCCTTCAGAAAAAGCTCCTGATCCGGTGGACAGAGTGTCAGAACTTCTTCATCCACCGGAAAATATTGTTCGGAATAATCGTATTGTCCCCTCAGTTCCATCAGCCGGTACGAGCGCAGCATCGTCCAGTTTTCCACATCCAGATCAAACGGATATTCCAAAGACAGCTGTTCCATCAGCTCATATTTCTGGTTCAACAGTTTCTGATGTTCTTCCCGTCTTTTTTCCTCATCAATATCCCATAAAAATAAAACCACATATGGTTTTACATCGTAATGTGCCAGAACACTGCACCGCATCTCCACCCACCGGGTTTTCCCATCGGGGCGTACGATACGAAGCTGCATTTTTCCGTTGTCATGTGTCCGGACAACATTTTCCAATACACTGACCAGATTTGCATAATCTTCGTCATATACCATTTTTTGTGGTCTGGTTTCCCGCAGTTCCTTTTCCGTGTATCCAAGTACATCCGTAAACTCTGCGTTTGCCTCTTCCACTCTCCAGTCTGCCCCACAACTGACAATTGCAACTGCGACAGGCAGATCCAACTGTATAAATTCCCTATAATCCATAGCTTTGCCCCAATTTCGTTCAATTCTTTCTCCATTATATCATTATTTCTATACATTTCCAACAAGAAAGCGTTTTTCTTCTTGAAATATATCCCATGTCATGTTTATAATAGAATTTGTGATTTTATCATAGACATATTAAGTAAAGCAATGAGGTTTTCGTATGATTAGTGCAAATAACATTACTTTAAGATTAGGCAAAAAAGCCCTTTTCGAAGATGTAAACGTAAAGTTTACCGAGGGGAACTGTTACGGTTTGATCGGTGCAAACGGTGCCGGCAAATCTACCTTTTTAAAAATTTTATCCGGGCAGTTAGAGCCAACCAGCGGTGACATTGTCATCACACCGGGACAGCGTCTGTCTTTCCTGCAGCAGGACCACTTCAAGTATGATGAGTATACCGTACTCGACACGGTTATCATGGGAAATAAACGTCTGTATGACATCATGAAAGAAAAAGATGCCATCTACATGAAAGAAGATTTTTCAGATGAAGATGGTGTCCGTGCTGCTGAATTAGAAGGACTCTTTGCTGAATTGGGTGGTTGGGAAGCTGAAAGCGAAGCCTCACAATTGCTTCAGAATCTAAATATCCCAGAAGACCTTCACTATCAAAACATGAGTGAATTGGCTAATGGTGACAAGGTGAAGGTGCTCCTTGCAAAAGCACTCTTTGGTAAACCAGATGTACTTCTTCTTGACGAACCTACCAATGGTCTTGATATCCAGTCAATCTCTTGGCTTGAAGATTTCTTGATTGATTTTGAAAATACGGTCATTGTCGTATCCCATGACCGTCACTTCTTGAATAAGGTGTGTACGCATATGGCCGACCTTGACTTTGGTAAAATCAAACTCTATGTCGGTAACTATGATTTCTGGAAAGAATCTTCTGAGCTTGCAGCAAAATTACAAGCAGATAGAAATGCAAAAGCTGAAGAAAAAATTAAACAATTACAAGAGTTTGTCGCACGTTTCTCAGCCAACGCTTCAAAATCAAAACAAGCAACTTCGCGTAAAAAAATGCTTGACAAGATTGAACTTGAAGAAATTGTTCCATCTAGTCGGAAGTACCCATTTATCAACTTTAAGGCAGAACGAGAAATTGGTAACGATCTCTTGACAGTTGAAAATCTTTCTGTCAAGATTGATGGAGAAACCATCCTTGACAATATCAGCTTTATCTTACGTCCTGGTGACAAAACCGCCCTTATCGGACAGAACGATATTCAAACAACCGCTTTGATCCGTGCATTGATGGATGATATTGAATATGAAGGAACTATTAAGTGGGGAGTCACAACTAGTCGTTCTTATCTACCCAAGGACAACAGTCGAGATTTTGCTGGTGGTGAAAGTATTCTTGATTGGCTTCGTCAATTTGCAAGTAAAGAAGAAGATGACAATACTTTCCTTCGTGGTTTCTTAGGACGTATGCTCTTTTCGGGTGACGAAGTTAACAAGTCTGTCAACGTCTTGTCAGGGGGAGAAAAAGTTCGTGTCATGTTGTCTAAATTGATGCTCCTCAAGTCAAATGTTCTTGTACTGGATGATCCAACCAATCACTTGGATTTGGAGTCTATTTCAAGTTTGAATGATGGATTGAAGAATTTTAAAGAATCAATTATCTTTGCCAGCCATGACCACGAATTCATTCAAACACTCGCCAACCATATTATCGTTCTTTCAAAAAACGGCGTAATCGATCGTATTGATGAAACCTATGATGAGTTTCTTGAAAATGAAGAAGTTCAAGCAAAAGTGAAAGAACTTTGGAGTCAATCATAAAAATAAAGAGCCCTGAAATAATGATTTCAGGCTCTTTCAGTAGAAATATATGAATAAAACAAAGCTAAAAACATCCCTTTTTAT
>ENA-OPSM01000764-OPSM01000764.1-human-gut-metagenome-genome-assembly--contig:-NODE-764-length-10721-cov-2.238421_pt1 | contig 10721 bp, 13 predicted proteins | sample MGYA00241457_ERZ501906 | MGnify/ENA primary metagenome ERZ501906 (study PRJEB25962, sample SAMEA2042451) | human gut metagenome | biome: human gut; feature: human-associated habitat; material: faeces...
CAGGGAAAGAGAAAGCCAAGAAGCATCGGGAGCGAATGGCTCAGATATCTGAGCTGGATGAGCGATTGCATGAAGCTGCACGGTCAAAGGATGTCCCTGTCAGACTTGGTAACAAAAAACGAAGACATAAAAAAAGGAGATGATAGTTATGCATGGAATGGAAGCGTGGGATGAAATTAACCGAATCACGCCTGTCGGAGAGGGACAGGGCGTTTTTTGTATCAGTGCCAGTATTTTTCAAGGATTTGCAAATATAAGTCTGGCATTGTTTGACGATGAAACACATATGCTTGAGGAATATTGTAGCGATGTGAATTACACACAGGATGTAAAGATGAATCATCGTTTTCCAAATAAATTGTATCATACCATGTCACAGACGGCAGGACGAAAAGTCAGTAAAATGGGATATTGTTTTGTGGATTCCATAGAAAATCTTAATAAAAAGTGTTTGCTTTGTGCTAAAGTGGAATCTCAGCTTGATGTCGTGATTTATATGATTCCAATTCAACTGTCTTTAACACCGGATATGCCTGTAGGGGTATGTGAATTATGGTTGAACAGAACATATTGGAATCAATTCAGTATCAAAACTTGGGAATCGGATAATGGTGACGATGATGGAATTAAAGGTTGGTGGGATTATATATATTATGCAAATATAGATTATGGTTCATTTCGTCGTAAGAAAAAAATTACGCTGAAAATGCAAAAGACCAATATTCCGGATAATTTTGTTGTCACAATATCTGATGTGATTGATATTAAATCGTTGTCGAAAGACAGGGTGTTAGTTCTATGAGACAGTTTTTGTTTTTTTGTATTCCAAGCAGTGTATACGATATTAGCCAATGTGATTGATGACGGGTTTGTCAATAAAGTCAGCATTGATTCAGTCATCGCATATGGTAGTTATATTCCGATGATTTTGGATTCAGAGCTTTGTATTATTATTGTATGGCAAAACGATATGATAAGGTAGAACTTGTTTGTTCATAAGAAAGAAATTGACAGGGTATTACATATGTGTTACAATGGTAATACAATAAAGAATAAGAGGTGATGCTGTTGACAAATCGAAAGAGTATTTATCTGTCTAAGTCAAATCAACATTATTATGACATTTTGAAAGAATGGGCAGATGAAAAGGGTATGTCTTTGTCAAAGTTGATAGGAGATGCTATGGAATCGTTGGTATATGAGCGAACCTTGGGTATTAGAATTACGCCATTTGCTTATATTGCCATTTCAGCAAATGCACTACAGGATTTGGATGTTATGATGGATGGAAATATGAAAGTATTGACGGTAAAATCAAATGTTCAGAGTCAGTATGCAAAGTTAATTAAGAAAGTGAGGAACGAGATATGACATTAGGAGAGAAAGCGGAAGTTTATGGTATGGATGCAGCGGAGTTGACCGATGTTTTGATGTCCGAGCCGAAGAATAAGAGATTTTTTGGTAGTAGAGATTTGTCCGGGGATTTGGATTCTGTGACAAGCAGAGCCATTGATGAGATTATGGCGAAGCATCCCGATATGTTACCGTCTGCAAAGGGTTCGGCGTTTGGCGAGAAAGAGAATGTGGAAGAGCCGGATATAGCAGCTACAAGTGAGGTTGATACTGAATTTGAGGATAATATGCAGCCACCTGTTCATTCCACGACACCATTGAGTGAACCTCCGGTAGAGGATTTCAATGCCATTGATGAGACCGAAGAGCCATTGGATGATACAAAATCAGAGCCTGCAGATACTACGAAGTCAGAGAAAGATGCCGGGGCAGAGCCGGGAACTCATTTGTTAGAGTCTACAGAGCAGACAGAAGCGAAGCCAAAGGCAAAGCGTACAAAGAAAAAGCCTGCCGTAATTGTAGAGGTGGAGTCTGAAATCGAATCGATTCCGAGTGTGATGCTCCGGAAGTTTTACGCAGAGAATTTCAGTGTGAAGCCAGAGAAAATTTTTTACATGGATGATGTTACTGTGAAAGAGAAAGTGGATGAGCGTTATATTGTCATTGAGAGAGACAATGATTTCTTATTCTTGAAGCGTACAGCCGCTGTTATTTCTGTTCCGAAAGAGTAGTGAGGTGAATTGCATGGATAATATCAAATGTGACAGTACAAAGTGTTATTATCAGCATCATGGTGAATGTCGTTGCACTATGGATTCGTATTGTAAATATCGGGATTCTATGTGTTGGGATGAGGTCCAGAGCAGAAAAGAAGCGATGGTGGATTATATCAATTCAACGCCATTCGCAACCGTAGGTGAACTGGTTGCATTCTTGGAGACACAGGATGCATCATTGCCGATTGCGATTTTTACAGACAGTGAAAAGGAGTTTCCCATCGTGGATATCGGAATACGAAACGGGAAACTTGTTATCTGTGATTTTTAATAAAAAAAAGACCACTCAGAGTTAATCTGAATGGTCTTTTTTGAAGTGTTCGGATACTTGTTGGCTAATGTCAAGGCATTTTGCTGCCACATATCCGCTGCAACTCCAGTTTGCAGAGTATCGTGGACAATTATCGCATTGATGTTTAATATACGATACTGCCTCTTCCGGTGTATTGATTTCGGTTTCGTATGGATATACCAGTTTCATTGCAAAAACCCCTTTCTTAAAAAAAAACAGGAATCATCTGGGTGGTAGATGATTCCCGATTTTTTCATCTACCATTCGTGCATGGACAGATGAGTGATGTACCTCTGTGTCTCATAAAGACATCGTGTGCTTTTTCAGAACATCAGAGGATTCCTATGAAAAAAAACATATCGCCTGCCGTACAGCAATATCATAGCATATACGGCAAGCAAGGACAATCAGAGAACGCTCAAGAGTTGAGGCAAGAGCGTTCAATGACACCCTCGGCAAATGCAGGGCATTTGCATTTTTTTATATTTTTTTTTGAAAAATATGTTGACAAACGAACAGATTAGATGTATACTATGCTTGTATCAGAGAAAAGAAGTGCCTGTCTTGTATCTGATGATGTGATGCGAATATCCATGCTAAATGGACTTCGCATCTTAGTCATCGGTTATTGGATGGGCGTTTTTTTAATAAAAGAGTAAAGAGAAAGGATTGAGCATTATGAAGATGACAAATATGATAGCAATTCAGAATATTTGTTTCCAAACATATGATTTTAGTGATATGTTTAGTTTCACACGCTCAAATTCCATAAAATATGCCGAAAAACAAGTTGATTCAGGTGGATAATCGTTATGCAAATTGGATTATGACATAGCAATCGTCTATCTGAAAGAAATTTTAGGTAGACGATTTTTTTATTGACATGTAGTTCAATGGTAGAACACCCGACTGTTAATCGGGCAGTTGTAGGTTCGAGTCCTATCGTGTCAGTTCTTCTTGATAAAAACAGGCACTTTATCAAGAAATCAATAACATAAAGGAGATAAATTATGAAATCAACAAGTGATTTTACAGCCTGTGAGGGCTGTAAGCTAATCCGGTGAAAGCACTGGACTGAAAATCCAGAGAGATTGGTTCGACACCAATACAGCCCATATTATGGGACGCAGGTCGCAATGGGGTGACATCTGTTTTGCAGGCAGAAGAGGGCGGGTTCGATTCCCGTGCGTTCCATTTTTGGCTCCTTAGTCTAACGGTTATGACACGACACTTTCACTGTCGTAATGTAGAGTTCAAGTCTCACAGGAGTCATATTGTTCTATGAGAAACAGGCACTTTGATAGAACCATGCAATGACGGGTAATAGCTCAGGTGGTAGAGCAACTGTCTTATATACAGTGTGTCATCGGTTCGAGTCCGATTTACCCCATTGATGCTTTGATAGTTCAACTGGTAGAACGGCTGCCTTGTAAGCAGCATGTTGGGGGTTCAAGTCCCTCTCAAAGCTGTGATTCATCGAATACAAGAAAGGAGAGTGATGGTCATGTCTGGCTATTATTATGATGATACTTAACATAACCTGTCGTAGACCGTTATGGAGACGGGGCAGACTGTAAATCTGTCGTCTTCGGATCGGCTTGGAGCGTTACCAAGTGGGAGGACTTTTCAATGTTTTTATATACGGATTGGGAGATGTTAAATCGGCAACGAACTTTATATGGAAACAGAGAATAAATATATGTGCTCATGATTGGTGTCATAGCTGATTGTGGGATTTATGGAATGGGACTGTCAGAAGTCATGAGCTGACAGAGTAGAGTCACCTACCTCTCTCCCATTCTATTTTTATGTATTAGAGTAGGCGAGAAAGTAGGAAAAATTATGGGAACAAAAAATGTAAACAAACAATTGGAAGCTATAAGAAATAGTTTTCCAGTAAAATTTTCGGAAGATGTTGTGTACAATTTATTGAATGAGAGTATTGAAGTTGTATACAATGAAAAATTAAAATCGAGAAAATATTACTTAGATATTATTGACAATTATGGATATAAACACAGAACAGAGTACCATCAAATAAAGAATGGCAAGGGAAGATATACATGTTTAAACAGATTCTTTTTAGGTAATCCATATACATATGATAATATAAATTTATATTGTAAATTAAATAATATAGATTTGCATATTGATGGAACTAATCTTCCTGTTAATGGTGCATCACGAGAAAAGATGGATTACATTGATTCAAAAGGAAATATACATAATATAACATGGAATCAAGTACAGCATTACACTTTTCAATACCAAGATGGATATGAAGAGATTAAAGCTAAAAGAAAGTCTGAAAGAGAACTTTCAAAACAAGATGTAATAAATATTGTAATGAAAATGCAAGAACGCAAATGTTCACCATTGGATGTATATGATTTTTATCCAAAACAAAAAGATGGTGTTGGTATTAGAACTGTACGAAAATTTTGGGGCGAATTATGGATAATGCAAAAAGAACTTGGAATGAAAATAACTGGCAAACATGGAAGTATTTTATCAGATGAAGATACTATCAAAGAAATTAATGATGTGTGTAATCTGATAAAAACTCAAGAAAATAGAAGTGTTATTACATATAATGACTTTAGAAAATATGGTACTTATGCAGACAATCGTAAATATGCAGAAGTTTGTAAGAAATTAAAGAATTGTTCTTTCCGAGAATATATAAATTCATTAGGATATGAATTACAAAAAGCAGGAAATGGAATGAATTATAAATTCGATGATGGAGAAGTTACGACATCTTTATATGAATATGAATTTAGCAGATTTTTGAGAAGTAATAATATTTTATTTAATGAAAGTTATTTCAGAAATATTCCATACAAATCTATAGATAATTCTTATAATGGCAATATGAATTGCGATTATCTTATTATTTTCAATAATAAAAAAGTCTATATAGAACTTGCTGGCATACTTGGGAACAAAGGTCATCAAGAAGCTTATCGAAATAATACTCCAATAAAATCAAAGTCAAAAGAATTGTATCGACAGAAATTATACCAAAAACGTGATATTTTTGAACGCAATGGACTTGATTATTATATTTTATTACCAGATGAAATGAATGAAGAAACATATAGAAATATATTGAATAAATATTTGAAAGAAGTGGCTTAGTATTTACTACTATCTCACTTCTTTTTTATTTGGAAGGAAGTGAGATTTAATGGGTAGAAAAATACAACACAATAATATTGTTACTGATGAGTTATTGACTCAGTGTAATAAAGAGAATATAAAATTAGGAAATGACTTTTTGGATTATCTTCGTTCAGTTGATAGATCCCCAAATACAATCAATGCATATAGACGTGACCTTTTTATTTTTTGGGTTTATCTACTTCAGCATTGCGACAACAAATTCTTTATTGATTTATCTAAGAGGGATATTGCTCGTTATCAGAGTTTTTGTCTTACTGAATATAAATGGTCGCCAGCTAGAATGCGTAGAGTAAAATCTACTCTCTCTTCTCTTTCAAATTATGTCGAAGCTATATTAGATGATGAGTATGAGGACTTTAAACCGATTATACGTAAGATTGAAAATCCTGCAAATGAGAAAGTATTTACTAAAACTGTATTATCCGATGAACAAGTACAGGGTATGCTTGATTATTGGGTTGAAAAAGGTAAATATGACAAGGCTTGTATTTTAGCATTAGCTGCATTTAGTGGCAGACGTAAGAGTGAGTTACCACGATTTAAAGTATCTTATTTCGATGATGAAAATATCATATACGGTTCTTTATATAAAACACCTGAAAAGATCCAAACAAAAGGAAGAGGATCTCGCGGAAAAATGTTAGTGGTATATACACTTGCAAAACCGTTTAAGCCATATTTTGATTTGTGGATGAATTATAGAAAAGAACACGGAATTGAATCAGAATGGTTATTTCCAAAGAAAGTAAATGGAGAATATATAGATGAACCTATGGATTCAAGCACTCTTGATAGCTGGGCTGATACATTCAGTAAGCATTTAGGAGAAGACTTTTATTTTCACAGTCTTCGTCACTTCTTTACAACTTCTTGTTCTCGAAGCGGTCTTCCTGATGATGTAATTCAAATGCTAGTCGGATGGAGTTCGCTAGATATGGTATCAGTGTACAAGGATATTGATGCAGATGAGCAATTTGCAAAATATTTTGCTGATGGAGAAATAAAACAAGTAGAACAAAAATCACTTTCTGATTTGTAGGCAATCCCGATGAAACTTTCGTCTAACACCAACAATTTAATTTAAACAAGAAAGCATAGTAACGTGATATTTGAGCCGAGAGGTGACGACAATGTAGAGAATAAATAGATATAATACAAGCTGCTCACATCCAAAAGAAGTGAGGGCGGTCTGTCAATCCGTTGATAGATTTTTACAAGTGAGCTGTCACTGACCGATATGTGACATAAATATAAAGGTCGGTTTGCGAAATTATTGACCTTTGGAATGGTCTAAAACTTCCCACTGCTTACTGCTCATTGGCGGTGTTATGGAGAGGTCTTGGCTTAGTAGACGATTAACATATCTTGGCATTTGCTATTCATGTAGTATTGTAAGACCTATATCTCTCCTACCAACATCTCGGATCATCGGTTTCTCTCAGCCTTCAGAAATGAGAAAATGTTCGTGCTTCTCTGCGTTAATGAGAACCTTAATTAACTGGTAAGAGATATGAAACCTTATCAATTGGTCTTTACTCCGAAGACTGAAAATATATGGAGAATATATAAGTAACATATCAGAGAATTTTCAATGTTCTCTTTGTCGGTTGACTGGTAATCAATCGGCAGTAGATCTTACCAATCTACATATAATATGGAGAGGTCGCTCCTCTCCTATTATCATAGCGGAATGACGAGTAATGGAAGCTCACTTGGCTCATAACCAAGAATATGCAGGTTCGAGTCCTGTTTCCGCAACTAAACGATTAAAAGGAAAACGAAAAATAAAAGAAAGGAGTATGTATATGGCAAATAGACTTGTAATTGAACAAACCCCGTTAAAGGTCGGACAAGTACGAAAAGTTACTTCTAGTAATGGTGAGAAAATAGATTCAATTACATTACAGTTAAATAACAATGTAGAAATTTTATTTGTACCTAGGGATAATGGAACATTAGATTTTACAGTATATAATCCAAAATTTGAAACATCAAATCTTGATTGTTCGATTGATAAAGATGTATTACGAGATTTCTTTATTTCAATTAAAGATGCTTACAGACAAGTTATTTACAACGAAAGTGAGGGCACAAATTCATGAAATTAAATATTAGCAAAACTATTGATGAAAATATTATTGGTGTAGATATTTCTGTCGCAGAATTAGGTACATCTGATACTGATGCTGCCACTGAAAAAGATATGTTACATAATTTTGTCAGAACAATCGAATATTCTAAAATATCCTTTAAATCTAATATGAAAACTGACTCTAATGGAGATCCAGTTACAACTGATAGTGAAGTTGATGATTCAACTATTATCTCTGTTGAATTAAAAGATATTATCAACCAGTCATTTGTTGTAGATGAAAACCTTCACATTACATTCTCTATAGATGTTACAAAGATTCCAGAATCAGAAGTCAAAGCACCTTTTGATAGTGTTGAGAAACTTGGTAAGGCAAAAGTTGAACTTTTCGCTACTAAGATTCAGGAAGAAATCGGTAAGAAGCTTGCTGAGATTCGTGCCTTGAACACTAAGTTTGAAGGTAAAACAGAAGTTATTCTGTAAAATAATGGGTGGTATTTTTCCACCCTAAATATGGGGCATTAGTCAAAAGGTAAGACAATGGATTTTCATTCCATGAGTATCGGTTCGAGTCCGTTATGCCCTATTTTTTATGCGGTAAACCTGATGCCAAAACCTATTTTTTGGATGCATACGGAACTTAGGCGTGTAAGCTCAACACTTACTACCGTCCTATGCCCTTTGCGGTCTTCGGACTGGTACTGTTGTAACAATAGGATACGTCCTATGCAGTTTAGATGAAAGCTCGCCATTCGAGGATGGAATGAGAAAGGCAATATCATTTTGGAATTTTATCAAATATCAATTTTCTTAACTTGAGTTGATATTTATCATAATGAGATTCCAAATCAAATTCTTTTGTATTATCTAAGATATCTTGTTTGAGATTTTCGAGTTGCTGTTTATCTGTTTTATGCTTCATGATAATCGGTAATTCGTTAATCTCGTTCTCATAAAATAAAATGGTTGCAATAATACAATTCTTATTGGCAAACAACGCAACTAATTCTTGTTTTGTACCCAATACAATTTCAGCCATACCTACTACTCTATTCATAGTCATAGCTTTACGAAGAAGTTCATATTCGATTTCTGACTCCATTTCAGGAATTAAATAATATGATTTATCTATGAGTAGGTCTGATATTTCCTTTGATTTACAGAAATATTTTATTGAAAGTGTTCTATCTTTGTTTGATGTAATTGATTCTATATCATGTTGTTCCAAAATAACATACTTATCTTCTGCATATTTATATCCTTTTACAATATCTTCATTGTGGATTTCTTTATTACAAGATGGACAAAATTTGATATAACGCACTCTTTCTTTGGAGTCTTTGCAGAGTTGATTAAGTTCTATAGAACTATTGTGTGATGTTTTTAACATTTTTACGGGAATATATAAATCTTTGAATTGAATTGCAGTGTTATATGAAGCGTTCATGATAGTTTCTCCTTAGATGTTTTGATTAGTATGTGGAGAAATTTTAAAATTATTACATGGATATAGGACAATTTGGTAGTCCACTAGTTTTGGGAACTAGACGTTGTAGGTTCAAGTCCTGCTATCCATATTATCGCCCTATATAGTTATGATCAGTTTGGCGACTGATTGGTAAATATTAAAACTTTTTAACCGACTTTCTATAGTCGGTTTTGTTATATAAAAAATCGACTAAATAAAAAGAAAGGATGGTATATAAAATGATCACAATTAACAAGTATGCAGATAAGCCAAATCGTGTATGGCTTGAATTATATGGACTTTCTACAGATGAAAAGCCAATTGGTAAATTTGAAGATGTTTTCGTAGGGAATGCTTCAACTTATTATGAGATGGATAGTAAAAAGTCTTACATTTACGATGAAGAAAATCAAAAGTGGTGGGAGGTGTAACATATGGATCTTATTACATTAGCCGCCGCCAAAGGTTACGTTGGAGAAACTGCCGATTCTCTCGGAGCAATAAAAGGTGCTCCTGCTACTATCAAATCAATTACAGAAATTGATGGTGGTCATAGAGTTACATTTGAATGGACTGGCACAAGTGGCACAAAACAGACTTCCACTCTTGATGTTATGAATGGTGTAAACGGAACAGACGGTAAGAATGGTGCAAAAGGTGCGAAGGGAGATCCTGGTCAAAATGGTCAAGACGGAATAAATGGTCAGGATGGTATTGGTATTTCAAAAAATTGAAAAGACGAAAACTGAAGGTCTAATTGACACATATGTTATTACATTTTCTGATGATTCTACATTTGAATACACGGTTACAAATGGTAAAGACGGAAAGAATGGTTCGGGTTCTTCTACAGGCGAGGAAAATGTCATCGAATCTATCAAGGTCAATGGTGTCGTACAGACTGTTGCGGATGATAAATCAGTTGATATTACTGTACCAACCGTAGATGTTAATAAGAATTATGTAGATACAGAACTTGCTAAGAAAGCAAATACTTCTGATATTCCATCTCTTGATGGATATGTGACTGATGAAGAATTGACTGCAAAAGGTTATCTGACCTCTCATCAGGATATTAGCGGTAAAGTTGACAAAGTAAAAGGTAAATCGCTGATTTCTGACACTGAAATTGAAAGATTAAAAAGTGTCAAGAATTATGATGACACAGAGATTAAGACTGAATTGACAAAGAAAGCTAATTCTACTGATGTTACAAAGGAAATTTCAGATAAGATTGCAGAGGTCGTTTCTGATGCACCTGAGAGTTTCAATACTCTAAAAGAAATCAGCGATTGGATTTCAAGTCATGAAAACGATGCGTCTGCCATGAATAGTGCTATCAAGGATAATAAGAATGCTGTTACAACATTACAGACTGATAAAGCAGACAAGACAGAAATTCCAACAGTTCCAACAAATGTATCTGAGTTTACAAATGATGCAGGATATCTTACTGAGCATCAAGATATTTCTAATCTTGTTGTAAAGGAAGAAGGCAAGGAATTATCTTCTAATGATTATACAAGCGAAGAAAAGACTAAACTTGGTGGTGTT